>ERZ1674149.5-NODE-5-length-95476-cov-28.830090_pt1 | contig 95476 bp, 82 predicted proteins | sample MGYA00581311_ERZ1674149 | MGnify/ENA primary metagenome ERZ1674149 (study PRJEB41354, sample SAMEA4873312) | human saliva metagenome | biome: human-associated habitat [ENVO:00009003]; feature: mouth environment [ENVO:08000002]; material: saliva material...
AACCAGCCGTATCAGCCGCATTCTAACGGCCGCCCCGCTGCTCTGATATGGGTAACGGTGCTTACCGTGCTAGTTATTCTGATTGGGACAACCCAGTCTACTGTGGGTGCTTTGGAGCGGAACCACACCTCCATGAATTCAGAGGCGCTGGTGCAAGTAACGATCCCTGCACTGGTCAAAATTATCCTGTTGGATGCGGTGACTCTTATTGCTCTGCTGTTCCTCTGGTTGAGGCGTAATTGGGCGCGTATCGTCAGCATTGTTTTGAGTATTCTCGGTGCGCTGGGCGGTCTTTTTTCTATTTTTGGTTCCGTCATACTCTTCAACTCTGTTGATGTGCAGGCGCTGAGCGGCGCCGAGCTGGCGCACTTCATTTTTGTCCTTGTGTTGGTGAATCTACCTACCGTCTGCCATGCGGTGATAGCGGTATTGCTGTTCACTCCAGGTATGCGCCGATACACGTACGCGGCTGGCTCATACTAAAGGCCTGTTGGCGTGAGAAGGCTGTGATAGAGCCCGATGCGTGAGCATCAAACAGAGCTTGCTGTGGGTGGCAAATTTCTGCGCCTCTTCCGTCGGACTTCTAAAGGCGAAAGGGTGGGGATACCAAACGGTATCCCCACCCTTTCGCGTTAAACATCGAAATCTTCTAGCTGGTAAAACCCTTTGAGTTGCCTAAAAGGTTCCAGGCTTCGTATAAAAACTCTACAAGGCCCGAAGAACTTACTCTATACTGAAAAAGTATTATTCTCTCAGCTAACTACATCAAATAACCCTTTTAGGTATGTTTTAAGTAAATCGACCTAAACGAGGGTAATAATCACCGACTTACGCACCATAGTGCGAGCATACGAGAGAAAGAACGACGATGTTGAACAATACTTCCGGTGCCTCCGCGGGCACACTGGCACCTCAACCTAATACCGCAGGATCGAACTTTCCGGCACCGAACTTCGCGGCACCCGCCGCAGTGGCGCCTCAGCTTCCGGTTCCTGTAGGTGCCCGCCCCGTGCATGGTGTGCCGGGTACTCAGCGCGCTATTACTCTTCCGTCGCCCCCCATTGCCATCTGGGCGGTATCCCTATTCTTGATGCTGTACATGTCCACATATCCTCTACAGCCTCTTGTAGGTCTAGAATTTACGGGCGTTTACATGTTTGCAGGTATGACGATGGGGCTTACGATGGTTCTCCCTATTGTTCTAGGAACGATCAGCGCCTGGTACCTCAATGAGGGCTATGAGTGGGCGCGAGTGGTGATTATTATCGAGGGTGCGTTACGCATGCTTCTGGACATTGTGGTTGTAGCTCTCTTTTATCACGTCTTTTTGACCGACGATTATAGTACGCAAGCGGCCAGGGTTATGTTTTTTGGCCCGTTTATGACCCTTCACGTCTTCTACGCGAAGATAGCTTTTGACTTCATCAGCCGCATCCTCATTATTGTTCTTCTCTGCCAGCCGCAGGTGGGGCGGTACATCCAAATGCGTGGAGGCCTGCGACGCATGGGCGTAAAGTAACCTCGCGGAGGTGTAGCTGGCTTCCGGGGCATCACCTCCACCGGGTTTGAGAGAACGCAAAAAGGTGGGGATACCAGACGGTATCCCCACCTTTTCTCATCCCCGGCTCAACGACCGAGAAGGACTCACGTATTACTCAGCAGATTCCTGCTTCGCCTTCGAACGGCCACGCAGGTACTCGATAATAACCGGCACCACTGAAACCGCCACAATAATCACAGCAATGTACTCAATGTTGTTATGCACGAACGGGATACCGCCCAGCAGCACACCCGCCAGACCAATCAAACCAATCCACGCAACCGCGCCAACAACATTCCACAGGTGGAACTTCTTACGGTCGTACGAAGAAATACCAGCCGCAAGAGACACAAAAGTACGAACAATCGGCACGAAACGACCCAGAACCAGAGCCAAACTACCGCGCTTCTGGAAGAACTCCTCAGTAGTGTGCAGGTTCTTGGTGCTCAGAATCTTCGCGTCATCCTTGAAGATCTTACGGCCGTAACGGGCACCAATCTGGTAGCCAACCTCAGCGCCAGCAATAGCAACCAGCACCAGGACCGGGAACGCAACCCACAGGGACAGGCCCATCTGCTCATGCAACATACCCAGAGCAAAAATCAGGGAGTCACCCGGAAGAACCGGGAAAAGAACACCGGACTCAATAAATACGATAATTGCCGAAACAACCAGAACCCAGGGGCCGGTATCGAGCAGGAACTGCTCAAGGTCGAGACCCAAGAGCGCAACCGGAAGATGCGCCAAAGCGGTGGCAAGAAAAGTCATGAAAAATCCTGAACTGTGAGTGGACCGCACACACGGATCGGCGGCGGAGTAACACCAGCATAGAAAGCGTACCTATGGTGAACATTGTGCAAAACTATGCGGAGGCTGTGTATTACTGGCACAATTCTACCGGCATTTACGCCGGACGCACGGGTGAGCGAGGCGTAAATCTCCTCGCCCGCATGGCGAAACAACCTGAGGTGACGCGGCGCTCGCGTGCCTCCCCAAGAAATGACCATCCGCAGAGCCGGGCGATACCGGGTGTGACATGATGGAAAGAGAGCACGGCGCGTCGCGGCGTAGCGATGACCCCAACCACCCACCGTTGGAGAGAACCATGAACCCCCAGCAGTCAGCTTCCAGCCCCGCGGACTCCCTGCGCACCGATTCCCTGCAGGCTGACCCTCTGCACGCTGAAGCCCGCGAAGTGTTGCGCCGCCTCACCGGTGTCGCTGATGCTGAGTTCCACGATGGCCAGTACGAGGCGATTCGCGCCCTCGTCGCCGACCGAGCCCGCACTGTGGTGGTGCAGCGTACCGGCTGGGGTAAGTCCGCCGTCTACTTCATCTCCTCCCTGCTGTTGCGTGCCCGCGGTATGGGCCCGGCGCTTATTGTCTCCCCACTGCTCTCCCTGATGCGTGATCAGGTTGAGGCAGCATCCCGCGCGGGGGTGCGCGCCGCAATGGTGAACTCCGCGAACGTGACCGAATGGGATGAGATCCGCACCCGCCTCGAAACTGATGAGCTCGACGTGCTCCTGGTGGGCCCCGAACGCCTCAATAACCCGGCGTTCCGCGAGCAGTGGCTGCCGTACCTGCTGCCGCGCCTGGGGCTACTCGTTATTGATGAGGCGCACTGTATCTCTGACTGGGGCCATGATTTCCGCCCCGACTACCGCCGTATTGGTTCGCTCATTAAATCTCTGCCGGCGGGTGTGCCGGTGCTGGCGACTACCGCAACCGCGAATGACCGCGTTAGCCGTGATATCGCCGAACAGCTCAGCACTGATACCACCGCACCCGTGCATGTGCTGCGCGGTCCGCTATCCCGCGAGTCCTTGCGCCTGGGCGTTCTGACCCTGCCCCATGAGGCGCAACGCATCGGTTGGCTGCTCATGCATCTGAACAGCCTGCCCGGTTCGGGCATTATCTACACGTTGACTGTCTCTGCGGCAGAAGATACCGCAAATGCTCTGCGTGCCAGCGGCTACGAGGTGCTCGCCTACACCGGTAAAACTGACCCGGATGAGCGGCTGGTTGCAGAGCAGGCACTCAAGGAAAACAGGGTGAAGGCTCTTGTTGCGACGAGTGCCCTCGGTATGGGTTTTGATAAGCCTGATTTGGGTTTTGTGGTGCACCTGGGCGCGCCGTCGTCTGCGGTGAGCTACTACCAGCAGATTGGTCGTGCCGGTCGAGGTGCCGTCAACGCTGATGTTTTGCTCCTGCCCGGTCGTGAAGACCGCGCCATTTGGGAGTATTTTGCGACCGCCTCCATGCCTAACGAGGAGCAGGCGCTGGCTGTTCTTGATGCGCTGGCTCAGGCCCCGGAGGGGTTGAGCATTACCGCTTTGGAGGCGCGCGTTCAACTGCGCCGCTCAACCCTGGAGCTTCTGCTGAAGGTGCTGGATGTTGAGGGCGCCGTCGTGAAGGAAGGCAACTATTGGCGTCGAACCTCTTCGCCGTGGCGGTACGATAACGCTCGCTATGCGGCGGTGGCGCAGGCACGTGTGCTGGAGCAGAACGCCATGCTCGAGTATGAATGTACTAGTCAGTGCCGCATGCTTTTCCTGGCTCAGCAGCTTGATGATGCTTCCGCTGTTGCGTGCGGTCGTTGCGATGTGTGCGCGGGCCCCTGGTACCCGGTGGAGGTCCCCACTGAGGCACTGCAGGCGGCACAGAGCAGCTTCAACACGGTCGGTGTGCCGTTGCAGCCGCGTCGTATGTGGCCGAGCGGGTTGGATCAGCTGATGGGTGCGGATGCGCCGCGCGGTCGTTTGTCTAAGGACGAGCAGGCTGAATCCGGTTACGCTTTGGCACGTCTGAGCGACATGGGGTACGGTACACGTCTGCGTGAGCTTCTGGCGACGAATGAGCTGGGTGAGCCGGTTGATTCTGAGGTCCCTGCCGAGCTGGGTCGCGCTTGTGTGAAGGTGCTTGCCGCTTGGCAGTGGTCTGAGGCAGGTCGTCCGGTGGCGGTGTTGACTCTGCCTTCGCCGGTGCGTCCTCGTTTGGCTCAGTCCCTGGGTAGGGGATTGGCGTCGGTGGGTCGCCTGGTGGATTTGGGCCGGGTGTCTCTGGTGGGGGAGCCGCGTTTCTTTGGCGGTAATAGCGCATTCCGCTGTGCGGATGTGCTGCGCTCGTACCGGGTGCCTGCAGAAGTTCTGGACTATGTGCGTGAGCATCGGTGCCCTGTTCTGCTGGTTTCTGATGTGGTGGATTCGCGGTGGGCGTTTACGGCTGTGGCGCGTGAGCTGCGGCTGGCGGGTGCTTCTGCGGTGTATCCTTTCTCTTTGGCTGCCACCCACTAGTCGCGCCCATTAACGTTTATTTATTCCCCTGACGAGGTTGTATGTCATATTCGGAATATTCAAAATTGACGGTCACAGACGGTTCTTCCGCTGTGCTCAGCGATATTCCCGCTCGCCCCGAACACGGCGAGTGGATGGTCCGCGCCCTCGCCGAGGGCGCCGCCGCAGGTGAGCGTGGCGAGATCCCTATCGGTGCTGTGGTGGTGGACGAGCAGGGCGTCATTATTGGTTCGGCAGGCAATACCCGCGAGCGGGAGCATGACCCCAGTGCCCATGCGGAGGTGAACGCGATTCGTCAGGCGGCGGCGCATCGTGGTCAGTGGCGCCTGGACGGTTGCACCCTGGTCGTGACCGTGGAGCCGTGCCTGATGTGCGCCGGCACGATTTTGGCGTCACGCGTTTCGACGGTGGTTTTTGGCGCCTGGGAGGAGAAGACGGGGGCTGCTGGCAGTCGTTACGATGTACTGCGTGACGGCAGGGTTGCTCCGGTTCCCGAGGTGTATGCGGGGGTGCGTGCTGATGAGTGTGCGCAGCTGATGGTGGACTTCTTTAGGGAACGCCGCCCCTGACCTCCCCTAGGCCTCACCCCTGAAGATGGTTTGTATAACGCGAAAAGCCGCGCAGAGATTGCGTGGCTTTTCGCGTTATTTGTACGAAACCCCCATTTATTTGAAAAATACTTCAAGAATTTCAAAAATGACCCCTGTTTTTTCATGAAAAGCCCACCACATCACACATGTCCGGGTCTACCATATATAGGCACTGGAGCCTCCGTCTGCCCGTGACTGAAAATAGATACCCCACGCAACCTGCGGAGTGCTCCCCAAAACTCACCTGAACCGTCCTGTATTTAAAGGGGATTTATTCGTGCTTCGCGTTGACAATATTTGGGCTAAGGGGCGTCACCACGCCCTTTTTGGTCGTACCTCTTTTTCTGTAAATCAGGGTGAGGTCATCATTATTCAGGCGGATAGCCAGATGGAGCGCACCTCGCTGGGTTTGGCTCTTACCGGCCGTTTGCCCCTGTCGGGTGGCGAGATTTTTTGGAGCGATGGTGATGCGGAACCGCAGCCGATTTCGATGAAGAAGCTGCGTCGTATCAGTGACATTATCGACTCTCCTGACGTGACCGCCCCCGAGCAGCACATGCGTGTGCACGACTACGTGTCTGAGATGCTCTCCTATAATCTGCCGGTTTTTGGTCGTTCCCGTGCGAGCCGCTGGCTGAAGGAACGCGGTCTTGAGGACCTGGACGGCCTGTGGATGGATGAGCTTGACGGTGAGATGAACATTGAGCTGATGGCGGCTTTGGCGCAGGCGAGTCCTTCGGACCTGCTGGTTTTTGACACGCCCTCCCGTCATTTGAACCACACCTATATGTGGCTTCCTTACCTGGAGGAGCTTGCCACTGACGAGGATCGCCCTCGCACTGTGGTGGCGATTGTTCCGCATATTTCGGAGTCCTGGCAGGGCGCCCGTGCTGTGGTGGGTAGTGTTCACATGGATCAGGACGGCGAGTTTGAGCAGGCTGAGGAGCCTGCAGAAGAGCTGACTGAGACGGAAGAGCTGACTGCGGCAGAGGAACTAACCCAGACCGAGCCTGTGATTGACGTGATTGAGGTGCGTGAGGTTGAGGAAATCCCCTCGGCCTCTTCGATTTCCCTCACCCCCGCGGCATCCGGCACTTCCGGAGCCGCTCAGACCACTGACCATAAGACTGATAACCAGAAGACCGGCAACCAGAAGACTGTTGCCCAGAAGACCGCTGAGAAGGAGTAAGAATGACTGTTCTGCGTGTGGCTCTTGTTGAGCTTAAGCGCCTGACCAGCGGTGTTCTGCCGGTTCTGGTGCTCCTTGCGATGTCCTGCATTCCGCTGCTGTACGGTGCCCTGTACCTGTACGGCAACTGGGATGCTTACGGCCATGTGAATGGCATTGTGGGTGCCCTGGTGGTTGAGGATGAGGGCGCGACGGATTCTGAGGGTCAGCAGGTGAATACCGGTGCTGACGTGAAGAAGAGCCTTCTAGATGCTGGCACGTTTGATTGGCGCCAGGTGCAGACTCGTACTGAGGCTGTCGAGGGTGTGGAGAACGGCACCTATGACTTTGCGATGGTGATTCCGAAGGATTTCTCGCGTAATTTGCAGAGTGCCGGTTCGTTTAAGCCTGATGCTGACGGTAAGACGGGCACTATTGATGCGCGTTCGGCGGGTATTGAGGTCATTACGAATGACGCGAACAACTATGTGCTGACGAATATTGTCACGAAGGCGGGCACTGCGGTGCGTGATTCGGTGGCTGAGAAGGTCGGTAATTCTACGGCGAATTCGCTGTTGGCTAGCTTCACGACTATTCATTCGAAGATGGGTGAGGCTGCTGATGGTGCGTCGAAGGTGAATAGCGGCACGGTGAAGCTGGCGGATGCTATCACTCAGCTGAAGGATGGCACCGCCACGGTGAATGATGGTGCTGTGAAGCTGAAGGATGGTACTTCTTCTCTGGCTGATGGTCAGTCCCAGTTGTTGGATGGTCAGAAGCAGTTGGCAGAGGGTGCCGCGAAGCTTGCTGATGGTGTGTCGACTTTGGATTCTGGCGCGGCGAAGCTGGATTCTGGCGCGGCGAAGCTTGCCGATGGTGCGTCGGGTTTGAAGGATGGTTCGTCGACGTTGGCTTCGGCGGCTGCTTCTGCTTCTGATGGTGCGTCGAAGCTGAAGGATGGTTCGGCGACTCTGGCTGAGGGTACTGCGAGCTTGAAGGATGGCTCTGCGTCGGTGGCGAAGGGCGCTAATGATTTGGCGTCGGGTATTCATCAGATGCGTACTGGCATGGATCAGGCGGGTATTCGTGAGTTGCCGGCTGAGCTGAATGCGATGTGCATGCGCTTGCATGAGACGGATACGTCTGCTGGTAGTGGTGATTTTGGTCGTGACTTGTCGAATACTGTGGTGTCTGCGAGTGCGCAGAAGGTGCGTGCTCAGGTGACTCCGCTGGTTGAAGCGGGTACGTTGACTCAGGAGCAGGCTGATCAGCTGGTGGCTGCTGTTGATTCTGAGGAGACGAAGAATGAGGTTGCTGAGCTGAATCAGAAGGCTCTGCAGTCGCACCTGGCTACTCGTGATGCTGCCGCTGCTGATGCCCTGTCGAAGCTGAGCGCATTGAAGTCGAGCCATTGTATTTCTGATGGTTCGTCGTCGACTGCGGTGAAGATTCAGACTTTGGTTGCTGGCGTGGATTCGCTGGATTCCGGTGCGTCTTCGCTTGCCAAGGGCGCTTCGTCGGTAGCTGATGGCGCCGCTCGTGTGGATGCTGGCGCGTCCTCGTTGGCGTCAGGTTCGGCGAGCCTGGCTGATGGTAATTCTAAGATTGCTTCGGGTGCTTCGAGCCTTGCGAGTGGTTCTGCGACTCTGTCGGGTGGTGCTTCTGAGCTGAAGGAGGGTACTGATTCTTTGAAGAGCGGTACTGCCGAGCTGAAGGATGGTAGCGGTACTTTGGCGGAGAAGGAGCAGTCTGCGGTTGAGGGTCAGCAGAAGTTGGCTGATGGTGCGAATGAGCTGAAGGATGGTGCGTCGCAGCTTTCTGACGGTACGGCGAAGCTGTCTGATGGTTCTACTCAGCTGAATGATGGTGCTTCCGAGTTGAAGGATGGTACTTCGTCGCTGGAGAGCGGCCTGGCTTCTGGTGTTAAGCAGGTTCCGAGCCTTGCTCCGACTGATCAGGCGAAGGTTGCGGATACGATGTCGAACCCGGTGACTTTGTCGCATGATTCCTTGGCGTCGGGCCGTAACTATGGTGAGGGCATGGGTCCGTTCTTCATGTGCTTGGCGTTGTGGATTGGCGGCTTGATGCTGGTTCAGACGTTGCGTGTGATGAATAACCGTGCGTTGGCTTCGCATGCTCCGTCGATTCGTGTGATGCTCGGTAGCTGGATGCCGTTCGGCCTGGTGGGTATTGCTCAGGCGACTTTGATGTTTGCCGCGATTAAGTTTGGTTTGGGCTTTGAGATGGCTCATCCGTGGCTGGTGTGGCTGTTCCTCTGCTATGTGGCTTTGGTCTTTACCGGTTTCATTCATGGTTTGACGGTGATTTTGGGTGCGCCGGGCAAGCTTGTTGCTTTGGTCATTCTGATTCTGCAACTGATTACTGCGGGCGGCACGATGCCGTATGAGACTTTGCCTGAGTCGATTCGTTGGATGCATGATTTCTTCCCGATGGGCTATGCGGTGGCGGGTACGCGTCGTTTGGCGTATGGCATTAATGAGTCGAGCCTGTGGGGCATCATGCTGGTTTTGACTCTGTGGGGTCTGGCTGGTCTGATGTTGGGTTACATTGGCACGCGTCGTGATCGTACGTGGTCGCTGAAGAAGCTGGCTCCGGAGATTACGGTGTAACAAACCCTGTTTAGTCGCACCGGGGGAAAACTGTCTAATAAAATAGAGATATATCTGCAAAAAGGGAGGGAGGACTGCTGATGTTGCAGCGCCCAGTCGCTGAAGCTTCAAGTCGTCGTCCCGGCCGTACAGGTAGAACTCAGTTGAAGTTGTTCAACGCTGCTATGGAAATCATGACCGAAAAGGGGCTTGAGTACGCCACTGTTGAAGAGGTGGCTGCCCGGGCGGGTGTTTCTAAGGGAACCGTGTATTACAACTTCGGTTCTAAGAAGACCATGGTGGATCAGCTGGTTCAGTACGGCACGCAGTTGCTGCTGAGCGATGCGCGTCGCGCGGCGTCGGTTCATTCTGATCCGCGTGAGGCGTTGCGGAGTGCTGTTCGCGCCGCGTTCCAGTATCTTGAGGACCGTCCGGGTTTTACTCGGATGTGGCTTTCGGAGGCGTGGAAGGGTGCGGATGGTTGGACTGAGGCGATGAGCGATAACCGTCTGAATCTTCTGGATTTTTTGGAGGAGATGACGGAGGCTGTGGCTCGCCGCTATACGGTTGATACCGCTCAGAATCCTCGTGCGATTGCGATCTCTATGTTCGGCGCGATTTACATGTTTGCTATGGATCGTGAAGTGCATCAGGCGGAGCGCAATGCTGAGGATGCAACGCGTGCTGTCATGCTGGTTGTAGATGGGTATATCCGTCATTAGGCGGACCTGTTGGGGTCTGTAGACGTAGCCGGGACTTCGGTGTCGGGTGTCGAAAAGGGCACGGTGAAAAGGGGCCGTGAAGAGGGCGACACCCGGCTGCCGCACGTGGTTTTTCTTGCTCTCCTGTTGGGGGTGTGCTATAGTTTTCCACTGTTGGTGGTGTGTCCGAGCGGCCGAAGGTGCATCACTCGAAATGATGTTTGGTGTAAAAGCCAACGGGGGTTCAAATCCCTCCACCACCGCACCAACGAAAACCCGTCGAGATTCGTCTCGGCGGGTTTTTGCATGCCCGGATTGTTCTGGGGTGCTGCTGGCGGGTGTTTGTGCGGGGTACTTCGCCTCGTTTATAGGGTGTGTGCCACTTCCGGGGCTTTGCCGGTGCTTGCTGATTCGGGGGTAGGTAAAATCGTATTATGCGTATTAAGATTCTTGACCACCCGCTGGTCTCTCACAAGATTAGTGTTCTGCGTGATAAGAACACCCCGTCCCCGATTTTCCGTCAGCTGGTTGATGAGCTGGTGACCCTTCTTGCCTATGAGGCGACTCGCGAGATTCGTGTGGAAGAGGTTGAGGTTGTGACTCCGGTGGCGACTACTACCGGTGTTCGTATTGCTGATCCTAAGCCGCTGGTTGTTCCGATTCTGCGTGCTGGTCTGGGCATGCTGGAGGGCATGACTCGTCTGGTTCCGACCGCTGAGGTGGGCTTCCTGGGTATGGCTCGTAATGAGGAGACCCTGGATATTGTGACGTATGCTGAGCGTCTGCCGGAGGATCTGACTGGTCGTCAGGTGTACCTGCTGGATCCGATGCTGGCTACCGGTGGCACCCTGATTGAGGCCATTAAGTTCCTGCGTGAGCGTGGTGCTGAGTCTGTGACTTGCGTGTGCCTGATTGCTGCTCCTGAGGGCATTGCTGCTCTGGAGAAGGGCATTGAGGGTATGGAGAATGTTGACCTGTTCCTGGCTGCTCGTGATGAGCGTCTGAACGAGAAGGCGTACATTATTCCGGGTCTGGGCGATGCTGGTGACCGCCTGTACGGTCTGGCTGAGTAGTTTTTCAGCGTTATTCACGTGATGTGAGTGGGGCGCCTCTGCATATGTTTAAGCATGTGCGGGGGCGCTTTGTTGTGTCTGCTGGAGGCTGTGTGCAGGTCATATGGTGTGGTGTTGGGGGATGTGTGTCTAACGGTCTGCTGTCTTGGGTGTTTATGGTGTTGTTGGGCGCTTGTGTGGGTTTATGAAACACCCTTGATAATATGTGATGAGGAACACTATAGTGCTTTGAGGGACTCAAAATATATTGAGCATATTCACAGCTTCACATGAAAATACAGGGTGAAACCAGTAAATAAAAGAAGCTATGAATATTTATAAGAGAAAAAATACTGAAAGCTTCAGGTAGTCCCTGAAACCCCAAAACGCGAGAGGGGGTATTGTACTCCTCTCGCCCATAAAGATGAATCCACTATGCCGAATCCGCTTGATTTATCCGTCAAATAGGAGAAATATTAAGTAAGAGGATTGAAGCTCGAACAGGTATTGGGGACTGTTTGACTCGGCGTCACTTCCGGCGCACCCCACACTACGTACGACAGGGATCCCGTACACAGACTTTGAGAGAAGGTTGAACCATGTCAGGCGCTGTACCTGGATATGTCCACATCTCCCAGCGCGGCCGCGCCGCTAAGCGCCAGGTCGTGCAGCCTCAGCGTCCCGTTGCGCAGGCCGCAACGTTGCGTCCGATGACTTTCTCAGCCGGTGACCCTGCCCATAAACAGGCTCAGGAAAATGAGGCACGCGGCTTTGTGCTCTATGTGGGTTTGAATGAGGAACTTGCTGCAGCGAACGGTACCTCCCTGGTGCGTATCGTTCAGGATCTGCGCACTTATGCACACCACCTGGCTCCCGAGTCGGAGTCGTACGCCGCTGTGGCGTTGGCTCCGGTGAACGCTGAGGGTAGCGACCTTGAGGTAGTACGTAATGCACTCGGCGATCCGACCGCAATGTATATGCACCCGGAGGCGCATGTCGCCCGCGAAGCAGAGACCACGAATAGCCACTCTTCGGGTGTGCTGATTGATTTGGCACGCCGCGAGGTGTTCCTGGACGGTGAGCCGCTCATGCTGACCTTCAAGGAATTCGAGCTGCTGGCACACCTGGTGGAGAATTCTTCCCGCACCGTGGGTCGTGAGGAGCTGCTGAAGGCGCTGTGGAGCTCCGGTGACGAGCATCCGCATGAGCGTACGATTGACGTGCATATTCGTCGTCTGCGTTCGAAGCTGGGCCGCCTGTCGGGTACCGTGCGTACGGTGCGCGGTCAGGGTTACCGCTTCTTTGAGCACCCCGAGGTTGTTGTCTGGGCTGCTCCGGAATACTCGATTTAGCGTGTACAGAATTTAGCTTCTGTAGAGTGCACCCCGGTGTGCTGGCGTGATGCCGGTGCGCCGGGGTTTACTTGTGCCCGCCTGGGGGTGCTAGTGTGCGTGCTGTGGCGGTGTGCGGCATGTTCCGGCGCCCTCTAGATAGAATGGGTGTATGGCTGAAAATTCTTCCAACACTGCATCTGGCTCGTACCGCAGCGGGGTCAAGCGTCTGATTATTATGCGCCATGCGGAGGCTGATTGGGGTCTGAATGATTTTGATCGTCCGCTGACGAAGCGTGGTCATGAGCAGGCTGCCGCTGCTGGCGCTTGGCTGGCGGCTCGCGGTTATATTCCGGAGCAGATTATGTCGTCATCGGCTTTGCGTACTCGTCAGACGACGACTTGGGTTTCGGATGGTTTGGGGGCGAAGGCGCCTACCGCTCATCTGGATGAGGGGCTGTACGAGGTGTCTGCGTCCCGCATTATTGCGCGCATCAACAGCGTTTCGGAGAATGTTCATTCTCTGATGGTAGTGTCGCATCTGCCCGGTGTACAGGATGCCGCGCAGCGCCTGATGAGCCCTGATTCTGACCCGAATGCGTCCATGGATGTGTATTACGGTTTCCCGCCCTCTTCTATTGCGGTGTTTGAGGTGCCGGGGGAGTGGGCTCTGCTGGATGGTGCGGATGCGCGCCTCGTGGATTTCAAGAGCTTCTAGTCCTGAAACTTCTAGCCCAAGAGCTTCTAGGCTTCGTGCCTGAATGAAATGGGTAAAGCAAAAGCCCCGTACCAACCGGTACGGGGCTTTTTGTGGCGGAGACGGGGGGATTTGAACCCCCGGTCGAGTTTAACCCCGACCCTTCATTAGCAGTGAAGTCCATTCGGCCGCTCTGGCACGTCTCCACGGTGCGCTTGTGAGCGCATCCCTATAAGAATATAGGCTGTTTTGCGCTTGGTCAATTCGACCTGTGAGGTGCGAGAGATATATGTGGGTGGGGTGGTGTTAGTTTCTTCGCGATCGTGATTTCTTTACCTGCGAGAAACGTGTGAATAGAGCCGTTTAACCTTTAAATACCCTGAATTTAGGTGTTTGAGGTATTTAGGTGATGTAGTTTTGAGGGTAGAAGCGACATTGCAGTCCAGATAGAAAGGCCCCCATCCGTGACTACCACCGTTCCTCAGATGCCCCAAGCTCCTCAGAAGACTCAGCCTCCTCAGGGCGCTCCCTCCTTCTCTGTGAATAACCCGGCTTTCAATAGTCAGCAGGTTGCGCAGCCGGTATATGTTCTTCCCGAACAGGAGAACACACACTCAGGGCTGGATTATTGCGATGGCCTCGGTCATTATCGGTGTTCTTGGACTGATTAGTGTTTTTGTGCTGAATTATTTGACGGGCGGAGGCGCTTCCCTTCTTCTGGGTCTTACGGGCTGGGTTCTAGCGATTGCTTCACGCCACCGCGGTCATATGCGTGTGGCTGGTGTTGCGTTGGGCGTTATGAATATGCTGCTCGGTATCCTGACTGTGCCTTTCGAGATGCTGCTATTGATTCTGGTCATGATGCATGTTTAGACAATATCGTTCATAGCTACTGGTCAGAGAAAGTCCGCGAGCGCCCCGTGTGTCCGCGGGCTTTTGCGTGTCCGCCTGCTTAGCTGTAGCAGTTTTTATGGTCACCTGACGCGGGTTTTTCGTCGTGGACTATGGGCTAGGGGCTTTGAGGTTCATAAGCATGTTCGATACACTGCATGAGTCCCAACCGATAAATAGAGGGCATCTCTGACGTTTCATCTTCCGATACAGCACATCAGAGGCACCTCATCACTCAGCAAAGCGAGAAATCATGTCTGAAAACCCCAACAACCCCCAGCCCCAGTTCAACCAGGACCCCCAGTTCAGCCAGCAGGCACCCCAGTATGGTCAGCAGGCTCCGTACGGTCAGCCGGTCCCGACCCCCGAGCAGCAGGCTCAGATGAAGAGGGCGAAGATTCTGTCGATTCTCGCTATTGTATTTGGCGCTATTGGTCTGGTCCTTCTAAGCCCGCTTTTCAGCGCACTGGGCCTGGCTTTTGGTTTGGCGTCTCTGCGTGTCCCTGAGCTGCAGTCCCGTGGTCTGGCACTGACTGGTTCCATTATCGGTGGTACTGCTCTGGTCCTGAGCATTATTGTTGTCGCGCTGGGTGCTCTCAAGAACCTGGGCTAGGACCTTATAGCGTTTTAGCCAGCATCCTCCATGGAGATTGGCTACAGAAAGCCCGCGAGCGCCCTGTGTGTCCGCGGGCTTTTGCATATCCGTTAGAGCGGCTAGCTAATGCATTGCGGTGCATTGTGGGGGCTTGGATAGCGGATGTAGTTGTACCCGTTCCATTCATGGGTTAGGGTGAATTAGGTTTAACGCACACCAGCCGTACGAAAGTGAGATGCCGTGTCTCAGAATCCTCGGGGTTCAGACCCCTACGACTACAACCCGGACTACAACCGTCTGAACGAGCAGTACAACCAGAACACTCAGTACGGGCAGAACACTCAGTACGGTCAGTATGGCCAGTACGGGCAGAGCTCCTACGATCAGTATTCTTATGACCAGTACGGTCAGAATTCGTACGGTCAAGACCCATATGGTCAGAATCAGTATGACCCGTACGGTCAGCAGTACCAGCAGCCCGACCAGTACGGTCAGCCCATGATGGTTCCTGCGGGCTTTTTGCAGAAGACCCCCGAGCAGCTTGCCGGTGAGAAGGCAGCTCAGACTTCCACGGTGCTGGGTATTATCAGCTTGGCGTGTATAGTGACTCTCAGCTGGTGGCTGTTTGGTCTGCCTTCCCTGATTCTGGGTGTTATCGGTATTCTCAAGGCTAATGAGGCAGAGCGTTATGGTGTGGCTGCTTCAGCTGGTCGTATCTTGAACTGGATTAGCGTAGCCATTGGTGGCATGTTCCTGGTGCTTTTCGGCGGAGGTCTTCTGCTGGCGATTATGCTGGCTCTTTCTGATTCTGCCGCAAATTCTAGTCTCGTGGAGACTGTGCAGATACTGGCATTCTTCTAAACACTTTCACCCTCATTGGAGGGTACGCAAAAGCCCCGCTCCTCAATACGAGGAACGGGGCTTTGCTGTGTATATGCCGTATATCTCGTGGATTGGTCCTGACATGCTTGTTCCCGCGCGGGGGAAGGTCTAGGGTGGGTTTAGCATCTGTGTCGGTACGTGAAAGGTTGTGGATGCGATGTCGCAGCTACCCCAAAATAATGAAGTTTTTGATGGCAATCCCGAATACGCCAAGCTCCACCCGGGAAATAACAATGGGCAATCCGCCCCGGGTAACCAACCACTACCTACACGTCAGTTTTACCCGAGCTACCCGAGGAATATTGTCGGACCTGTGGGCGTCCTGGATGAAGGGCGTAAGTTGGCTCAACGGTCATTGACCTTTGGCATCATCAGCGTGGTGCTTATCCTCTTGACGTTCTTGCTGCCCTACACCCTCCTCGGATCTTTTATTCTGGGCATCCTGGGAATCTTGTCTGCACGAGACGCGGAATGTCACGGCGTACCGGCAAAGGCGGGGCATATCCTCAGCTGGATTGGTGTGATTCTGCCCATCGCCCTATCAGCCTTGGCGGCTATTGCCCTGTTAATGCTTGTTTTCACCTTGAAAGGATAGTGTCGTAACCGGCTTAGGAAGTTTGGATAGCCGAGAGTCGAATTCATAGTCTTTCGTATGTGATATGTAAAGAGCCCCGTTCCTCAATGCGAGGAGCGGGGCTTTGCTGTGTATATGCCGTATGTTTCGTGGAATCGGCTCGACATGCTTGTTCCCTCGGCGGGGAAAGCATAGGGTGGGCTTAACACCCGGTATTGAAAGGTTATGATGCAACGATGCAGGATCCAATCCTAGGCCCGTATTCCGACCCAGCAGCTGGTCTGCGCTCGAAACCTCATCGCCACAAACAGGGTGCTGATATTGAAGAGCCCCCTATGATACAGAGCGGTGGGAAAACAGCGACTAATCTAGGGGAGCGAGCCTCCCAACTTTCACTCACTTTTGGTGTGCTCAGCCTCATCAACATCTTGGTGTTGGGTTCGTGGTTTTTCGGTATCCCCACTGTCATCTTGAGTGTCCTTGGTCTACAGAAAGCTAAGGAAGCGGATAGTTACGGCGTAGTTTCTCTTGCGGGTCGAATCCTGAGCTGGATAGCTATCGCTGTGCTTGTCCTTGGGTACGTACTGATTGTGTGGGCGTGGTTCAATGCCGCATAGGTTTTTGCGAAGCACCAGGCTGAGGTATTCAACTAACGCGTGTAGATTCTGAAAGGTTGTGGATGCGATGTCGCAGCTACCCCAAAACATTGAAGCCTTCGATTACAACCCCGAATACGCCAAGCTCTACCAGGAAGATAACAACGAGCTGCCTAGCCCGGATACATCTGACGAGCAGCTACTGCCCGCAAATGAGTCTCTGGATGAGTTCTCAGATCAAGCGGCGGGTAAAAGAGCAGCGAACCTCTCCCTACTTTTTGGCTTCCTCAGCCCGCTGTCTTTCTTTCTAGGGTTCTGGTGTCTTGTCCAAGGTCTTGAAGAAAGTGCTCTGCAGGTAGCTATCCTTGCCCCAATCCTGAACATCCTGGGTATCTGGCAGGGGTTCGCGGCGAGGCGGCGCGGTACGCGTGCCAGCGGTGGCCTGATCCTCAACGGGCTGGGGCTATGCATTTTCATCGGTATCGCCGCCCTCATCATGCTGATTGTAAACGCCTTGTCAGGCATCAACTAACGACGCTGGCTCGATAGTGAGCCCAGATGCTCTCTCGAGTCGCTAGACACTTAACACCCGGTATTGAAAGGTTGTGGATGCGATGTCGCAGCTACCCCAAAATAACGAAGATTTTGATAACAACCCCGAGTACGCCAAGCTCTACCAGGCGAATGACAGCTACCAGGCCGACGTTGACGACACGGACGATTGGTCGCAACTTGCGAGCGAGCAACCTTCCGACGTGCAGAGGGAACAGGCCGGTGAAAGGGCAGCGAACTTCTCCCTGCTTTTCGGCTTCCTCAGCCCGCTGTCTTTCTTTCTAGGGTTCTGGTTGCTTGTCCAGGGCCTTGGAGAAAGTGGTAGTCTGCAGTTAGCTATCGGTGCGCCGTTGCTGAACATCCTGGGTATCTGGCAGGGGTGGGTAGCGCAGAGGCACGGTGTACCTGCCCTAGCGGGTCGTATTCTCAACTGGCTGGGGCTATGCTTTTTCATCGGTATCGCCGCCCTCTTCATGTATATTGCGAATGCCTTGTCACAAATCAACTGACGACGCCCCCGGTAACTCGAAACGGCATATGCGAAGAGCCCCGTTCCTCAATACGAGGAACGGGGCTCTTTGCGCTCCACACGTGGAGCAGAAGCTAAAACGCGGATGGTAAGGGATTTGAACCCTTGAGACGGGGTTACCGCCTACTGGTTTTCAAGACCAGCTCCTTCGGCCGCTCGGACAACCATCCATACGCACCAGAGACCGGCATTTTATGGCAATACCGTGCCGCAGGGCACTACGAGATTATCTCATGCGATAAGCTTTCTGTAAATCGCGCACCAACGATGGTGCTTCCGGCAATGAGGAGGACTCATGAGAGCAATTATTGAGAACAGTCACGGTGGACCTGAGGCTCTGACAATCAGCGAAGTCCCCGCCCCCGTCCCCCGATCCCACGAAGTTCTCATCCGTGTTCACGCTGCCGGAATCAACCGCGCCGACGCCCTGCAGCGCCGCGGATTCTACCCGCCGCCCGCCGGCGCGAGCGCCATCTACGGCCTCGAAGTAGCCGGCGTTATCGAAGCGGTCGGTGAAGGTGCCTCCGTGGAGAACCGCGGCACCCCCGTCATGGCGCTCCTCGCTGGAGGCGGCTACGCCGACTACGTGACCGTACTGGTCGACCACGTGCTACCCGTACCCGAACAGCTGAGCTTCGCCGAAGCCGCCGGTATTCCCGAAGTCGCGGCAACCGTCTACTCGAACCTGGTGCTCACCTGCGGCATGAGCATGAACCCCGCCGAAAACCTCAAGGAAGACGGCGAACCCGCGGTGGTGCTCGTGCACGGTGGTACCGGCGGTATCGGTGTGCATGCCATCCAGCTGGCGCTCGCTGTAGGTACCCGCGTGTTTGCGACCGTGGGAACCGAGGAAAAAGCAGAATATGTACGCTCACTAGGTGCGGAACCCATTATTTATACCGAACATTCGTTCCGTGAAGTTCTGCTGGCTGAAACTGGTGGGCGCGGCGCCGACTACATCCTCGACGTCGTGGGCGGAAAGTACCTGGACGACAACCTGCACACCCTCGCCGACAGCGGGCACTTGTGTATTATCGGTCTGATGGGCGGCACCAAAGCAGAAGTGAACCTGGGGTATATGCTCTCCCGCCGCCTGTCAGTGCACGCCACGAGCCTGCGCACCCGTTCGGACCGGCAGAAGGCCGAGATTCTGCGCGGTGTACGCGAACATGTGCTGCCGCTGATTGAATCCGGCAGGATTGGCGTGGGTCTGGACCGTATCTTCGACATGGAGGAGGCGGCTGCCGCCCACGAATACTTCGACTCTGGTCAGCATCGCGGCAAGATTGTGCTGCGCATGGTCTAGAAATCGCTGTGCCCCCGCGGTGCCTTTTTAGGCTGGCGCCGCGGGGAGTGTTGCGTGAGCGGCGTGAAGAAAATCTGGGTTTGAAATAAACAGCTGACTGCTGACATCTCGTCACTAAAAGAAATTTAGGGTAACCTAAGCATAGGGAGGTTTGCGGGTCGCCGCAGAGCCCATCACCGGCAGCCTCCACCGACCAACAAACACGGCACACACACCACGCAGAGGAGGGCATATGGGACTTAAAAGCTACCTGCAATCGCGCCGCGACGACGCCGAACTCGGCAAAGGCATCTGGCGCCGATCCCACGACCGGTTTATTCGCGGCATTGACCGCTTCCACCAGGTCCTCGAACGCCTAGCGGCAACCGATTCGTCCACCTCCATGATTGAGCTCATCGTGCCGGACGCAAACGCGCTCGCCGACCTGATTCCGCGCGTGCGTGCAGTCGCTATGGAAGCGCACCGCCTCGCCCCCAGCGACGGCGATATTCCCGCCTCCCCGTTCGGCACCTACTCCGACCTGAACCGCGCCCTCTCCAAGGCAGGTAACGCCGTGGCACTCTGCGCCGAAGCGCTCGCCATGGCACGCTGCTTCGGCAATTGTGCCACCGGATGCGACCGCCAGGTGAGCGTGCACCGTCGCGTGGAAACCGTCATCCAGCACATTGAAGACGCCGAACGTCTGATTCAGCGCGCCCAGAAGGAAGCCGCCGGCGAGCTGACCTTCGACGACGGTATTCCGGTGGGTCGCGCCCAACTGGTGGAAGCCTAATCGTAAACTTCTGAACTGCCCGCAGTATCCGCACCGGATGCTGCGGGCAGGTTCGTTGACAATGCAACCCAACCCGCACCCTGACCCGCGTCCGCCACGTGAGCAGGGCAAAGTCGAACGGTGACTAACAGGTGAGCTAGTTTGATGTGCACCTCAACAGGCGATACGCTTAAAGAAGAGGTGTAGGACACTTCTTATGCGGTTCCGTCACAATGGAGGTGACGACACAATGCGATGGTACGCGCGGAAGAACCGCAGGCTTTTTCCTGCCCCTCTACGGCACAACCCACTGCATATACAATTCACGGAAGAAGTCACACACCATGTTTGAATTCCACCGCAATGAGCGTGCGCGTCAGCTGCGCCCCAGCCTCTCACGCTCCTGGCTCCTCGTGCGCGCCAACTCCTCCGAAGAAGTTTTTGAAGAGGCCTTCGAATCCGAGGCTGACTCCATCATCATCGACCTCGAAGACGGCTGCCCCCCCGAAGAGAAGGACGCCGCCCGCGAACAGGTCGTCCGTATGCTCAACTCCGGCGTCGTCGCATGGGTGCGAATCAACGCCATTACCACCGAACACTGGTGGAAGGACGTCAAGGCCCTCAAGAACGTGAAGGGCCTGCGAGGCGTCATGCTCGCCACCGCAGAGCACGCCACCGACATTGACCGCACCGCAGCCGAGCTGCCCCCCGGAACCCCCATCATCGCGCTGATTGAGTCCGCACTCGGCGTGCACCACTCCATCGAAATTGCGCGCGCAATCGGCACTTTCCGCCTCGCATTCGGCGCAGGCGACTACCGCCGCGACACCGGCTCCTCCGCAACCCCCATGGCGCTCGCCTACGTGCGTTCGCAGCTGGTCATCGCATCCACCCTGGGTGGTCTGCCCGGCCCCATCGACGGCCCGACCCTCGGCGCATACGGTGCTGACCTCTCCAAGGCATGCGGCTACGCGAACGACCACGGCATGACCGGTAAGATCACCCTGGACATCCGCCAGACCGAGACCATCAACGCCGCATTCTCCCCGAGCGAGATCGAAATCGAAGAAGCACACCAGATGCTCGACGTGCCCCTCGACGGCCCCCGCGACGGCTCCTACCTGCCGCGTTACCTGCGTGCAAAGAAGGTCAAGGAACTCGCCAAGGTTTACGGTCTGTGGGGCAAGACCGACAGCGACTTCCAGCGCGCCTCCAAGTAAGGTGCTCGCCTAAAGTACACGCGCAAAAAGCCGCGCATCCGACCCCTGAACGGGGAACAGGATGTGCGGCTTTTGTCTGCCTGAAACCTCACGAGGCTACAGCCTGGCGGGCTGCTGGTCGGCGGTCTAGTTGCGGGGCGATTTGCCGCCCGTCAGCGCATGAGCGCACACGTACGAAGTCACCAAGGAAATCACAATCGGCACCAGGAACGAGGTGTCATCCTCATACACGGAACGGTAGAAGAACCACACCGCCAGGGAAACCACCAGCGCCAGCACGTACACCAGAGCAAAACGCATCGTGGGGCTCATCGGGCGTGCAGAGCCCGCAGCGGCGCGACCTGCCTGCGCACGGCCACTCTGGCGCTTAGCGGATGCGGATCGAGAAGACATGAGAATCTCCTAAAGTTCGACGGTGACATCTTCGAGAAAACGACAACTCTCAGATGCTAAAAACCGCCGCAACACACCGGAAACCGGCACGCGTTACGGCGGATGTGGAGCCCCCAGTGGGATTCGAACCCACGACCTTTTCTTTACGAGGGAAATGCTCTACCCCTGAGCTATAGAGGCACATATGCGTTCGTTCCCAACCGCCCGAAAGCAACCGACGAACAGTGCATACCCCGCAATAGTACCAAAAAGGCGGGGGAGAGGCTAATTACTTTCAGCACCGTGACCGCTACCGAGAGCAGACGGCAGAGAGCCTATGGTGTGCACTGCATTCACCCCGTAAACCCGCCCGAAGATAGGGAAAGTTCAGGGCAGAGGCATACAATAAACCCTATACCCACGGCGGCTGGCAGCACCTCACAGTGCACATCAACCACAGACAGCCGCCCCCATAGAGAGGAACCACCATGACTTCACCCCTCAACCGCCGCACCCTGCTACTGGGCGTAGTGCCCGCCGCAGCCCTGGGACTGAGCGCATGCGGTTCCAGCTCCTCCCAGCCCTCCGCATCGGCATCTGCGAGCGGTTCGGCGAGCGCATCCGCAAGCACCGCCGCTACCTCGGCAAGCGCATCCGCAAGTGCTACCGCGAGCGCTTCGGCATCCGCGGACCCCTCGGCTTCTGTGAGCGGCTCGGCAACCGCCGATGACGGCTACGTCGGCTACCGCCTCAACCGCGAAGTACCCGGTGCAGGCACCGCAACCCTGTACACCGACTACCAGTGCCCCTACTGCGCCAAGGCAGAACCCAAGTTCGAAGAAGCCGCCAAGAAGCTTGACGGCGTGCTGAACGTGACCGTGCGCCACATGCCGCTGAACATGCACGCCAACGCCGTACCCGCCGCACTCGCCGTGGAGGCCGCAGCCGCTCAGGGTAAGCACCTCGAAATGGCGAACAAGCTCTTCAACACCCAGAACGACTGGAAGAACATCAAAGAGCGCGACAAGCTGCGCACCCTCTTCAACGACTACGCCAAGGAACTGGGCCTGAACGTCGAAGAATTCGACAAGGTCCTACTCGCCTCCGACACCGTCAAGCCCATCCAACGCGACTACGATCACGCCGTGAAGATCGGTGTGAAGGGCACCCCCACCTTCGCCGTGAACGACAAGGTCGTTGAGGGCCTGGATTCTTCCTCCTCGGTGGATGACCTGGTCAGCACCTTCAAGCGTGAAGCTGGCGTGAAGTAGTGGCACACATTCAGCTCTCCGGCGGGCAGCGCGCCGAAATTCACCCCGACGGGTTCAGCGACCACGGCCACGTCCTCGAAATCGGTGGCGCCGAGCAGTCCCACGTGGACGTGCAGAACCCCGACTACGTGTTCTACGAGTACCTGCGCCGCATCGCAAACGCGGTGGATGCGCTTGCACCCGCCGGCGAACCCATCACCGCAGCACACCTGGGCGCCGGTGCGCTCACCCTTGTGCGCTATATTCAGGCGACCCGCCCCGGCTCCCGCCAGGTTGCCGTAGATATTGAACCCGAGCTCATGGGCTTCGTAACGGACCGCCTGCCGCTACCCGTCGGAACCGATTGCCAGCTGGTGGTCGGTGACGCCCGCGAGCAGCTGGCGAACCTGCCCGAACTGCTGGGCGTGCCCGGCTTCGACGCAATCATTCTCGACATCTTCACCGGCATGGACGCGCCCGCCCACCTGGCGAACCGCGACTTCTACCGCGAACTCAAGGACGCCCTGAGCGAGCGCGGCATGGTCGCCATAAACGTGGGTGACGACGCGGGTCTGCCCTTCTTCCAGCTGCAGGCAACCGCCATGCTGGAAGTCTTCGACCACGTGTGGTGCCTGTGCGAAAGTTCCATGATTAGCGGGCAGAACGAGGGCAACCTCGTGCTGGTTGGTACCGCCCGTGAGCTGGACGAGGACACCCAGGACTGGCTGTACGCCCTGGGCCCGCATCCGGCGGAGGTGCTCACCACCGATGAGCTGCGCGACCTGCTGGACGAACTGGCTGAGAGCTAAACCTGACATACAAAACCGTTGAGGCGGGTACCTAGCCGGTACCCGCCTCAACGGTTTTCTCTATGAGTTTTCTATAGGGGCTTTCTATACGCCGCGCGCCGTACGCCGGCAGAATTTGGATTTTTACTCGGGACTTTGGCTTTACTCGGGTAGCGGCATGGGGACGGGGTCCTCGCCGTCATCCTTCTGCTTGTGGGAATTACCCTTGGTGGTGGTCAGCGTAATACCCACACTCGCGGTCATCAGCAGGAAAATCGCCACCCAACGAATCGGGCCTGTCTCCTGATTCAGCAGCGCCCAACCGGCAATCGCCGCAATAGCGGGCTCCAAGCTCATCAGCACACTAAACACCTGCTGCGGCAGGTTACGCAGAGCCATCAGCTCCGCGCTATAGGGAATCACCGAAGCGAACATCGCGGTACCAAAAATCATGAGGAGCAGCATCGGATCCTGCGCCGCATTCCACATCGGCTGAGGCGCCGGAACAACCGCTGCCACCGGGGCAATGAATGCGGCACCAACAAGCATCGCAACCGCCAGACCGCTCGCACCCGGAACCAGGGCACCCACCTTCGCGCTAGAGCGAATGTACAGCGCCCAGAACACGCCAGCAATCAGCGCGAACGTCAGACCCAGGTAGTCGGTATCCTTGCCGACCGCCGCCTCGTAGCCGAGCACCAGCATGCCCGCCAGGGCGCAGAGCACCCACACCGCGTCGCGGAGCCTGCGCGTCAGCATGGACGCCAACGCCAGCGGGCCCAAGAACTCCACCGCAACCGCCAAACCAATCGGGATGCGGTCAATCGCGCAATAGAAGAAGCCGTTCATCAGACCGAAAGTCATACCGAAAATGATGACGGCATGCCACTGCTCCTTCGACCACGACAGCGCACCCGGCGGCATTTCGCCGCCGCGGCGGGTATGCCAACGCGCCGCCAACCACACGGCGCTACCCACCACAATGGAAGCAATCGCCAGGCGGCTGACACTAATAGCCAGAGCGCCAAACAGCGGGAAAAGAGTAATCGCGAACGCGGCACCGAACTGCAGCGATGAGCAGGACATCAGCACAAACATAATGCCCAGTGCGGGGCGTTGAGATGAAGTATGCGGCATGATTCTCCTTCCTGCGCCTCACAAGGCGGTACTTCTCCACGTGTGCATGCTGTGCCGCTACGGGGCAGAACGAACGCTCCAATAGCGCCGTTTAAAGAGCGCGCCCCCCCGGGCAACACGAGATACTATCCTACTCGTTACCCGGGGGGGGCTAGAAGCCGTTGACACGGCTACAGTTCAGTAGATTAGAGGCCCTTCGCCTCACGGTCAGCCTTAATCTGTTCAGCCGACGGAATCGTAATAGAGTTAGTCGCCATCTGCGCAATATCCACCGCGTGCGCATCCACCGCACCCGGCAGGTAATGGTCCGCATCCTCCAGCGTGCCGTCCTCCTGCGCCTTCTTCTGCGCACGAGCGTGAGAAATCGAAATACCGATACTCGCCGCCACCAGCAGAGCAATAGCAACCCAACGAACCAGGCCGGTAGCCTCACCAAGCATCACAATACCCACAGCCGCCGCAATCGCAGGCTCCAGGGACAGCACCACGCTATAAATGTGCGCGGGCAGCAGACGCAGCGAAGAAACCTCACCCAGCGCCGGCAGGGCAGAAGCCAGCAGACCCATCAGGCAGCCAATAGCCAGCAGGTGCACATCCTGGGTGACCTTCAACAGGTTATTGCCGCTTATCAGGAACGGGAACGGCAGAACCAGCAGGGTAGAGACAACGTTACCCATGACCATGCCGCCCATACCCGGGATGAGCGCGCCCACCTTCTCCGTCGCCAGAATATAGGCGGCACGAGAAACAGCGGTCAGGATCGAGAAAATCACACCCATCAGGGCGAAATCTTCAGGCTTCGCCTGGGACTCAGCCGTCAGAATCGCCATGCCCGTAAAGGACAGCGCAATCCACACCAGGTCCAGTTTGCGGCGCGACATAACCGTCGCCAGCACCAGCGGACCCATGAACTCAATCGCCACCGCAATCGCCAGCGGAACCTGCTCAATCGCCACATAGAAGAACGCATTCGCACCGGTCAGGGCGATACCAAGGACAATGACCGTCACCCACTGTTGACGGGTCCACGAACGAATCTGCGGGCGGAAGAACGCCCACAGCAGGACAGAAGAAGTCAGCAGGCGCAGAGTCACCACGCCCCAGGGGCCCAAATCGCCCATGAGCTGCTTGGCAAGAGCCGCACCGAACTGCGCCGAAATAATCGCGCCGGTCGCGTACGCAACACCCAGCCCCTGAGTCGCCAGGGGAGAACGCGCAGCATTGGGCGTATGGGTGGAAGAAGTCATAGTATTCCTTAGGATTCAGAAGAGGTATTAGCCGCTATCTGTCATCAGGCGCAACCCGAATCTCCGTGAAGCAGGTCACGCACTATGCAAACAATGAATAGTGTGTAATCTACGACAATTTTACGCGCTTTAAAATTGGGCGCAAATAAAGACCAAAACACCCTAACAAGCGATCAAAAACCTCCACGCCCTCGGTGAAATTTCACCCCCCAAACCCCACCACAGGCCCCATATTCAGGAAAAATTCACCAAGCCGTGATTTACTGAGAGCATGCTTGACCCGAAGAAGTCTCTATTCGATGAAGACGGCAACCCCCGTCCCGCACTGACCACCACCCTCGACAACGTACTGCGCATGCAACGACCGCTCGCGCTGTCCATCGTCAAAAAACTGCGTGAAGCACACCCCGACGAAACCCCCGAACAAATCCACAAGCGCCTCGACCGCACCTACCTGCGTGACATCACCGCCATCGGCGGCGTCACCGGCGCATCCGCATTCGTGCCCGGCGTCGGCACCGTCACCTCCATGAGCCTGTCCGCGCTCGCAGTCGGCGGCTACCTCGAACGCACCGCACTCTACGCCCAGGCAGTCGCAGAACTGCACGGCGTGCACGTACACGACGCCGAAACCGCCCGTTCCATGGTCATGGCAATCATGCTCGGCGAAGAAGGCTCCCAGCTCATGAACACCGTGCTGCTGCAGACCGGTAAGGCAGGCGGCATCTCCAACAAGTGGGGCATGCTGCTCGGCAACTCCTCCAGCGGCAAGATGTTCAGCGTCGAACGCACCATCCGTAACCTGTTCATCCGCCGATTCCTCACCCGCCAGACCGGCGCACTGCTCGGCCGCGCCCTGCCCTTCGGCGTAGGCGCAGTCGTTGGCGGCGGCGCAAACCTGGCCCTTGGCAAGGACGTCGTGCGCAACACCCGCCAAGCATTCGGCGACGCACCCGCCTACTTCCCCGCAGAGCTCATGATCACCCCGCGTGCACCGCGCGTACAGGGCGGCGAAGGTTCGGAAGGCCCCTCCGGCGTGGCTGGCTCCCTGCTCAAGGGCGTCAAGGACGCAGGTAAGGCTGTAGGCAAGGTCTTCACCCGCGACAAGGGCAACGACACCGAAACCGGTCACCACCGCATGCTCGGCCGCTAAACCCGCTGGCTAACAGAACAAAGCAAAGACCCAACACGCTAAAGACCCCGGCTTCCTAAATACAGGGAACCGGGGTCTTCTGTTCTAATCCTTTGCTACGGACTAAGCGTTCTTCGCGTGATCCAGCAGCTGAGCCGCAATACCGTTATAGGTGTGCGGAGTCAGAGCCGACAGACGCGCCTCAGCCTCGGGAGAGAGGCCCAGAGTAGCCACGAACTCCTTCAGACGAGCGGCATCCACGCGGTGACCGCGAGTCAGCTCCTTCAGACGCTCGTACGGGTTCTCCATGCCGGGAACACCTGCGATAGCCTCAGCGCGCATCACCATCTGGATCGCCTCAGCCAGAACCTCCCAGTTCGCATCCAGATCAGCGGAAATAACCTCGGTCGCAATATCCAGACGCTCAAGGCCCTTCACCACATTGGAGATAGCCAGCACCGAGTGACCAAACGCCACACCAATATTGCGCTGCGCCGAGGAGTCAGTCAGGTCACGCTGCCAACGAGAAGTCACCAGGGTCGAACCCAGCGAATCCAGCAGAGCGTTAGAGAGCTCCAGGTTAGCCTCCGCATTCTCAAAGCGAATCGGGTTCACCTTGTGCGGCATAGTCGACGAACCGGTCGCACCAGCCACCGGAATCTGACGGAAGAAACCAATCGAAATGTAGCTCCACACATCGGTGCAGAGGTTGTGCAGCACACGGTTGAAGTGCGCGATATCCGAGTACAGCTCGGCCTGCCAGTCGTGCGACTCAATCTGGGTGGTCAGCGGGTTCCAGGTCAGGCCCAGGTGCTCCACAAAACCACGAGAAACAGCCTGCCAATCAGCGTCAGGAACCGACGCATAGTGAGCAGCGTAAGTGCCGGTCGCACCATTAATCTTGCCGAGGAACTCGGTAGCAGCAGCGTGCTTCACCTGACGCTTCAGACGGTAGGCGAGAACACCCAACTCCTTACCCAGGGTGGAGGGAGTTGCAGGCTGACCGTGAGTGCGGCACAGCATCGGCACGTCGCGGCCTTCCTCAGCCAGCTTCAGCAGAACCTCAATCAGGTTCTCAGCAGCCGGAACCCACACGTTCTCAACAGCATCCTTGATGCCCAACGCGTAGGCGAGGTTGTTAATGTCCTCGGAGGTGCAGCCGAAGTGAACCAGCGGCACCAGGTGACCCAGGCCCAGGCCCTCCAGGCGGCGACCAATGTAGTACTCAACCGCCTTCACGTCGTGAACGGTGACTGCCTCAATCTCAGCCAGCTCCGCCACAGAATCAGCGTTGAAATCGGTCACGATGGCGCGCAGGCCCTTCTTCTGTTCCTCGCTCAGCGGGGACAGACCCGGTAGCACCTCGTGCTCGCACAGGTAAATGAACCACTCAACCTCAACGTGGATGCGGTCGCGGTTCAGCGCCGCCTCAGAAAGGTAGTTGGTCAGGGGTGCGGTCACGGATGCGTAGCGTCCGTCGAGGGGGCCCAGCGCAAGTTCGCCGGTGCCCAGGTCAATACGGCCAGAAGGCAAGAAGGTGTTATTGGTGTGAGACATAGCTCTATTTTTGCATGAATTCGCTGAAAAAAAGAGGCGGGAAGAGCATATGGACGTGACGGGCGGCTTGGTTAGTGACAGAAATATGACAAAACGAGGTGCTGCGGAAGGGGTATTTTTCGGGTCTTAAGGGGTCAAAACGTGCGAATTTTTCGAAACAAGCCTGAGTTATCCACAGATTGGCGTACTCAGCCTGCACGGTCACCGCGGCAGATTTAGCCTAAAACAAACCCAAACACAGGACAGAAACAGGCGCACAAACAACCAGTCCAACCACCGAAAGGACGCCCCGTGAACACAATCGTCGACACCGCACCGCCTCCCGCACCCCACCTGCCCCGGATTGAACCAACCGATATCCTCCGCGCAGCAGGACACATGGGCATCGGCACCGCCGCCGGCCACGCCCTCGCCGAGCAACTCATGGCAGCCGCCGCGCTCGCCCGCGCCAAAGGCGCAGAACTCTCCCACCGGATGCGCACCGAAGCCCAAGAAATCCGCACCGCACACCAACGCGCCAACGAACTCAACGGCGACCACTGGGCATCCGAAGCCGGACGCGCCTACCGGCGACAACTCGAAGAACACCGCGAAAAAATCCGCAACCAAGCCGAACAAGCCGAAAGCGCCGCCGCCATGATTGCCACCGCCGGCGAAGAACTCGCCAACGACCTCACCACCAAAGCGCAGGCAATCGAAGCCGCCGCCTCCGCCGTAGATAACCTACTCGGCAAGCTCGCAGACGGTGCCACCGACATCCTCGAAAAACTCAACCCCGGCGAAATTATCGCCAAATCAGGCGTGCAAAAAGCCCAGTCAGCGCTCGATTCGCTCATGCACGTGAACCTGCCCGACGGGCTGAGCTCGCTCATCCGAACCCACTAACCTCACCCTAGGAGAAACCATGCTTACCGGACCTACCGTTGCACCCATCGGTGACCTCTCTGGGCCCGTAGACCCCACTGGGCCTGGTGTGCTTACTGGGGGTACCATCAGCGTTACTCTCGAAGAAATGCCCGCCATTGCCGACGGGCTCGACACCGTCAGCCGTACCTGCGCCGACCGCACCATGCCGATTCTCGGCATCGCCGCCGAAACCAGGCTCTTCCTCGGCATCAACGGGCGCGCCCAGCAGGCATCTGGCCTCTGTGCCGGCCTTGTTACAGACCTAGGTATTAGCGCCGCAAAGTTCGGCGCCACCGCAGCCGCCGTCCGTGCAGCCCACAGCTCCTACCTGCAGACCGAAAATATTGTCGCAGGCTGGTTTGAGTTCACAGGTAAGACACACGGTGGAAAGCTACCCGACGGGCGCAGTAGCCAAGACTATATCCGCGGACTTATCGCAAGAGGATACGGAAATATCACCTATTTCGTTAAGCTCACCATTCCCGAGCTTGGGTATTTCGCGGCCTCTCGGACATTGCCTTTTTCGCCTCTAACCGCTCTCGCCCTCTTCGGCGTAGCCGCCTACTTCGACGCCAAATGGAACCCCGAGATTGCGCGTCCACGTATTGCTAGCAGATTCTCCGCTATGACGGGACTGTCCCAGGAATTCATTGAGAAAGTACTGGAAAAGAATGGAGTTGGCATTGTAGGTCCCCTCCATGGCCCGGAGGCCGATAAGAGGGCGTATAGCGTGTCTACCACCTCAGCTGAAAAATACGGTGTTGCTGCACATCGTGGCGAGAAAAGCCAGCTCTCTGTAGGCGTCAGCTCGGACCGTCTGCAGGCGGCTGCCAAGGCACAGGACCAGGAGTTCGAACGTTCCCAGCAAGATGCGAGTAGGGGCGAGCGCGGTGCAGTGCTTGTTACCGTCATGTACGAAGCAGGACATGAAGGCGACCCAGCCCATGCACTGTATGTGGTGAGTATTCCGGGTACTAATTTTGCCTCATGGGGTGGTTCTCCCATTGATCCGGCAGGCGCTATGCGTGAAACGTTAGGTGAAGATACTCTGAAGAATCCCGCCTACCAGATGGTTTTGCAGGCCCTGCGTGATGCAGGGGCACCTCAGGGCGCACGCGTGTACATGGAGGGTTTCAGCCAGGGCGCCATGATTGCCTACAACATGGCTAATAGTCTCGAGGTTGCCAAAGAAATCAACATTATGGGTATCTATGCTCAAGGTACTCCGCTGCGGGGTTTGCCCGCCAAACGTCGTGGTTTCGCCGTGGACTACGTGGAAGGAGAAGGAGACTGGGTTCCTGACTCTGCATGGCGAGAAGATGGATGGCGTCCTGACGACCGTGATACGCCAATCACAGTCCAGAATCCTGAACATGATGGTGGAAAATATCGAGAAACCCTAGAACGCGAAGGATATAGTGGAGCGGTATTTGGTGGCATGCGTGCGGCAATGGACGGCAAAGAGTATGTGCTGGGGGAACAGAAGGTTACCTCGGGCTCTGCCATGCCAGACGGGTACAGCTCGGCTGAGCGAAAGGGCGTAACGCTCGCACGTCTCGGAACTTACATAGACCAAGCCCATAAATCTGGAGTTAAGTTTGACGAGAAGGGTATAGACGAAGCGATTGAACAAGGAACGGGCGGTAAGTTTAAGGGCCTTCAAGATATTAGAGATCGGGTGGAACGGGTACAGCAAACAGCAGAATATGTAGGGGGGAAGTTCAGCGGGACACTCCCTGCCGTCATCGAGGGTGCCCAGAAGACGATTCCTCACCCTGAGCCGACTCCGTCGGAAAAGCCTCAGAGCCCGCCACCTGCCTGGCCGGAAACCCCTGCACCGCAGATGCCCAAGGTGCCCCTCCTGCAGGGATACAACCCGCAGCATCTGCCGCCCGCCATCAATATGCCGAGCGACCTGAGTCGTCCGGAGCCTGCACCCATCAAGATGCCCGCTCGAATCGAGGCAGAGGGGCAGCTACCCCCTGCAGGTCTAATCCCGCCGGACATTCTGCCCAAACCTGCAGATCTGCATACGCACATCGAAAAGGCTGTTACTCAGCCAATCATCGATCAGCTGCAGCTCCCTAACGCGGGTTCCGCGCTCAAGAATCCTCCAATCTTCGGAGCCAGGCAAGGCGGAGACTACGACGGCGTTGAGTCGCTCATTCCCATCCTGCCAGGCCAGAAGCCGGCACCCATGCTCCCGCCCAAGAGCATTGACCCCGGCTTCCTCGCACCAACTCCGCCCGAGAACATCGACCCCGGGTTTCGCGCCCCAGGCCCTCCCGAGGATCTGACTCCCCTCGAGGAGCGTGAACCCCTGATGGTCTAAACACCGAGTCTAAAAGCATCAATCTCAAGGACTCTGTATCTCAAAGACTCGGTGGAGGGTGGAGGGGACGAGTAGAGTAGAGAAGAGAAAAGGAGGGGCGCCACCGGGAACAACCCCGGCGGCGCCCCTCCATCTTTGCGTACAGCACTCGCGGCCAGTATCTGCTGCCTGCACAGTTACAGCTTGCTCGCGACCTGCTCTCCAGGTGAGAAGCGTTAGCCTCCGAGCCGCCCGCAGGCACATACTGGAACCATGAGCCAGTCAGCTGAACACGCCAACATCCCGGTCCGCCCCGTCTTCAACACCCTGCCCAGCTACGCGGCAGGCAAGCCGCCCACACCCGTTGAAGGCCTCACTCAGTACAAGCTCTCCTCGAACGAGAACCCGCTGGGCCCCGTACCCGAGGTTGCGCGCGTCCTCGCAGAATTTGCGACAGCGCACCGCTACCCCGACCCGCTCTCCACCGCCCTGCGTCAGAAGCTCTCCGCACGGCTCGGCGTGGACGCTGACGACATCGTCACCGGTGCCGGAAGCCTCGGTGCGCTCAACCAAATCCTCAAAACCTTCGCCGGCGTAAACGCCGACGGCGTGCAGGATGAAGTCATCTACGCCTGGCGCTCCTTCGAGGCATACCCGATCCTCGTCGGCATTATGGGCGCTCGCAGCGTGCAGGTGCCGAACCTGCCCGACGGCTCACACGACCTGGACGCCATGGCGGCAGCCATCACCGACCGCACCCGCCTGATCCTGGTCTGCACCCCCAACAACCCGACCGGCCCCGCCGTCACCGAAAGCCAAATCCGTGCGTTCCTGGAGAAGGTGCCCGCCCACATCCCCGTGGTGATTGATGAGGCGTACTTCGAGTTCTGCGCCGCCTCCACCGTGCCGGAAGGTGAAGAAGCCCCGCTGAACGGCCTGGACATCTACCGCGACTATGAGAACGTCATTATTCTGCGCACCTTCTCCAAGGCGCAGGGCCTGGCGGGTCTGCGCGTGGGCTACTCGATTTCGCACCCGCAGATTACGCAGCACCTGCGCGTGGCGGCAACCCCGTTCGCCGTGACGGCGCTGGCTGAGGCGGCGGCTATCGCCTCCATCGAGCATGAGGATGCGGTGATGGAGCGCGTGAGCCACCTGGTCTCTGAGCGTGAGCGCGTGACCGCCCGCTTGCGCGAGCTGGGGTACGAGTTCCCGAGCACCTACGCGAACTTTGTATGGCTGCCGCTGGGGGAGCGCACGGGTGAGTTCGTGCAGCTGATGGCTGAGCATGCGCTGTCGGTGCGTGCGTTTGGTACCGAGGGTGTTCGCGTGAGTATCGGTGAAGTGGAGGCGAACGACCGTTTCCTCTCGCTCTGCGAGGTCTTCGCGAAGGGTCTCTAGAGCCTCTTGTGAAGGGGCTTGGGTGATGACCCGACCATAATTGAACAATGTACTATTTTCCCTTGTCGAGGATCGTTTAAGCTTTTCAATCGGTTCTCGCGTGGGAAAAATGGCGGCTCGAAAAAGCGCTTAATGGCTAAACTAAACCTCCTATATATTCTAGAAAAAGAATATATGGGAGGTTTAATTTAATGATGTTCAAATAGTGAATGACAGGGCACAATACACTGCGTTATCAGCGTAACTGCCGCGAGATAAAGCCGGAAAGAGTAGACTGGTAACTATATATACCCAGACCCTCACAGGCCTGCCGGAACACCTCAAACCCTGCACCATCAGGTGAACGTTGAGACTAAAACCCGGGCCGCTGAGGGCCAAGCCCTCGTCACGTGTGGAGGTTAGATGCACGAGAACGACAAGTACCCGGGAGTGCCCGAACGCATCCAGCTCATGGATGAAAACGGCACCGTACACGAACACCCCACCTACAGCCGGTACATCGAAGACGTCAACGCAGACACCCTGCGCGAGGCATACCGCCTCATGTACACCACCCGCCGATTCGACGACGAGGCAACCGCCCTGCAGCGCCAGGGTCAGCTCGCCCTCTGGGTGCCCAGCCGAGGCCAGGAAGCCGCACAGATCGGCTCCGCACTCGCCTACGCACCCAACGACTACATCTTCCCCTCCTACCGTGAGCACGCCGTCGCCTTGACGCGTGGCGTGGACTTCCGCGACCTGATCACCATCTTCCGCGGCTCCACCACCCACGGCTGGGACATGAAGGCACACAACTTCCATACCTACACCAAGGTGCTTGCCGCCCAGACCCTGCACGCAGTCGGCTACGCTATGGGTCTGAACTTCGACGCCGACATCGAGGCTGAAACTGGCATCCGCCGCACCGGTCAGGGTCAGGCAACCGACCCTGCCGAGGACACCCAGAAGCCCGCCGTGGCGGTCTACTTCGGTGACGGCTCCTCCACCGAAGGTGACGCACACGAGTCCATGGTTTTCGCCGCCTCCTATAACGCGCCGGTGCTCTTCTTCGTGCAGAACAACCGCTGGGCTATCTCCGTGCCCTTCGAGGTGCAGTCCCGCGTGCCGGTGTCCACCCGCGCCACAGGCTACGGCTTTGAAGGTATTCGCGTGGACGGCAACGACGTTCTCGCCGTGCTCGCCGCAACCCGCTACGCCATGGAGAAGATCCGCGCCGGTGAAGGCCCGGTGCTGATTGAAGCTGAGACCTACCGCCTCGGCCCGCACACCACCGCGGATGACCCCACCAAGTACCGCACCGATGCCGACCTGGAAGGTCCCCTGCGCCGCGACCCGATGATTCGCCTTGAGAAGCACCTGCGCGAGCAGGGCTACGCCGATGATGCCTTCTTCGAAGAGGTTGCAGAATCTGCACAGCAGGTCGCGAACGGCGTGCGTGAGGCAGTGCTGAACTCTGAGGTTGCCGACTTTGAGCGTTTCTTCGACCGCGTCTACGTGCAGGAGCATCAGCAGGTGGAAGACGACCGCGAGTTCTACCGTAACTACGTTGCAGGCTTTGAGGAGGAGTAAGCATGAGCGAGAAAATTGAACGTTTGACCCTCGCTAAGGCGATTACCCGTGGCCTGGAAGACGCCATGGAAGCCGACCGCACCGTCGTCATGCTCGGTGAGGATATTGGCAAGCTCGGCGGCGTGTACCGTGTGACTGAGGGCCTGCAGGCGCGCTTCGGCAACCGTCGCGTCATGGATGCGCCCCTGGGCGAGTCCGGCATTATCGGCACCTCCATCGGTATGGCGCTGCGCGGCTACCGCCCCGTACCGGAGATTCAGTTCGACGGCTTCGTGTTCCCCGCCTACAACCAAATCACGAGCCAGCTGGCGAAGATCCACAACCGCACCGATAAGCAGTACACGGTGCCGGTGACTATCCGCATTCCGTACGGTGGCGTGATTGGTTCGGTGGAGCACCACTCCGAGTCCCCGGAGGCGCTGTTCGCCCACACCGCGGGTCTGCGTATTGTGACCCCTTCGACCCCGCACGAGGCGTACTGGATGACCCGCAAGGCGATTGAGTGCCCCGACCCGGTCATTATTTTTGAGCCGAAGCGCCGCTACTGGCTCAAGGGTGAAGTGGACTTTAGCGACACTTCCTTTGATCCGTTTAGCGCCCAGGTGGTGCGTGAGGGTACGGACGCGACCATCGTTGCGTACGGTCCGCTGGTGCCGGTTGCTCTGGCTGCGGCAGAGGCTGCGGTGGAGGATGGCCGTTCGATTGAGGTTATTGACCTGCGCTCGATTTCACCGCTGGACGTGCCGACCGTTGCTGCTTCGGTGGCGAAGACTGGCCGCCTGATTATTGCGCACGAGGCGCCGACCTTCGGTGGTATGGGCGGTGAGTTGGCTGCGGCGATTACGGAGCGTTGCTTCTACAGCCTGCAGGCGCCAGTGATTCGCGTTGGCGGCTACTACATGCCGTACCCGATTTCCCGTGTTGAGGAAGAGTACGTGCCCGATATTGACCGTATTCTTGAGGCGGTTGACCGCGCTTTTGACTACTAGGCATTCCCTGATCTGACGTATCAGCGTGTTGCGCTATGGCGGGTTGCGAACCCGCACAGAATATTCCATATAGGGTATATGCCCTAGTGAGAGGTAAAAATGTCCCAGATTTTCCCGCTCCCTGATGTGGGTGAAGGCCTGACCGAAGCAGAAATCCTCAGCTGGAAGGTAGCGGTCGGCACCGAGGTCGCCATCAACGACGTCCTCGTCGAAATTGAAACCGCGAAGAGCGTCGTGGAACTTCCCTCGCCCTTCGCCGGCACCGTCGAGGCGCTGCTCGTTGCCGAAGGCGAAACCGTTGAGGTGGGCACCCCAATCATCAGCATCTCCGGCGGCGACAACGCACCCGCAACCCCGGCGGCACCCGCCGCGGCAGAGGCTGAGTCCGGCACCGCACTGGTTGGCTCCGGCCCCAAGGCGGACGCTGTGAAGCGCCGCGCCCGCAAGCGCCCCGCCTCCGCAGCCCAGCCCGCACAGGCTGCTGCGGTACCGGTCGCACCGGCTGTTCAGGCACCCGTGGCGCACACCCCCGCCGACTCGGCGAACCGCAACCAGGGCCTGCTGAGCGAGCTGGCTGAGCGTGCCTCCCGCTTTGTGGAGAACACCCCGCTGAACTCGGTGGTGCAGCGTCTGGCACCCGAGCCCGCAGCGGCTCCCGCGCCGACTTTGGCTCCCGAGCAGGTTCCGCACCGCCCGACCCTCGCGCCGCCTCCGGTGCGTCTTGCCGCAAAGGAGCTGGGTGTTGATCTGGCGAATGTGACCGCTACCGGTGCGCGCGGCCAGGTGACCAAGCAGGACCTCATGAACTATGTGGCGCACCTGAGCGATGTGCAGCATAGTGGTGCCCGCCAGCCGTTCTGGCAGCCCGCAGCCACCCCCGGTGACCGCATTGAGCGCATCCCGGTGCGTGGCGTGCGTAAGGCTACCGCGAAGGCGATGGTTTCGTCGGCGTTTAGCGCTCCGCACGTGTCGATTTTCGTGGATGTTGATGCCTCCCGCACCATGGAGTTCGTGAAGCGTCTGAAGAAGTCCCGCCACTTCGAGGGCGTGAAGGTCACCCCGCTGCTGGTGCTTGCCGCCGCGGTCATTTGGGCTGCTGAGCGTAACCCGCAGGTCAACGCGACCTGGACCGATAGCGAAATCCAGATTAAGCACTTCATGAACCTGGGTATTGCTGCGGCAACCCCGCGCGGCCTGATGGTTCCGAACATTAAGGACGCTCAGGAGCTGTCCCTGCGTGAGCTGGCTATTGCGCTGAACAACCTGACCACTCGCGCCCGTGAGGGTAAGACTCAGCCCGCTGAGATGGCGAACGGCACCCTGACCATTACGAACATCGGTTCGCTGGGTATTGATACGGGTACCCCGATTATTAACCCCGGTGAGGTGGCGATTGTTGCCTTCGGTACGATCAAGCAGAAGCCGTGGGTGGTTGATGGTGAGGTCATTCCTCGCTGGGTGACGACCCTGGGTGGCTCCTTCGATCACCGTGTGGTGGATGGCGACCTGTCGGCTCGTTTCATGGCTGATGTGGCTGCGATTCTTGAGGAGCCTGCACTGCTGCTGGACCACTAGGCGGCACATTTTGGCTAGTCAGCATCATATTGCTGGGTAGCTGAGGCCGTTTAGGATACAGATATTTAGATACAGAAAACCTCCGGTACCTTACGCAAGGTACCGGAGGTTTTCTGCACGTTTTATCCCTATCGCAACGAGGCGCAGGTGCTTAGAAGTCTATGCGTCTTCGCGTGCCACCTGATCGTTCGGATACTTGTCCACGCGGCGGTGGTACAGGCGTCCGCACAGACCGCCGAGGATAGCGCCGAGGAAGCTCAACGCCAGAACCAGCAGAACCGCCAGCAGGCCGTTCGCGAAGTCGCCCCCCATCAGCTTCTGCAGGGACAGGGACGCGACACCGTTCTGGAACAGCTGAGGCGTGAGGAAGGTCGCCAGGGACCCGAGGATGAGCGCCATAATCTGCCAGAGCCACACGGCAATGCCCTGCTTCGCGCCGGCGAATCGTGCCATGCGTCCCGCAGCGTAACCGCCCACCAGGTAGGCGAAGAAAATGAGCACACTCAACGCCACCGCGACCGGCACGGCGTTCGACGCGCCGCTGAAGAGTCGGGAGACCACCGTGGCGTACTCGATGGACTCGCTCTGACCGGTCAGGGTCAGCCACGACTGGATAGCCCACAGGCCACCGTCCATGAGGGAGATGGTGATCAGCCAGCCAAGCAGGCCGGGCAGCAGGTGCATGCGGGAGTAGCGGCTCTTCTGCATGGACAGCGCGGTTGCGGCGGTGAGGATGGGTTCCGAGCCAGCGGCATCACCTGCGGGGGTGGGGATAACGAAGTGGTCATCTGCCGCGGGGGTAGCCTGCGGGGTGCTCGATGCCGCGTGGGCGTTGCCGGGTGCGGGCACCTCGTAGCTTGCTGGGGTGGCAGGTGCGGGGGCTGCGCCGCCGCGTACGTTGTCCGCGCTGGGGGCAGCAGGCTTGTCGAGCCAGCTGAGGTTATCGGTAGCGGGTTCGCCCAAGTCAGCACCGGATTCCGCGCCCTGCGAGGTAGCGCTGGGGGAGAGGATCGGCTGGGTTGCGGTAGCCGCCTCGGTGAGGGGGCGGGTTGCATCCTGCGAGGACTGCGCAGAGGACTGAGCCGAAGAGGCCGCCTCACGCGCCTTTTCGTGGGCGCGGCGTGCGGCGTTCAGCTCCTCATCGGTCAGGACCACGGTGGGGTCGTCGGAGGAGAATGCCGCCTCCCACAGGTCACTTTCGGTGGGGGAGGACGCCGCGGCAGCCGGACGCTGCTGCGGGGTGTTGTTCTGTGCGTTCATTAAGTCCTTTGGATCTAATCCTGGGGTCGTGGTGTGCGGGTTGCCTTAGAGCGCGCGGTCAGCGTAGAAGGCGCGTGCTTCTTCCATAGCTTCTGCGGAGAAGGTGTGCGGGTGCGCGGGGCGCTCGTTCTCGCCCAGGGTACGAATGACGCGGCCGGGGTTGCCCACCACGAGGGAGTTAGCGGGGACGTCCTTGGTGACGACGGTGCCTGCGCCGATGACGGAGTTCTTGCCGATGGTCACGCCGCCCAGGATGATAGCTCCGCTACCGATCCATACGTTGTCTTCAACGGTGATGGGCGCGCCTGCTTCCCAGTAGTCGGCGCGGTCGCCGGGGTGGAGCGGGTGGGTGGGGGTCATGAACTGTACGTTGCTGCCAACCAGTACGGTGGAGCCGATGCGGATCGGGCAGACGTCCAGGAAGACGGTGCCGAAGTTGAAGAAGGAGCCGTCACCGATGTAGGTGTTCACGCCGTAGTCGAAGCGTGCGCCGGGGCGGATGTGGGCGTGTTCGCCCAGGTGGCCGAGGTGTTCACGGTAGACGTGCATTGCCTGCGCCTGCTCGCCGCGTGCGTAGTGTTCTTCGGCGAGGATGGTGGCGGCGTAAATGCGCTTGAACTGTGCGGCGCATTCGGCGTCGGACATGTAGACGGAACCGTTGGTCATGCGGTTGAAGATGTCGCCGTTGGGGCGCTGCGGGGTGTGCATTAGTGGGCTCCTCCCAGAAGGTAAGCAAGTGCGATGATGGCCATTCCGAACAGGATGACGACTCCTCCGGCGATAGCGAATCGTTTGGAAATTTCGCGGAGGAGCTTCTTGAACTGCTCGTCAGTGATGTCTTGCTGTCGTTTACTCATGCTTTAAGTATCCCAGAGTTGCTTGGGTTTACCTTAGTGTTTCGGTGTTTATTGCGGTATCTGGGGCGGGTGTACCGTGTGATTTTCAGCGTGGAAAGAAACGGTGCTGAGTTGAAGCGTGAGGGTGTGGGAAGGCACAATCAATGCATGACTGAGGCTCAGAAGAACACGAACCTGCAGGATGCGGCGGCACCTGCATCCCCCGCTGGCGTATCGGCTGGTGCGCATCCGTTGGCGCATCGCCCCTGGTTGAAGAATTATTCTTCGTGGACTGCCCGCGATATTGAGCTGCCCGAAACCTCGCTGAGCCACCTCATTGACGAGGCGGTCCGCACCGTACCCCACAAGGTGGCGCTGGAGTTCTTTGGCGCGACCACGACCTACGCCGAGTTGGGGGATCAGATTGAGCGTGCGGCGGAGGGTCTGCGTGTGGCTGGTGTGCAGGCGGGTGACCGTGTGGCGCTGATTTTGCCGAACTGTCCTCAGCATATTGCGGCGTTCTACGCGATTTTGCGCCTGGGCGCGATTGTGGTGGAGCATAACCCTCTGTACACGGGCGCGGAGTTGCGCCACATGTTTGAGGATCACGGTGCGAAGGTCGCGATTGTGTGGGATAAGATCGCTTCGCATATTACGGGTCTTCCGGCGGATATCCGCCCGAACCATATTTATTCGGTGAACATGATTTCTGCGATGCCCGCGCTGATGCGTACCGCGCTGAAGCTGCCGTTGAAGAGCGCGCGTGCTTCGCGTGAGAAGCTGACCGGTCCTGCGCCGGGTACGGTGTCGTGGGCTCAGCTGGTGAAGAGCGAGCGTATTGACCCGTCGCATCGCCGCCCGACGGCGCACGATATTGCGCTACTGCAGTACACCTCGGGTACGACCGGTCTGCCCAAGGGCGTGATGCTCACGCACCGCAACCTGGAGTCTAACGGCCGTATGGGTGAGGCATGGATTAACCCGGGTGATGACGAGGTGATTTACTCGGTTCTGCCGCTGTTCCACGCCTACGGTATGACCCTGGGCGTGACGATTGCGTCGCTGTGCCGTGCCCGCCTGGTGCTGTTCCCGACCGTGGATATGGACCTGATTTTGAAGGCGATGAAGAAGACCCGCCCGACCATTCTTCCTGCGGTTCCGCCGGTGTATCGCCGCCTCATGGATGAGGCGAAGAAGCATGGTGTGTCCCTGGAGGGTATCCGTTATGCGGTCTCCGGTGCGATGAACCTGCCGCCTGAGCTGGTTGCCGAGTGGGAGGAAGCGTCCGGCGGTTTCATGGTGGAAGGCTACGGCCTGACCGAGTGCGCGCCGCTGGTGTCCTGCAACCCGCTCAATGACACTCGCCGTGCCGGTTTTATTGGTGTTCCGTTCCCCTCCACCGATATTCGTGTGGTGGACCCGGAGACCGGCGAGGACGTGCCTGATGGTGAAGAGGGCGAGCTGTGGGTGAAGGGCCCTCAGCGTTTTGCTGGCTACTGGAAGCGTGAGGACGAGACGGCGAAGACCATCACCCCCGAGGGCTGGTTGCGTACCGGCGATATTGTGCGCCTGGACGAGGACTACTTCATTCAGATTGTCGACCGCATCAAGGAAGTCATTATTACCGGCGGTTTCAATGTCTCCCCGACGGAGGTTGAGGTCGCCCTCAAGCAGCACGATATGGTCGCGGATGCGGCGGTAGTCGGTATTCCACTGCCCGCCGGTGGCGAGATGGTGGTCGCCGCTGTGGTTCCCGCCCCGGGTCGAGTGGTGCAGGAACATACTCTGCGTGAGCACTGCTATTCGAAGGTGACCCGTTATAAGGTTCCGCGCCGCATCGTGGTGGTGGATGATCTGCCCCGTTCGATGCTGGGTAAGGTTCTGCGCCGTAAGGTGCGTGAGCAGCTGATTGCTTCGGGCGAGTTCGATCAGTAGGTTGATTCCCCGCCCGCCCGTAACGGGTGGCACTATGGACGCCGGCTTGGGTTTTCTTAACCCGGGCCGGCGTTTTGTGTGCGTCTGAATACACCGTCAATGACGCTTTGTGACCTGGCAAATAATCACCGCATGACGAATTATGACAAAATATGACGACCTTGACGTTCTGTGTCTCATGAATAGCCATTAACTTCCACACCCGCCCTTGTGCGTGCTGTAATTGTCCCATCATCATTCCCATCGGATGTGCTAGTACCAACGTGAGCACCCGGTGGAACGCATCATCATTCAACAGAAAGATTCATAGCCGTGAAGAAGTTTGCTGCTGCACTCGCAGTTGTCCCCATGGTCTTTGGCCTGGCAGCCTGCGGTTCCACCAACTCCTCCTCTTCCTCCAGCTCCAAGAAGGTCACCATCGGTGTGGTTGGCTCTGAGAAGTTCAACAAGACCCTGAAGGAAGAAGCTAAGAAGCAGGGTATCGACATTGAGTTCAAGGAGTTCAGCGCGTACACCGAGCCGAACCCCGCACTGGACGCCGGTGACATCGATATGAACCGCTTCCAGCACATCGCGTACCTGTCCAACTACAACGTGAGCGCTAAGAAGGACCTGCAGATTGTCGGCCCGACCGTCATCTACCCGATGGCTCTGTTCTCCAAGAAGCACTCCAAGTTGGCTGACATCCCCCAGGGCGGCGAGATCGTTATCCCGAACGACACCGTGAACGAAGCCCGCGCTCTGAAGCTGCTGAAGACCAACGGCCTGGTTACCTTCAAGAACGCTGATGTTGACGCACCCACCATCGACGACGTGGACACCGCTAACTCCAAGGTGAAGGTCACTCCCGTCGACGCAACCCAGACCGTGGTCGGCATGGAGTCCGCTGACGGCGCAGTCGTCAACAACGACTTCCTCAAGGATGCAGGCCTGAAGCCCGCAGACGCCCTGGCTCAGGACGACCCCAAGACCGACCCCTCGGCTGTCAAGTACGTGAACCTCTTCGTTGCTCAGAAGGACAAGGCTGACGACGAGACCTACAAGAAGATTGTTGAAATCTTCCACACCAAGCCCGTCATGGATGTTGTTCAGGAAGAGACCCGCGGCACCGCTGTTGAGGTCAACGTGAGCACCGACGAGCTGCGTCAGTCCCTGGCTAACGAAGAAGCCAAGCTGCGCGCCAAGAAGTAATCTTCTAAATACACGCCTCCTCTAGGCATACGCAAAGGCGGTAAGTCTAAGCACCCGATGCGGGTCACGACAGGCTTACCGTCCTTTGCGTAACGGCGTTAAGGCCCTTTAGCGCCCCAACCACGACATTTACGGATACATATTTATGAGTGAACTGGCACAGAGCTTCGGCGACAGCACCTCGCCCATGGTGGTTCTGGACGGAGTCTCCAAGGTCTTCGGCAACGGCCCCAAGGCAGTAGTTGCTGTCGACAACGTCTCCCTCACCATTAACCGCGGTGAAATCTTTGCAATTATCGGCTACTCCGGCGCCGGTAAGTCCACCCTGGTCCGCCTCATTAACGGCCTGGAAACCACCACCAGCGGCACCCTGACCGTCGGTGGCTTCCAGATTTCCGGTAAGCGCGACTCTGAACTGCGTGAAGCACGCACCAATATCGGCATGATCTTCCAGCAGTTCAACCTGATGAACTCCCGCACCGTGCTCGGTAACGTCGAGTTCCCGCTGAAGATTGCCGGCTGGTCTAAGAAGGACCGCCGCGAACGCGCCTTGGAAATGCTTGAGTTCGTGGGTCTTGCCGACCGTGCAGGTCACTACCCGAACCAGCTTTCGGGTGGTCAGAAGCAGCGCGTGGGTATTGCTCGTGCGCTTGCGACCAACCCTGCCCTGCTACTGGCTGATGAGTCCACCAGCGCACTGGACCCGGAAACCACTCATGAAGTTCTTGCGCTCCTTAAGCGTGTGAACCGTGAACTGGGTGTGACCGTCGTGGTGATTACCCACGAGATGGACGTGGTCTCCAGCATCGCTGACCGTGTGGCGGTCATGGAGTCCGGCCGCGTGGTCGAGCAGGGCAACGTCTACGACGTCTTCTCCAACCCGCAGACCGACGTGGCGAAGCTGTTCGTGGCAACCACCGTCAAGCTTGCCCCCACCGGCAAGGAGGCGGCTGAGCTGCGCGCTAACCACAAGGGTTACCTCATCAACGTTGAAATCGTGGAGGGTAACCAGGAGCTCGGTAAGGTGCTGTCCTACCTGGGTGCCCGTAACGTCCGCTTCAACATTGTGGGCGGCGGTATTGAGACCCTGCAGGGTAAGGCGTACGGTACCCTCACCCTGGAACTTCTCGGCGAAATCACCAGCATTGATGCCGCCGTTGCCGAACTGAAGACCGTTGCCCGCGTGCAGGAGGTGCGCTAAATGTTTGCTACTACTCTTCCGCTGGCTGCGTCTAAGACGGACTGGTCCGAGTTCCTGCCCGAGAAGCTGCTCCCGGCTATCGGCGACACCTTCTACATGGTGTCTGTTACGATGCTGTGTGCAGGTCTGGTCGGCCTGATTGTTGGTGCGCTGCTGTACACCACCCGTGAAGGTAACATCTTCCAGAACCGCTTCGTGTACACGATCCTGAACATTCTGGTGAACGTGATTCGCCCGATTCCGTTCATTATTTTGATTGCGGCTTTGGGCCCGCTGACTAGTGCTGTGGTGGGTACCCGCCTGGGCGTGAACGCTGCGGTCTTCGCGATGAGCTTCGGTGCTGCGTTCGCTATTGCCCGTATCGTGGAGCAGAACATGGTCTCCATTGACCCGGGCGTGATTGAGGCGGCGCGTGCGATGGGCGCTTCGAAGCTGACCATCCTGTTCACCGTGATGATTCCGGAGGCGCTTGGCCCGCTGATCCTCGGTTACACCTTCCTCGTCATTGGCGTGGTGGATATGTCCGCTATGGCCGGTTACGTGGGTGCTGGCGGTCTGGGTAAGATCGCGATTGTGGACGGCTACCAGCGCTTCAACGATGAGATCACCTGGGCTGTTGTGGCGATTATTATCGTCCTGGTTCAGCTGGTTCAGTTCATCGGTAACTTCCTGGCGAAGAAGGTTATGCGCCGATAAGCTCGTGCCCCTTGTAGGCCTTGTAGGTACTGTAGGTACGGCTGATACAGCATAGAAGACCCCCGGTCTGCTCCTTGAGGAGCGGGCCGGGGGTCTTTCCTCGTACCGGGTCTTTCTTGATGCTGCTACGAGGGCGGCGGGTGCAGCTTAGCCCTGCGCCGCCTCCAGGTACATATCCGGGGCGGGCTTACCGGTGGGAACGTCGTTGCTGCTGACCCAGGTGCGCACCAGCGGGGCGTAGCCGTAGCTTTTCATCTTTAGGGTCAGAATGTTCGCGGTGGAGTTCGACGCCACCGCAACCGGCATGTCTATGACCTACACATCAACAACACCGCCAGATCACAGGGCGAATGCCCTCCGCGCGGAAGATTAGAGCCTTCCGCCATCTATGCGAAGAGCGAGCCGTTTGTGCTTCTTATGCTTCGCCAATCGACCGACCGAGCCGACCGACTGGCCTGTGTTGTTTGTTGTGATGCCCCTTGTGCTTTTCATTCAAATACCTTTGTGTATTTTGTTTGGAAAGTACAAGGGCATTCGCTTCTCTCTCCCCTCACCTCTCTCAGCCTGAGCTGTGAGGTTGAGTCTTGGAACAGAAGGAGAGAAGCCAGAGAGAAAAAGAGCCTGAGCGTTAGCGAAGTCCGCTTAAGCGGACGTAAAATAAAAGTTCCTAGACCGTAGAACTGAAGTGAGAGAGTTGTGAGGACAAGACCAGAGTTATCTCCTGCTCGTAAGAGAAGAAAAGCATACGCACGTAGGAAAGAAGAAGAGAGGTGGGTGAAAGCAGCAGGGGAAGTGAAGACTGTTTACCGCTGTATCTGCGATAAGAACCTAGAAATGTGTAAGGCAGAGGAGCATCCGAAGCGCAATAAGACGACTTAGGATGTAAGTTTGCTGAGGAGAGAGAACGGGCTGGGAGCTTTAGCAGCTAAATACTATAGTGTGCAGTGGCGCAAATTGTTATTGAATCATTACTAAAATAATTTTGACTCCCATTTTGCTGATTGATATCATAAAAGTGTTCTGTTTCACATCAAACTAGAGATATTATCAACAGCTAGAGAGGGACAGCCAATGAAAAATGTTAGTAAGTCAATTGCAAGTTGTATTTCTGTAACTGTAGCGATAGGTGATTAAAGTGGTCGACACTAGATACATACCGATACCTGAATTATGGTTCGCAGGTTATTCTTGCTTTTATTTTACATCTTCGCATGATTCAATGGTTTATAATGTTGGCAGTATTTTAATTCTTTGTGGAGTTTTTGGGTACTCTGCATATCGTGCAAATAAGAACTACGTACAACCTGCGGCATCCTTCATAAAATCCGTATTTTTTATGTTGGCTGTGGTAATTTTACAAGTGTATTGGCTTGACCCTTTGGCTCAGGTTGTAGTTCTACTTATGAGTATCCAGTACGCTTTTGTTTTCTATAAGCAACAGCCGAAATAAGCATCCTTGGAGTTCTAAAACACCTAGCATCACGAGAACCTGCCAATGTTCAGGTTCTCGTGATGTTTTGTATTGGTACCGTTTAGTGAGACTTTGGAAAAGTAGCGCTCCGCGAAAGTGCTGATGAGGTCAAAGGGCTACAAGAGCGGGTGCTAGAGAGGCAGCTGATAAGCATAGAAGACCCCCGGTCTGCTCCTTGAGGAGCGGGCCGGGGGTCTTTCTTGATGCTGCCTATCAGGTGAGGCGGTGGCGCGGTGAGGCGTCTGCGGTACGTGCTTAGCCCTGCGTTGCTTCAGACTGCTGAGCTGCCTCAAGCTTGGCGATCCAGGTGCGTGCCGCCTCCCAGAGCTGCGGGTCATTGAACGAATCGAAGCGCCCAAAACCGGTCGGTGCCTTTGCCGGGTCGGTGCCTTCCGGAACGTAAATCATGACCTTCGTACCGGCGTCACGTGCCGCCTGCGCGCCCGCGGGGGAGTCCTCGAACGCCAGCGCCTCGTGGCCTTCAAAGCCGAGGCGACGTGCCGCCTCCAGGTACATGTCCGGGGCGGGCTTACCGGCCGGAACGTCGTTGCTGCTGACCCAGGTGCGCACCAGCGGGGCGTAGCCGTAGCTTTCCATCTTCAGGGTCAGAATGTTCGCGGTGGAGTTCGACGCCACCGCAACCGGCATGTGCTCGCTCAGGAAGCCAAGGAACTGTTGCGCACCCTCGATTAGGTCCACGCCGGAGCTGATGACCTCGTGCTCGGTGGTGAGCAGGTCCTTCATCACGCGTTCATGGTGCTCGGCGTACTCTGCGGAGGCGGTGTCCGGCTTCTGGCCGTTCTGCGCCTCGTAGGAGAGCAGTGCAAGCTCCTGCGCGACGTCGGCTGCCGCCAGGCCGGTGAGGCGGTGCTCCACCTCTTCGGTGAAGGGAACAGACCAGCGGGCGAAAAGCTCACGCTGCACATCGTTCCAGACGGTCTCGGAGTCGAGGAGGATGCCGTCGCAGTCGAAGATTGCGCAGCGGGGGAACCAATCGGAGGGTACTGTGTGTTCAAACATAATGTCAGTCTCTCACAGGGTTTTAGGCTATGGAAGCGGGGTGCGTGAGAAAACATGCGGGGTTGCGCCTCGCCCGCAGAACGGAAAACCACATAAAGAAACCCTCCCGCCGCATCCAGAACGGATGCAACGGGAGGGCAGAAGCTAAAACAGCTTAGAGAGCGGACACCGGCTTATGAGTCACCTGACGCATAAACGGAATGGTCGCTAACAGGCCCACATAGACCAGTGCCAGACCCAGCGCAATAGCGCCGAAGGTCATACCGAACATCTTCGCCAGAATCTCACCGGAAAGACCCTGCGCCGCAATCAACGCCGTCAGCGGCAGACCCAGTAGCGCAGAAACCACGCTAATGAGCACCAGCGGACCGAAAACCACGGTAAGGCGCGAAGCCTGCAACATCCTTGTGGGGGTACCCATCATATTCAGCGAAGAGTACAGCGAACCACGCTCGTAAATGGCGGCGCTCTGGTTCAACACTGCGGAGAGGGTGACCAGCAGGTACGAGAAGAACAGCATGAGCAGCATGCCCTGGAACATGTCCGCCATGATGGTCATGAAGGGGCCGGCGGCGGGGCCCACCTCCTTCGCCGTTTTGTTCATCTCACCCGCCAGAATCAGGATGGGGCCGAAGAAGGTCACCAAGAAGGTCGACAGTGCCACACCCGAAACCTGACGCCACGCCCCGCGCGGGGACTCCAGCACCGCACGATAACCCAGCAGAACCGATGCCTTCTGGGTCATACGCACACGAATCTTTGCGTACGCCCACACCAGGAAGGTACCAATCAGGTCGATAGCAACCATCATCAGCAGACCCGGCAGAGCAATGAAAATCGCTAGGTTCTTAATCGCGCTATCGGCACCGCCGTCCTGGAAGGGTGAGAACATGCTAAAACCCTTCGAGGTCGATGCCAGAATCATCACGGCAATGACCAGAACAACACCGATACCCAGAGCAATGTAACCGGCGGAACCAGCCTTCGCGCGGGTACGCACACCCAGCGGGCTGATGCTGACCTTCGCCAGACCGAACAGGGAGCTGAGAGCCGCCAAAACCATACAACCCAGGAAGCAGTAGAAAATCACGCTCACCGGTAGGAGCATATTCTCAGCACCCAGCGGAACGTTCATGAAGTGCAGGGCGCCAAACGGGAAAATCAGCACCAGGTAAAGCAACAGACCGATGATGAAACCCACGAAAGAGTACACCAGCGCGTCCGCCACAGACAGACCCACAATGAGGGTCGTGGAGGCACCAATCAGGCGCAGGGACGCCAGACGCTCATCACGGCGGCGGGCACTCAAACGAGCAGCCGAAGCGCCCAAGGTAAAGAGCGGAACAATCAGCACCAGAGCGGCAACCCACGCCAAACCCATGTAGAGCTTCTGAATGCCCATCAGGTTGATCATTTCGTGGTCAACGTTGGCGTGCTCAAGCCACGTGCTCAGCGCCTGAACACCACCGGCAACCGTCAAAAACAGTGCAGAGGAGGCGGCAAAAGCCAGCACGGGAAGAATCGCCTGCGAACTCCATAGGGTTCGCTTGGCGAGTAGAGCATAGATTTGCATTATGCACCTGCCTGAGACTGAGCGCCGAGGTTTTGGGGGCTGTTCTGCGCGGGTACGCCGCCCTGGTTATTGCGCTGATCGCTCACAATCTGGCCGTCCTGCAGGTACACCACGCGGGAGCACGCCGCCGCCACGTTCGGGTCGTGAGTCACCACCAGCAGGGTCTTACCCTGCTGCGGAATCATGGTCAGCAGCAGAGCCATCACCTCACGGGCGGTCTTAGAGTCCAGCGCGCCGGTCGGCTCATCCGCGAAAGTCACGGGGGCACCGTTCACCTGGGAGCGGGCAATAGCCACACGCTGCGCCTGACCGCCAGACATTTCGCCCATACGGCGGTCCACCATCTGACCCAGACCCAGACGGTTCAGCAAATCAATCGAAACGGAGCGTGCCTGCTGGCGCGGCACACCGGCAATCATCGCGGCGAGGGAGACGTTCTCCTCCGCAGTCAGCTCGGGCACCAGCAGACCCTGCTGGAACACGAAACCAAACGAGTTAGCGCGCAGGGAGGTGCGCTCACGCTCGCTGAGGGACTCCACCGCCACCTGACCGGTGGGGCCATTGAACAGCACGGAACCGGCTTCGAGCTTGATAATGCCCGAGAGCGCGTGCAACAGGGTGGTCTTACCCGAACCGGAAGGACCCATAATCGCCACGGACTCGCCGGGGAAAATATCGAGGCTCACGTTACGTAGCACCGGGTTATTGCCGTACGACTTGTGCAGGTTACGGGCAGAAATAATCGCGCCGCGTGCGAAGGGCGCCTGCTGCATCTGCTGAGGAGCCTGAGCGGGGTAGCCCTGCGGCTGACCCTGATAGTAGCCCGCCTGGCTCTGCTGGCTCTGCTGGTTAGGCTGACCGGGCTGGCCGGGCTGACCCTGCTGGGGCTGACCCTGGTGACCGGAATACTGACCCGCAGGCTGCGCCGCCTGCGGAGGGGTCATTGAATACGGGTTCTGAGCCTGGAACTGCGGGTTCTGGGTTTGAGGATGGTTCTGGGATTGAGGATTCTGCGTCATGACAACCTTCATTGGGTATGAACTAACGGAAGTACTCTTCTATCATCTCAGCTTCTTGGCGGCTCACCCCTCCGTCTGAGGGCTGAAAAATATGGGAATACCCTGAAAAAATTCGCCCGACCGGGCGCTCAACCACCCCGCAGCTCATACCGCGGTATGAGTGCGCTTCATGAGAGAATACGCCTCTTGCCCCCTTGAACTGCGCGGGGGCAATGCCATACTAGAAGGATGACCGACGCACAGAACACCCCCATCATCACTCCGGTAGCCGACCCCGAGGCAGGAACCCGCATCATCTTCCTGCGCCACGGCCAGACCGACTGGAATATTGACCACCGCTTCCAGGGCGGCACCGACATCCCCCTCAACGACACCGGCAGGGAGCAGGTCCGCACCGCTATTGGCGCCCTGCAGCAGGCAGCAGCTGAGGGCACCACCGTGGACGCTATCGTCTCCTCGCCCCTTTCCCGCGCCGTAGAAAGCGCCGAAATCGTAGCCGAAGGCCTGGGCGTACCCTACCGCGGTGCCGTTGACGGCTTCCAGGAACGTTCCTTTGGCGACCTGGAAGGCCAGATCGCTACCCGCGAGCTGATTCTCGCCTCCCGCCAGTCCAACAATGCTTTCAATGTGGAACCGAAGAAGGACTTCCTCGCCCGCTCCCTCGCGGCGCTGAACCGCGTCCGCCGTGAATACGAGGGTCAGACCGTTGTGGTCGCCGCGCACGGCATGCTGATTGCCATGGTCGTGACCGCCTTGGTCGCTGAGCGCCACCCCGAACTGCTCAACGAGGACGGCATCTACCCGATTCCGGTGAACGCTTCCCTGACCGAGGTGCCCCTGCAGTATCTGGACGACGCAATCGACCGTCTGCTCGTACAGCACCTGGAGCCCGAGCTGGGCCCCGAGGAAGTACCGGAGGGCGCCGAGAATACGACCCTCACCCTGATTCGTCACGGCCAGACCGACTGGAACAAGGCGAACCTGATGCAGGGCATCACCGACATTCCGCTCAACGACACCGGCCGCGAGCAGGCACGCACCACCGGCAAGAAGCTCGCCGACATGGGCCTGGAATTCACCATGCTAGTGTCCTCGCCGCTCTCCCGCGCCCACGAGACCGCGCAACTGGTCGGTGAGCACTTCGATCTGCAGGTGCACAAGACTTACCCCGAGCTGGTGGAACGCGCCTACGGTGCCGGTGAGGGCCTGGACATTCCCGCCCCCGAACGCCGCGCCCCCGAACGCTACTACCCGAACGTGGAATCCGAACGCGACGTGTACATCCGCGCGGTGCGTACCCTGCGCAATATCGTGCGTGAACTCTCCGAAGAGCCGGGCGACCAGAAGATTATTGCCGTCAGCCACGGTAGCTTTATCCGCCGCGCCCTCTCCGCAGCGGCCGGTGAAGAATGGACCGTGACCGTGCCGAACGCCGAACCGCTCACGATTGACGTGCCGGGCCTGTTCGCGTGGGACTCGACCAAGCAGTTCGACGAGGTGGGTCGCCTTGTTTGGTAAAGGTTGGTCTGGCGCTCGCGTGTGGCGGCTGATTCTCTGGCCGGTCACGGCGCTGTACTGCGCGGTGGTGGCGAGTATCGTGTTCGCCCCCGTACACGTGGACGATAACGAGATGGGAGGCCGCCTGGCGCAGCTGCTGGATACTGGCCATGCTGAGGGCTGGTTGCCTGCTTTCATCACCTATTCGAGTATCGAGCAGCTTTCGAACGTCATTATGTTCATTCCGGGCGGTTTTCTTTTCGCCCTGCTGCTCAAACCGAAGGCTCGCCCGCACGTGCTGTACTCGGGATTTCTGGTCAGCGCCTGTATTGAGACGATTCAGAGTTTCATGCCTGATCGCACCGGCGACCCAGTGGATGTGCTGATGAACGGTTCGGGTGCCCTGCTGGGCGCGGCGGGTGCTTTGGGTGTGCATCGTTGGCGTCGCGTGCGTCGCGAACGTCAAGGTAAGTAAGGTTCTGTGCCCGGTGGAGGCGCTGGTTTCGAGGGTTCTCGTTGAGGGCTCTCGGGGCCGGCGCCTCCACTTTTTGCCGTGTTAGGGCGCCGTGTAGGTGTTGGACACTGTGGGAATGGTGAGGGAGCGGGAAAACCCAACAGTTCATTAGGTCAAACAGACATAAACAGGCAGTGACCTCCGATATAGTGTGGTTTCGGTAGGGAACATTCGGGTAATATTCCGGCAAATACAGCGTTTTATATTGACTTGCCCACAAAAACCCACATAAAATCAAGTATTGCCCTCAAGTGTTTTGCTGGCTCATTGAAGCCATGTCTCTTATGGCCATAAAAGCCGAGCAGAACGCAGAAAAGAACGCACAGATTTTCTCCCACTAGCCCAAAGGAACACCAGAGTTATGTTCGCAGAAGAACGCCGTGCCGAAATTGCAAAGCTTGTTGCCTCCGCACGTCGTGTCAACGGCGCTGACCTTGCACGTCGTTACGATGTGACCATGGAGACCGTGCGTCGTGACCTCGCCGCACTGGAAGAGGCAGGTAAGCTCCGCCGTGTTCACGGTGGTGCTGTCACCATTGAGCAGTCCACCTCCCTGGAGTCCTCCATCTCCTCCCGACAGGGCATGAACACCCCCGAGAAGCGCCGTATCGCCACCAAGGCATACCAGATGTTGCGCGACTCCGAGGCGGGCTCCATTGTCCTGGACGCAGGCTCCACCATCGAGATTCTCGCCGACCACATCGGCGCCGAGAACTTCAGCCTCAAGACCGGCAACGACCGCATCATCATCACCCACGCACTGCACATTGCAGTCAAGCTCGCCGAAGCCGAGGGTGTCACCCTTGAACTGGTTGGCGGCCAGCTGCGCAAGATGACCTGGGCTGCTGTTGGTGCACGCGCCGCAGAGCACTTCGGTACCATGCGCCCCGATATTGCTTTCATCGGTGCCAACGGCATTGAAGCCCACTTCGGCATCTCCACCCCCGGCATGAACGAAGCTATCGTCAAGACCGCAATTTGCAAGGCAGCCCGCCGCGTGGTCTTGCTTTGTGACTCCGCGAAGTTCGGTCAGGAATCTCTGGTCCGCTTCGCTGGATTCGAGGATATTGACACCCTCATTACCGATCGTGAGCCCGAAGGTGCCCTCCGTCAGGCACTTGAGGCCGCAAACGTTGAGATTGTGATTGCCTAATGATTATTACTCTGACCGCAAACCCCAGCCTGGACCGCACCATTGAACTCGGCGCGCCCCTGGCCCACGGTGCCGTGCAGCGTGCTGTCGGCGCCGTACAGGATCCCGGTGGCAAGGGCGTGAATATTTCCCGCGCCCTGCAGGTTTCCGGCGTGCCGACCCTCGCCATTGTGCCCGGTGAAGCCACCGACCCGGTGTTGGCCGCATTGCAGGCTGTGGACGTTGAGTTCGCTAACCTGCCCACCGGTGAGCCGATTCGCTCGAACATCACCGTGGTTGACCCGGACGGCACCACCACCAAGCTGAATGCCCCCGGCACCGTTTTTGACGCTGAACTGCGTCAGAAGCTGGACGAGCTGGTGGTTGAGCGTTCCAAGGGTGCCGACTGGGTGGTTCTGGCTGGTTCCCTGCCTCCGGGTCTGGAGCCGACCTACTACTCCGAGCTGGTGGCGGCACTGCGCGCCTCCGGCTACGAGGGCAAGATTGCTATTGATACCTCTGAGGCACCGCTGATTGCGACCGTCGCCGGTGAGCACAAGCCCACCCTGATTAAGCCCAACTCGGAGGAGCTGGCTCAGCTGACCGGTAGCGATAACTGGGAGGAGCTGGAGGCTAGCCCCGAGCTGACCGCCCGCACCGCCCAGAAGCTGCTCGGTGACGGCATTGAGTACGTGCTTGCCACCCTCGGCGGCGGCGGCGCAGTGCTGGTCACTGAGCAGGGTATCTGGCATGCTGTGCACGAGCCGATTCAGGTTCGTAGCACTGTGGGTGCCGGTGACTCGTCGCTGTCCGGTTTTTTGATTGCTCACACTCGTGGTGAGGATGCCCCCGGTTGCCTGGTTCAGGCGGTAGCTCACGGTTCGGCTGCTGCTGCTCTGCCCGGTACCCGCATGCCTTCGCTGGAGCAGACCACTCCTGAGAAGGTCACTGTTCGTCAGCTGCAGCTCTAATTCGGGCTGTTTTCGCACCTCCAGCTTTTATTCTCAGAAGGGAATATAAGCTGGGGTGCTGTGCGCATATGTCACACATATACGCACGCTGCACACTCAACACACACTGCGCACACTTTGAACTCATATAGGGGAGAAGCCCGGCACCGCTGAGCGAATCCCCGCCCCAACACATACCCGAGGAGGGAATATGTCTGATCTGATCACCGCAGATCTCGTCCTGCTGGACGAGAACCTCGGCGAGACCCGATTCGACGTAATTGCCAAGCTCGCCCAGGCAGTCGTAAATGCCGGACGCGCTACCGACTTCGAGCAGCTCTACGCGGCTGCCGAGGCACGCGAATCCAAGACTGACACCGGTATCCCCGGCGGTATTGCGATTCCGCACTGCCGCAGTGCCGCCGTCACCGAGCCGACCCTGGCAATGGCACGCCCCAACCCGGCAGTTTCCTTCGGTGCAAAGGACGGCCCCGCCGACCTGATTTTCTTCATCGCTGCACCCGATGGCGCTGACCAGGCGCACCTGAAGCTGCTCTCCACCCTGGCACGCTCCCTGATGAAGAAGAGCTTCACCGCGTCCCTGCGCGAAGCCTCCTCGGCTGAAGAGATTGTTGAGCTGGTCAACGGTGCGCTCGGCGTGGGCGAGAAGAAGGCAGAGGCTAAGCCCGCCGAGGCTGCACCTGCCGTAGCTGCCACCTCCGCTCAGGACACCCCCGCTGCTTCGGCTCCGGTGAAGAAGATTGTTGCTGTGACCGCATGCCCCACCGGTATCGCTCACACCTACATGGCTGCGGACGCCCTCAAGTACGCGGCTGAAGAGCTCGGCTACGACCTGAAGGTTGAAACCCAGGGCTCCTCGGGTAACGAGAAGCTGACTCAGGCTGATATTGACGCCGCAGACGCCGTGATTTTCGCGGTGTCCGTGAACGTGCGTGAGCGTAACCGCTTCGCAGGTAAGCCCTTTATTGAGTCTCCCGTCAAGCGCGGTATTGACGAGCCTAAGGAAATGATTGCGGAGGCTCTGGCTGAGGCTGAGAATCCCAACGGTGCACGCGTTGCCGCTGCCGCATCCAGCGGTGAGGACAGCGCAGGCGCTACCGAAGGCGCTTGGGGCTCGCGCATCTACAAGGCCGTGATGACCGGTATCTCTTACATGATTCCGTTCGTTGCTGCCGGCGGTATTCTGGTCGCCCTGGGCTTCGTTTTCGAGGCAATTACGGTGCCGAACCTTGGTGATGTGAACCCCAAGGCGATTCTCGAGTCGGCAACCCTGTTCAACCTCGGTGATGTGCACTGGACCCTGTACCTGGGTGCTGTTCTGCAGACCATCGGTGGTTTCGGTCTGAGCCTGATGGTTCCGGCTCTTGCCGCGTACATTGCGTACGGTTTGGCTCAGCGTCCCGGTATTGCTCCGGGCTTCATCGCCGGTTCGGTGGCTCTTGCGGTAAACGCGGGCTTCCTTGGCGGTATTGTTGGCGGTATTCTCGCCGGTCTGATTGCGTACGCTCTGGGTACCCTGAAGCTGCCCCGCTGGCTTGGCTCGATGATGCCCGTGGTCATCACCCCGCTGGTGACTTCTCTGGTTGCCGGCCTGGCAATGTACCTGCTGCTCGGTGCGCCCCTGGCGTGGGTTATGACCACCCTGCAGGATTGGCTGACCTCCATGTCTGGCGGTTCCGCTCTGCTGCTGGGTCTGATCCTGGGCGCCATGATGGCTTCTGACCTGGGTGGCCCCATCAACAAGGCTGCTTACCTCTTCGCAACTGCTGGCCTGTCCTCGGGTGCGACCGTGAACCAGGAAATCATGGCTGCCGTCATTATTTCCGGTATGGTTCCGCCGCTGGCTATGGCTCTGGCAACCACCCTGCGTCCCAAGCTGTTCAACGAGAACGAGCGTGAGAACGGTAAGGCTGCGTGGCTGCTGGGTGCATCCTTCATCTCTGAGGGTGCTATTCCCTTCGCTTCGGCTGACCCGGCTCGCGTGATTCCTTCGACCATTGTTGGTGGCGCTATTGCCGGTGCAATCTCCATGGGTGCGCACGTGGCTTCCCCGGCTCCGCACGGTGGTATTTGGATTATTGGTCTGGCGCAGAACCCGTTGATGTTCCTGGCGGCTGTTGTTGCCGGTACCGTTGTTTCTGCGCTGCTGTACGTGGTGCTGAAGTCCCTGGGTGCCCGCTCCAAGGCATCCGCATAAAGGCCGTATAACCTCACCTTCATTTGATCGTCTGTTTGCAGGCGTGAGCGTGAAAAAACACGTTACACTGTAGACAAACCACAGATAGGACATGAATTTATGACTACCTACAAGGGCGTCGGCGTATACGCCGGCCGCGTTATTGGCCCCGTTCTTCAGATGCCTAAGCCCATCGAGGAACCCAAGGACGGTCTGCGTCTGAGCGGTGAGACCGCTGAGGCTGCAGCGCAGCGCATCAAGGACGCTTCGGTCCGCGTGAAGGAAGACCTGCTCGCTCGTGCAGAGCACGCTAGCCGTGACGGCAAGGCTGTTCTGAAGTCTACCTCTCAGATGGCTACCGACCGTGCACTCATCAAGAGCGCTATTAAGCTGGTTGAGACTCAGGAGATGGCTCCCGAGCGCGCTATCTGGGAGGCTGCAACCTCCTTCGCAGACCAGATGGCTGCCCTGGGTGGCTACATGGCTGAGCGCGTCACCGACATCCACGACGTGCGTGCCCGCATTGTTGCTGAGCTGACCGACCAGCAGGCTCCCGGCATCCCCGTTTCTGATGAGCCGTTCATCCTGGCCGCTATTGACCTGGCACCGGCTGACACCGCGACCTTGGACCCCGAGAAGGTTATCGCTCTGATTACCTCTGACGGTGGCCCCCAGGCACACACCGCTATTCTGGCTCGCGGTCTGGGTCTGCCCGCTATTGTGGCGGCTAAGGGCGTGACCGAGATTGCTGACGGCACCGTCGTCTACGTGGACTCCAACGAAGGCATCGTTGACACCGAGCCCACCGACGCTGACCGTGAGGCAGCAATCAAGTACGCAAACCGTAAGCCTGTCGCTGACTTTGACGGTCAGGGTGTGCTGGCTGACGGCACCCGCGTTGAGCTGTACGCAAACGTTGGTGACGGCAAGTCCGCTGAGAAGGCTGCAAGCCTGAAGGCTGAGGGTGTTGGCCTGTTGCGCACCGAGTTCGGCTTCCTGGGCCACGACTCTGAGCCTTCTATCGAGACTCAGGCTAAGACCTACAAGTCCGTGTTTGACGCATTCCCCGGCAAGCACATTGTGGTTCGTACTCTGGACGCTGGTGCTGACAAGCCCCTGCCGTTCCTGAACGTGAACCCCGAGGAGAACCCCGCACTGGGTGTTCGCGGTTTCCGTACTGACTGGACCGTTCCGGGCGTTCTGACCCGCCAGCTGGAGGCTATTAAGGCTGCTTCGGAGAACTCCGACGCGGACATCTGGGTTATGGCTCCGATGATTTCGACCACCTCCGAGGCACGCAACTTCGCGAACATGCTCAAGGAGATCGGCCTGCCCGTTCACGGTGTGATGGTTGAAACCCCCGCAGCTGTGATGAACGCTGAGGCTATCCTGGGCGAGGTCGACTTCGTGTCCATCGGCACCAACGACCTGACCCAGTACACCATGGCAGCTGACCGTCTGCTGGGTGACCTGGCGCACCTGAACAACCCCTGGCAGCCTGCAGTGCTGAAGATGATCAAGATGACTGTTGAGGGTGCTCAGCGTGCATCGGTCACCGCGGGTAAGAAGAAGTACGTGAGCGTCTGTGGTGAGGCTGCGGCTGACCCGGCTCTGGCTGTTGTTCTGATTGGTCTGGGTGTTGACACCCTGTCCATGAACGCTGGCGCTATCCCCGCTGTGGCTGCGGTTCTGAAGTCTGTGACCAAGGAGAAGGCACAGCAGATTGCGGCTATCGCTCTGCAGCAGATTTCTTCTGCTGAGGCGAAGGAGAGCGCACGCAAGGCTCTGCCGATTCTGGATGAGCTGGGCCTCTAAGCCTTAAAACGATTCCGGGGCTGCCTGCCGCCCCTTGGTGGGGTGTGTTAGGCGGTGCCCGGGTCCATAAAAATGCCGGGTGCGGAGTTTTATTTCTGCATCCGGCATTTTTGTACTTGTTAGCGTACGGCTGAACGGTACAATTTATAGAGTAAGGGCGGGTCCTGAAGCGCCCCGTTCATTTAGAATAGGGACTGATATATTTTTGGTTCCTTGATCAAAGGAGAAACATAATGGCAGAGCGCGAAGCCACTATTGCAAGCCGTGTTGGCCTGCACGCACGTCCGGCAGCTATCTTCGCTGAGGCAGCTGGCGACCTCCCCGTTGAGGTGACCATCGCTGCTAAGGGTGAGCCCGCAGATGAGGCTATGGACGCTGCATCGATTCTGTCCCTGATGTCCCTGGGTGCAAAGCACGGCGACGTTGTTGTCCTGCGCGCTGAGGGCGAAGGTGCTGAAGAGGCTCTTGACTCGCTGGTTAAGATCCTCGAGACCGACCACGACGCTGAGTAATTGACTTTCGCCTCTGAAGTGACCCTGAGCGGTGCGCTTCGGATGCTGTGAAGGCTACAGCCTTAAAGCGTGAATATCCCGTCACTTCGGTGGCGGGATATTTTTTGTTATGAATAATTCATTTTTTATTGAGGCGTGAGTGGGGGGAGATAGGGGATATTTCTCTGCAAATCTTAATGTATATATAACCTTTATTTTTCCTCGAAAATAGCTCTAGAAATATCTCCCAAAATATCTTCTGTGCAGTAATGACCTGGATTTCTCTTCATATCAATGAAGCCTTCTGCCGTAAGTGCCGCAGAGCGCTTTTTGCTCACAAAATCACCGGGCAGAAAAGTGATATTTCTGCTCTCCAGTGCTACCGCAGAATCGTGCCCTTGTTAGACTAAATAGGCACTGTCTATCTGGGAGGGACATTGGCAGAATCGAGGAACACCCCCGCGACCCCCACATCGCGGGAAGCTTCGCATGCAGACGAAGCGAACACTGCCGCAATGGAAGGAAGCGAGCAGAACACCACCGCGGGCTACATCGCCGGTAAACGCGGTTTTCCCCTGGTTTCACTAGACCAGGTCACCGACGAGAAATTGCGCCGCGTGCTGGCTCAGCATGCTACCTCCGCGACAAGCCAGGAGAGCACCGTCGCTGCAGAAGCTGTCAGCGATGTACTGCAGGAGGCCGCAGCGGATATGGGCATCACCGCGCAGGAGCCGGTTGAGCCCACATGCGACCCCGAACTGACCCCTAACGGCCACGGCGCGCGTACCGTCATTGACCCCTCCCTCGTGCCTGATCATGAGCTGGACGCGTACCGTGAGGACCCGAACCCCGTCACCTCCAGCAACTTGGTAACCGAGGAGGCGCTGACCCGCCCCTCCCAGCCGGTGCCCATGACCGGCATGATTCCGCAGGTGCCCAACTCTCACGCAGCCCGCCGCTTCGGCGCGGATCCTACCGCAATGCCGAAGACCGGGCCTGTCTCGATGCCCACCACCTCCGTACCGCTGGTTGAGGGCGGCTCTCGCGGCCTGTTTGGGCGCGGTAGCGGTGGTCGCTGGGGTTCGCGTCGCTTCCGCTCCTTCGTGCGCACTGAGGAGGCCGCACCCGCTGCCCCGCGCGGTGCCCAGCGCATCGCGCAGCGCCAGTTCGTGCCGACGATTCGCTCTGAGGAGCATGAGCGCCGTGAGGCGTTCCGCCGTGAGAAGGAATACGCCCGCGATACCCTGAACTTCACCCTGCGTCTGGCTGAGGCGATGTTCCACTACGGCGCGGACGCCATGGACGTGGACTCTGCGATTATTGCGGTGTCTTCGGCGTACGGGCTGGACTCGGTGGAAGTCGACATTACGAACCAGTCGGTGACCATCAACTACACGTCGGACCCCGATATTTACATGGAGTCCCGCATCGCCAAGCGCAATGCGAACGCTGAGGAGCGCTTCACCCACACCCTGGTGCGTGTGGTGCGTTCCTCCACTGAGAACTACGAGGCACTCTCCGAGGTGTACGGCCTGATCTACAAGATCACTCGCGGCGGTATGACCCTGGAAATGGCTGATTTGAAGCTGAACCAGATTACGCACCGACCCAAGCCGTTCCCGCCTCTGGTGGTGTGGCTGGCGAATCTGGCGTGCGCTGGAACCCTGACAGCGGCGCTGGGGGCGAGTTTTGCGACGGCGTTGAGCGCGGCGATTATCTTTATTCCCGTGTACCTGCTGATTCAGTGGTTGAGTTCGATTGGTATTCCGGCGTTCTTCCGTATGGCTGCTAGTGCCGGTCTGATGACCTTCTTGGCGATTTGGCTGGGCGGTGAAGGGTCCATTCTTTCGGTGCTTCAGCGTCAAGGAGAGGCGATTTCGGCGCCTCTGGTGGTTGCTGCGGGTATGATTATGTTCTTGCCGACTCCGCGCCTGGTGGGTGCCGTGCAGGATGCTATTAACGGCTTCCCTGTGACGGCTGCTGGTCGTTTCGTGTCTACGGGCATGAGCTTCTTGGGCCTGGTGGTTGGCATTGCGACCGCGGTGAGTGCGATCAATATTTTCAACGGCCCGACCCTGGATATTGAGCAGTTGCGTTTTGAGCCGACGACCCCGCTGGTGGCGTCGTTCTTCTTCCTGGTGGCGATTGCGACCTTTGCGATTACCTTGCAGACGAAGCTGGTGAAGGTCGGGTGGCTGATGGTCATTACGGGCTGCGGTCTGGCGGCGTATTACAGTTATGAGCTACTGGCTGGCCCAAGTACTGGTCGCGGTCCGACGGCGTGTGCGGCGGTTGTGATTGGTGCGTTGAGCACGTATTTTGCGTACCGTCTGCATGTGCCTCAGGCGATTTTCTCAATTCCTGCGATTACGTTCTTGCTGCCGGGTCTGTCGTTCTTCCGCGGCATGTATTTGTTGACGGTTGAGACGGATGTGATTCTGGGTATGCAGAATATGATTACGGCGGTTTCGATTGTGGTGGCGATGGCTTCGGGTGTTGCGTTGGGTAATTACACGATGCAGTACGCGCTACAGCATTTTACGACTCCGCGGAATGTGGAACCGGCAGATTCCTAACCCTATTTTCAAGGGTATATAGCCAATATTGCATATATTGGATGCGGGAAGGGGCGGCAGCTTGCGAGTTCAACTCACAAGCTACCGCCCCTTCGCTACACCCATTGCGCCAGCTTTTACACCGGTTCTTACGCTGCGCCTAGCGGACCGTCCAATCCACCGGCTCCGCACCCTGCTGCACCAGCAAAGAATTCACGGTCGAAAACGGGCGCGAACCAAAGAAACCACGACGAGCAGACAGCGGCGAAGGATGCGCCGACTCCACACTCGGGTACGGCTGCAGCATGGGTGCGCACTTGCGCGCATCCGCACCCCACAGCAGACCCACCAGCGGCTGGTTACGCGCCACTAGAGCGCGAATAGCACACTCGGTAATCTCCTCCCAACCCTTGCCGCGGTGCGAACCCGCATCAGACTCACGCACCGTCAAAACCCTGTTGAGCAGCATGACACCCTCATCAGCCCAACAGGACAGGTCACCGTGATCAGCCGGGGCGATACCCAAATCGTCCTGCAGTTCCGTGTAAATATTGTTCAGCGAACGCGGCAGCGGCATGCCGCGGTGCACCGAGAACGACAGACCCATCGCATTGCCCGGGGTGGGGTAGGGGTCCTGGCCAATAATGAGGACCTTCACCCCGCTCATCGGGCGGCGGAACGCGTTGAAAATATCGGCGGCAGGCGGGAAAGTACGATACCCCGCCGCGTGCTCCTCACGCAGGAAAGCGCCCATGGCGTGAATCTGCTCTTCGACCGGGGCGAGTGCTGCCGCCCAATCCTCGCTCATAATGTTGCTGAGGGGCTGGTTCATGAATCTCCTCGGGGAATCTCCTGGGGCCGATGCGACCCGGACGGTGACGGGGCCGGGTGCGGGATGAATGTTTCTCTTCTAGACTGAGGTCCTCTTCTCGGCTGAGGCTCTCCTCTGAACTGAGGTTCTCTTCTAGACTAGGGGATGACGAATACACACGCTAGGAGACGCCAGCTAAGGCAGGCGAGCTACAGACAGGAGGGAACGTGTCAGAACAGGAACGCACTGAAACCGCGCAGAGCCAGGCGGAAGTAGAAAACCAGCCGGAAGCACAGAACCAGCCGGAGGTAGGGAGCCAACCCGGCGGGCTGACCCCGGTGGAGCGCCGCATCCTTGAGGTGGAGCGCCGCCGCTTCAAGCACCAGGGTTCCAAGGAGAAGGCGATTATCGCCGCCGGTTTCACCCCGATTGCCTACTATCAGCGCCTGAATGTGATGCTGGACGATGAGCGGGTACGCGCCGCAGCGCCGCAGATGATCGACGTTCTGCGCGCCCGCCGAGACGCTGACTAGGGGCTCGAATTGCGGGAGCCGTGCGAGCCTTCCAACTCCTGCATCCAACCCCGCACACCTTAGGTTCAACCAGAGATTGAACACTGTGCGGTGTCCGTCTCTTTCACAGCCGGTTGCGGGGCGTTCACATTGGTTCTCGCTAATTGAGCCGGTACTCTAGGTACTAGAACACCAAGACCGCACCTTCTGCAGCCGCGCCCGCGTGCCAGGCAGGGAGGCACGGTACCAGCCGGTAAACAGAGACCCGTGAAATGAGGATAAATGAGCTACCCCCGCGACGAATTTGACGAGGTAGACGAAAATACCGCCCGCCGCGGAACCTACCGCGCGGTCAATGCTGACCCGGCAAAGAGCCCCAAGGGCGCCATTCCCCTGGTAGCTGCAGGCGTAGTTGGTCTGCTCATCGGCGGCGCAATGTACGTGTACGCGCCGCGCACCGCCTCTCCGCAGTATTCGGCGTCCACCGCGAAGAGTAGCTCCGCCCCCGCAAGCGCCTCGGCGTCCTCTGCCCCGGCTAAGGCTTCCGCCTCGGCAAGTGCTACGAAGACTGGTCTGGCTGAGTCCATCTCTGTGGCGGTCTACAATGCGGCGGCTCCGGCGGGTAGCGCATCCGGTGCGGCGGCACTGCTGACCGGTTACACCATCAGTGAGACGGCAAACTACACGGGTGCGGCACCGGCAACCAGCGTGGTCTACTACGCTGAGGGCTACCAGTCGCAGGCGCAGAGTATCGCCTCGAAACTGGGCATTACTCAGGTGCGTCAGGCAACCTCCGATGTGCAGATGGGCAACCACGAGGTCATCGTGATTCTGTCCTCGGATTACACCGCCTCCGCTACTGCGGCGGAATAGGTTCGGGCGGTTGCCCCAGTGAATCTAAGTCCGCGAATCTAAGCCCGTGCCCACTGTTTCTGCCATAACGACTTCTGCTCAACCCCATCCGCGCAATTCCACTGATGCGCCGGGTGGGGTTGATGCTTTTAACACCCCTCACGCACTCCCGGCGGGCACACCATTAACGCCCCTGTAGGCAGGCTTAATGAGCGCAGATTAAGCACTGGGCGATTAACCCTTCAACCTTGGGCTTAAACGTTTGCTCCATGCCGGTGCGGGTGCCACAATTGATGTAGCATTCGGGTGCTTTATGCCCTACTCTGCCCGCGCCTCCGTAACGGGGGCGTTGTGGAGGGGCAGCCACCCGATTTTAGATGTACCGCACCCGCAGGGGTGAAGGAAAAAATCCGATCGTCCAGGAGGACACTTATGGCAAAGCTCATTGCTTTTGACGAAGAGGCACGCCGCGGCCTTGAGCGCGGTTTGAACACCCTCGCCGATGCAGTGAAGGTGACCCTCGGCCCCCGCGGCCGCAACGTTGTGCTGGAGAAGGCGTGGGGTGCCCCCACCATCACCAACGACGGTGTCTCGATCGCGAAGGAAATCGAGCTGGAGGATCCGTACGAGAAGATTGGTGCGGAGCTCGTCAAGGAAGTTGCTAAGAAGACTGACGACATCGCAGGTGACGGTACCACCACCGCTACCGTTCTGGCTCAGGCACTGGTTCGCGAGGGCCTGCGCAACGTGGCTGCTGGCGCTGACCCGCTGAGCCTCAAGCGCGGCATTGAGAAGGCTGTTGAGGCTGTGACCGAGGCTCTGCTCTCCTCCGCGAAGGAAGTTGAGACCGAGGAAGAGATTGCCGCAACCGCATCTATTTCCGCTGGCGACGCCGAGATCGGCAAGCTCATTGCTGAGGCAATGGAGAAGGTCGGCAAGGAAGGCGTCATCACCGTTGAGGACTCCAACACTTTCGGTCTGCACCTGGAACTGACTGAGGGTATGCGCTTCGACAAGGGCTTCCTGTCCGGTTACTTCGTGACCGACCCGGAGCGTCAGGAAGCAGTCCTGGAGGACCCCTACATCCTGGTTGTGAACCAGAAGATTTCGAACGTGAAGGACCTCGTCCCCGTCCTGGAGAAGGTCATGCAGTCCGGCAAGCCGCTGCTGATTGTTGCTGAGGACGTTGAGGGTGAGGCTCTGGCTCTGCTGGTGCTGAACAAGATGCGCGGCTCCATCAAGTCTGTTGCTGTGAAGGCTCCGGGCTTCGGTGACCGCCGTAAGGCTCAGATGGCTGATATCGCTATCTTGACCGGTGGCCAGGTCATTACCGAAGAGGTTGGCCTGTCCCTGGACGCAGCAACCCTGGATATGCTCGGTTCCGCTCGCAAGGTCGTTGTGACCAAGGACGAGACCACCATCATTGAGGGTGCAGGCGACGCAGCGGCTATCGAGGGTCGCGTTGCTCAGATTCGCGCAGAGATCGCTAACTCCGACTCTGACTACGACCGTGAGAAGCTGCAGGAGCGCCTGGCTAAGCTCGCCGGTGGCGTTGCTGTGCTGAAGGCTGGTGCCGCAACTGAGGTTGAGCTGAAGGAACGTAAGCACCGCATTGAGGATGCTGTGCGTAACGCTAAGGCTGCTGTTGAGGAGGGTATCGTCCCCGGTGGTGGCGTTGCTCTGATTCAGGCTGGCGTGAAGGTCTTCGACAAGCTGGAGCTGACCGGTGACGAGGCTACCGGCGCGAACATTGTGCGCGTGGCTATTGACGCACCGCTGAAGCAGATTGCTGCTAACGCTGGCCTGGAGCCGGGCGTTGTGGTTGACCGCGTTCGTTCCCTGCCTGCTGGTACCGGCCTGAACGCTGCGACCGGCGAGTACGAGGACCTGATGGCTGCTGGTATTGCTGACCCGGTGAAGGTGACCCGTTCGGCTCTGCAGAACGCTGCGTCTATTGCTGGTCTGTTCCTGACCACTGAGGCTGTTGTTGCGAACAAGCCGGAGCCCGCTGGCGCGGCTGCTCCCGGTGCGGACGGCATGGCAGGCATGATGTAGTAGAAATTTATCCCTGATGGGGGTAAATTTCTACGGAATCCGTGGCACGCGAAGCGTGACCCGGTGGTGACCTAACGCTGGTGCCCAAACCGGCGCAGGTCCACGCATCCGTATGAGGCGGGGGCGGCTACCCATGAAGGGTGGCCGCCCCCGCTTTTTTGCCATTTGGGCAGTAGCTTAAAGAGGTGTTTGCGAGGCGAAGAAGGGGTAAGCGATATGCTGAGAACATGAGCTCTCACAGTACGTCATCCCGTCATTTCTCGCAGGCCCCGGACCGCGCCAATCGGAGCGTGAAGAGCATCGGATCGCGGGGCTCGATTCTGAGCATCGGGTCGGTGAACTCGTTCTGCAGTATTGGTTCCGTGAACTCGGCGTTTTCGATTGGCTCGGTATTCTCGGTTGGATCCATTGGCTCTGTCTTTTCTGCCGGGGCCATTGCCTCGTGCCTGGGCTTTCTTGGTGTGCTGTCGGTCTTTTCAGGGCTCTCCGTGCTCTCGGTGGGGTCGTATCGGTCGGTGCTGAAGGTAAATTAAATTGTCGCCGGGAGACTTGGCGGTCTGGTTCTTCACGTTCCTAAGCGTCTGCGTGTGACTGGTCGGCGGCGTGCCTGCCGGTGGAGGCGGTAGAATGGCTCCTTATGGAATGCGCCTATTTTCGTGATGACCTCTGCTCCTCCTGCCCCAGCATTGAGACCGCCTACACCGCGCAGGTGCAGGCGAAGCAGGAGCACGCCCGCGCCCTGCTCGCGAACTACCCGCAGTTGCAGTGGCTGGACCCGGTGACCAGCGCGGAGGCGGGCTTCCGCAACAAGGCGAAGCTTGTGGTGGGCGGTTCGGCGAAGAACCCAACCCTGGGCATCGTGGATTATCGTACGGGCGCATCCACTGATCTTGGAGAATGTCCGCTCTATATGGAGCCGATTCAGGCGGCTATTCCGGTGCTGCGTGAGCTGATTCAGCGCGCGGACCTGACCCCTTATGACATTCCGAATCGTCGCGGTGAGCTGAAGAATATTCTGGTGACTGCTTCGGCGGCGGGTGAGTTGATGGTGCGTTTCGTGTTGCGTTCGAAGAAGCTGCTGGTGCCGATTCGCCGCCAGATGGACTGGCTGCAGGAGCGGCTGCCGAACTTGGCGGTGCTGTCGGTGAACCTGCTGCGTGAACCGGTGGCGCGTGTTGAGGGCGATGAGGAGATTATCCTCTCGGAGCGTCAGACCCTGCCGATGCAGGTGAATGACCTGACTCTGCATTTGCGCCCGCAGAGCTTCTTCCAGACGAACACGAAGGTTGCTGAGGCGATGTATGAGCAGGGCCGCGAGTGGGTGCGTGAGGTGGCTCCGCGCTCGCTGTGGGACCTGTACTGCGGTGTGGGTGGTTTTGCTCTGCATGCCGCTTCGGTGATGGATGGCGGCTCGGTGACGGGCATTGAGATTAGTGCGGAGGCGGTCGCTTCGGCACAGCGCACGGTCGCTGAGTACGGGCTGGATGGCGTGAGTTTTTCGGCTCAGGATGCGCCGGAGTTCGCGGTGTCTTCGGGTGCGGTGCCGCAGATGCTGGTGGTGAACCCGCCGCGTCGCGGTATTGGTGAGAGCTTGTGTGCCTGGATTGAGGGTTCGGGTATTGACCGTGTGGTGTATTCGAGCTGTAACGCGGTGACTTTGGCGAAGGATCTGGAACGCATGCCCTCGTATACGCCGGTGCAGGGCCGTGTGCTGGATATGTTCCCGCATACGGACCACTATGAGGTGATGGTGCTGCTGCAGAAGCAGTAGCAGCTTTTAGACGTGTAGGCGGTGGCGTCTCGGACGGTTATGTCCGAGGCACCACCGCCTTTTCGTGCCTATTCTTGGGGCGAGGTTTAGCTCTCCGCTCCTAATCCTGCGCCGCGAGAATACCCGCCGCGTACGCCGCCTGACCTACGTGCTGGGCTGCGTCGTCAATCATGCTGACCAGGCGCACACCGCGAGTTACCGGCGGAGTCCACGAACGGTCAATAATCTCACTCAAATCAGCCTCGCTCAGCGTCTGCGCGTACTCGGCGAGCGCCTCGCCAATTGCCACAAGGTATTCCACCAGCAGGGCAGAATCTTCAACCACGATGGAGCGTGCCTGCTCGGCGGTGTGGCCGTAGCCCATGGTGTCGCCGAGCTCGCCCAGGTTGAAATGCTCCCTGAACCTCTGAGTTTCCCAGACCTGCGGCTGACCATTCAGAGTAGAAAGCTGAATGTCCATTTGTCGTCCGGCGTGCCAGAGGAGCCAGGCGATAGAGTTCGGGTGCCCGCCCGGGTGGGCGTTGAGCGCCTCGGGGGATAGCCCCTTGACGGCTACGGCGGCTTCGATGCCGGGGCGGCTGGCGGCGTCGCGCAGAATATCGTGGGTTTTCATAAAGTCCTCCTGAAAATGTTGGCTGCTCGTAGGGAGCCGGGTAGTTTCAGTCTACGCCCGCACGGGCTGAGGGGTGGCTGTGGAAGAGGGGAGGGTTGTGTTTAGGGTGTATATCTTAGATATAAAACTTGACGGTGTAAGTTTTTACTGCCATAGTTGTACTTGTATCCGATACGGATACAACTAAGATATCCGGCAAACAACCCAGGAGGGGACATGGACACCAAATTCTCGGTAGCACTACACGTCCTAACGATGATCAGTGAAAGCGAAAAAACGCTCAGCTCTGAAGACCTCGCGCGCAGCGTCGGCACCAACGCCAGCTACATCCGCAAAATCATCACCCTCCTCAAAAAGGCAGACATCCTCAGCTCCCAGCGCGGCAAACCCGGCTACCAGCTCACCCGCCCGGCAGAGAACATTAGCCTCCTCGACATCTACCTCGCCGTCCAGGAAACCCGCAGCATCAACCTCTTCCACACGCACCACAACGCGAACGAAGAATGCCCGGTCGGCGCCCACATCCTCCAGGCGGTCAACCCCATCTTCGAAGAAACCCAGCGGCACCTGGCTCAAGACCTCGCACAACAGAGCCTGCGCAACGTCATCACGAACCTCTACACCGCGGCAGGAAAAACCCCTCCCGCATAACCGGCTCAAACACGGCTAGACCGGCACCAGAACTTACCGAATAACACCACACCCGAAAGGCCCCCCATGAAGGCAGCACAGATCGTTTCTTACAACAAGAACAACATCGCCCTCACCGTCACCGACGTACCTGCACCCCGCCCCGGCGCACAGCAGGTACTCGTCAAGATCAGCACCGCAGGCGTCAACCCCCTCGACAACATGATTTCCCGCGGTGAAGTCAAGCTCATCACCCCCCACGCACTGCCCCAAATTGCAGGCAACGAAATCGTCGGCCGCGTAGAAGCCCTCGGCGAAGGCGTCACCTCCTTCAAGGTCGGCGAGCGCGTCTTCGCCCGCCTGCCGCTGAACAGCATTGGCGCTTTCGCGGAATACGTAGCCGTGGATGCGGTCGCCCTGGCTCGCGTACCCGAATACCTCAGCGACGAAGAAGCAGCGGGTGTTCCCCTGACCGCCCTGACCGTCATGCAGGCATTCGACCTGATGGGTGCCCAGCCCGGCAAGACCATCTTCATCTCCGGCGGTACCGGCGGTGTGGGTGCCATGGCAATTCCCCTAGCAAAGGCAAAGGGCCTGACCGTCATCACTAACGGTAGCGCCTCCGGTAAGGAGCGCGTGCTGGGTCTTGGTGCTGACCGCTTCATCGACTACAAGACCGAAAACTACGCTGAAACCCTCAGCGGTATTGACTACGTGCTCGACACCCTCGGCGGCGACGAGACTGAAAAGCAGATGAGCATCATGGCGCCCGGCGGTCAGCTCGTCTCCCTGCGCGGCATGCCCAACAAGGCATTCGCACAGCGCATGGGCATGCCCTTCTGGAAGCAGCTGCTCTTCGGTGCGGCAGGTCGCACCATGGACCGCAAGGCGCAGAAGTACGGCGTGACTTACCACTTCATCTTCGTCGAATCTAACGGCGCGCAGCTGCAGCAGGTTGCTGACATCTTCGCTGAGCGTCAGATTAAGCCCTCCATCGACGCTGTCTTCCCCTTCGAAGACGTCAACGCCGCCCTGGACAAGGTCGCTAACGGCCGCTCCAACGGCAAGACCGTCATCTCCTTCGCCGCATAAGCGCCTCACTCAACGAAAAGAAGAATCGTGTCTTACCTCGAAACTCCCACCCGCCACATCACCGTCAACAACCAGAAGATTGCCTACCGAGAACTCGGCGAAGGCAACTCGGACATTCCGCTGGTCATGCTCGTGCACCTCGCCGCCACCATGGACGACTGGGACCCCAAGCTGCTTGACCTGCTCGCTGAGCACCAGCACCTGATCGTGATGGACCTGCCCGGCGTGGGTTCCAGCGAAGGCTCTGTTGCGACCACCATCCCCGGTATGGCTCATCAGGCAGCAGAAATTATTCAGGCCCTCGGCTACCAGAAGGTCAACCTGCTGGGCCTGTCCATGGGAGGCATGATCGCTCAGGAAGTTGTGCGCGCCTACCCCGCTCTCATCAACCGCCTGGTGCTGGTCGGTACCGGCCCGCGCGGTGGCGCTGGAATCGATGCCGTCACCGGAACCACCTTCGGCTACATGGCGCGCGCAGCCCGCGAGAAGATTAGCCCCAAGCGCTACATCTTCTACACCCACGACGCACAGGGCGGCATTGAGGCGCAGCGTGTGCTGGACCGTATGGATGCCCGCACCGAGGCGCATCGCGGTACCCCGATGAAGGTTATCGGCTTCCTGCGTCAGCTGGTGGCTATCCGCCGCTGGGGCAAGCAGCCGCAGGACGACATGGCATACATTACCCAGCCCACCCTCATCGTCAACGGTGAAACCGACATGATGGTGCCCAGCGTCAACTCCTACGATATGAACCGCAAGGTTGCCCAGAGCGAACTGAAGATGTACCACCGTTCCGGTCACGGTGCACTCTTCCAGTACGCAGATGAGTTCGCTGAGGACCTGCTGAAGTTCCTGAGCTAGCGCCCCATATGAAGCCCCTACCGTCCTGTGCAGTGCGGTGGGGGCTTTGCTCATGTCCTAGCGGTGGTTGGGGGAGAAGAAAAAATGTGGCGCGCGGGAATAATGCTCATTTCTTCCCGTTGAATCCTGTGAAGACATCATCATCTAAATTTCACAGGAGAATATTATGACCACCCCCGCTCAGCTGCACTTTGACATGGTCGTCATCGGCTTCGGCAAGGGCGGCAAGACCCTCGCTGGCGCATACGCCAAGACCGGTAAGAACGTTGCCCTCATCGAACAGTCCACCGGCATGTACGGCGGCACCTGCATCAACATCGGTTGCGTACCCACCAAGGCGCTCGTGCACCGCGCCGATGAGTTCCGCGCCAGCGGCGAGCGCACCCTAGAAGAGGCAAACGCCGCCTACGAATCCGCCGTGGTTTTCCGTGACAAGCTGACCGGCATGATGCGCGCCAAGAACCGCGAAATCCTGCTGTCCAACGAGACTGCTAAGCTCATTGACGGTCACGCACGTTTCATCTCCGACACCGAGGTTGAGGTCACTGCGGGCGAGGACACCCTGCGCGTTACCGCCGACTACTTCATCGTCAACACCGGCGCCGTGTCGGTCATCCCGCCGATTGAGGGCGTCCGCGAATCTGAGCGTGTGCTCACCTCCACCGAGCTGCAGAAGCTCACCCCGCGCCCCAAGCGCCTGGGCATCATCGGTGGCGGCCCCATCGGTGTTGAGTTTGCCGGTATTTTCTCCTCCTACGGCACTGAGGTAACCATTCTGGACGGTGCCCCCGCCCTCTTCGGCCGCTACGACGAGGACGTTGCCCAGGTTGCCCGCGAGATTATCGCAGACCAGGACATTGCCGCTCATACCGGCGTGCGTGTGCAGTCCTTCAAGGACGGCGCTGACTCGGTGACCGTGACCTACCTCGACTCCGAGGGCGCTACCCAGCAGCTGGAGGTGGACTACGTGATGGTTGCGACCGGCCGCAAGCCCGCAACCGAGGGTCTGGGTCTGGAGAACACCAGCATCGAAACCAATGACCGCGGCGCAATTGTCGTGGATGAGCACCTGCGCAGCACCGTGCCGAACATTTTCGCGCTCGGTGACGTGAACGGCGGCCCGCAGTTCACCTACATCTCCATGGATGACTACCGCGTGGTGCTCTCTCAGCTGGTCGGTGACGGTTCCCGCTCCACTAAGGACCGCAAGGCAGTGGCTTCGACCATTTACATGAACCCGCCGCTGTCCTCCGTGGGTCTGACTGAGCGTGAGGCAATCGAGGCTGGCCACAAGGTGAAGGTCGCTTCGAAGCCGGTTGCTGCGGTTGCCGCGATGCCGCGCGCTAAGACCCAGGAGAACCCGCGCGGCATCATGAAGTTCGTGATTGACGTGCAGACCGACCAGATTCTGGGTGCCCAGCTGCTGGTCATCGAGTCCATGGAGGTTATTAACCTGGTGGCTCTGGCGATGCGCCACGGCATTACTGCTTCGCAGCTGCGCGATGAGATTTACACTCACCCCTCGATCACTGAGGGTCTGAATGAGGTTCTTGCCGTCGCGGCGCCCGTGAACTAGTTGAACTAGAATCGCGGCTGAATTCGCGGTTCGTATAGCGTTTCTGCTTGTCCGAGTGCTTCCCTGCCCGTTCCTCCCGTTGTGCTATCAACGGGGGTGCGGGTGGGGAAGCATTTTTGTTAAAGTTCAGATATACCTTGTAGCTAAGCATGCCCTAAGATGGTTATGAGATAAGCGCAAGCTCACCGATTGGGTGGTCAGCGCGAGAGGGCTCGGAAGAGACACCCACTCGCGGCTACACCCACCACAGCACACCGCCTGCGCCGCGCATACAACCGAAAACCATAGGCACGAACCGGGAGAATCATGGCACTGCCCAAAATCAAGCCCTACACCTACGTCGACCGTGAACACAGCAACCGAGTGAGCTGGCCCGTGGACCCCTCCCGCGCTGTACTGCTCGTGCACGACATGCAGGTGCACTTCGTCCAAGCTTTCGAAGGCGCCAATCTGGGTGAGGGCAACGCCAACCCGGACGCCCAGATTAACGTCGCCATCAAGAACCTGCGCCGCCTCATTGACGCCGCCCACGCCGCCGGAATCCCGGTCTACTACACCGCACAGCCGCCGCGCCAGAACCCCGAAGACCGCCGTCTGCTCATCGACTTCTGGGGCGACGGCCTGCAGAACGACGAGTCCGCCCGCGTGCTCGACGAACTGGCACCCACCGACCGCGACACCGTGCTGACCAAGTGGCGCTACTCCGCGTTCGTGCGCAGCCCCTTCGAGGACCTGCTCAAGGAGTCCGGTCGCGATCAGCTCATTATCGGCGGCGTGTACGCGCACATTGGCTGCCTGACCACCGCCCTGGAGGCGTTCATGCGCGATATTCAGCCGTTCATGGTCGCGGATGCGCTCGCCGACTTCTCGGAGGAGGAGCACCGCATAGCGTGCGAGTACGCTTCGGGTCGTTGCGCCCGCGTGCTGAACACCGCCGATGTACTCGCCGACCTGCAGACCGCTGAAGGTGCTGAGAAGGCTGAGACTGCTGAGGAGGCGCGCGCATGAGCTGGGTCATTGTGACCGGCGCGAACGGCGGTATTGGTGAGGCAACCGTCCACCAGCTCATCAAGAACGGTTATTCGGTGTTTGCGGCTGACCTCGCGGAGCAGCCCATTGCCTCCTTCGGTACCTACGGGGACGCAATCTTCCGCTACCGCGCCGTAGACGTTACGAGCGAAGAGTCCGTCACCACCCTCGCCAACGCTGTAGCGGCACTCGACGAACCCATCACCGGCGCGGTGCTCGCCGCGGGCATCGCCCACAGCCAGCCGCTGCTGGAAACCAGCTTCGACACCTGGAAGCGCCTGCACGCGGTCAACTCCGACGGCGTGTTCCTGTGCCTACGCGAATTCGCGCGCATCATGATTGACCAGCAGGAAACCGACCCGGCGAACAGCCGCTCCCTGGTGACGGTCGCCTCCAATGCGGCACGTGTGCCCCGCGCGGAGTTTGGCGCCTACGGTGCATCGAAGGCGTCGGCGGCGCGCGTGAGTTCCAGCTTCGGTCTGCAGCTTGCCGCGCACGGTATTCGCGTGAACTCGGTCTGCCCCGGCACCACCCGAACCCCCATGGTGACTGACGCCTGGGAGGGTGAGGACCGCTCCGCCCTGCCGATTGCCGGTAACCCGCAAACGTTCCGCCTGGGCATTCCGCTGCGCCGTATTGCCGACCCGGCGGATATTGCGGCGGTCAACGCTTTCCTCATTTCTGAGGCGGCACGCCACATCACCATGCAGGAGATTGTCGCTGACGGCGGCGCGACCCTCTAACGGCACCCCGCGTCCGGTGTTTAGATGCCCGGCGCGAACCCACACACCACTGATAGAAGTACGATGACGAACCTTCCCGACTTTATCTTTGCCACCGGCACCCGCGTTCTGCGTGCATCCGGTGCGATGACCCCTGTCACCTTCGATAATGCCTTGGACGAGGCGAAACGTGCCGGTAGCGCCGTCGTGGGCCTGATTCCTTTTGACCCTGATATGCCCGCCTACCTTTTCGTGCCTGAACGCCTGGAGGAGCAGCAGGTGCCGGTCCCCGAGCACACCGTGGCGCTTGCCGAGCCGGTATCGGTCACCGGCCGGCAGAACGACCGGTTCCGTGCCGCCGTGGCGACCGCCGTGGAGCGCATGAAGGCGGGTGAGCTGAGCAAGATCGTGCTTTCGCGTGTGCTCACCGCCCGCTACGCACCCGGCGCTCTCAACCTGGAGGCGCTGTACAACAACCTGCGCGCCCAGCAGCGTTCCGCGTTCAACTTTGCGGTGCGACTGCCCGACGGCGAGCGCGGCATGAGCGGAAGCTACCTGATGGGTGCCTCCCCGGAGCTGGTGTTCCGCACCGAGGGCCGCGCCTTCAAGACCCACCCGCTTGCCGGTAGCGCCCCGCGCATTGCCGAGCCCGGTAGCGCCGAGGACGAGGCGATTCGTGACCGCCTGTTCGCCTCGCCGAAGGACCGCCACGAGCACGCCTACGTCATTAACGATATTGCCAAGCGCCTGGCACCCATTGCCGAGGAGCTGAACGTGCCGCAGGTGCCCTCGCTGCTACAGACCCCGCAGCTGTGGCACCTGGCGACCCCCATCGACGGCGTGCTGAAGGAGGGACTGACCTGCCTGGACGGTGCCCGCGCGATCCACCCGACCCCCGCGATTTGCGGTGCCCCCACTGAGAAGGCGCTGGAGCTGATTCGTCAGCTGGAGTCTTTTGAGCGCCGCTACTTTGGCGGCCTGGTTGGCTACATGGACGCCGAGGGTAACGGCGAGTGGGCGCTGGTGCTACGCTGTGCCCAGGTCAGCCCGGACGAGGCGGTGCTGTACGCGGGTGCGGGTATTGTGGCTGAGTCCGACCCGGAGCTGGAGCACACGGAGACCGGCACGAAGCTCGGTAGCTTTGGCCGCGCCCTGGGCGTGGATACCCTGGGCGAAGATACCCCTTAGGTTCTGCCACGAACGCCTTGACGAGGCAGAATACGACGACTGAATACGATGACTGAATAAAACGACGGAACGCGCTCGCTGGCATGGCGGGCGCGTTCTGTCGTTGTATGAGTTGGTAGGGGATTGAGCGCGACTAATCGGTGAGCAGGCGCTTGAGCTCCAGGGGAGTAGCCACCGGCAGAAGCTCGACCTCAACCTGCACGGGCTCACCCTGGGCTGGCTCACTATGGGCAGGGTTCTCCACTGCCAGGGCGATGAGCATCTTCTGGGCGTGCTCGGGGTTCTCCGCGTCGGGCAGCGCCACGGGTACCCACTGCAGGCTAAAGCTCCGCTCGGCAGCCTCGCCGCCCTGATTACCGACACGGGGCGCGCTAAAGGTCGCTTGGGCGGTCAAGCTGTCCTGAGTCAGTACGCGCAGGGCGCCAGGCTCGGGGGTGCCACCGCCCAGAAGGTCCCCCGGGACCTCCTCGTTCATGGCAAGTTCGAGCGCATCCAGCAGGCCATCGGTGAGCTGCACCCGAACCAGGGACGGCACTACGCTCAGGCCGTGGCCGGTCGCCTTGAGCACCGCCTCCTTAGCGGTCCACAGCGCCACAGAGAGCAGGTGCAGTACGGGCGCGGGGCGTTCCTGCGCCACCCGCTCATAGAACGTGCGTTCTTCATCGGAGAGCGCCAGGCGCGCAAAACCGGAGAACAAGCGAGCATCCAGGGTCTCAACATCCACGCCGAGCACCGCCGAGGAATTACGGCTAAACGCACCCACCACCAGCGGATTCACCTGCGACATATTGAAATTTACGCCCGCAATACGCGGCTTACCGTGCTTCTTACCGCTGGTGCACAGGGTGCAGGAACGATTCACCTCAATCTCAGAAGCAGCACTGGACGGCACATCCAGACGAGCTGCCGCCATAGCGCGCATGAGCGCCTGAGTGCTCAGGTAGCTGACCGCCGCCGTGGAGGTCGGCAACTGCGCCGCATGCTGCTGCTCAGCAAGCCCCAGGTAGCTCAACCAGCTAAAACGCAGGGAGCCGTACATCGTGCGGGTGGGAAGAGCGAAAATCTGCACGCGCTCGCTCGGGCGGACGGTAGGGCGCTCCGGGCGCTGTGCGCTGGGTGTTTCGGGGGCAGAATAGCTCATAGGTTTAGTGTACCCGCCCGGCATTACGGCAATGGGCGCGTCCGAGGCTGCTTGAGGTTGTCCACAGCGGCGACCGCGCGCTACGCACCCTCGCCGCCGGTGCGGTAAAGTCATCACAGACATCATTACGGACAGCCGCCCGCACGATAGAGCAGCGGCACAGAAAGAAGGTACCGTGAACAGCACGCAAGAAATCATTGCCGCCGCAGACGGCTCGGCGCTGGGCAACCCCGGACCGGCGGGCTGGGCATGGTATATCGACGATGACCACTGGGCGAGCGGCGGCTGGGCGCACGGCACTAACAATATGGGTGAGCTCAAGGCTGTCCTGGATCTGTTCGAGGCGACCGCATCCCGCCCGGAGGCGAAGCTGCGCGTGTACTGCGATAGCCAGTACGTCATTAACTCGCTGACCAAGTGGATGCCCGGCTGGAAGAAGAAGGGCTGGAAGAAGTCTGACGGCAAGCCCGTGCTCAACCGCGACCTGCTGGAGGCGCTGGATCAGGCGCTGACTGGCCGCGACTACGAGTTTATTTGGGTGAAGGGTCACGCGGGTCACGAGCTCAACGAGAAGGCGGATTCCCTGGCGAATGGTGCCGCGCGCGCCTACCAGGAGGGACGCGAACCCGCGCACGGTCCCGGCTTCGGTGTCTCTGCTGAGACTGATACTGCGGCTGAGTCTGTTGAGGCTCCGGCTGTTGAAGCCCCGATTGTGAATGCTCCGGCTGCAGAACCTGCACTCTCTGACGTTGCCCTCTCTGAGGTTGCGCTCTCTGGGGCAGCGCCCTCCGAGTCTTCCGCGGACGCCCACCTGCCCGTGCAGGAATTCACCGCAGCCGAGATTGAGAACGCCCAGCGCGGCGTGGAGAGCCTGCGCCTATCAGGTCTGCTGCGCCCCGCCTCCGCGGTGAACGCCCCCGACCCGGAGGCGGTCCGCACCCGCAAGGAACAGCTGGCGCTCGCGGCAGAGCGTGCCGCCGAGCGTGACGCAAAGGCACTGGCGCGCCAGCAGGAGACCGCTCAGCAGGCATCCAATGCCGCGCAGACGGAAGAAGAGGATGACCTGACCGGCCTGGAAGAATTCGCGGGTCTGGACCCGAACGATGTTGACCCGGCGGAACTGCTGGGCGAGACGGAAGAACACGCAGAAGAGCAGACGGTAGAGCCTGCCGTAGAGCCCGCCGCGGCGCCCGCACAGACCGTAGAGTCCGCTCAGGTTGAGGCACCCGTGGAGGAAGCGCCCGCTTCTGCTCCCGCGCGCACCGCTCCCGCCGCGCCTGCTCCGAACCCCGCTGTCCTGAACCCTGAGGAAGCCGCCGCCGCAGAACAACTACTCGAAAGCCGCGGCTCCGTCATGGAGGCGGCGCAGCTGGATTCCATGCTGCACGAGCGTCTGGTGTGGGTGACCGCTACCGGCAAGTCGGTGTCCCGCTCCTCGGTGTTGCAGTACCGCGAACGCGCCTTCACTCAGCAGGGTGCCCCGCTCAAGCAGGGCGTGCAGGTGCTGGATTCTTCTAGCGTGCTGGTCATGGCGGCGGTTGCCACCGCGCGCGGCCGCGTGAGCCGTTCAAGTATCTGGCATTACGACGCTGAGCGCGGCCTGTGGCGTTTGCGTTTCCGCCAGGAGACCCCCGCCTCCTAAAGCTGAGCTCCTAACGCTCAGCTCCTAAGGATTGGGCTCTTGAGCCCAAAGATTTCCGTGCAATAAAACCCCGCCGCATCCTCAATTGCGAGGATGCGACGGGGTTTTCTCAATAAATGTTCGCCGCCTTCTGGCGAATCTGGCGGGCGGTGTGCCGTGCGGCCGGACCTTTTAGCCGCCCGGTCTACCGCCTGCCTGCGGGTGGGCTTCTGGGCTTATTGCCCTGCCCCCTTAGCCGACGAACATGGAGGCGTTAGCCTGCTCGGTGTCTGCGTAGTTCACACCTGCGCGGGTGAGTGCCTCGTTGATCTGGGTGATGGATGCTTCGACCTGGCGCTGGGTTGCGTGCCACTGGTCCAGTACGCCCTGGAAGTTAGCGGATGCAGAGCCGGTCCAGGAGCTCTGCAAATCGTGCAGGGATGCGGTCATACCGTTGACGTCTGCGGTGATGGATGCGACGTAGGATCGTGCCTGTGCGCTCTTGGCTGCGATGACTTCGGAATCGACATTGAACTGTGCCATGGTTTTCTCCTTTGAGATATGTGAGATGGGTGGGGCGGTTGCCCCGTGGTGGTGCTTGGGGTTTGGATCTCTGGAAGGGTTGAGTTCCTGACCGGAAGCTTGTTATCACTATATCTTTCAAAATGCATCAAATAAGCTAAAAAATGATGTTTCGATAAATCTGTGGATAAACCCGCCAGATTCACTCCAGCACCTCGAAAAAATCGAAAACCCTCCCGAAAATGACGCCGCCATGACGCACACGAGGTTGCCCCCGCTGTTCTTGAGCCGCGCAGCTTCTCCTCCCCGCGCTCTCCTCACTCGCACTGCCGCGAGTTATCGCCCCGCCGCGATATAGTCCCGCCTCCAGGGCACAGCAAAACCCCCGAACCGTAGAACACTCAAGTTCTACAATCCGGGGGTTTATGCGTCAGTGTTACTTCATCAGCTGATCGTCCGAGACAGGCGGCGGATAGAACGGCAAAGAAATCACGAAGGTAGCACCGCCACCATCGGTCTCGTCAATATGAATCCTGCCCTCGTGCTGCTCAATAATCGCAGCCACAATGGACAGACCCAGACCCGTACCGCCGGTCTCACGCGAACGCGAGGTGTCGGTGCGGTAGAAACGCTCGAAGACGCGCTCGCGGTCTTCGCCGTGAATACCGGGGCCGTGGTCGCGCACCTCCAGCACGGACAGCGGGAAGCCGGGAACCTCTTCGCGCACGCCCACCGCAATCTCCAGGGGAGAGCCGTCGGGGGTGTAGCGCATGGCGTTGGTCAGCAGGTTTGCCACGACCTGACGCAGACGCGATTCGTCGCCGAGCACGGTTGCGGAGGTCGGCGCCACCTCTTCGTTCAGGCCCACCAGGGACACCGCACGATCGGGTGCCGTAGCGTAGGCGTCGTTACTAGCGTCCACCGCCAGGTTGAACAGGTCGAAGGGTGCCAGCTTGGATTCGCGGCGCTCATCAATACGCGCCAGGGTCAGCAGGTCTTCCACGAGCTGACCCATACGCTTGGACTCCGATTCGATACGGCTCATCGCGGTAGCGACAGCCTCATCGGTTGGTAGCGCGCCCTGACGGTACAGCTCCGAGTAGCCTCGAATACTGACCAGCGGGGTGCGTAGCTCATGCGAAGCGTCACCCACGAAGCGGCGCATTTTCGCCTCGCTCTTCTCGCGGGCTTTGAAGAGCATTTCAATCTGGGTGAGCATCGTGTTCAGCGAAACCGCGAGGTTACCGATCTCGTTGCTGGGGTTGTAGTCCTCAATACGCTGAGAGAGGTCACCGGCAGCGATCTTGGCGGCGGTCTGCTCCACGCGAGCCAGCGGCTCGAAGGTGCGGGTCACAATCACCCAGGTCATCGCAATCGCAGAGGCGAGAGTCGCCAAACCAAACGCGAAGGTCAGCACACCCACGAGGGCGACCACCTGGTTCGTTTGTTTCAGCGGCATGGCAATAACCAGGGATGCCGCCTCCGTCAGCCCAGAAGAATCTTTCGATTCAATAGGTACGGCGAGCACGCGCCAATCGGAGGAGCTGCCCACCGAATTGACGGTGACCGCCTCTTCGTTTTGCTTGCGAACCTTCTCTTCGGTCCAGCCTTGCAGTGCCGGCTCGCTGAACTGTTCGCTGTCCTCGGACTTGAGCGAGTACAGTACGTTGCCGTCCTTGTCGAGCAGGTACAGGCGGTAGGTGCTCAGGGATTGTTCCTGATTGCCGGAAGGGCGCACGGTCGCCAGCTGCACGAGTGAGGGGGCACTGTTCTTCATCTCTTCGTCCAGCTGGTGCACCATCTGGGCGCGCAGAGCGGAAATCGCCACCAGGCTCGTCACCGCAATGGAGAGGGCGATGAGCATGGAGGTGATGAGCACCAGCTGGGTGCGAAGGGAAAGAGACTGGGGGATCCGGTCGAGGGGTTTGAGCGCCACGTTAGCCTCGAGAACCGCGAATCATGTAGCCCACACCGCGCTTGGTGTGGATGAGCGGCTCGTGGTTTTCACGGTTGTTGTCGATCTTGCGGCGCAGGTACGAAATGTAGGACTCAACGATGGAGGAGTCGCCGTTGAAGTCGTACTCCCACACGTGGTCGAGAATCTGCGCCTTGGACAGCACGCGGTTGGCGTTGAGCATCAGGTAGTGCAGCAGGTTGAACTCGGTGGGGGAGAGGTCAATCTCTTCGTCACCGAGGAACACTTCGTGGGTGTCCACATTCAGGGTGAGGGCGTCAACGCGCAGTACGGCGTCGTCCTCTTCCTGGACGCTGCGGCTACGGCGCAGAATGGCACGGATGCGGGCGATCACCTCGTCGAGGGAGAAGGGCTTGGTGACGTAGTCGTCACCACCGGCACCCAGACCGGTCACCTTGTCCTCGGTGGCGTCCTTTGCCGTCAGGAAGAGCACGGGGGTGGTGGTGCCGTTTTCGCGCAGGCGGCGGGTCACCTCGAAGCCGTCCATGCCGGGCATCATGACGTCCAGGACGATGAGGTCGGGGTTTTCGGCGTGCGCCTTTTCGAGGGCTTCGCGGCCGTTGCCGGCGGTCACTACTTCAAAACCGGCGAAACGCAGGGAGGTGGCGAGCAATTCAAGAATGTTGAACTCGTCATCGACGACTAGGAGTTTTGCTTCAGCAGACATACTCTATCTTTCTCTCTGAATGGCAGGCTGTACTTGATAAGTGAATGATGTGTGTGAGCTTGCGGCTCAAAATCTTTAGGCCTTGTTGCGGCGCATGACCGACAGGATCAGTGCGGCCATGAGTGCAATAAAGGCGACGGGTAGGAGGACCAGCGGAATCTGGCTCATGAGGGCGGGCGGCGTTGCCCCAACCCACTTCATCACGAGCATGGCAACTCCGGTGAGCAGACAAAGCAGGGCGAGAATCGCGCCGCCTGCACCGAGCCAGCGGATGGCTCCGGCGTAGGGCAGGGGTGCAGGGGTCTGCTCTGCAGCGTTGTGCTTATCCTGTGCGGGTTCATTACTCATGGATTTAACGGTATCAGCTCACACACAGCTGTTCGTGGGCGAAGCCCCAGATTCAGCGGTTTGAGACCCAAATTCACAGCGTATGTGAAGCTTGGGGGAGCGGCCGCACTGTTTGCGCACGCGAGATGCTTTAATAGGGGTATGTCTGAACAGGTTATTGAACTGCTCCCCGAAACTACGCCCGCTACTGACGCGCCCGCAGAGTCCGTTGTGCCTTCTGCCGCGCCTGAGAGCGCTGACGAGGGTAGCGCTGTACCTGCTGAGACTCAGCCCTCCGTGAACGCCGAGGAGCCTGAGGTGGCTGAGACGCCTGCTGAAGAATCTACTTCCGAGGAATCCGCTACCGAAGAAACTGAACAGAACGAAGACTCCACCCCCGACCCCTTCACCCCGCTGGATGAAGAGGTAGGTGTCCCCTCCCTGGGTGTTCCGCACAAGCTGCGCCGCACCTCCAAGGTGGATGAGATTCTTGCCGCCGCTAAGGACGTAGCGCTGCAGGGTGTGCGAGAGATCGCCCCGGCACACGCTATCGGTCTGGTTCACCACGTGCGCGCCGAGGAAGAGCGCCTGAGCACTCACCTCTTTGAGTGCACCCTGCCCGGTTACCGTGGCTGGTTCTGGTTTGCTACCCTCTCGCGTGCGCCTCGCTCCCGCGTGGCAACGATTTGCGAGGTGGGTCTGCTGCCCGGTGATGATGCGCTCATCGCTCCGGATTGGGTTCCGTGGGCTGACCGTGTTCGCCCGGAAGACCTGGAGGAGAACGCCGCGCAGGAGAACGCAGAGTCTGATGCTGAGAAATCTGCTGAGTCCGGTGAGCCCGTAGAGAACAACTCGGCGGAGAGTGAAACCGCGCAGAACGCTTCTGCTGCAGAGGAAACTGCCGAGGCTGAGTCCGCAGAATAGAGCCTACTATCCACTCCTCTTACTAAGGGGCGGGCTAACAAAATGTATATATAAGGTGTTGTATTGAGTCGTCCAACGGTTATTGTTGGGCGACTCAATGACTTAAGCCAATGACTTAAGCCGTGGCAAAAGCCGCTGAAAAAGTACATAATAGATTATTGAATAAGTAACGACTTAGGCAGTGCTATCTAAGCACTGTTGCGGTGATAGCTGGGAGAGATATATGACAGACCTTATCGATACCACAGAGATGTATTTGCGCACCATCCTCGAACTGGAGGAAGAGGGCATTGTCCCCATGCGTGCGCGCATCGCTGAACGACTCGAGCACTCCGGCCCGACCGTTTCCCAGACCGTGGCACGCATGGAGAAGCATGGCCTGCTCACCGTTGAGCCGGATCGCCACCTCGAACTGACTGAGGAAGGCCGCCACAAGGCGGTCGAGGTGATGCGTAAGCACCGCCTGGCTGAGCGCCTGCTCTCCGACATTATCGGTCTGGAAATTGAGTACGTGCACGAAGAGGCATGCCGCTGGGAGCACGTCATGAGTGACAAGGTGGAGAAGCGCATCCTGGGGATGCTCAAGGATCCCAAGTTCTCCCCGTACGGTAACGCTATCCCCGGCCTGGAGGACCTGGGCCACACTAGCGAGAAGAATGATGAGCGCACCGTGCCCATGTCCCTGGCTGCACGCGACTCCGGTCCCGAGGATCGTTTCACCATTTCTCGCTTCCCCGAGTCCATTCAGACTGACGTTGAGCTGCTGAAGCTGCTGGCTGACGCAGGTATTGTCTACGGCGCTTCGGTGTCCGTGGTTGCTGGCCAGAACGATGACGTGATTGTTCACGCCGATGGTGAAGAGGACACCCTCTCCCTAGATATGGACGTGGCAAACGCAATTGTGGTCAAGCGCGGTGGCAGCCTCTAAGCTCTAGTTCTGAGAGTCCGCTAACCCAGTTCACGCTTTAAACGGTGGTATCGCCTTCTTACTTGAGGAGGCGGTGCCACCGTTTTTGTGTCTGTGGCGGTTTATATGGTCTTGCGGTGGGATTCGGGTTGGGGCGCCTAGCGGGCGGGCGTTTCAGAGTTTGGTTGCGTGCGCGGGCGCATATACTCCTCTCACAGAGTTTTAGCAACTGCGCTCTAGTGCATTTTTCGTGTTTTTCGCTTAAATCTGAGGTTGAAACTGAGGGAAACGCCGATGCTTGAGCAATCTCTGAGAATGGACACTTAAGAGATAAGGGTCATTTTTAAGAGTTTTGAACCCTGTCCTTAAGGGGTGATGGTGCATTAAAAGCGAATGTGCATCCTTGTGAAATGCCTAGTCAAGCGCCTTAATCTGCTTAAGTTCCCGAAAATAAGCGGGGGGCTAGTCAGTCCAGTCCACTCCATTCCGCCGGGGGTGAAAGCCCGGAATTTAAGGCTGAAAGAGGTGACAACTGGGAGTTTTCTGTGTATTCTCTTTTCTGTGCCCAAATCCTAATCGTAAGAGGGCACCGTCGAAGCGGTTCCGCTGAGTTCTGCCAACGCTTCGATGAACGTCTACCCAATATGGCAGAAGCGGGGGACCCAATCCCCAAGCTGGGATACGGCTTCTCAATCGAGAAGCCTCGGGGCTAAGTCACTTCGGTGGCCGAGCGAATCCATGCTCGAGTCCGACAGCTCACCTCGTCAGGCAATGGAGGAATTATCAATGGTTAAGAAGATCGTACGTACCGCAGGTGCAACCCTCGCAGCAGGCGCAATCCTGCTCGGCTCGACCGTTCCCGCGAACGCATTTGCACAGATCCCCGCTGCTGCTGATCTGTCCTACGACTACACCAACTACGAGTTCGACTACACCAGCTACAACACCCCCGCAACCACCTACGTTGCACCCCAGGCTCAGGCACAGCAGACCTACGTTGCTCCCGCAGCAACCGAGGCACCCGCTGCTCCCGCAGTTGAGACCTCCTACGTAGCACCCCAGGCTGAGGCACAGCAGGCTTACGTTGCACCCGTTGCAGCTCCTGCACCCGCTGCTCCCGCAGCTTCCTCCGCTTCCACCGGTAACGCATCCCGCGACGCAATCGTTGCAACCGCAATGAGCGGCCTGGGCGGCGCATACGTTTGGGGCGGCAAGACCTTCGGTGCATGGGACTGCTCCGGCTTCACCTCCTGGGTTTTCGCTCAGCACGGTATCAAGCTGACCGCTTTCACCTACGCAATGAAGAACGAGCTGCGCCCGACCGCTAACCCCCAGCCCGGCGACATCGTCTTCCAGAACGGCTACAGCCACGTTGGTATCTACCTGGGCGACGGCAAGATGATCTCCGCTCTGAACCCCACCAACGGTACCCTGGTGCACCCCACCTCCTGGATGTCCGTTGACGGCTACTACACCGCTCTCTAAGCCTTAGCGCATAAGAGCTGAGTCTAGCCCAAAATACTTCAAAAAGGCGCCTACCCCGCACGCGGGTGGGCGCCTTTTGTGTACCCGAGATTTGTGTACCCGAGAGATTCCATGAAAATACCGCCGAGAGCGCACCTTAGTGTGGGTGCATTCTCGGCGGTATGTGTTTTAGGTGTATGCGGCTAGGATGCCAGAGTCTGCAGAAGCCTCTGCGGGTCCTGCTCCCACTCGCTGAGCTCAGCACGTAGATTAGCCTGTGCGGGCTCCTCCCAGAGCTTGAGAGCCTGCTCTGAGAGGAAGATGCGCTTACGCCCCAGGATCGAACGCAGGAAGGTCGTACGACCGGCACGGAACGCCTCATCGTCACAATGGGAGTACTCGCTACGCACCCCACGCAGGTAGCGGCGATAGCGTGCCGAATCAGCCGCTAGGATAGCCATATCGGCATCGAGGAAAAACTGAATATCCGCCGGTTCATAGCCCGCCGGTAGGTCGACAGACTCGGGTAGCTCGTGGGTTGCCGTGGCACGCACTAGAAGGCGCGCCATCTGCAGCTCGTCCGTACTCAGTAGACCTGCGGCAACCAGCGGCTCCAGGGAGGTGCCCGCCAGCTGCTCGCTGCGGCGTTCATCCTCACCCGGCGCGCCCTCGTAGACTGCGTCGTGGAACCACGCCGCCAGAATCAACGCCAGGGGAGTAGAACCTGCCTGCGCGCGATGTGCGTAGAGGTGGTCCAGGTCGGTGAGCATCTGCGAAAGGTGCCCGCTGTGGTGGTAGGCGCGGTGCGGTTGCTCCCACGCCTGCAGCAGGCTCTCACCCAGTTCCGCCACCTGCGCCGTGAGTTGAGCCCGCAGCTCGGCAGGAACCTCCATGCGCTTGAGGCGGGGTGTAAACGCTGCCTCCCAGGCGCGAAGCAGACGCGGGCGAATCTTCTCGGGGCGCTCCTTCAGGGGAATCCGCAGACCGCTCGCAATGAGCGTGCGAGTCAGCTGCGCGCCGCTGAGCTCCTTCGCGCCCGCCCGTACTAGATCCTCGTAGAGGTGCGCCGGAACGTCGTAGTGGTCGCGGTCGAAGGCACGCTCACTGATGCCCGCCGCTGCGGCGAACTCGTGTAGTTCCGTCAGGGACACATCGGAGATGAGATGTGAGAAGACGGTGCCGTGTGCGGGCCAGGTGGGCGGGTCAATGTAGATGCTCATTCGTACATTGTAGGAGTGGTTCTGCCGCCGGGTGCGGGTGTCCTCAGGCGGTGAACACGGGTCGGTGAACGCTGGCTGGGACCGGGGGTGGGCACGGTGCGATTACCGGTGGATGCGGGCGGCTTGTCGTGGGCTGTGCCGACCTGCGGTGCGGGGTGCTTTATACTGGATAGGTACGCCCTCGTAGCTCAGGGGATAGAGCACTTCTCTCCTAAAGAAGGTGTCGGACGTTCGAATCGTCTCGGGGGCACACAGAACCGGCATGCGTGCCGGTACGAGAAACCGCCCGTCGCTTGCATTAGCAGGCGCGGGCGGTTTTCTTATCTTTGCTCGAATGAGAGGGCGGCGGATGACCGAAAGGGTGGGAGCTGCGGAGCAAATGCGGTAGCATGGAATATCGAACGTGTATTCTAGGCAGCGAGGTAGATGATGAGCGACAAGCCCGAACAGCAGAAGCAGCCCTTCACCGAACAGGACGGCCTGTTCGCCGCCGAACTCGTCACCCCCGCAGCACCGGATGACGAGCCGCCCTTCGACCCCTACTACGACGTACCCCCTGCCGAGGACGACTACTACGCCCCTGCCATGGATGCCCCGATGGTGGAGGCGCCCGCCCAGGATGTACCCGTCGCCCTGCCCACCGGCATGCCCGCCTACGGTGCCCCTGCTACCAGTGCGCCCGTTCCTGTACCCGGCGCACCCGCAGCCTTCACCACCGCAGACCCGCTCGGTGACTTCATGCCGCCCGCCTACCGCGTCGGCGGTTACGGCGAGGACTTCGATCCCGCCGACCCCTACGGCGAACGCACCCACAGCCTCAACGCTGTTGACCCCGCCTCCCTCACCGCGGGGCTCAACGAACGCCAGGAAGAGGCCGTACTGCACTCCGGCTCGCCCCTGCTCATCGTCGCGGGTGCGGGCTCCGGCAAGACCCGCGTGCTGACCCACCGCATCGCCTACCTGCTCGCAACCCACCGCGCGACCCCCGGCCAGATTCTCGCCATCACCTTCACCAACAAGGCTGCCGCCGAAATGCGTGAACGTATCGAGGCGCTGGTCGGCCCGCGCGCCAAGCACATGTGGATTTCTACTTTCCACAGCTTCTGCGTGCGTGTGCTGCGCCGTGAGGCCGCCGCCATGGGGCTGAAGTCCACCTTCACCATCTACGATTCGACCGACTCGCAGCGCCTGCTGAGCCTCATCATTAAAGAGCTCAACCTGGACACCAAGAAGTTCACCGCTAAGGCCGTGGGCAACCGCATCTCCGCGCTGAAGAACGAGCTGGTCAGCGCCGGGGCGTACGCATCCCGCGTGGCTAGCGATAACCCGTACGAGAAGACCATCGCGCAGATTTACACCGTCTACACGCAGCGTCTGCGCGCCGCTAACTCCCTCGACTTTGACGATCTGATTGGCCGCACCGTCTTTTTGCTCAAGAAGTTCCCCGAAATCGCGAACTACTACCGCCGCAAGTTCCGCCACATCCTCGTGGACGAGTACCAGGACACCAACCACGCCCAGTACCAGCTGGTGCGTGAACTGGTCGGTGCCCACGCGAAGGCCCCGGCTGACCGCGGCCCCTACCCGGACGCTGTGCCCCCTGCCGAGCTGACCGTGGTGGGTGACTCCGATCAGTCCATCTACGCATTCCGCGGCGCGGATATCCGCAATATCACGGACTTCGAGAAGGACTACCCGAACGCCCACACGATTCTGCTGGAACAGAACTACCGTTCCACGCAGAACATTCTCTCCGCGGCGAACGCGGTCATTGAACGCAACCCCGACCGTCGACCCAAGAAGCTGTGGACCGCCTCCGGTGCGGGTGCGAAGATTATCGGTTACGTCGCCGAATCCGAGCACGCCGAGGCACGCTACATCACCCGCGAAATTGATCGCCTTGCCGATGAGCACGGCGTGCAGCCCGGTGACGTCGCCATCTTCTACCGCACCAACGCGCAGTCCCGAACCCTTGAGGACATGCTCATGCGTGCCGGCCTGCCCTACCGGGTGGTCGGTGGTACCCGCTTCTACGAGCGTAAGGAAATCAAGGACGCTCTGGCGTACCTGCGCGCCCTGAGCAACCCCGACGACGACGTGAACGTGCGCCGCATCCTCAATGAGCCCAAGCGCGGTATCGGTGCCAAGTCTGAGTCCGTGGTGGCGGAGTACGCGAGTGCGAACCGCATCTCCTTCTACGCTGCCGCACGCCAGGCCGCCGATATCCCCGGCCTGGGCGCTGCCGCCGTGAAGAAGTACGCCGAGTTCGTGCGCCTCATGGACGACCTGGCACAGATTGCCCGCACCGAACCCGCCGCAACCTGCCTGGAAGCGGTCCTGGAGCAGACCGGGTACCTTGCGGCCCTGCGCGCCTCAAAGGACATTCAGGACGAATCGCGCGTGGAAAACCTCTCCGAACTGCTCGACGCCATGGTCGAGTTCGAGACCGAGAACCCCGGCGCCGACCTGGAGCAGTTCCTCGAACATGTGGCTCTGGTCGCCGACGCCGACTCGATTCCGAACCGTCCCGCCAGCGCGGAGGGTGAGAACGCCTCCGCAGCGCAGATTGCCGCGGAAGCAGCCGAGGCGAAGGCGCAGGGCATGGTCACCCTCATGACCCTGCACACCGCCAAGGGCCTGGAGTTCCCCGTGGTGTTCCTGACCGGCATGGAGCACGGCCTGTTCCCACACCAGCGCGCCCTGACCGACGAGAAGGAGATGAGCGAGGAGCGCCGCCTGGCGTACGTGGGTCTGACCCGCGCCATGGAGCGCCTGTACCTGACCCGCTCGGAGACCCGCACCATGTGGGGTAAGAGCCAGTTCAACCCGCCCTCGCCCTTCCTGGAGGAGATCCCGGAGGAGCTTATCGAGTGGAAGCGCACCGCGGGCTTCTCTGGCTTTGGTGCCTCCGGCATGGGTGCGTACGGCGCTCGCGGTGGTGGCTCCTATGGCGGCGGCTATTCGGGCGGTTATCGTTCCGGCTACGGTTCCGGTGGCTACTCGGGCGGCTATGGCTCGGGTGGTTACAGCTCCGGTGGCCCGCGCGGCTCCTACGACCCCTACGAGTCGCGCCCCGCACGCCGTTCCGAGCCGTCCACCGCGGATATTAACGGCTCGGCAAGCTACGGGCTGGCGGCGGCAGCTGCCTCCTCGAAGGTGACGAACCGTTCCCGCGTTCACCAGAGCAAGGAAATCCCGACCCTGGCGGTCGGCGATACGGTGCGCCACACCAAGTTCGGTGAGGGTCGCGTGCTCGCCGTTGAGGGTAGCGGCGATAAGACCGTGGCGAAGGTTCGCTTCGGCTCGGAAGAGAAGCGTCTGCTGCTGCGTTACGCGCCGCTGGAGAAGGTGAGCTAACGCCTCAGGGGCGAGAGCCTGACAATGCCGATGGAGGGGCGGGTACCTGAGGGTACCTGCCCTTCTTCTGTGGGCTGTGCCGGGCGTGTTGTCCGCCTGCTGAGAAGGGCGCGGGGGTGCTTCGGCACCGGGCGGTAAACGCCGCTTTTTCACCGGTATTTCGCGGCAGATGGGGGAGCGGCAGCTCGGGTTAGTTACCCGGTGTACACCCTTTGGGTGGAACATACCCAAAATATTTGTGAGCTGAGTCGCTAAAATCTCAGATTTGGGGGTCCGTGAGTGCGAGCTCACGCCGAATCCGATAGAGTAGAGACGAGAGAAATTCCCCGCGTCAATGATGCGTGTGCGCCGGGTGCGAGAGATACCTATCGCACGTACCGGACACACAGGGGAAGACACCTCTAATGACCAGGCCGAGTGCACCAGTACTCGGCACCACTTCGAAGAAGAAGGACACCTGTGGACCTTTTCGAATACCAGGCGCGCGAGCTCTTCGCAAAGCACGGTGTACCCGTGCTCAAAGGCATTGTTGCGACCACCCCTGAAGAAGCAAAGGCAGCAGCTGAGGAAATTGGCGGCCTGACCGTCATTAAGGCTCAGGTTAAGACCGGCGGCCGCGGTAAGGCTGGCGGCGTTAAGCTCGCAAAGTCCCCCGAAGAAGCTTACGAGCACGCTAAGGCAATTCTCGGCATGGACATCAAGGGCCACACCGTTCACCGCGTGCTGGTCGCTGACGGCGCAGACATCGCCGAAGAATACTACTTCTCCCTCCTGCTGGACCGCGCAAACCGCTCCTACCTGGCAATGTGCTCGGTAGAAGGCGGTATGGAAATTGAGCAGCTCGCTGCTGAGCGCCCCGAGGCACTGGCAAAGATCGAGGTTGACCCGCTGGTTGGCCTGGACCAGGCTAAGGCTGAGGAAATTGCTAAGGCAGCAGGTTTCTCCGCAGAACTGCAGGAGAAGGTTGTTCCCGTTCTCGTCAAGCTGGGCGAAGTCTACACTAAGGAAGACGCAACCCTGGTTGAGGTTAACCCCCTCGTTCTGACCCCCGAGGGCACCATCCTCGCCCTGGACGGCAAGGTCTCCCTGGACGACAACGCAGAATTCCGCCAGCCCGAGCACGAGGCTCTCGTGGACAAGTCCGCTGAGAACCCGCTGGAAGCTAAGGCAAAGCAGTTCGACCTGAACTACGTGAAGCTGGACGGCGAGGTCGGCATCGTTGGTAACGGTGCAGGTCTGGTTATGTCCACCCTGGACGTCGTTGCATACGCTGGTGAGAACCACGGCAACGTCAAGCCCGCAAACTTCCTTGATATTGGTGGCGGCGCGTCCGCTGAGGTTATGGCTGCCGGCCTGGAAATCATTCTGGGCGACGAGCAGGTCAAGAGCGTTTTCGTGAACGTCTTCGGCGGCATCACCGCATGTGACGCAGTGGCAGACGGCATCGTGAAGGCTCTGGAGATTCTGGGCGACGCAGCAACCAAGCCCCTGGTTGTGCGCCTGGACGGCAACAACGTTGCTGAGGGTCGCCGCATCCTCTCCGAGGCGAACCACCCGCTGGTTGTTCTGGCTGAGACCATGGACTCCGGCGCTGACAAGGCAGCAGAGCTCGCTCACAAGGCGTAATCGCCAGCAAAGGATTTCAAGGAAGTAATATGTCTATCTTTGTGAACAAGGACTCCAAGGTCATCGTTCAGGGCATCACCGGTGGCGAGGGTACCAAGCACACCGCACGCATGCTCGCAGCAGGCACCAACATTGTGGGCGGCGTGAACGCTCGCAAGGCTGGCACCACCGTCACCCACAAGGCGAAGGACGGCTCCGACATCGAGCTGAACGTGTTCGGTTCCGTAGCTGAGGCTATGGAGAAGACCGGCGCGAACGTCTCCATCGTCTTCGTTCCCCCGGCCTTCACCAAGGCAGCAGTTCTCGAGGCTATCGAGGCTAAGATCGGTCTCGTCGTCGTCATCACCGAGGGCGTTCCGGTTCAGGACTCCGCAGAGTTCTGGGCAGCCGCTAAGGCATCCGTGGACGAGAACGGCAAGCAGATCACCCGCATCATCGGCCCCAACTGCCCCGGCATCATCTCCCCCGAGGAGTGCCTGGTTGGTATTATCCCGGCGAACATCACCGGCAAGGGCAAGATCGGTCTGGTCTCCAAGTCCGGTACCCTGACCTACCAGCTGATGTACGAACTGTCCGACATTGGTTTCACCACCGCTATCGGTATTGGTGGCGACCCCATCATCGGCACCACCCACATCGACGCTCTGGAAGCTTTCGAAGCTGACCCCGAGACCGAAGCAATCGTCATGATTGGTGAGATTGGTGGTGACGCTGAGGAGCGTGCTGCAGAGTACATCAAGGCAAACGTGACCAAGCCCGTCGTTGGTTACATTGCAGGCTTCACCGCTCCTGAGGGTAAGACCATGGGCCACGCAGGCGCTATTGTCTCCGGTTCCTCCGGTACCGCTCAGGCGAAGAAGGAAGCTCTGGAAGCAGCAGGCGTGAAGGTCGGTAAGACCCCCTCCGAGGCTGCAAACCTGATGCGCGAAATCTTCGCAGCGAAGTAAACAGCATAGTATTGCGGCAGATGCCGGTAGTCGAAAGACTGCCGGCATCTGCGCTTTTAACGCCCCTCTAACGCTAGCAAATATTGCACTAGAAAGTAAGATTGTGCACATAGTGCCGCAAAAAGATGTAAGTATGACCAGAACCTTTGTATACTGGAGGGCGTTGAGCCTAGTCAGAATCATTTTCTGGGCGGCTCCAAGAAACACCACCACTCACAGGAGATCACCACACTCATGACCCAGCCCATCTCTCGCCGCACCATCGCCAAGGCAGGCGTCTGGTCTGCACCCGTCGTCGCAGCCTCCGCAGCAGTGCCCGCCTACGCAGCATCCAAGGAAACCCCCGGCGTACAGTACGGCGTGTACGTCAGCGTGCAGAACAACGGCGGCTACGTCGGCTACGCATCCTCCAACAACACCGGCACCATCAACCCGGCAACCCCCGAGGCACACTTCACCGCCTCCGGCACCCCCGACTCCGACATCAACTGGGACGACGCAACCTCCAAGCCCAAGAGCGCAACCTACGTCAACGGTGAAGGTAAGTTCACCCCCGTCACCAACTCCCAGACCGGCGCAAACGGCGCATACATGTCCTCCAGTGGCTTCTGGTGGTCCGTACCGACCAAGGACACCGCAACCGGCACCGGCTACATCCCCGGCAGCAGCGTCACCCTCGCAGCTGGCGCAACCTTCGTGACCGAGGTTGAGTACACCGTCGCCGCCAGCGCACAGTCGCTCCTTAAGTTCGGTAAGATCAACGGCCAGGCATGGGCCCCCTCCAGTCGCAAGCTGACCGGTAAGACCACCGAACTGGTAGCCTCCGCAGGCCAGGCAAAGTACCTGTCCGTCGCACAGACCGCTGGCACCTGGACCGCAGAAGTACCGACCATCACCCAGAACTCCGACGGCACCTACACCTTCAAGGGTCGTATCGTCTACACCACCAGCAAGGCGTACACCATGAAGCAGTCCGGCACCAAGTACTACAGCCAGACTAACTTCATGCCGGCGCAGCTGCGCTTCCCGGCAAACGACGGCTGGGTTTCGTACAAGCAGACGTCCAGCGTGCAGGTCGCTAACCTGACCTACTCCGGCAACGGCGCGACCGGTTCTGAGAGCGTTTCCGGTCAGGCCACCACCGCGGAGATTCACCCGTAATAGGGCTCAGCCCGTAGTAGGGTAACCCCTCATGCAGGGTACGGACGTATAGAAAACCCCCGGCGTGTGATTTTAAATCACCCGCCGGGGGTTTCTTTGCGCTCAAGCTACGGCACATGCAAGAGCGGCTATATACACTTGGGAGAGCTTATTAGGGGTGTTGTAACTAGCCGACCGTCGTGCCGAACGCCAGACCCAGCAGGTAGGTCACAAACGCTGCACCAAAGCCAATTAGAATCTGACGAACACCGCGCTTGAGCGGGGACGCGCCCGAAAGCAGACCCACCACGCCGCCGGTGAAGCCCAGCGCCGCACCCACAAACAGCAGAGACAGCACCATCGCGAACACACCCGACAAGCCAAAGATATACGGCAGAATCGGAACCAACGCACCCGAAGCAAAGAACGCAAAGGACGCAGCGGCAGCACCAATATCGGTACCCAAAGCCACATTCTCCTCACGATCCTCATCCTCGCGGTGAGACAGCGACGGATCACAGTCACAATCCATGTAGCCGAAACGCTCCATCGCACGGTGATGCGCCGCCTCCGGCTCCATACCGCGGGCACGGTAAATGAGCTCCAGCTCGTTAGCGTCCAGATCCAAATCACCCGCCACACGCAGGGTCACCTGGGTCGGCTGGGATGCATCCAGCAGCTCACGCTGAGAACGCACCGACACGAACTCACCCGCCGCCATCGACAGCGCACCAGCCAGCAGGCCCGCAATACCCGAGAGCAGAACCATCGAGCTGGACGCGCCCGATGCGGTAATACCCATAATCAGCGCCAGATTCGAGACCAAACCGTCATTAGCGCCAAAGACCGCCGCACGGAAATTACCCGAAAGCTTCTCGCGACCATTAGTCGCCAGGGCGCGAATAATTTCCTCGTGAATTGCCTCGTCAGCCGCCATTTCCTCGGTAGCGTCTGGATCCTCAGCGTAGGGGGAGCGGGACTCGGCGCGCTGAGCCATCGCCAGAATAAACACCGAACCGAAGTTCTTCGCCAAGAACTGCAACACCAGAGATTGCATGGACGGGCGCACGTGCACATTCGCGTGCTCACCGAGCATGTCACGCCAATGCTGCTGGTGACGCTTCTCCGCCTCAGCAACCTGCAGAAGGATTTCGCGGTCGGTGCCCTCGGCACGGCGAGCCAGGTAGCGGTAGATGCGCGCCTCCGACTCTTCATCAGCCAAGTAGCGGCGCCAACGCTTAATCTGCGCGGGGGAGGGGGAGGTGACGGCGCTATGGCGGGTGGCCCGCGAAGCTTCGGTGGCGGAGTTTTCCGGCTGAAGCTTCTCGGTTTCTTCGCCGTGTTCGTGCTGGGCGTGCGTGCTCATAGTTCCCTTTCCACGGGTGCCGTGCGTGCAGGGCGGGATCCCTGCGCCTGATGATGCGTTCATGTCTGTGTGCTCTGTCATGAACAGTGAACTACTGTAGAGCACTCTGAACAGAAAATCTAGGACGGGTTAACCCCGTGTTTATGTTCGCCTCAACGTACTTTGCTGTACTGCGTGGACGAGGAACGATGGGTGAACTCGGTGTATATTTCATGCGAAAAACCGGGCGGGTGCACCCTCCATAAGGAGAGCGCACCCGCCCGGTTTCGTGACTCTAAAAGCTGGCACCTATATGACTTGCCGCCATAAGTAGGCTGCAGTTTAGACGCTACGACTTAGATGGTTGCAGCTTAGATGTTGCCTTCGCCGTTTTCCAGGAATGAGCGGATGAACCACTGGAACTTCTCCAGCTCAGCGGTCTGACCGATCAGCAGATCCTCGGTGACGGGGTCGGACTCGCCAGCGAATGCAATCGCGTTGCGGTGAGCCTCAATCACGCGGGTGTAGACGTCGTTCAGGGCGCGCAGGTGAGCGGGGACGGGTGCGCGGCCAACCGCGTAGTCCTCGACGGTGCGCTGTGCGACCAGTGCGCCAGCCAGACCGTTGGGGGCTGCGCCCAGGGTTGCCATACGCTCTGCGATGGCGTCGACGAATTCGCGGACGGTGTCGACCTGGGGGTCAATCATTTCGTGAACGGCGATGAAGCCGGGGCCGGTCACGTTCCAGTGAGCGTGCTTCAGCAGCAGGTGCAGGTCGTTCAGGTCGTGCAGACGTGCCTGGAGAACCTCGGAAATGCCCTTGCCTTCTTCGATGGTCAGGCCGGGTGCGGTGTAGTTTGCGAATGCCATGATGGTCTCCTTCATGATGCTGTGATGCTTGTGGTCCGGTGAGGTTTGTATTCCCACCGAAGTCGTTATTGATTAGTAAATCATTTTAAGGAACTGCTGTCAAGCTTATTCTGAGCAATTCGTAATAAATTGTCATCCGCCTGTTGTGTCGCCCTCAAGTCCTCACTCAAAAGCTCCTGCTTAAACCCACACGGCTCACCGCCCAAGCATGCATAAGGGCGGGATGCGCGGTATCTCGTATCCTGCATCCCGCCCTTTAGGGTGAAGCGTATTCAGTTTTCGTGCAGAGCTTTCTCTGCCGGGCTTCCAGTGTGTGAACCAAGCGGCTACGCCAGCGCGCGAACCGCTTCCAGGGTCAGCTCCTCATGCTTGAGGCGCACGGTGCCCAGCTCCGCCGGAACCTCCAGCTCGCCCGGCACAACAATCACGCGCATACCCGCCGCGGTCGCACTGCGCACGCCCGAGGGGGAGTCCTCAATCGCCACGCACTGAGTCGGGTCAACGCCCAGACGTTCCGCCGCCAAAAGATAGGGCTGCGGGTCCGGCTTGGGGTGGGTGGTCTCATCATTACCAATAACCACCGAGAACGTGCCCTCGGGTGCCGCGTTCGCGGTGCGGTGAGCCACGGAGGTGGTGGCGTTCGTGACGATGGCGGCCGGAATCTGCGCATCGCGAACCTCCGAGAGGAAACGCTCAATGCCGGGCAGGAACTCGACCGGCTGCTGCGCCAGGGCCTCGCGCACCTTTGCCACCAGTCGATCGTTAATCTCCTCGTTCGGCAGGTTCACGCCGCGCTCGCGTAGGCGATCCAAGGTGAACTGCATGGACAGGCCCAGGCAATCGAGGGTGTCCTGCTCAGTCCAGGTGCCGCCAAATTCTGCGGTGAGAGCAACCTTTGCGGCAGCCCATACGGGTTCAGTATCGACGAGGGTTCCGTCGTGGTCGAAGAGAATGGCGGCGGGGAAGGTGTTCGTAGTCGTCATGTCATTAAGCCTACCGGTTTATTTCTGGCGCGAGCGTAGGGCAACGTCCCCAATCGTCACCAAAAAATCTGTGCCCGCGTTCTGGGGGTTCTTGGCGATAGTGAGCAGCGCATCGGCAACGTCTTCACGGGCAATCGTCGGAATGCCCGGAGTTCGCTCGACACTCGCCATATCAAACACCTTCACCCCGCCCTTATCTGGCTTATCGGTCAGCCTGCCCGGATGTGCACGCGAAATATACGGCTGATATTCGGCAACCAGGG
>ERZ1674149.6-NODE-6-length-89196-cov-23.875792_pt1 | contig 89196 bp, 65 predicted proteins | sample MGYA00581311_ERZ1674149 | MGnify/ENA primary metagenome ERZ1674149 (study PRJEB41354, sample SAMEA4873312) | human saliva metagenome | biome: human-associated habitat [ENVO:00009003]; feature: mouth environment [ENVO:08000002]; material: saliva material...
TTGCGGACGAGTGGCAGATAAGTTTGGACTACGTACGTGGCTCTAATATCTACGTATGTGGATATTAGGATTGACGTGCCAGGTCTTTAAGACTACGTGCGAAGACACAGAAAAACCACTACGTGAAGGTGCTTTTTTCTTTGCGAGAAGGATACTTCTTCCTCCGCTGGATAAGAGGAATATGCGCGATAAGGCGAAGGGCTTGTGTATTACTTCGGAGAGATATATCGGGGGGCTGGGTGCACGATACTTTAGAACGCTAAATAGAGGACAGGACTCGCGGCTGCAGTCTCATGATGTGAGAGAAGTGTGTACCTTTGTACTACTCTTATAGATGATAATGAAGTAACTATGGCTATGACAACGATAACAGCAGAGGCATTTGCAAAGAATGTGGAGCGCTACCTCAAGGAGGCGCTCCAGCGGGGGCTTCGTATCGTTACCTCTGAGGGGCAGATGCTCCATATAGGTCAGGCCGAAGCGCTGACTGAAAACGGCTTGACTCCTCATGAAGAAGAGATGCTACAGCGAAGCATCGAGGCTGGCGAAGAGGATTTACGTGCGGGGCGCTATACGTCCGTCCGTACGCCCGAGGAGTTGCAGGCTTTCTTGGATGCTCTTTAGCGATGTACGAAGTCCTCTATACAGACAAGGCGACGGAGGGCATCCGACGGCTCAAGCGACACGAACCACAAGCGTACAAGAAGCTCTTGACCCTGCTGGTAGAGCTGCAGGAGCATCCTCTGACGGGGACGGGGCAGGTCGAGCCTCTCAAAGGGAACTTAGCTGGCTACTGGAGTCGGCGCATCAGTAGGCGACATCGCCTGATCTACCGTGTAGAGGAAGTCTGTATACAGGTCATAGTGGTCAATACGTATGACCACGATTATAGTGGAGAGTAGCTACTCTCTTGACTCTATAGTAAGGGGTATCCCGTCATCGGGATACCCCTTTGTTTTTGCAACTCGCTCGGAGGGGTAGATGCAACCAGTAGTGGTTACTTTTCCGTCCTCGTATTGCTCTGTGCTACAGCCCTGCGGAAGAGGCTCTCTGAGGAGGTGAAGAATGCCCCATAATAGGGTGGATACGGCCTGAAATGTGAGGGGATTTGTGCTTTCCTTTACCTCTTCGTAGCGGGCATAGGTGGGAGCTAATGCCTCAAAAGGGAGGAGAAATGTGGCAAAATGTGAGGGCCGGGGTGGAGTAGAGCGATTAAATCCGTGGGGAAAATCACCCTTTTGCCACGGCACTGAAAGGCAATTATTTTAGGAAATTCCAGCGCGGGGAGGTTTCTGTATTTTTGGCTGCCTACACAGGCGAATTTTATTTAGCCCGAGCTTTTGGAGTGTATAAGGGAAATCCATACATTTGACAACGATAGAGCACGCCAACCGAAGGTGTAGCGCCGCGAGCCCAATGTACCATGGAGTGGTCTCGCAGTATGAGCTACCCTTGACCTCTACTCTGTCACCGGACACCATCACGATTAAACGATACTGAATGAAGAAATAGCTACACGATACCATGGGAGGAGTGCATCCCTCAGCTGATCCGAGCACCCAGCTCTGTGCCCTGCCTTCGCCCACATCGCCATGTACACACGCTAATCACTTACACAAACAAACTACACACTGCTTATGAACAATCAAAGAGTACTTCGATTGGGCATGGGCTGGATCCGATTAGGTCTATTGATGATAGGCCTGTTCATGGGCTTGGGGGGGGACCTCTTAGCCCAGGGTACAGCTCAGACCATCCGAGGCAAGGTCCTTGACGAAAGCGGAGATCCCCTACCTATGGCCTCCGTCTTAGTCGTTGGGACGAAGGTGGGTGTCACGACCAACACCAAGGGTGACTTCACCATCAAGCTCCCTGCTGGCAAGAACCAGCTCCTCATCCGCTTCGTGAGCTACAAGAGCCAGACCGTCACGGCTAAGGACGGCATGGTCGTCAAGCTCCAGCCCGAAGCCACCACCCTCGACAATATCGTCGTCACGGGTATGGTAGCTACCGACAAGCGCCTCTTCACGGGGGCGAGCGACAAGCTCAAGGCTGACAAGGTGAAGATGGCAGGTATGGCTGACATCAGCCGCGGTCTCGAAGGGAAGTCCGCAGGGGTCTCCGTGCAGAACCTCTCAGGGACCTTCGGTACAGCACCTAAGATCCGCGTGCGTGGGGCGACCTCGATCATGGGTTCGTCCAAGCCCCTCTGGGTCGTCGACGGGGTCATCCAGGAGGATGTCGTAGACGTCGGCGCTGATGACCTCAGCTCGGGGGACGCTACGACACTCCTCAGCTCGGCTATCGCAGGCCTCAATGCCGACGATATCGAGAGCTTCCAGATCCTCAAGGACGGCTCGGCAACGTCGATCTACGGGGCAAAGGCTATGGCAGGGGTCATCGTCATCACGACGAAGAAGGGTCGCTCAGGTAGCAGCTCCTTCTCCTACACAGGGGAGTTCACCTCGCGCTTCGTGCCCAGCTACCGCGACTACAATATCATGAACTCGCAGGACCAGATGGAGGTCTACAACGAGATGGAGCGTAAGGGCTGGCTGAACTTCGCCCGCGTCTACAACTACAGCTCCTCGGGTATCTACGGGAAGATGTACCACCTGACGCACGACTACAACCCCACGACGGGGATCTTCGGGCTGGAGAACACGCCCGAAGCTCGTGCTAAGTACCTCCGCGATGGAGAGATGCGCAATACCAACTGGTTCAGCGAACTCTTCTCTCCCTCGCTCATTCAGAATCACTCACTGAGCTTCTCAGGGGGTACGAAGAACCTCCAGACCTATGTGTCCGTCTCGGCTATGCTCGACCCAGGATGGATGCGTGCCAGCAACGTGCGCCGCTACACGGGTAACCTCAACGCTACCTATACCTTCTCACCCAAGCTCTCGGTATCTGCCCTGATCAACCTCTCCTCACGCGTGCAGCGTGCTCCAGGTACGGTCACTCAGGATGCTAACGCCACCACTGGTGAGGTGTCACGTGGCTTCGACATCAACCCCTTCTCCTACGCGCTCAATACGAGCCGCACGCTCGACCCCAATGAGTTCTACACCCGTGACTACGCTCCCTTCAATATCAAGCACGAGCTCGACAACAACTACATCGACCTCGGTGTGAAGGATGTCAAGCTCCAGCTTGAGCTGAAGTGGAAGCCCATCAAGGGGCTGACTCTCGCTCTGCTCGGTGCCTACAAGGACTCGGGTACGACGATGGAGAGCATCGTCACGGAGTATGCTAACCGCGCACTGGCTTTCCGCGCTATGCAGGACGCTACCGTACGCAATGGCAACCAGTACCTCTGGAAGGATCAGGACAAGCCCAACTCACTGCCTGAGACCATCCTCCCTGCTGGGGGCTTCTACAATACGCAGACGCGCACTATGGAGAGCTATGACTTCCGTGCCTCTGCTACGTATAATACGACGCTCAACAACGACCACATCATCAATACCTACCTCGGCTCCGAAGTCAACTCACAGGACCGCGTCTCGCGCTGGATGGACGGCTGGGGTATGCAGTACGACAGTGGCCTGACGCCCTTCTGGGACTACCGCGCCTTCAAGCGCCTCACGGAGAAGAACTGGGATTACTACGGCCTGTCGAAGAGCTTCGGCCGCTCGGTCGCCTTCTTCGCCAACGCCACCTACTCCTACAAGGGCCGCTATACGATCACGGGTACGACCCGCTATGAAGGGACGAATAGACTCGGTCGCACACGCAAGGCTCGCTGGCTCCCCACCTGGAATATCTCTGGTGCATGGAACGCCCACAGCGAAGACTTCTTTGAGAAGCAGCACCTCCTCTCGCACCTGACGCTCAAGGGCTCGTACTCCCTCGTAGGGGTTGCCCCCAGCTGGGTCACTAACTCCCGTGCCATCATCTATAGCCGCGCCGCCTGGAGACCCTCAGCAGGACAGTCGGAGAACCGTAACTACATCGGTAGCTTCGAGAACGAAGACCTCACCTATGAGAAGAAGCATGAGCTGAACTTCGGTGTCGATATGGGCCTGCTGAAGAACCGCCTGAACATCGCTGCTGACATCTACTGGCGTAACAACTTCGACCTCATCGGTGCTGCCTACACCATCGGGGGTACCCGCTGGGGCAACGTCGCTTCGATGAAGAGCCACGGCTTCGAGCTCTCCGTCTCGACGAAGAATATCCAGTCGAAGGACTTTAGCTGGACGACGGACTTCATCTTCGGCTCGACCTTCAATAAGGTCACTGAGCTTGATACGAAGCGCAACATGTTCAACTTCCTCACCGGTAACGGCTTCGCTCGTCAGGGCTATCCCGTACGCTCACTCTTCTCGATCCCCTTCACAGGGCTCGATGATGAGGGCTTCCCCACCTTCATGGTCAACGGGAAGGAAGTCACGCGCCGCAACTATCGTGATATCAACTTCCAGCAGGTCGATGATCTGGACTTCCTCAAGTATGAGGGTTCGTCAGAGCCTACCTACAATGGTAGCTTCGGGAACGTCTTCACGTTCAAGAACTTCAAGCTGAACGTCTTCATCACCTACTCAGGTGGTAACAAGCTTCGCCTGGATCCCTCCTTCTATGCTGCCTATTCCGACCTCTGGGCTACGCCTAAGGAATACCGCAATCGCTGGACGACCCTCGGAGATGAGCGTAAGACCGATATCCCCGTCATCGCCTCGGTACGCGACCACTACAGCTACTCCAACCTCGGTACGGGCTATGCAGCCTACAACTACTCTACGGCTCGTGTCGCTGATGGTAGCTTCGTTCGCCTCAAGGAGGTCTCACTGACCTACACGCTGCCTACGCCTCTCATCAAGCGCCTGGGCTTCCTCAAGAGTGCTTCCTTCAAGGTGCAGGCCACGAACCTCGCTCTGCTGTACGCCGATAAGAAGCTCTATGGCCAAGACCCTGAGTTCTTCCGCTCGGGTGGGGTAGCTGCTCCGCTGCCTAAGCAGGTCACGGCTACGGTGCACATTGGCTTCTAATCATGCAATAGGATCATGTACACTATGAAACGACTATATAGAATGGCAGGCCTCTGCCTCCTGGCAGGCGCCCTCGGTAGCTGCAATCGCTACCTGGATACCATGCCCGATACCCGCACAGAGCTCAACCGCGCTGACAAGATCGAGCGCCTCCTCGTCTCGGCCTATCCGACGCTCCTGCCCATGGGCTTCACGGAGAACCGTACCGACAACGTCGAGGATAACGGCCGCCTCTTCGAGGATAATCATATTGGTAATCACGAAGCCTTCTTCTGGGAACCCTCCAGCGGGACGGCTTGGGATGATGAGACGAACTTCTGGAGCACCTGCTACAGCATGGTCGGTACTGCCAACCAAGCTCTGAAGTCCATCGAAGAGCTCGGCAACCCCAAGGAGCTGGAGTCCGCCCGCGGTGAAGCGCTCCTCTGCCGTGCCTATACCAACTTCATTTGGGTCAATGTCTTCGGTCAGGCCTACAACGGCCGCACCAGCGACAAGGATCTCGGTATCCCTTACTTCACGAAGCCCGAGACGAAGCTCGAGCGTGCCGTACCCCGCCTCTCTGTGGCGAAGGTCTACGAGCTCATCGCTAAGGACATCGAGGAGGGTATTCCCTTGATCAATGACGACCGCTACAGCAAGCCGATCTTCCACTTCACGACGCGAGCAGCGAAGGCCTTCGCCACGCAGTTCTACCTCTACTACGAGAAGTGGGACAAGGCCAAGCAGTATGCTGACGAAGTGCTCGGCACAGGTGCCGTCTCCAATCTGCGTGATATGTCGAAGTACGACAAGCTGACCAACGCCGATGAGATCTGTCATGCCTATATCCGCGATGACGAGCCTGCTAACCTTATGCTCATCGTCACACGCTCACTCTGGGTCCGTGCGCTGACGTCCTACCGCTACGCTCACAATGGGCATGTAGCTTCGACGCAGACCTACCGTAGCCCAGGCCCATGGGGTAGCTACTTCCCCGTCTACGACCGCCTCTTCGGATCGAACAATGGCGCACTCTACTATCCCAAGTATCGTGAGCTCTTCGAGATCACCGACGTCGTGGCCCGCACGGGTCAGCCCCACGTCGTAGCATTCCCCTTCACGGTGGACCGCGTCCTCTTGTGGAGAGCTGAGGCCCGCGTGATGCTCTCCGACTTCGATGGTGCCGCCAGCGACCTCTCCGCTTGGTACGTCTCTAAGAAGGGACAAGCTGCTACAGCTCAGCAGATCTCCGACTACTACAACGTCGTCATCAACCCCACCGATCCCGACGATGTACGCGAGGCGATGATCCGCAAGCAAGAGACGGTCTCCAAGCCCCTGCATCCGAAGTTCGACATCGCTGCAGGTATGCAGACGAATATGATGCACGCCGTCCTCCATGCCCGCCGTATCCTCAGCATGCACGACGGTACGCGCTGGGATGATATCAAGCGCTACGGCATCGAGATCACCCACAAGCTCTACACGGGCGAGACGATGACGCTCAAGACGGACGACCATCGCCGTGCCCTCCAGATCCCTGCCAGCATCCGCTCGGTGGGCGTAGAGCCCAACCCTGGGTATTAGACACGAACCCCCTTATCAGATCAGAAACTATGTATCTACATAAGATCAAGCTCTCCCTCTGTGCAGCCCTTCTCGTGGCTACACTCGGTGGGTGTAAGGATAGCGACCAGCCCGATCCCTCTCGTCACGTCTCTAAGGCAGAGGCCAAGGAGATGACGAGCTTCGACCGCTGGCTCAAAGAGAACTATACCGACGCATACAACGTCAGCTATATCTATACCCTGGATGATATCGAGGCCGACCGCTCACGCAACCTCGCGCCGGCCAAGCTCGAGAACAGCATGAAGCTCGCTAAGATCATCCAGCACGCATGGTATGGCGCCTATGACGAAGCTACGGGTCGCCTTGACTTCATGCGCAAGGCCTCACCCCGTCAGCTCTTCATCGTCGGCTCCGCTTCGTGGAACGGCGACGGTACCATCACTCTCGGTACGGCCGAAGGTGGGCTGAAGGTCACGCTCTATCAGGCGAACTGGCTCAACGTCAACGACCCTCAGTGGCTCAATACGACCTTCTTCCAGGTCATGCACCATGAGTTCAGCCACATCCTTCACCAGAATAAGATCTGGCCTACGACGGAGTACGACGCCATCTCTGAGGGCTATGCTCCTACCTCGTGGTTCAACCGCCGTAGCCTCAGCGACTACGCGCCTCTGGGCTTCATCACGGCTTACGCCAGCAGTCAGCCTCGCGAGGATATCGCTGAGATGACGGCTTGCTACATCACCTACCCCAAGAGTCAGTGGGATGCGGTGATGAATGCCGCAGGTGACGAAGGCCGCGCGAAGCTCAATAAGAAGATGGAGATCATCAAGAAGTACATGAAGGGTACGTGGGGTATCGACATGGATCAGCTCCGTGCTATCGCCCAGCGCCGTCTCGAGGAGGTGGTACGTCTGCCGCTCATCGAGAGCTCTTGGCAGGAGCTCCTCGGCTCTTCGCTCCGTGGGATGCCACAGGCTGCCCGCATGCTCGCTGGATACGAAGCTGCTCGTGACGCTGTCGTCGAGGAGCTGATGCGCCATCCGAAGTTCCTCGAGCTACAGGAGGGTGAGCATGCAGACCACGCTAAGTGCCAGGTCATCACCCAGTACTTCCACTAATGTCAGACCCCCTAATTCATAGACTACGATGAATAAGAATATAGCGATAGGGCGGGCTGTCCTTCATGGTGCCCGTCTTGGTCTCCTCGCTGCTGCGGGCCTTGTCCTCGGGGTACTTCCCTCATGCCGTCAGGAGCCTGATGCGATCTTCGACAAGTCTTCTTCGGAGCGTGTCGATGCCCTCACGACGGAGCTGCAGAAGACCCTCACCGCCTCCTCCACGGGCTGGGTGCTGGAGTACTATCCTCACACCCAGCTCCTCTACGGGGGCTATCCTGTGACGATGACCTTCGGTGCTAAGAACGAGGTGCTCATGGCTTCGGATGCTCCCGTGAAGGGCCACTCTACGGCAGAGGTCAAGAGCAACTACCATCTGAAGTCCGACAAGATGGTCTCGCTGAGCTTCGATACGTATAGCTCTCCTCTGCACCTCTTCTCTGACCCAGATAAGTCCTATGGGGCTGGCGAAGGGAAGAGCTTTGAGGGTGACTATGAGTTCACCTTCGTACGCTCGGTCTCGCCCGATACGCTCTATCTGAAGGGCCGTAAGACGGGTGTCGTCATGCGCATGTTCCGCCCGCAGGTAGCTGCTAAGGAATATCTTGCGAAGGTCCTCGACCTGAAGTCTCGTGCCTATACCTCGGAGAGTATGTACCAGCAGCACCTCTACGGGCTGACGGGTAAGCTCGGAGGCAAGGCCGTCGTGGCCTACCTCAATAATGAGGGATACAACATCCTCACCATCGAGGATGCTGAGACGGGCAAGAAGACGGAGGTCCCCTACGTCTATACGCCTGATGGACTGCAGTTCCACAAGGAGTACAACGGCGTCTCTACGCTGCTGTGGCAGGATGCGGATAAGAGCTACAACACCCTTGCGGGTGAGAAGCTCACGGCACGTACCGACCCCGACTACGCTGGCTTCGCTCACTATCTCGGTGAGTATGACCTGATGTGCACGGGCTGGACGGCGCCTCGCACCGTCACCTTCTCGCAGGCTGCACGCAACCTCTATCGTATCACGGGTATGGCGCCCAACCTCACGATCTACGCTACCTACGACGCTGCTAAGGATCGCTTTGAGATCAAGACGCAGAAGCTCGAGAATACGGGGGGGGCCTTCCTCGCTGTGTGGGCTGCTCCTAATGGTACCAACCTCTCGTGGGGCACAGGCTTCGGTATGTATAGCAAGCTCGATGAGACCTATACTACGGGCAAGCGCTATAAGCTGGTCGATAATGGTATCTGGGGTACATTCATAGCAGGCTCCTATATCCTTTGGAAGCCCGGTGGTGGCGAATACAAGTCCTTCGGTGACTCTCGCTTCACTTCGCCCGTATTCACTAAGAAATAAGTAAGAGATATGAAGATCATACATCGCTCGCTCGGGGCGCTCCTCCTGGCTTCGCTTACGCTCCTCGTAGGTGTCAGCTCCTGCCGCAAGGACGACCCTGCTACGAAGACCGAGCACACGCTACGCGTCCTCTCCTCTGAGCACAACTTCACTGCTGCAGGTGGTACGGGGACGATCACGCTCGCCGAAGGAGGCTTCACCGCGAAGTCGGAGGCCAGCTGGATCACCCTTGGCGCTACCGAGGGTACGAAGGTTACCTTCACCGTCGCACCCTTCACTGAGCCCACGACTCGCACGGGCCTCATCACCCTCACGCGAGGCGACGAGACCCAGCAGGTAGCCATCTCCCAGCTCGGTGCCTATAGCTACGTCTCCGACCTGGAGTCAGCCTACACCATCGAGCGTAAGGGTGGCACCATCGAGATCGCGCTCGTCGGGGACATCCGTCCCAGTGAGGTCAAGATCGAGGGTCTGCCTGAATGGGCGTCCTTCAAGGTCGAGGGTAAGAAGCTCCTCCTCACAGTCGAGAGCACAAACGTCTTCCAGCGTGAGGCCAACCTCACGCTGAAGCTGAGTGACCTCTACAGTAAGAGCTTCCGCCTGATACAGTCTTATGGTCCGCTCGGCTACGATGCGGTGCTCGGCGACTATAAGCTGACCTATATCTCCACCTATCAAGGTGAGACGAAGACGGCGGATGTCAAGCTCATCGCTGACCAAGCTAAGAAGGCCTTCATCCTGCAGGGGCTGGCTGCTGATATCCCAGTAGCCTTCGAAGAGAAGACGAATACGCTGACGATCAAGCCTCAGGAGCTCGCGAAGCCTCAGGGCGTGACGGCATCGCTCATCCTCGCTTCGTATGCTGGCTGGTTCCCTGGTGCTGATGGCAAGGCTACGGGCGACCTGACGTGGGGAGCTGACTACACCTACTCCGCTACGTGGGATGCCGTCTCTATTGAGCACCCTGTCTTCCCCTTCACGCCTTCGGAGGCTGCGAAGAAAAGAGGGCATCACGGCCTGCACTTCTTCCTCTTCGAGGGTGGTAGCTACAAGGGTCCTTACTCAGGGACTACGGGGATCCACACGATCCTTGAGTTCTCGCTGACGAAGAAATAGCACACACTCATTCTTGCTCATTCCCCTGGCGGGCCGGCCCACTATCTGTGGGTCGGCCCGCCTTTCTTTTTATGCTGTGGGTGAGGGTGGTACATCGGGTAAGGTGCCCTTTCGCAATGGTCCCATATATCGGTGTATGGGTGCGTGGGTAGAGCTATATAGGATGGTGAAGAAAGTTATATAGCTTTCGGTGCGAAGCTATATAGCTTTGTGAAGTGACCTCTATTAGGTTGTTGCTCCACGTAGGGAGAAAAGTTGCGGACGAGTGGTAGATAAGTTTGGGCTACGTACGTGGCTCTAATATCTACGTACGTGGATATTTGGACTGACGTGCCTGGTCTTTAAGACTACGTACATAGACAGAGGAAAACCACTACGTGAAGGCGCTTTTTTCTTCACGAGAAGGACACTTTTCCCTCCGCTGGATAAGAGGAATACTCGTGATAAGGCGGAGGGCTTGTGTATCTCTTCGGAGAGGTCTGTCGGGGAGCTGGGCGTGCGATGCCTTAGCAGAATAAATAGCGGGTAGGACTCTCGGATGCGGGCTCAAGAGGGCGGATGCAAGGCGCTCTCTTGAGGGGAGCGAAGGGCTTACCTCTACTTTTTGTACCTTTGTGTAGATCTGTACCTTAAGTGGTATAGACGGAAATCGTATTATTTATCCTTTAGCCTAAGAAGACTAAGAATAGCGTATGGGAAGAGTCCTCATTATCGGTGCCGGCGGTGTCGGTACGGTAGTGGCCAAGAAGGTGGCACAGAATAGCGACGTATTCACTGAGATTATGCTCGCCAGCCGCACGAAGAGTAAGTGCGATAAGATTGCCTCCGAGATTACCAATGTCAAGATCCAGACGGCAGCCGTCGACGCTGATAACGTCCCCGAGCTGGTCGCTCTGATGAAGTCCTTCAAGCCAGAGCTGGTCATCAATGTCGCTCTGCCCTATCAGGACCTCCATATCATGGATGCTTGCCTCGAGGCAGGCGTCAACTACCTCGACACGGCGAACTATGAGCCGCTCGACGAGGCTAAGTTCGAGTACAGCTGGCAGTGGGCCTACAAGCAGCGCTTCGAAGAAGCTGGGCTGACGGCTATCCTGGGCTGTGGCTTCGACCCAGGGGTGACTGGGGTCTTTACCGCCTATGCTGCCAAGCACCACTTCGATGAGATCCACTACCTCGATATCGTAGACTGCAACGGTGGGGACCACCACAAGGCCTTCGCCACGAACTTCAATCCCGAGATCAACATCCGCGAGATCACTCAGAAGGGTAAGTACTACGAGGATGGACAGTGGCGCGAGACCGAGCCTCAGGAGATCCACAAGCCCCTGACCTATCCCAACATCGGGGTGCGTGAGTCTTACCTCCTCTACCACGAGGAGCTGGAGTCGCTCGTGAAGAACTTCCCCACGATCCGCCGTGCACGCTTCTGGATGACCTTCGGGCAGGAGTATCTGACCCACCTGCGTGTCATGCAGAATATCGGTATCACGCGTATCGATCCCGTCCTCTACAACGGCGTCGAGATCGTCCCCATCCAGTTCCTCAAGGCGATCCTGCCTAACCCCGGTGAGCTCGGTGAGAACTACACGGGTGAGACGTCCATCGGCTGCCGTATCCGCGGTATCAAGGACGGCAAGGAGAAGACCTACTACGTATGGAACAACTGCAGCCACCAGGCTGCCTATCAGGAGACCGGCGCTCAGGGCGTGAGCTACACCACGGGTGTACCCGCCACGATCGGTGCGATGATGTTCTTCAAGGGGCTCTGGCGTCGCCCAGGCGTGTACAACGTCGAGGAGTTCGATCCAGATCCCTTTATGGAGCAGCTCATGAAGCAAGGCCTGCCTTGGCATGAGCAGTTTGACCTCGATCTTGAGCTCTGATAAGGCTCAAGATGCGGCGTAGCGGAGCCGCCTGAGTGCCCTCTCTTAGAGGCCCAGCCTTGGGGCACTCAGGCGCCTTCCCCGCGCCATCCTTATCCCCTCACTCTTTACCCCCAAAAACCACACCACTACCTCTAATCATGAACATCCTGCTGATCGTAGATCCCCAGAACGACTTCATCACCGGCTCCCTCGCCATCGAAGGCGCGATCCCAGCGATGGATTACCTCACCGCTTACGTCAAGGAGCACCACGCCGAGTACGACGCCATCGTCGTCACTATGGACCAGCATCCTGCTGACCACTGTAGCTTCGATGTCTCTGGTGGCCCATGGCCTATCCACTGTGTCCGCTACACGACGGGAGCTGCTCTCTATCCTCCTCTGTCTGATGCGATCATGGAGCGCAAGCGTCAGGGGCAAAATGTCCTCTTCATCCCCAAGGCAATGACTCGCCACAAGGACTCTTACAGTGCCTTCCACGACGCAGTGCCCGACCTCCTCATGAACGCCCGCCGCATTGACGTCGCAGGCCTCGCAGGGGACTACTGCGTCAAGACTACTATCGAAGATCTCAGACGCCTCCTCTACGCCCCTCAGATCCACACGATCGATGAGGCTATCGCTTGGATCGGCGAGCCCCAGCCTCTGGTGTAGCTCCTCCAGCGACCTTCCCTTCTAATTCCCCACACTCCTATGAAACGACTCATTGCCACTCTGAGCCTCCTCGCTATGCTCACTGCTTGCCAGACCAGCTCGACCAAGGAGAATCCCCTCCTCACCGAGAGCACGCTTGACTACCAAGCTCCCGACTTCAGTAAGATCCGCCCAGCACACTTCGTCCCCGCTATCAAGGAGGGGATCCGTATCCAGCTCGCCGAGATCGACAGCATCACGAGCAATACGGCTGCTCCGACCTTCGAGAACACCGTGCTGGCGTATGAGAAGTCTGGTCGCCTCTTGGCACGTGCTACCTCTATCCTCTCTGCCCTCGTAGGTGCTGACGGCACTGAGGAGCTGCAGAAGATCGACGAAGAGACGACGCCCATGCTCTCCGCCCATCACGATGCGCTGCTGCTGAATGAGAAGCTCTTCGCTCGTATCAAGGCTGTCTATGACCAGCGCTCCAGCCTCCAGGGCGAAGACCTGCGCCTCACGGAGGTCCTCTATGATCAGTTCGTCCATGAGGGCGCGCTCCTCTCAGCTGCCGACAAGGAAGCTCTGAAGAAGATCAATAGCGAGATCGCTGTGCTGCAGACGAAGTTCACGAATCAGGTGAACGCTGGCACGAAGGAAGCTGCTGTCCTCGTCGACAAGCTCGAGGAGCTCGACGGTCTCTCCGAAGAAGCGATCACCCGTGCTGCCGAGGCGGCTGCCGCTGCAGGCCACAAGGGTAAGTATCTGCTGGAGCAGACGAATACGTCACGCCCAGGCTACCTCGCCGACCTCAATAATCGCGATGTCCGTCGTCGCGTCCTCGAGGCTTCGCTCTCACGCTGCTCGAGCGGTGATAGCACGAATACGCACCCCACGATCACCCGCATCGCAGCCCTGCGCGCCGAGAAGGCAAAGCTCCTCGGGCTGCCTAACTTCGCCTCTTGGGCGCTGAGCGATCAGATGGCTGGTCGTCCTGAGGCTGTAGAGCGCCTCATCAGTCAGCTGGCTCCTGCCCTTCGTGCCAAGGTTGCTGACGATGTCGCCGAACTCGAAGCCTTCGCTCAGCAGACGGAGGGGAAGGACTTCAAGCTCGCAGCTTGGGACCTCGACTACTATGCCGAGCGCCTGAAGAAGGCTAAGTACGACCTCAACGAAGCCGATCTCAAGCCCTATCTCGTGCTGGATAGCGTGCTGAAGAATGGAGTCTTCTACGCAGCCAACCAGCTGTATGGCCTGACCTTCAAGCCCCGTCCTGATATCCCTGTCTATGCTGATGGTGTACAGGTCTACGAGGTCTTCGACCAGGATAATACCCCCATGGCCCTCTTCTATACGGACTACTTCCGTCGCCCAACGAAGACGGGTGGGGCGTGGATGTCGAACTTCGTCCAGCAGAGTACGCTCTTCGGTACGAAGCCTGTCATCTACAACGTCTGCAACTTCGAGGCTCCTGCTAAGGGCGCTCCCGCCTTCCTCACCTCGTCGGATGTAGAGACGCTCTTCCATGAGTTCGGCCACGCTCTGCATGGTCTCTTCGCTTCGCAGAAGTACGAGACGCTCTCGGGTACGAATACGCCCCGTGACTTCGTGGAAATGCCCTCGCAGTTCAACGAGCACTGGATGACGGACTCTGTCGTCCTGCGCCACTACGCCCGCCACTACAAGACGGGTGAGCCTATGCCTCAGGCACTCATCGATAAGATGAAGGCTGCTGCTACCTACGGACAGTCCTACGCGCTGGCAGAGAACCTCGCTGCTGTGACGATAGATATGGCTTGGGGTATGCTCCCCGCTGGTCAGACGGTGAGCGATGTAGATGCCTTCGAGCGTGAAGCGCTCGCTCGTGCTGGTCTTGACTTCGCTCTCGTACCTCCCCGCTACCGCTCGGCCTACTACCTGCACGTCTTCGCTGGTGGCTATGCTTCGGGCTACTACTCTTACCTCTGGACGGAGGTCCTCGACCACAATATCTTTGAGTGGTTCGCCGCACACGGCGGGCTGACGCGTGAGAATGGTCAGCGCTTCCGTGAGATGGTCCTCTCACGCGGGAATACCGCCCCTGTCGGCACGTTCTTCACGAACTTCACCGGCCTCACGGAGCCCGATATGTCAAGCCTTCTGCGCTTCCGCGGCCTCACGAAGTAAGCTAAGGGTGCTTCGTCACCTCCCCACATAATAGGCGCCCCCCATCCCTCGGACTGAGATCCGTCGGGTGGGGGGCGCTACTTTATTATAGATAGCACTCCATAGGCTGGAGCGGAATACGTATCTTTGTCCTACCAGTAATAGATCCAGCACAGACCTCGAAGAATGACAGAGCACTACGTCGTCTCCGCACGCAAATACCGCCCCGATACCTTCCGTAGTATCGTCGGGCAGGAGGCTATGGCCTCCACACTACGCACCGCTGTTCGCTCGGGCAAACTCTCCCATGCGTACCTCTTCTGTGGCCCCCGTGGGGTAGGGAAGACGACGGCGGCACGCGTCTTGGCGCGGACGATCAACTGCGAGAACCTCTCCGCCGAAGGGGAGGCTTGCGGGCAGTGCGAGAGCTGTAAGGCCTTCGAGGAGCAGCGCTCCTTCAATATCTTCGAGCTGGACGCTGCGTCGAACAACTCCGTAGAGGATATCCGCCAGCTCACCGAGCAGGTGCAGATGCCTCCTGCGCTTGGTCGCTACAAGGTCTATATCATCGACGAGGTGCACATGCTCTCGGCGGCGGCTTTCAATGCCTTCCTCAAGACCCTTGAAGAGCCCCCCTCGTACGCTATCTTCATCTTAGCGACGACGGAGAAGCACAAGATCCTCCCCACCATCCTCTCGCGCTGTCAGATCTATGACTTCAAGCGAATCACCGTACAGGATATCACCCGCCATCTGCGCTACGTCGCCGATAGCGAGGGTATCGATGCCGAGGAGACGGCGCTTGGGCTCATCGCTGAGAAGGCCGATGGGGGGATGCGCGATGCGCTGTCGATGTTTGACCGTATCGCCAGCTTCGCCGGTGGACATATCACTTACCAGCATGCGCTGGAGAGCCTGAATGTCCTTGACTATACCTACTTCATCCGCATCTTTGAGCTCTTCCTGAGTGGGGATCATCGTAGTGTCCTGCTCCTCCTGGATGAGCTGATGGGTAAGGGCTTTGAGGGGCAGACGATCCTCACGGGGCTCTCCGCCTTCGTGCGTGACCTCCTTGTAGCCCAGCATCCCGACACGCTCCAGCTCTTGGAGAAGCCCGATGCCGTAGCCGCCTCCTATGCGACCATTGCCCAGCAGTGCACGCCTGCCAGCCTCTTCGCTGCGCTCAAGACTCTGGTGCAGGCCGACCAGCAGTATCGCGGGGCAACGAATAAGCGCCTCTTAGTCGAGCTGAGCTTCCTCAGCATGGTCCCTCTCTTCAAGCGGGACTCTGACCTCAATCTCCCTGCTGCGCCAGCCCCTGCTGCACCTCCGGCGGCTACACCACAGGCAGCTCCTCAGACGCCCCCTGCGACTACACCCCCAGCTTCTCCTGCGCCCAAAGCGCAGACTGCTCCCATAGCACCTCCCGCACAGCAAGCCGCACCTAAGCCCACCCCTTCGGCGGTGACGCCTCCTCCAGCGGCAGCTGAACCGACACCAGCGGCATCTGCTACACCTCCCCCTCCCCCTCCAGCTCCTCCCTCGTCCGCTCCTAAGCGTCTCTTCGGAGCACGCCGTCGTGCAGACGCCCCCAGCGAAGCCTCTTCTACGGCTCCAGCAGAGACCCCTGCCCCTGTCGAGGATAAGGACTTCACGGAGGATGACCTCCAGCGAGCTTGGGTGCGCTTCGTCGAGCAGGAGCTGACACCCTCACAGATCCTCTACCGCAACATCCTGCGCCCCGAGCTACCGAAGCTCTTAGACGGTGTGCAGGCAGAGATCTCCCTCCCACCAGGTGAAGCCATCCATACCACGGTGATGGAGGTCTATCCTCAGCTCGTGGAGTTCCTCCGCACGACGCTGCAGAATCGTAAGTTCAACCTCATCCTGCGCGAGAAGACTGTAGACGAGCAGGCGAAGATCGTCCTCACCCAAGAGGATCGCTTCAATCAGCTCGCGGAGATCAACCCCGAGGTGCGCAAGCTCAAGGAAGCCCTTGGCCTACGCTTCTCCTAATCCCAGACCACATACATATACAATACGCATATCGCTATGAAGATCAAGAAGCACATCACCGCTCTTGCTACGGCAGCAGCCCTCTCGGTGACCCTGCCTGCTGTGGCTCAGCAGTCGCAACACATGGCGCCCGAGACGATGCTTTCGCTCGCTCGTGTCGGTGCCTCCGCCCTCTCTCCCGACGGCAAGACGGTCGTCTACAGCGTGGGCTTCCCCAGCATCAAGGACAATAAGATCCGCACCGAGCTCTTCACCATCTCCTCCGATGGCAGTGCACGCCGCCAGATCACCCAGGGTGTCGCTGGCGTGCATGGCGCTCGCTGGATCCAGCAGGGCCGTCGCATCAGCTACATCTCCTCGGAGAGTGGCGCTCCTCAGGTCTGGACGATGGCTCCCGATGGTACGGACCGCCGTCAGGTGACCAATATCGAGGGCGGGCTCTCGGACTACCTCTTCTCACCCGATGAGAAGCAGCTGGCCTATATCAAGGAGATTTCCTTCGGGAAGAGCACTAAGGAGATTTACCCCGACCTGCCTAAGGCTACGGGTCGTATCGTCACCGATCTGATGTACAAGCATTGGGACGAATGGGTAGAGACGATCCCTCATATCTTCATCGCTCCCGTAGGTGGCGAAGCGATCACGGGCGGTAAGGACATCCTCGAGGGTGAGCCTTACGAAGCTCCTACAAAGCCCTTCGGCGGAGCTGAAGAGCTCTCCTGGAGCCCCGACGGTAAGACCTTAGCCTACTCCTCCCGCAAGAAGACGGGCATGGAGTACTCCCTCTCCACCAACACCGATATCTATCTCTACGACCTCGCCTCGGGGCAGACTCGCAATATCACCGAGGGGATGGGCGGCTATGATACCCACCCTCGCTTCTCACCCGATGGTAAGCGCATCAGCTGGATCAGCATGGAGCGTGACGGCTACGAAGCCGATCTCAAGCGTCTCTTCGTCCAGGATCTGAAGACGGGACAGAAGACCTTCCTCACCGACGGCTTCGAGTACGATGTCGATGAGCTTCAGTGGGCAGCTAATAGCCAGAGCCTCTTCTTCCTCTCGACGAAGCACGCCGAAGCCCAGCTCTGGGAGATCGCGCTCAAGGGTCGTAAGATCCGCCAGATCACCACGGGTATGCACGACTACACATCGCTGGATGTGCAGGGTGGTAAGATCCTCGCTGGCCGTCAGAGCTACATCGAGCCCACGGACCTCTACCTCGTAGACGTCAAGACGGGTGCCGCGAAGCAGCTCACGGCAGAGAATAAATCTACGCTCGACGGCCTCGCTCCTATCTCGGTAGAGAAGCGCTGGGTCAAGACGACCGACGGGGGCAATATGCTCGTCTGGGTCGTCCTCCCACCGAGCTTCGACAAGACGAAGAAGTACCCTGCGCTGCTCTTCTGCCAAGGTGGCCCACAGAGCCCCGTCAGTCAGTTCTTCTCTTACCGCTGGAATATGCGCCTCATGGCTGAACAAGGCTATATCGTCATCGCTCCCAATCGCCACGGCGTCCCCAGCTTCGGTAAGGCATGGAACGAGCAGATCAGCGGCGACTACTCGGGGCAGAATATCCAAGACTACCTCACCGCAGTCGATGAGCTGAAGAAGGAGCCTTGGGTCGATAGCGAGCGTCTCGGCTGCGTCGGTGCCAGCTACGGCGGCTACTCCGTCTTCTATCTGGCAGGCGTGCACCAGAAGCGCTTCAAGGCCTTCATCGCCCACGCTGGTATCTTCAATCTTGAGATGCAGTACATGACGACTGAGGAGATGTGGTTCGCCAACTGGGATATGGGCGGTGCTCCCTGGGAGAAGGACAATGCAGTCGCTCAGCGCACCTTCGCCAACTCCCCCCACAAGCTCGTAGGCAACTGGGATACGCCGATACTGGTCATCCACGGCGAGCGCGACTACCGCATCCTCGCAGGCCAAGGTATGGCGGCCTTCAACGCAGCTAAGCTCCGTGGCATCCCTGCCGAGCTCCTCATCTACCCCGATGAGAATCACTGGATCCTCCGCCCGCAGAACGCCCTGCTCTGGCAGCGTACCTTCTTCGGCTGGCTTGATAAGTACCTCAAGTAACCTCTATATGTCCGTGCGAAAGAACTGTTAGTCCCCTCTACAGTCCTTTCGCACGGCTTGCTTTCACCCCATCTCTCTCCCGAATAGGAAGCTCTTTTACCCATATCATTGACCCACTAACTCTCTTTCTGGTAATGAAGACTGACATCGAAATCGCCCGCTCGATAGCCCTCGAGCCGATCGAAAAGATAGCTGCCAAGGTGGCTATCCCCACCGACCACCTGGAGCACTACGGCAAGTACCTCGCCAAGGTAGATCTCTCCGAGCTCCAAGCTGGTCATAAGCCTGGCAAGCTCATCCTCGTCACCGCCATCACCGCTACGAAGGCAGGTATCGGCAAGACGACGGTCTCTATCGGCCTCGCTCTCGGTATGAACCGCCTCGGTTATAAGGCGGTCGTCGCACTGCGTGAGCCCTCTCTAGGCCCTTGCTTCGGTATGAAGGGCGGTGCTGCTGGTGGTGGCTATGCTCAGGTGCTTCCCATGGAGAAGATCAACCTGCACTTCACTGGAGACTTCCACGCCATCACCTCGGCGCACAACATGATCACCGCACTCCTGGACAACTACATCTACCAGAACCGCAATACGGACAAGGGTCTCAGCGAAGTCCTCTGGAAGCGTGTCCTCGACGTCAACGACCGTTCTCTGCGCTCCATCGTCACGGGCCTCGGTGGTCAGGTCAATGGTATCCCAGCCGAATCGGGCTTTGACATCACGCCTGCCTCGGAGATCATGGCGATCCTCTGTCTGTCGACTTCACTCGAAGACCTGCGTCGCCGTATCGAGAATATCCTCCTCGGCTATACGAAGCAGGGGGAGCCCTTCACCGTGCGTGACCTCGGTGTAGCGGGTGCGATCACCGTCCTCCTCCTCGATGCTATCAAGCCCAATCTGGCGCAGACGACCGAGCATACCCCTGCCTTCATCCACGGCGGTCCCTTTGCGAATATCGCCCACGGCTGCAACTCGATCCTCGCCACCCGCATGGCGCTGGCGCACTCCGACTACACGATCACGGAGGCGGGCTTCGGTGCGGATCTCGGCGCAGAGAAGTTCTACAACATCAAGTGCCGCACGGCAGGCCTCCAGCCTGCGCTCACCGTCCTCGTGGCTACCCTCGGCGGGCTGAAGATGCACGGTGGTGTCGATGAGAAGGATCTCAAGACGCAGAATATCGAGGGCGTCCGCCATGGGCTGGCTAACCTCGACCGCCATATCGAGAACCTCAAGAGCTTCGGGCAGACGGTCGTCGTAGCCTTCAATCGCTTCGCTACCGATACGGAGGAGGAGATCGCACTGGTGCGTGAGCATTGCCACGCCGCTGGTGTGGGCTTCGCTGTCAATACCGCCTTCGGCGAAGGTGGTGCTGGTGCGGAAGAGCTCGCTCGCCTCGTCGTCGAGACCATCGAGCAGAAGCCCTCGCAGCCCCTGCAGTTCACCTATCCTCTTACCGCCTCCATCGAGGAGAAGGCTACGGCTATCGCTCAGCGCATCTACGGCGCACGCTCCATCCACTTCTCGGCGAAGGCACAGCGCCAGCTCGAGCGTATCGAGCGCCACGGCTGGTCGAAGTTCCCCGTCTGTATCGCCAAGACGCAGTACTCCTTCAGCGACGATCCCACGGCCTATGGTAGCGTGCGTGACTTCGACCTCGAGGTGCGCGACGTCGTCATCAACACGGGTGCTGAGATGATCGTCCTCGTCCTCGGCGCTCTGGTGCGTATGCCCGGTCTGCCCCGCGTCCCCCAAGCAGAAAAGATTGACTTCATCGATGGACACATCGAGGGTCTTAGCTAATAATACCTATATAACTCACTCACTACACTCAAACTCATGAACTACGATGTAGCTATCATCGGTGCTGGCCCCGGCGGTACCGACGCTGCAGAGCATGCAGCAGCCCACGGCCTCCGCGTCGTCATCTTCGAGAAGAATAAGCTCGGTGGTGTCTGTCTCAACGAAGGTTGCGTACCTACGAAGGCGCTCCTGCACTCTGCCCATCTCCTCTCCGAGGCCCTCGATGGCAAGAAATATGGTCTTACGATCCCCGAAGCAGCCTTCGACCTCGGTAAGGTGATGGCGCGCAAGACGAAGATCCTCAAGAAGCTCGGTGCGGGTATCCGTATCGGTCTGCAGGGCCATGAGGTCGAGATCGTCACCGAAGAGGCTCGTCTCACGGGTCGCGGTGATGAGGGCTTCACCATCGCTGCAGGCGAGGCGACCTATACGGCGCGCCACGTCATCATCGCTACGGGCTCACGTGCCTTCATCCCACCCATCGATGGGCTGAGCGATGTGCCCTTCTGGACAGCTAAGGAGGCACTTGAGGTCGAGGAGCTCCCACAGAGCCTCGTCGTCCTCGGTGGCGGGGTCATCGGTATGGAGTTCGTCTCCTTCTTCTCTACGCTCGGCGTGGAGGTGACAGTCGTCGAGATGCTGCCTAAGATCCTCGGGCCTATGGACGAAGAGCTCTCTGGGGAGCTGCAGAAGGCCTTTGAGAAGCGCAAGGTGAAGTTCCACCTCTCCACGAAGGTCACTGCCGTGCGTGAGGGTAAGGTCATCGCTGAGCATGAGGGCGAGACGCTGGAGATCCCCTTCGACAAGCTGCTGGTCAGCGTCGGTCGTCGTGCTGTGACCGATGGTCTGGGACTGGAGACGGTCGGTGTCGAGCTCCAGCGTGGGGCTGTCGTCGTCGATGAGCACCTCCAGACCTCGGTGCCTGGTATCTATGCCGTCGGTGATGTCAATGGCACGTCTATGCTCGCTCACACGGCTGCTCGCGAAGGGCAGGTCGCTGTACACCACATCACCGGCACGGAGGATGTGATGAGCTACCGTGCTATCCCTGGTATCGTCTATACCGATCCCGAGATCGCTGCTGTCGGTCAGACGGAGCAGGAGCTGCGTGCTGCAGGCGTCGACTACGAGGTGCATCGTGTGCCGATGACGCTCTCTGGTCGCTTCATCATCGAGAACGAGCAGGGCAATGGCTTCTGCAAGCTCCTCACGGACAAGGAGGGGGTTATCCTCGGTGCGCACCTCTTCGGTAATGGCTCTTCGGAGATCCTGGTGCCTGCGATCATGGCTGTCGAGCAGCGTATGAAGCTCTCTGAGCTGTCTCGCATCGTCTTCCCACACCCCACGGTCTGCGAGATCGTCCGCTCGGCTACCCTGCACTAAGGGAAGCTACTCTCCATAATAAGCCCGCCGGCTACGCTCCACGAAGGAGGGTAGCCGGCGGGTCTTTTTATACTGATATGTGTGGGGCGCTTTGCTTTACACCGCTGTGAGGCGGAGGATCTGCAGACCGTGGGGGGCAAGGCTAAGGTGAAGGGGAGCCAGCGTGGTGAGGCAGAGGAAGTCCACCGCATCCGTGAGCTGGTCCGCGGCACGGAAGGCCGTACCCTCAGCGATACCTGTAGCGGCGAAGAATTCGGCGGGTAGAGGGAGGGTGGTATCAGCCTGCTCGCTGGAGAAGTTCGCCAGCACGAGGTAGAGTCCTTCCTCCGAAGCGCGGGCGAAGGCGAGGACACGCTCTCTGCCAGAGCCCTCAGCACGCAGGCCATAGTAGCTCCCTCGGCTGATGATTGGGTCGGTGTAGCAGGAGGCGAGGCGCTGGTAGTCGCTGAGTAGGCAAGCCTCTTCGTCCGTCAGCTGGGCGGGGGTGTAATTACCTGCTTGCAGGCGCTGGAGCTTGTCGAGGCTCCAGTAGTCGAAGATCGTCGTGCGGCCATCACGCCCGCTGAAGCCCTCGCTGTCCATGCCCTGCTCACCCAACTCCTGACCGAAGTAGAGGAGTAGGGGATTGCCACCACTTAGGGCTGCGACAGCCGTAGCGAGGAAGCCCTGACGGGGTGAGGAGAAGACAAAGTCTGAGGCGAGGCGCTGCTCGTCGTGGTTCTCCGTGAAGTAGCACATCGCGGGTTGCTCGGCACCGACGGCATCACGCACACCCGTGAAGTCCGCTGCGTCGCGTGCGCCCTTGCCGAGAGCGATGAGGAAGTCATAGACGCCGACCTTGTCATAGAGGTAGTCGAAGCCTGCATAGAGGTACTCGCCGTAGCGGTGGGGCTGGTAGATCTCTGCGAGGAAGAGCGTCTCGGGGTACTGCTCACGCACCGAGGGGATCGCCCAAGCCCAGAAAGCGGGCGGGACAAGCTCGGTCATATCACAGCGGAAGCCATCGACACCACGTGCTGCCCAGTAGCAGAGGATGTCACGCATCTTCACCCACGTATCGGGGATAGGGTCGGCATGCAGGCCACTTCCCCCGCAGTAGTCCACCCCGTAGTTGAGCTTCACCGTCTCGTACCAGTCCGTGATGCTGGGGTAGGGGCTGAAGCAGTCGTTGCCCGTAGCGCGTGCTGGGCACTCGGTGTATGGGGATGACTCTGTGGATAAGGGTAGGATAAGTGAGGTGTCGGGGAGGTAGTAGAAGTTGTTGCGTGGGGAGAACGCCAGCTGTATATCGTCCGTAGCGCCGAGGTCTGCGACGCCCTCAGGGCACGCATCGGAGTGATAGGTGCGGGCGACGTGGTTGGGGATAAAGTCCATCAAGATCTGCAGCCCTGCCTGGTGGGTACGCTCGATGAGGGCGTCCAGCTCTGCCTGTCGCGTGTGTGGATCTTCGGCGAGGTCGGGGTCGACGTCGTAGTAGTCCTTGACAGCATAGGGCGAGCCTGCCTGCCCCTTCACCGTGTCGGGGTGGTCAGGACGGATGCCTTGGGCGCTGTAGTCGGTCTTCGTGGCGTGCTCCAGCAGTCCGATATACCAGACGTGGGTTGCCCCGAGACTGCGGATATAGGCGAGGGCTTCGGGAGTGAAGTCACGGAGCTTCCCCGAGCCATTCGCGGAGAGTGTGCCATGGGGCTGGCGGGTCGTATTCTTATTCCCCCAGAGTCGAGTGAGGGTGGAGTAGATGACGATCTTCTGCTGCATAGGTATGGGTAGGTGGCGGGGCTAAGGCTTTTTCGCGCCCTTCTTCTTTTTGACCAGCGGAGCAAGCTCAGCTTTCGCCAGCTCGTAGCCTATCTTCATCAGCTGCTCGGAAGCGCTGACCTCAAACATCCCGAACTTCATTACCTCGCTCGTCTCAAGGAGATAATCACAGGCTGCACAGTCAGGGGTGGTATTCTGGCGGAAGATTAGTTCCCATGCACGGTTAGCGATGTCCTTTATATTCATGGGGATTTCTGCGCTCTGCATAGGGCCGAGGTTCATACCGATGACCTCCTCGCAGTCCTCGCGGATGGCTGTGACGGGGAAGTTGCGGAAGAGCCCGCCGTCGACGTAGGTGTGACCGTCGATTTCTACAGGGCAGAAGAGGATGGGGATGCTTGATGAAGCTAAGATAATCTTAGCCAAGGGACCCTCAGTAAAGACGTGTGGTTCTCCTTGGTTTAGGTCGGTGGCTACGATACGCATGGGGGTCGGTAGATCCTCCAGTTTGCGGTGGCGGAGGTTCTTCTTAAGCAAATGGAGGAATTTCGTCGTGCTGAAGATCCCGCCCCCCTTGGTGGTGAAGCTGGTCATCTGCATGAAGCCCGTCTGCGAGAGGAGCTCGTGGATCTCCTCAGGCGCATAGCCCGATGCATAGAAGGCGCCCATGATGGAGCCGGCACTGGTGCCAGCGATGATCTCGGGGCGTAGGCCTACCTCATCGAGGTACTTTAAGACGCCGAGGTGGGCAAAGCCCTTGATGCTGCCGCCACTGAGGGCGAGCCCCAGCTGGTAGGGGCGGGTGGTGCGGTTGTCTGCCATTGGCTGAGTTATTTATTGTCGCAAAGATACGCCATGCCCCGCATACCTACCCCCTCCTATTTCCCGGCAGTCGCTTCTGTATCTATAGGGGGAGGGTGGTGTGAAGCTATATTGGTAGGCGGGTGGACCTATATAGGTCGTCGAATGAACCTATATAGGTCCACCCGCGGACCAATATAGGTCGCGAAAGCAACCAGTACTGGTCGGAACGGCGAGCAGTACTGGTCACTCCTAGTAAGTAGTACTGGTCACGAAAGCAACCAGTACTGGTCAGAACGGCGACCAGTACTGGTCAAATTTCGTTGGCTGCGAGGTGCGTGGCGTGGTTACCCTGGGAGACGCTGTGATAGAGGTGCTTGAGAGGGATGGAGAAGGTGATGTGAGCGGGGCGAAAAATGGAGGTGGGTGGCCGGTAAATCGCCTTCGCGGGCGGGCGCGCGAGCATCTAAAAGGCCTTTATCTACGGTCAAAAAGGAAAAGTGGGGGCTATTATGAAGAAATTTTAAGATCTTTGTACCGCAAATCCATAGGTTCTATTATACCCAAACAAACAATAATGATTAAGAGTGCACTCCAGCAGGCTCGTAGTAAGTACAGCCCCAAGCTCCCTAAGGCACTGGAAGGTGGCGTGAAGACCGTCTTCGGTGCAGCTACGCAGAGCGTCAGCGATCAGGAAGCTATCGCCAAGCTTTTCCCTAACACATACGGTCTCCCCAAGCTCACCTTCGAAGCTTCGAGCGAGGCTACCTCTGGCACGCCCATCAATGGCGGTGTCATCCTCTCTGGCGGTCAGGCTCCTGGTGGGCACAACGTCATCGCAGGCCTCTTCGACGGTCTGAAGAAGATCCATCCCGATAGCCGTCTCTATGGCTTCCTCATGGGTCCTGACGGTCTCGTACAGCACAACTACATCGAGCTGACGGCCGACATCATCGACGAGTACCGCAATACCGGCGGCTTCGACATCATCGGCTCTGGCCGTACGAAGCTCGAGGAGACGGCTCAGTTCGACAAGGGTCTTGAGATCCTCAAGAAGCTCGACATCCGTGCGCTGGTCATCATCGGTGGTGACGACTCCAACACCAACGCTGCAGTCCTCGCAGAATACTACAAGAGCATCGGCGCTCCCGTCCAGGTCATTGGCTGCCCCAAGACCATCGACGGTGACCTGAAGAACGAGCAGATCGAGACCTCCTTCGGCTTCGACACCGCTACGAAGGTCTACGCTGAAGTCATCGGTAACATCCAGCGCGACTGTAACTCTGCTCGCAAGTACTGGCACTTCATCAAGCTCATGGGCCGCTCTGCTTCGCACATCGCCCTCGAGTGCGCCCTGCAGGTACAGCCCAACGTCGCTATCATCAGCGAAGAAGTAGAGGCTAAGAACCAGACCCTCGACGACGTAGTCACCTACATCGCTGAGGTCGTAGCCGCTCGCGCTGCTAAGGGTGAGAACTTCGGTACGGTACTGATCCCCGAAGGTCTTATCGAATTCATCCCTGCCTTCAAGGCGCTCATCGCTGAGCTCAACGACTACCTCGCACACCACGAGGCAGAGTTCCGCGCTGTCCCCGCTGATGAGCAGCGTGCCTATGTCGCTGAGCACCTCAGCGCTGCTAATTCAGCTCTCTACGCCAGCCTGCCCGCTACGGTAGCTCGCCAGCTGACGCTCGACCGTGACCCCCACGGCAACGTCCAGGTGTCGCTCATCGAGACGGAAAAGCTCTTGGCTGAGATGGTCGCTACCAAGCTCGCTGCTTGGAAGGAAGAAGGTCGCTTCACGGGTAAGTTCGCTTCCCTCACGCACTTCTTCGGCTACGAAGGCCGCTGCGCTATGCCCTCTAACTTCGACACGGACTACTGCTACGCCCTCGGTCGTACGGCTGCTTGCCTCATCGCCTCTGGCGTCACGGGCTACATGAGCTCTGTACAGAACCTCACGGCTCCCGCTGCTGAGTGGATCGCTGGTGGTATCCCCACGACTATGATGATGAATATGGAGCGTCGTCACGGCGAAATGAAGCCTGTGATCCAGAAGGCTCTCGTAGACCTTCAGGGCAAGCCCTTCGCTTACTTCGCAGCTAACCGTGCTGAGTGGGCTAAGGAAACGTGCTTCATCTACCCCGGGCCCATCCAGTTCTACGGCGAACCCGAGCTCTGCGACCAGCCCTCACGTACGCTCTCTCTTGAGCAGGCTAAGTAAGCCCTGAGGTTCGCACCTCTATACAAGGCGTGCCCGCACCTGACCCCATGAGGTCGGTGCGGGCACGCTCGCTTTATAGAGTGCTGTGGAGTAATCTTTTTGTTACCGTAGATAATATCCGTATCTTTATGCACGTTCTAATTACGATATATCAACCTACAAACAACTAAAAGACTCATGCAAGAAAAAGGTATCTTCGAGTATTTCAAGGAAGGTGTTACCGTCAAGTACAAGGACTTCAGTGGCCGTGCACGTCGCCGTGAATACTGGAGCTATGCGCTCTGTGCCTTCGTCATTGGCTTTGTAGCTGGCCTCATTGATGGCCTCCTCGGTCTGCACAGCGTCCTCTCCCTTATTGTAAGCCTTGCCCTCCTCGTCCCTGGTCTCGCGATCTCTGTACGCCGTCTCCAGGATATCGGTAAGCCTTGGCAGTATCTCCTCGCTGCTTTCATCCCCATCGTCGGCGGTCTCTACCTGATCTACCTCTTTGTGCAGGACAGCCAGCCCGGTGAAAACGCCTACGGCCCCAATCCTAAGGGTCTCTAAGTAGGACACAGACCTCTCCACGAACATACACACAAAACGACAGCGAGGCCGCGATCATCTGATGATCGCGGCCTCGCCTATTTATAGAGTTCCCTATTGTGGTCGGGACTATCGAAGCATCTGACGGTAGTGCTTATCGATCTCCTTGCGGGCTTCGTCCGTAGGCTCGAAGGCGGGTGCGGACATCGTCTCAAGGACGGAGGCATCGGTCTTCTCGTTGAGCTTCGGGATGAAGACATTGACATTCACCAGTAGGTCACCCTTGCCGTAGCCATTGACGGAGGGGAGTCCCTTGCCACGCAGACGGAGGACCTTGCCTGGCTGCGTGCCTGCAGCGATGTTCACACGTGCCTTCCCACCGATCGTAGGTACCTCGACGGAGCCACCTTGGGCGGCCGTAGGTACGGAGATGAGGAGGTTGTAGATGAGGTCATTGCCGTTGCGGATGAGGTTGGGATCCTCTTCTTCTTGGATGACGACCTGCAGGTCGCCGGGGATACCACCGCGGGGAGCGGCGTTCCCCTTGCCTTGGACGGAGAACTGCATACCTTCGGCGACCCCAGCAGGAATGCGGAAGGACACGACCTCTTCGCCGATCTGCGTGCCCTTCCCCTTACAGAAGCTACAGGGCTTGGTGATGACCTCGCCCGTACCCTCACAGGTGGGGCAGACGGACTGCGTCTGCATCATGCCGAAGATACTGCGCTGAGCGGAGATGACGACACCCGAGCCGTGACACGTGTCGCACTGCTTCTTGCCGTCCTTCTCCATAGTGCCGTCGCCGTGACAGTGGGAGCAAGCAACTTGCTTCTTTACCTTGAGCTTCTTCTCTACGCCCTTGTCGATCTCCTCGAGGGTGAGGCGGACGCGAGCGCGAAGGTCGGAGCCGCGCAGGACCTGACGGCCACCGCCGCCACCTCCACCGAAGCCGCCGAAGTCAAAGCCTCCGAAGCCACCACCTCCGAAGAGGTCGCCGAAGCGGCTGAAGATATCTTCCATCGACATGCCTCCACCGAAGCCTCCGCCACCGCTGGCGGCGCTGCTACCGACGCCGGCATGACCGAACTGGTCGTAGCGCTGGCGCTTCTCTGGATCGCTCAGTACGTCATAGGCTTCAGCAAGCTCCTTGAACTTCTCTTCGGCCTCCTTGTCCCCGGGATTCTTGTCGGGGTGATATTTGATGGCGAGCTTACGGTAGGCCTTCTTCAGCTCTTCGGCCGAAGCGCCCTTAGCTACGCCAAGGACTTCATAGTAATCTCTCTTTTCTGCCATAGATAGTTTCTCCTTTCCTTACTGACCTACGACCACAGAGGAGTGTCGTAGTACCTTGTCGTGGAGCTTGTAGCCCTTCTTGACGCAGTCGATGATCTTACCCTTGAGGCTCTCCTCGGGGGCGGGGAAGGTGGCGATGGCTTCGTGGAGCTCATCGTCGAAGCTCTCGCCCTCGGTGGGGATAGCTGTGACGCCCTGACGGCTGAGGTAGTCCACGAACTTTGAGTAGATCAGGTGCACGCCTTCCTTGAGGGCATCGAGGTCGGTGGCCTTGTCGAGGTTCTGCAGGGCGATCTCGAGGTCATCGACGACGGGCAAGAGGTCGGTGAGGGCCTTCTCGCCGCCGCTGCGGATGAGCTCGCTCTTCTCCTTGAGGGTGCGCTTGCGGTAGTTGTCGTACTCGGCGACCAGACGCAGGTGCGTGTCCTTGAGCTTGTCGAACTCAGCCTGAAGCTTGGCTTCGGGCGAGAGTTCCTCGGCAGGGCTCTCGGTCAATTCTTCCTCTTGAGGCTGAGCCTGCTCGTTTGTCTGACAATCTGTCTGCTCTTCTGCGGCTGTCTGCTCGTCGCGCTCCAGCTCTTGATCTTTGATTTCTTCGCTCATATTATTTATTGTTATTTGCTATATATTAGTGGCTTACACCATATGGAGAGGTGGTGTAGGCGCTATCATTATCCTCCCGCTCGTGCTATGCCCTTCGGGAGCTATTTACCTTCGTGCAAATATGATACCAATCTCTTGGCAGGCGGGGAGTGGGGGAAGAAAGAATCAGGGGATCCAGCTGCAAGCGGTGCGGCTGGATCCCCTGACTCTTGGTGCTCGGGAGCGCGATGCTCCTTAGTCGGGGAGGATGAGGCGCTCGAAGCCGGGGGACATCACCGTGCGGAAGCCCGTCTTCTCGTCACCGAGGATGAGCATGTATTCGACCCCAGGGAAGTTCTGTATCAGTGCGGGGACGTCGGCTGCCCTGCGGGTCATGCAGGCCGTCGCCAGCCCATCAGCGAGCATACACGTGGGGGCGATGATCGTTGCACTCAGCACGTCCGTCTGGATGGGATAGCCCGTGTGTGGGTCGATGGTGTGGGCGATCTTCTTGCCATTCATGACCTTGAAGTTGCGGTAGTTGCCCGAGGTCGCCAGCCCGCCAGCGGTACGGGGAAGCTGTACGCGCACCTGGAAGTCATTGATGACGCCCGCAGGGTCTGCGATGGGCTTGTCGACGCCGATGACCCAGCTCTCGCCTCGTGAGTTGGTGCCCTCGAAGGCAATCTCCCCGCCGAGCTCAACGAGGTAGCTTGTCACGCCACGGCGCTTGAGCATACGTGCCACAAGGTCGGAGCAGTAGCCCTTGGAGATGGAGGAGAAGTCCATCTTCATACGGGGGTCCTCCTTGATCATACGCATGCCGTCGAGGTGGACCTTGTCGAAGCCCACGAAGGCGCGGACGCTGTCGATAGCTTCGGGGGTGACGCTGTCGGTCTTCTTCTTCTCGAAGCCGAAGCCCCAGAGGTTGATGAGTGGGGCGCAGGTCACGTCATAGCTCCCACCTGTGTGGCGCGAGATGACGACGGACTGCAGGAAGACCTCGCGCAGCATCGAGTCCATGAGCTGCGACTCATTGCGGTTGATCGCTGAGATGAGGCTCGTGGAGTCGAAGGGATTGAGCGAGTGACTGAAGGCATGGAAGGTCGAGTCGACGGCCTCCGAATAGTCCTTCTGGGCATTGTACTGGATGGAGAAGGTCGTCGTGAAGACCTCCCCCGTGAGCTTGGTGTAGTCGCCTTCGCTACCGCTCCCAGACTTCTGGCACGAGCCAAAGCCGAGGAGAAGGGCAGCAGCCAGGGCTACGTGGCGTAGATGGTGCATAGCGTGTGTGTATGTGGAGTTAGATTTCTTCGTCGATCTTGTAGTCGTTGCGGTCCTGCGACTGGCGTGCCAGCAGCTCTGCGACAAAGCCCGAGAGGAAGAGCTGCGTCCCGATGACCATCGCCGTGAGTGCGATGAAGAAGTAGGGGCGGTCCGTGACGAGCGGTGCAGGCGTACCCGTCCAGATGTGGAAGAGTTTGCTGCACAGGACGACGGCCAGCGCGAGGAAGCCGATGATGAACATCAGGCTTCCGCCGAGCCCGAAGAAGTGCATGGGCTTGCGGCCGAAGGTCGAGGTGAACCACAGCGTGATGAGGTCGAGGTAGCCATTGACAAAGCGGTTGAGGCCGAACTTACTCGTGCCGTACTTACGCGCCTGATGCTGTACGACCTTCTCGCCGATGCGCGAGAAGCCCGCCACCTTCGCCATATAGGGGATGTAGCGGTGCATGTCGTTGTAGATCTCGATACTCTTGACGACCTCGGAGCGATAGGCCTTGAGCCCGCAGTTGAAGTCGTGCAGGTTGTCGATGCCCGAGAGCTTGCGCGCCGTAGCGTTGAAGAGCTTGGAGGGGAGGTTCTTGCTGAGGACGGGGTCGTAGCGCTTCTGCTTCCAGCCGCTGACCAGATCGTAGCCCTCCTCCTTGACCATGTGGTAGAGGCCAGGGATCTCGTCGGGGCTGTCCTGCAGGTCAGCGTCCATCGTGATGACTACGTCGCCACGGGTTCGGGCAAAGCCGCACTGCAGCCCGGGGGACTTCCCATAGTTGCGGCGGAACTTTACGCCACGCACATGGGGGTTCTTCTCGCGAAGCTCCTGGATGATGCGCCAGGAGTCGTCCGTGCTACCATCGTTGATGAAGATGATCTCGTAGGAGAAGCCATGCTCCTCCATCACGCGTCGGATCCATGCCTCGAGTTCGGGCAGGGATTCGGCTTCGTTATATAGGGGTATTACGACAGAGATGTCCATGTATCTATCTTATTTGCGACGTAGGATGAGCCCCGTGATGAGCCCCCAGATCCCGCCCAGGATGATCGTCAGGCAATAGTCCGTCCAGAGCCACTGCCAGAGGGTGATACCCTGCATCTGCAGGATCATCTCACGCATCTGAGCGGTCGCCCCTGGCATCGTGCGTAGGGCTTCTTCCCAAGCCGCCAGGAGCGCAGGCATCGCATAGCGGAAGTAGAAGTACTGGGGGATGAAGGCCAAGATCCCGCCGAAGACGTGCAGGAGGACGACGTAGCTGAAGCCTTGACCAGCCTTGAAGGGCCCCGTGGGGTAGAAGTAATCTCGATAAGCTCGGGCACCACGATAGGCCACGATGGGTACGATGATGACCCCGAAGAAGTAGAGAATCTGCAGGAGGGGTACCTGTAAGCTCAGTATACGGGCGGTGTACATCACGACGAGGATGAGCCCGAAGGTCAGGCCGGCACGTGCCGCCGATGGGATGAGGGGGGAGGGATGAGGTGTTGTCGACATCAGTTATCTATTCTTGGGCGCAAAGGTACGACTATTCTTGTGGTTATCCAGACTTTAGCCCGTCCCGCGCGCTCCTGCGGGGTGGGTGGAGGAGGGGTGGGAGGTACGACTTCCTCGCTCGGAGAGTTACGCCTGCTCGTACCTCGCTGGTGCTGTGAAGAAGGGTGGAATAAAGGCGCTCTGATTAGCTCGCTATATTTCAGTGACTTACTTGTGGCGGAGCGTGAGCTGATATAGCTCCCCGATTTTGACCACTATTGGTTTGCGGTGGAAGTACTACGGGTTCGTGGTATAAACCACTATTGGATCGGAATATGAACCTATATAGGTCTGCGGGTGAACCACTATTGGTCCGTGTGCGAACCTATATTGGTCGCGATGTGGACCTATATAGGTCGACTCAGTGACCAATATAGGTCGTCACGCCCCCTACCTTGGAGGAGGAGCGATGATGTGCGTAAGGAGCGGGGCGCAGAGCAGTCTGGTGAATGGCGTATATTTGTATAGATACACACTGAATACATGAATCAATCAGCATGAAGCGACTATTCACCCTCGCTCTTAGCCTTGTCGCCGTCCTCGGCGTGCAGGCCCAAGAGCTTCTCGTCGGGACGTACAACGTCCGCTACCAGAATGAATCCGACGCCAAGCAGGGCAATGGCTGGAGCCAGCGCTGCCCCGTCATCTGCGACATCCTCTCCTACGAAAGCCCCGATATCTTCGGCACGCAGGAGGCGAAGGTCGGGCAGATCCACGACCTTCTGAAAGGGCTCCCCGAATACGACTACATCGGTGTCGCACGTGATGATGGGCGTGAGGAAGGCGAGTACTCTGCCATCTTCTACCACAAGGGGCGCTTGAAGAAGATCCGCTCGGGGAACTTCTGGCTCAGCGAGACGCCCGACCGCCCCGCCCTCGGCTGGGATGCTGCCTGCATCCGTATCTGTACGTGGGGCGAATTCGAAGACCTGCGCACTCTTCAGCATCTGTACTTCTTCAATCTCCACCTCGACCACGTCGGGCGTCGGGCACGTATGGAGTCCGCTCGCCTCGTCATGAGCCGTATTCGGAGTCTTGTGCCCGCGGGTGCCTCTCACATCCTCACGGGTGACTTCAATGTCGACCAGACCGATGAGGTCTATAGCCTACTGACCTCGACGGCCCTCCTTCGCGACTCGTACGCTATCGCCGAGCGTAAGCTAGCACCCAATGGGACGTTCAATGCCTTCGACACCGAGCTGAAGACGCCGAGCCGTATCGACCATATCTTCGTCTCACCTGACTACCGTGTCTTGCGCTATGCCGTGCGTACCGATAGCTACTGGACGGAGCGTGAGGACGCTACCGAAGAGGGGAGCAGCCAAGCTCCCTCCGAGGTGCGCCTGAAGAAGCACGTGCGTCGCGCTCCCTCCGACCACTATCCCGTCTTTGCTCGCCTGAGCTATGACAAGGATGCCGAGTGCGGCACTGCCCATATCTCCCGCAAGCGCACTGTGCCTCAGAAGCGATAGGCCTAAGCGCCCAGCGAAATAAAGAAGACGCCCCGCCTTCCACAGTGGAAGACGGGGCGTCCGTTGTTTTGCACCTACCTCACGGGTAGGCTATGCGAAGCGTCTCTTAGGAGAGCTTTTCCTTGAGGGCAGCCAGTGCATCGAGGTCACCGAGGGTAGCCTTCTCCGTAGCAGCGTTGGTAGCAGCGACGGCAGCAGAAGCATCCTGGTGGCGAGCCTGACGCTCAGCGCGCTCTGCACGCTCGCTTGCACGAGCTTCAGCCTTAGCTTCGTCTTCGAAGGTACGGCTGTGAGAGACGATGATGCGGCGAGAATCCTTGTTGAATTCGATGACCTTGAAGGGGAGCGTTTCGCCCTTGACAGCCTGCGTACCATCGGCCTTGACCAGGTGCTTAGGCGTAGCGAATGCTTCGATACCTTCGGGGAGCGAGATGACAGCGCCCTTCTCTACGAATTCGCGGATCGTACCTTCGTGGATCGTACCTACGCGGTAGTCAGCTTCGAAGGCGTTCCAGGGGTTCTCTTCAAGCTGCTTGTGGCCGAGAGAGAGACGACGGTTTTCCTTGTCGATTTCGAGGACGACGATCTCCAGAGGAGCACCGACTTCCGTGAACTCGTTGGGGTGCTTGATCTTCTTCGTCCAAGAGAGGTCGGAGATGTGTACAAGACCATCGATACCTTCTTCGATCTCTACGAAGACACCGAAGTTGGTGAAGTTGCGGACCTTAGCCGTGTGGCGAGAGCCGATGGGGAAGCGCTTGTCGATGTTTTCCCATGGATCTTCCTTGAGCTGCTTGAGACCGAGGCTCATCTTACGCTCTTCGCGGTCGAGAGAGAGGATGACAGCTTCGACTTCGTCGCCGACCTTCAGGAGTTCCTGAGCCGAGCGGACGTGCTGCGTCCAAGACATTTCAGAGATGTGGACGAGACCTTCTACGCCAGGAGCAACTTCGATGAATGCACCGTAGTCAGCGAGGACAACGACCTTACCCTTGATCTTGTCGCCCACCTTGAGGTTAGCGTCGAGGCTATCCCAGGGATGTGGCTGGAGCTGCTTGATACCAAGAGCGATGCGCTTCTTAGCTTCGTCGAACTCGAGGATAACGACGTTGAGCTTCTGGTCGAGGCTAACAACTTCGCTGGGGTGAGATACACGGCCCCAAGAGAGGTCGGTGATGTGGACGAGACCATCGATACCACCGAGGTCGATGAAGGCACCGTAAGAGGTGATGTTCTTGACGACCCCTTCGAGGACCTGACCCTTCTCGAGCTTGCTGATGATCTCAGCCTTCTGAGCTTCGAGTTCAGCTTCGATGAGGACCTTATGCGATACGACGACGTTCTTGAAGTCCTGGTTGATCTTGACGATCTTGAACTCCATAGTCTTGTCGACATAAGCATCGTAGTCGCGGATAGGACGGACGTCGATCTGTGAGCCGGGGAGGAAGGCCTCGATACCGAAGATATCGACGATCATACCACCCTTCGTGCGGCACTTGACGTAGCCGCGTACCACTTCGTCCTTCTCGAGGGCTTCGTTGATACGATCCCATGAGCGAGCGACGCGTGCCTGACGGTGTGAGAGGACGAGCTGTCCCTTCTTGTCTTCCTGTGATTCGATGAAGACCTCGACCTTGTCGCCTACCTGGAGCTCAGGGTTGTAGCGGAACTCAGCTGAGTTGATCGCACCTTCGCTCTTGAAGCCGATGTTGACGAGTACTTCGCGCTTACCAATCTTGGTAACCGTACCGATGACGATCTCCTGATCCTTAACGTTGTTCAGGGTGCCATCATAAGCGGCTTCCTGCTCCTGACGAGAAGCAGAGCACGCTACCTCTCCCTTCTCAAACTCATCCCAGTTGAAGTCCGCGATGGGCTTGATCTCTTTCAAATTTTCCATTTGTTAAACTTACTATGAATTACACACGAGTGCTTCTGCTGATGCATAGCACATGACTTGTGACCCAGCAAAGTGGACATCAAGCGATGCACTACCCCCGCAAAAGTCAGCGCAAATGTACGAAAAAGTCACGTACTTATCCCCCACCTCCGCCGTCTTTTTATGTGCGCTCTTTCGCTGTCCCTTCGCAAGGTCAGCGTATAGACGCACGCAGCCCCTCTCCCGAAGGCTCGGGAGAGGGGCTGTGTATGTCCTATTTGGTAGGGAATAAGGAGGTTAGTTAGCTTCCTCGAGGCGTACAGGAGCGAGGAAGTCACGCGATACGATGATCGCGGTGAAGGGGCGTATCTCAGCGGTCTTCAGGTCTTCGCCACGCTGCACCTTGTAGGTGAGGACGAGGTTGCCCTCAGCGTCCTTCTTCAAGCGTACGGGGAGGACCTCCGTGGAGATCGTCGTGGCGGGGAGGACGACGGGGATGACGAACTCACGCTGCCAGTCGATCTCGGTGGGCTTGTCCGCCATAGTCGTAGCCATGCCGAGGTGGCGATTCAGCTCCTCTTCGCTCGTGAGCGTCGCGGGGAGCGAGTCTTCGGCAGCGAAGTAGTTCTCTGCGAGGCGATAGGGGAGGCTGTCGGGATTGGCGACGACGCTGGTGGAGGGCTGGGCGGTGCTATCTTGCGCGGACTGCTCGCTTCGTCCACTACTGCAAGCAGTCAGGGCGGAGAGGCTTAGTGCTAAGCCAAGGAGGATCTTATTTGCTTTCATAATGATCGTGCTACTCTATATAAGCGAAACGATCAAAGATAGAGCTTTCATATCAAGTCCTTCCCCAGCCGTCTACAGCTTGATGCCGATCCCGATGTCTCCGTAGGGCGCGAAGTACTCGCTGCCTTGGCTCCCGAGGAAGGGGCTGCTGTATCGTCCGCCGATCTCGATCTTGGCGTAGATGACATCGCCGAGGACGGACACAAGGCCGAGGCCTGCCTTTGCTCCGTAGCGATAGCGCCACGGACCGCGGTAGAGGCGGTTGAAGACGACGCCTGCGGTGCGTGTCTGCACGTCACCACCTGCCACGACATAGAGCCCGCTATTGATTTCCTCTTGGCTCTTCTCACGCCCTGTGTACCAGCGAAGCTCGATACCTGCTGTGGGGAGAAGCATAGGGAAGGTGTACTCAAGGGGAGCACTATTCTCCTTGTCGAGGAAGCCGACGGGGTTGGTATGTAGCTCGTAGCCGGCGTGTGCGCTCGCCACCAGTCCCAGTGGTAGGGCTTGGTGGTAGGCTAAGCGGCTATGTAGGCCGAGCTCGACGACGGTGGCGGAGTGTACGCGGTCTTCATTCTGCGCAGCGGCGCGCTGGCTGACCCCGAGGCAAGCGAGGAGGATAAGAGAGAGTAATGTCTTTTTCATGGCTGCAAATATAGGCGAAATAGCCTTAGTACAGAGGGACGGGTAGGCCTTTCGCAAGGATCCCATATATAGGTATATGGGTACGTGGGTAAAGCTATATAGCTTTGTGAAGTGACCGATACTTAGGTTGTTGCTCCGCGTAGGGATAAAAGTTGCGGATGAGTGGCAGATAAGTTTGGACTACGTACGTGGCTCTAATATCTACGTACGTGGTCTTTAGGATTTGCGTACGTAGTCTTTAAGACCACGTGCGTAGATAGAGAAAAAACACTACGTGAAGGCGCTTTTTTCTTCACGAGAAGGACACTTTTTCCTCCTCTGGATAAGAGTAATACGTGTGATAAAGCGAAGGGCTTGCGTGGCCACTTCGGAGAGGCATATCGGGGAGCTTTTTACACCTCTGAGCGGTCGCTGTATAAAGCAGACGAGCCGCCAAGTACCCTGAGCGGGTGACTTGGCGGCTCGTCGTTAGGGGGACGAAGGGATTACTGGCGTGCAGCGAGCTCCTTGTCGAGGAAGAGGATAGCGGCATCCTTAGCCATGCGGACGCGGTCGATGAGGTTCGTAGCGTTAGCTTCTTCTTCGACCTGCTCGCGGATGTACTTCCAGAAGAAGTCCTGCGAAGGCATATCCTTCTCTTCAGAAGCGATGCGCACGAGGTTTTCAATCTTCTCGGAGACGAGGCATTCGTGGTGGTAAGCCTTTTCGGCGATCTCCAGGGGAGAGTTGAACTCCGTCTCTACTGCAGCGACAGCCTTGATCTCAACCTTGCCACCGCGCGTGATGACGTAGCGCATCATGTCTTCGGCGTGAGCCAGCTCTTCCTTGTACTGCATGTAGTACCAGTGAGCGAAGCCGTCGAGGCCCTGCTGAGAGAAGTAAGCGGACATAGAGAGGTAGGTGTTCGCGGAGAACATCTCGAAGTTGATCTGCTCGTTGATAGCAGCCTGCATTCTTTCTGAGAATTTCATTGTCTTGTTTATGTAGAAGTGATAATCGTAAATAGCGGGTCTTGCGTCTTGTCTGTATGGGGAAGCCCCGTCGGGTATGCGTGCCCACGGGATCCCTACTTATATAACTACAAGATACAGGGCATAATTGTTCGCTCCGCGTCCTTCGTGATGTGGCTTAGTCCTCGAGATGGGTGAAGTCGAGGCGCGTGACGGAGCCGAAGCCGGGGAGGGTAGCGAAGGCATCGACGAGGCGCACCTCACCGGTGATCGCACGGGCGCAGTTGATGACGCCGCCGTGGCAGAAGACGAGGATCTGCTTATAGCCCTCACGACGCTTCTCGAGGAAGAAGTCCCTTACGCGAGCATACTGCATCATCAGCGACTCACCGCCTGGAGGGACGCCCTCGATGTAGCGGGCGAAGAACTGATCCACAGGCTCGTCCTTGATGATCTCGGCCCAAGGCTGACCCTCCCAATCACCGAAGTTCATCTCCTTCAGGCGGTCATCGAGGGTGGCAAAGCCGTAGCCACAGAAGTCGGCGAGCTTGCGGGCGCGCTGTAGGGGCGAGGAGAAGACGCCGTCGAAGCTAAGGCCTTCGAGTGCGGCGCATGTGACGCTGGCCTCCTCCTCGAAGGTGGGGCGTACGTCAATGTCCATATCGCCGTAGCACGTCTCATTGCCGTCGAGGACGACAGACGTGTGGCGTACAATATATACGTGCATAAAGATGTGTGGGGATAAGAGCGTGAAGAGATGAAGCCCGCACGCCGTGCGGACTACTCTTCGTCGAAGGAGCGGCGCTTGCCACCATGCCCGCGATGCTCAGAGCGCGCGGGGCGGGTATTGCGCGCACTGCCGCGGCGGCCACTATTGTGGTGGCGGAGGAGGCGTTCGTCGAAGACTTCTTCTTCGTCGCCCCAGCCTTCGGTGCGAGCCTTATGGACGCGCTTGTTCTCGGGGTTGTTCTTGCTCGTCTTGCGCAGAGCAGCGCTCTTCGGAGCGGAGAGGATGCGCTGGCTCTCGGCGCGCTCGCTGCGGCGGTCGCGGGTACGAGGGCGCTCGCTATCTTTCTTGAGCTTGGTCTGGAGCTTCTCCTCGGCGACATGCTCTTGGATAAGCTCCTTGACAGGGAGGTCTACTTCGTCAAAGAAGACGACATCGGTCTCCGAGACAAGGTCGGAGAGCTGGGCGCGACGCCCGTTGATCTTGACGCGACCGAGGCGGATATACTCCTCGACATCACGTCGAGAGCCCAGGCCAGCGTCGCTGATCAGCTTATTGATACGTAGTTTCATTCGTGGAGAAAGGGCGGGAAAAGGGTGGCGCTATGAAGCTGCGCCTTCGCTGAGAGTGAGGACTGCCTCGAGGATGCACTCGGGGCGAAGTGCCCTTGAGCAAGCGAAGTCGGGCCCCGTGTGGCAGTGCTTATTGTCCCCAAAGATACTACATGGACGGCGAGGAGCATCCTCGGGCTGTAGACAATCCTCCAGGCGCTGGCCTATACCGAGGAATCCAGCTGCGGGATGCGTGCAGCACCAGACGGAGAAGACGCGTGTGCCGACAATAGACGCCAGGTGCATATTCGCGCTGTCCATCGAGATCATAGCGTCCATCGAAGCGATGAGGATGAGCTCGTCCGAGAGGTCGAGCCGCCCAGCGACGGAGTGGACATGAGGGCGGTTTGTAGCCCACTGCTCTATCTGTGCTTGCTCCTTCCCACGGCTACCGAAGAGGAAGATCTCGAAGCGCTCGCTCTCTTCGATGAGGCGAAGAGCCTCCTGCATCAACTCGGGGTCGTAGGTCTTCGCCCGTGTCGAGGCGAAGGGAGCTATGCCGAGACGCAGGCGGCCTGGCGTAGGCTGAGTCAGCTCGGGGTGGAGCCGCTCGAAGGTCGCACGAAGGGAGGGGTGGATGGCCACTGGAGGAATGGCCTCGGGGACGCTCAGCCCCGCCGAGCGGAAGACCTGCTGATAGAGGCTCCACATCGGCGGCAGCGGCGTGAGATCCTTCGTCGCAGTGTCGGCGACGAGGCGGCGTCGCCCCTCACGGGGCTTGATGAGGTGCTGCGTGGGTACGCCCGTCAGTCGGAGGATCGAGCGGAGTACCTTGGTGCGCAGTACGTCGTGCAGATCCAGTACCGCATCGAAGTGCTCATGCCTGAGGCGCCGAGCATAGCGCAGCAGTCCGAGGAAGCTACGCTCCTCGCCACGACGGATGTCAATAGCCATCCCCTCGACATTGTCGGGGGCATCGAGGAGGAGCTCCGTGAAGAACGGCTGGGTGAGCAGGATGAACTCATGCTGCTCGTTGGCACGTGCTACGGCGTAGAGCAGGGGGATGAGCATCGCCACGTCGCCCATGGCGGAGAGGCGGATGATGAGGTAGCGGGCCACAGATAGCGGATAGGAGTGGTGGGACTACAAGGTCTGACCCTTGAGCATAGGGTTGAGCTCGGGGTCGTTGTACATCTTCATCTGCTTGTAGACCTTCATGTACTTACGACCAGCGGCGATGTCCTCGAGGAGCTCGTTGATAGCCGTCGTGAGATCGACCTCTTGCTCGCGTAGGGTGCGGAGCTTGGAGGCGCACTTCTCACGGAGTGCTTCGTCGGAGCCAGCCTGCTGGACGGCCTTGTTCATGTTGTAGATCTTCAGCGCGAGGATGGAGAGACGGTCGATAGCCCAAGCGGGGCTCTCGGTGTTGATCTTGGCATCGGGGAGGGGCTTTACATCCGCGAAGTGGGTGTAGAAGAAGCTGTCGATGAGCTCCACGAGGTCGGTGCGCTCTTGGTTGCTGCGGTCGATACGGCGCTTGATCTTCAGCGCTTCGACGGGGTCGATCTCGGGGTCGCGGATGATGTCCTCGAGACACCACTGGGCGTTGTCGATCCAGTTCTTGCGGAAGAGGTCATGCTCGATAGTGTGCTCGGGGTAGGGGTTGCCTGTGCAGGGTGTGTCCACGCTGCCTCGTAGCTCGTAGGCTTGGATAGCTTCCTGGAAGATGCGGGTGGCTAATTGGCTGAACTGCTTCATATCTTATCTGAGCGCCTTATTAGTGTCAGGTGTAGCGCCTATCAAAGATAATGAAAAAGGTGTATTGTCCTAATGCTCGCCGACTTACCGCTATCGGTGGGTTCGATGCAGTCGGAAGGCGGTGAGGTAGAGGCGTAGCTCGTCGTAGTCGATGCGCCCCTTGAGGGCTTCGTGGATGTCCTTCAGCCCCGCCTCATCACCCATCTTGGCGAAGAGCGGCGCGAGCTCGTCGAGCTGATGGCTGTCGATACCTGCTTCTTGCTCCGTGAGGAGGCCCTTCTCGAGAAGCTGCGTGATGTGCCCGTAGATCGTGCCGACTCTGAGCTTACGGATGCTGGCTACCTCGAGTACGGTCTTCCCCTCACGGATGAGGTGGCACGTCTGCTCCTGTGTACTCACACGGGGCTCTCGCTCGGTAGCCTTCTTCTTGCTCTTGGTCTTGGGGGAAGGCGTGCCGCTGTCGGGTACGATGTAGGGCGTCTTGACCTCGGCCTTCGCTGCCTGGAGCCACTTGCCGAGACGCTCGTCTATCTGGAGGTCATCACGATTGAGCGGCTCACCCGTAGCGAGAGCCTGTATGCAGCTCTCGATGCGTATGAGGCCGCGCATCAAGCGTACGGTCTCGGCATAGAGGAGGTCAAGCTCGGCGATGAACTCCTTCACCTTCTTCATACCACGGGCATCACGCTGGGTCTCGAGCAGGCTCACGAAGACCTCCGTCCAGCGGGGGAGGAAGTAGGCGAAGGCCTTGCGGGTGCGCTCAGCGATGGTGGGAAGGGCGGGCTCTCCCTCGGCGAAGAGGCCGTGGAGCTGCTGGACGAAGCGGTCGGCTACCTGACGCAGCTCATCGACCTTGAAGGCCTGCTCATGCGCCCAGTCCCCGAAGCGGCTCTTCTGACTGCGCTCGCTCTCCATGCGGTAGCTGTAGGCGTGCTGGCGGTAGAGGTCGGCGACGTCGCTCCAGCTGAAGGCTTGGACAGCCTGCTGGAGCCAATAGCTGAGCTTGTCGGCGGTGAGGCACTGACGTAGCTCCTCGTCGCTGGCTCGGGTGGCTTCGTAGCCCGTGATCTCGGGCGGTACGGAGAGCGTGTCGGAGCCTAAGGGGGAGAGGAGGACAAGGCCTTCGGGGCTTCTCAGACGGGAGAGTGCTACGTAGGCTTGCCCCGAAGCGAAGACGGCCTCGAGGTCGATGGCAGCACGGTCGAAGGTCAGCCCCTGACTCTTATGTATCGTGATCGCCCATGCCAGGCGGATAGGGAAGTGCTTGAAGACGCCCTGGATGTCGGGCTCGGTATCGCCCGTATCCTCATTGAGACGGTAGCGGGCATTCTCCCAGCTGTAGGCGGGTACGTCGAGGAGCTCGCCATTCTCCAGCCGTACGATGAGCTTCTTCTCGGTCATCTCCTCGACGGTAGCGAGCATACCATTGTAGAAGCGGCGGGGCTGCTGGAGGTCGTTCTTGATGAGCATAACACGGGCGCCGACCTTCAGGCGGAGCATAGGCTCGATGGGGTAGAGGTGGTCGGGGAAGTCCCCTGCTATGCTGGCGTGGTAGTCTTGATATGCACCAGGTAGGGACTCGAGAGCCTTGCGGTTGATCTCGTCAGCACGGGCATTGTGCGTCGTCAGCGTCACGTAGCCCTCGCTCTTGATGGGGTCGAAGGTGGGGTTGATACGCCCACGGAGCCACTGCATGTCCTCGGGGGTGAGGGCGCTGTAGCGCAGGTGGTTCAGTAGGTCGATGAAGCCGGCATCCTGCTGGCGGTAGACGTGTGTGAGCTCGATATAGAGCGGGGGATACTTCTGCAGGACGTGTGCGTGGAAGAAGAAGAGGCTGGGGTAGTACTGGCGCAGTACGTCCCACTCCTGTGGCTTGACCACGGGCGGGAGCTGCATCAGGTCGCCGATGAAGAGCACCTGCACACCGCCGAAGGGTAGCGGGCTTCTACGGACGCTACGCAGGAGGAGGTCGACGAGGTCGAGCGTATCGGCACGGAGCATACTCACCTCGTCGATGACCAGCAGCTCGAGGGCTCGGAGGAGGCGGATCTTACGCTCCTGCAGATGGATGTGTCGGCGGAAGTCCCGTGGCGTGACCAGTAGCTGATTGGGTGTCGATGGAAGCTGAGCCATGGAGTCGGGGATGAAGGCGCCGATAGGGAGCTGTAGGAGGGAGTGGAGGGTCGTACCGCCTGCATTGAGGGCGGCGATACCCGTGGGAGCGGCGATGACGCAGCTCTTGTAGGTGTGCTCCTTGATATGATGTAGTAGGGTCGTCTTCCCCGTGCCGGCCTTCCCCGTGAGGAAGATGTTGCGGTTGGTATGGGCGATGAAGGCCTGAAGGTACTCTTTGCGCTGCATGCTTAGGCGGCCAAGATACGTGACACGAGCTCAGAGTAGAGCTGGCTCGTAGGGATGTTGGCATCTACCCCCTTCGAGTAAGCGTCGATGAGGCGTATCTGGTGGATGATGGCGAAGGTCTGTGCGGCCGAGTAGCCTCGACGTGCCAGGTCGTAGTCGCGGGCGACGAAGGGCTGCACGCCGAGGAGGGAGGCGATGCTCCGCTCGTTGGGCTGGGCGATGTAGTAGACCGCCATAAGATTTGAGAAGAAGCCGAAGAGCGTGGAGAGCGTCATCTGGATGGGATGGTTGCGCTCGTCGGAGGCGAAGTACAAGGCGATGCGGTAGGCGCGCGCTGCGTCACGGCGGATGAGCGCCGTGAGTAGCTCGAAGTTGTTGTACTCCTTGCTCACGCCGATGTAGTATTCGATGACCTCGGGGGTGACGGTGCGGGTGCCCTTCTCTGAGAGGGCAAGGGCGATCTTCTCGACTTCGTTGAGGATCTTCTCCAGATCATTCCCCGTGCTGTCGGCCATCAGATGGGCCGTGCGTGGGTCGATGTCGAGCTGGCGTGCGGCGAAGCTCTTGATGATGAAGTCGGGGATCTTCGAGTCGTACATCTTCGTGGACTCGAAGAAGCCACCTCGCTCGCTGATGGCCTTGTAGAGCGCCTTGCGCTTGTCGGCCTTCTTCTTGTAGCAGAGGATGAGGCACGTACTCTCGGGGAGCTCATCGAGGTGGGCGGCGAGGGTGTCGAGGTCGCGCACCTGCTGGGCTTCGCGCACCAAGACGAGGACCTGCGAGCCCATCATAGGGAAGCGCAGGGCTTCGAGGAGTATCGTGCGGGCATTGACCTCGGCACCATAGAGGATACTCTGATTGAAGTCCTGCTCCTCGGCGGGGATCAGTTCCTTGGCCGCAAAGGAGGCTATCTGGTCTATGAAGAGGGGTTCGTCTCCAGCGAGCAGGTAGACTCGCTGGGGTTTGCGTTGCTTGAGCGAACGGATGATCTCGTCGTACGTGGGCATCTATACTATATTTATGTACTTTCGTGGGTATGAGCCCAATGAAGTACTCTCTACAAAGATAAGCATGATCGAGCTAAACCTGCCGAAGTGTCGCCTGCGTCTGGAGCAGCGTGAGGGCAAGCCCTACGTCTATGATGAGCTGCGGCGTAAGTTCGTCCGCCTTACACCCGAGGAGTGGGTGCGCCAGCACTTCGTCCATTATCTTATCGATGTCTTAGGCTATCCCCAGCCCTTGATGCAGAATGAAGTGGCCCTGCGCCTCGGGGAGACCTCGAAGCGATGCGACACCCTCCTCTACGACAAGGCGCTCCGCCCGCAGATGATCCTCGAGTACAAGGCTCCCCATGTCGCACTGACAGAGACTGTGCTGCAGCAGATCGTCCGCTACAACTATGTCCTGCGCGTGCCGTACCTCGTCCTGAGCAACGGCCTCGACCATCTCGTCTGCCGTATCGACTACGACACGATGAGCTATACCTTCCTCTCCGAATTTCCCTCCTATGATAGCTTAGAGTGACGGAGCTTCCCCTACCGCCTAATACCGACACACCATGGAAGCCTTCCTACATTATATATGGGCACACCGCCGCTATACGGAGCTGATCCCGCAGGGTGCTCTGGCAGGTGCTCGCATTGAGGTCCTCGATCCAGGGGTGCTCAATGTGCATGCTGGCCCCGACTTCTTCGCCGCCAAGGTGCGGATCGATGACCTCCTCTGGGTAGGTGCGGTGGAGATCCACCACGCCTCGAGCGAATGGCACCAGCATCATCACGATACCGACCCCGCCTACCGATCCGTCATCCTCCACGTCGTCGAGCAGGACAATCGCCCTGTCATCTTCCCCTCGGGAGAGGCGCTACCCACCTGTCTCCTGATGGTGCCCGAAGAGCTTCGCCCCGAGGCTGCCGCTTTGCTCTCTGCAGAGGCAAAGCTTCCCTGCGCAGACCACCTCGCATCCGTCCCCGAAGAAGAGCGCCGTATGTGGCTCTCCTGTCTCTCGCGTAGTCGCCTCTCTCGCAAGGTCACTGCCGTGCGTCAGCTCCTCGAGCGGAGCGAAGGCGACTGGGCGCAGACCCTCTATGCCCTCTTCCTCCGTGCGCTGGGCTTTGGGCTCAATGGCGATGCGATGGAGCGCCTGGCCTTTGCCCTGCCCCTGCATCTCCTCCTCAAGCATCGTGACCAGCTCCCGCAGGTCGAGGCGCTCCTCCTCGGCTCGGCAGGCCTCATCGACTACCTCCCCGACGAAGCGCTCCGTGAGGAGCGGCAGCGAGAATATGCCTTCCTTGCACATAAGTACGGCTTGACGCCCCTTCCGCAAGGCGCGTTCCGTCGGGCGCGAACTCGCCCCACGGGTCTCCCCGAGTGCCGCCTCCTCCAGCTCGCCACGCTCATCGTGCAGGCTCCGCTCTGGGGGAGTACCTTCCCCGAGATGCCGAGTATGGAGGCGCTGATGACCCTCTTGCGCCACCCCCTCCCTGCGCACTACTGCGGCGGGAAGTGGCGAGGGAGTGGCATGCTCTCCGAGGAAGCCGTCACGCATATTGCTATCAATGTCCTCGTGCCCTACCGTGAGGCCTGGCATGCGCACTACCAGCGGGTAGGAGAGCAGGTGGGCGAAGAGCTGCGCCTCGATAAGCTCCCTGCGGAGACGAACCACGTGACCCGACTTTTCGCCGAAGCTGGACTCACCGCACGCTCCGCTCAGGAGTCGCAGGCCCTCCTCCAGCTCCACACCGACTACTGCACGCCACGGAGGTGCCATCGCTGTCCTTTCTCCATCTCGCCTTCTTCTTGCTCGAGTACCCTCAGCTAAAGCGCTGGGATTCAGCCTTTCCTATTGATCTTACTTCCCTTCCTGACGAGCGTGACGCTCCGCTCTTCTGTGAGGGGATGATGCGAACCTATATTGGTCGCTGGGTGGACCTGTATAGGCGACTGTTGCCGCGAGTCCAGTCCTCTATTTCGAGTGCTAAGGTATCGTACGCCCAGCTCCCCGATACGCCTCTCCGAAGTGATACGTAAGCCCTTCGCTTTATCGCGCGTATTCCTCTCATCCAGCGGAGGAAAAAGTGGCATTCTTGCGAAGAAAAAAGCGCCTTTCCGTAGTGGTTTTCCTCTGTCTGTGCACGTGGTCTTAAAGACTACGTACGCAAATCCTAAAGACTACGTACGTAGATATTAGAGCCACGTACGTAGCCCACACTTTTCTGCCATTCGTCCACAACTTTTATCCCTACGCGGAGCAATTACCTAAGTATAGGCCACTTCACAAAGCTGTATTGGGATCAGTCCAAAGCTACATAGCTCTGCCCACGTACTCATATCGGTTCATACTCCTCCCCTTCCGATGATGACACTTCGTCGCGGGGCATCCACTACTTCTATGTCATATTAAGTCGGCGAGATGCTGTCATATTGCCGAGAAAAAGTCTGCGCTTTTGGCAGAATGTGAAGTTTTGTAGGGGTGAATTAAACATTGGCACCCTCTTTGACTCTCATAAGGTAAAGGGGCTTCCCCGCCACCCTCCTATATCTGAGGTCGAGTGCGTAGCCGTTCATTACGAAGCACGGCACGTCTCGAGCCCATGGTGAGGAGCTCCGGAGTGTTTTTCAATCAGATAAAGAACAGAATATACTTAACGACTATGAACAAGGTATTGAAGAAATCAGCCGCTGTCTTAGGCTTGGTAGCGGTAAGTATCGCAGCCTCGGCTGCTACGGTCCACGTGATGACCCGCAATGGGGGTAGCTCAAGTAGCTATACCGCTCAGTCGGGCCTCGAGAGTGTGACCTCAGCGAATGAATATGGATTCCAGAATGCAGCCTACGCCATAGGCTCGCGCCAGATAGGTAATGCTCCAGACCTCACACCTGCCGCCGAGAGCTCGGTGAAGGCAGTCGTCCACATCAAGGTGAAGAAGACCCAGCAGGTGCAGTCCCAGCAGATGATCGACCCCTTCGAATTCTTCTTCGGTGGCGATCCTCGTGGAAACTCACGTCGTAGCGAGCCCGTCGTAGGCTATGGCTCGGGTGTGATCATCAGCAACGATGGCTACATCATGACGAACAACCATGTCGTCGAGGGTGGTGACGAGCTCTCTGTGACGCTCAATGACAACCGTACCTTCAAGGCTAAGCTCATCGGCTCCGACCCCTCCAGCGATATCGCACTGATCAAGGTCGAGGCAAAGGACCTGCCTACGATCCCCTTCGGTAACTCAGAGAACCTCCGTCTCGGTGAGTGGGTCCTGGCTGTAGGGAACCCCTTCAACCTCACCAGCACCGTCACGGCAGGTATCGTCAGCGCTAAGTCGCGTGCCGCTGCTACGGGCGATCAGCTCGGTGTAGGTGCCTTCATCCAGACCGATGCTGCCGTCAACCCTGGTAACAGTGGTGGTGCCCTGGTCAATGCTGCAGGCGAACTCGTCGGGATCAACACGATGATCTACTCCCAGACGGGGAACTATGCCGGCTACTCCTTCGCAGTGCCCATCAACATCGCCGCTAAGGTCGTCTCCGATATCAAGAAGTACGGTACCGTACAGCGTGGTATGCTCGGGGTCGCAGGGGCTGATGTCACCAGCGAACTCGTACAGAAGGAAGGGCTGAAGGTCAACGAAGGCTTCTATGTCGCTGACTTCGCAGAGATCAGCGCCGCACTGGCTGCTGGTATCGAGAAGGGTGACGTCATCACCGCCATCGACGGCCACCGCATCACCTCCTTCGCTCAGCTCCAGGAGCAGCTCTCCCGCTTCCGTCCTGGTGACGCTGTGCAGGTCACGGTGAACCGCAAGGGCGCAGAGAAGACCTACAAGGTCACGCTGCGCAATCAGGAAGGTGGCTCTAAGCTCCTCAAGCAGTCTCCCAATGGGGCTAACAACCGCCTTGGGGCTACTCTCAAGGAGCTGGGCGCTAATGAGCTCCGTGCCTACGGCCTCTCTTACGGTCTCGTCGTCCAGTCGCTCCAGTCGAATAGCGCCCTGCGCAAGGCTGGTGTCCGCGAAGGCTTCGTCCTTCTGACGGCCAACAACGTCCCTCTGCGCTCACAGAGCGACCTCAATCAGGTCGTCGCTGCCCTCGATAAGGCTGGTAGCCAGAGCCGCTCTCGTCGCTCCGCCCTCCAGCTGCGTGGCTTCTATCCCGAGACGGGCGAAGTCGTGTCCTTCGTAGTCGATCTGTAAGTCCATTCCTCCTATTATAAATGTAGCGTCCCCACGGGCGAGGCTGGGTAGCTTGGCTATCCTCCTCCCCCGTGGGGACGCTGTCTGTATGGGCTTCCTCTCCGTCGTTGTACTGCAGAAAAGGCTATCTTTGTCTAAGGTAAACAAATACACATTCTCCAATGGCATCGTCGAATAGAAGAAAGAACTACGCGCTTATCGCTTCGGTCATCGTCGCTGGTGGCCTCCTCCTCTCGTCCACAAAGGCAGCTGCCCAGACGGGTATCGCCCTGCGTCTGGGGCAACCTGATGAGGTGACCCTCGGTGTCGATGGTCGCTTGACCCTCGATATGGCAGCCTTCGCTCCCGTTGATAAGTCCAACTTCACCTACCTGCCTGCAGGGGCGACCCAAGAAGAGCCCTTCCGTATGGCGGCAGGGACCTCCATCACGCAGGCTCGCCTCGGCTTCTTCGGGGGCTACGGTAACTGGACGGGTCGTATCGACGTCAACTACACGGGGCAGCGCGTCACCTTCTGTGATGTCTACGCTGCCTACGCTTTCAATCCCCAGACGCGTCTTGTCCTCGGGCACCAGCTCGAGCCGCTGAGCATCGGGATGAATACCTCCACGCGTCACGGCTCGGTCACGACCCCACTGCCTCTCGACTTCCTCATCCCCTATACCCGTCACTGGGGGCTTGCTGGTTCGCACTGGGGGGATAAGTATTGGCTCGGAGCAGGCCTCTTCGCTGGTAGCAGCGAGCGCGTCAATGCTCGTGAGAACCATATGGGCGAGGGCTATGGTGTCTCGGCACGTGCCGTCTGGCGCCCCATCAATACGGATCAGACGACTGTGCACTTTGGCTTCTCGGCTGTGGCTCGTACCCCCGAGCGTGTGACGTCGGATGACGGCATCGTCGTCCTGGGCGGTCGCTCGGGCTCTGTCGTAGAGAACCGCAAGTTCATCGCTGGTGGCTTCTCTGGGATCGACCACTACACCATCTGTGATCTGGAGGCTGCTTACCGTGATGACCGCTTCTTTGTCCAGGGTGAGGCCCTGTGCTCGACCTTTGCCACAAAGGAAAGCCCAGGGGTTATTACGAATGGAGAGAAGACGTATAATATTGATGGTAGTGAGAGTGTCTCCTTCTGGGGCGGATATCTCGTAGGCTCCTATATGCTCCGTGGGAAGCAGCGTTGCTACTCCAATAGCGGTGCAGTCTTCTCTAATGTCAATAATGAGGTGGAGCCTGGGGGCAATGTCGAGCTTATGCTCGGTGCCAGCGCTCTCGATACCCAGGATTATATGGGGAAGGCCTATGAAGCCCTTGGGGCGGTGAACTGGTATCCAAATACCGCGATGATGCTCGGCCTCAGCTATACCTTCACTTCCTTCAGCAAGGATGCTGTTGCACTCGGCCGTCTGCGCTCCAATAGCGGCGATGGTCTGAGCTACCATACCCTGCAGCTGCGCGCACAGTTCGTATTCTAATCATTCGATATGTCTTTACGATCGATCCTACTTCTCTCCGCCCTCGTCCTCGCCCCAGTATGGGGTGAGGCGAAGGTCGTGAAGCCTAAGGCTCCCACGCAGAGCCCCGAGCAGCTCCTCCGTGAGGCGGAGCGTGCCTATCACGCCTATCAGTTCGGTCCTGCCTCGACGGCGCTCTCCAAGTACATCTCCAGCCTCCAGCGCCGCCGTCAGGCTGTGCCCGACAGCATCACGATGCTACAGGGGCAGATAGCACGTGCCGAGCGTATGTATGGCGCAGCCGATGAGCTACGTGTCGTCGATAGCACACTCGTCGGGATCGATCGCATAGCCGAGCTCCTCCCTCAGGGAAGTGGGCGCTTCCTCGTCGCTGAGCAGCTCCCCGCTGATATCCGCTCCCTCCTCCCCGTGGAGACGCCCGCAGTAGGCGACAGCCTGCACCCGGCACCTCCCATCTTCCCCATCTTCGGCTTCGTCGATGCTCTGGGGCGCAATAGTATCATCCCCGATGCGCGTGCCCTTGCTTGGTACGCTAAGGCAGGCCGTAGCTGGGAGCGTCAGGGGGTAGCGACCAAGACGCTGGAGGCCGATGCGCCTACCCGCTCGCCCTTCCTCCTCGAGGATGGGATGACGCTCTTCTTCGCTCGCCGCTCTCCCGCAGGCCTCGGTGGCTATGACCTCTATATGACGCGCCTCACCGAGCAGGGTAATAGCTTCTTCGAGCCTACGCTCCTCGGCATGCCGTACAACTCCCCCTACAACGACTATCTGCTCGCCTACCACGAGAGCGAAGGCTGGGGAATCCTCATCAGTGACCGCTTCGCTCCTGAGGGGCAGGTCCACGTCTATCGCTTCACCGGTCGCCCTGCCTTCCTCGCTGGTCGTCAGGGTGGTGAGACGACGGAGCTCTCTGAAGAGGAGACCTACCGCCGTGCGACCCTCTCGGGTGTCCTCTACGAAGGCGAGGCCGTAGCCGTACAGCCTACGACGCAGCGCGAGGAGAAGGCGGAGCTGACCTTCCACCTGCAGGGTGCAGTCGTCTACCACCGCTGGGCAGACTTCAAGAGTGACGCTGGCCGTCGCACCTTCGCTGAGGCCGAAGCTCTGCGCGAGTCCCTCGCCCGCGAAGAGGCCCGCCTCAGTGAGCTCCGTGCTCGCTGGAGAGAGGGTGATGCCTCCGTGCGCAGTGAGCTGCGTAGCGAGCTCCAGCTCCTCGAGGTCTCCGTCCGAGAGAAGACCAAGCAGTACCGCGACCTCCTCAATGCCGTACGCCGCCACGAAGGCGTGCGCTAATCCTCCCCCCCAATCCTCTACGCATTTGGAATCATTCAGTCAGGTAATCAATGAGGTGATCCCCGTCTCGGCTTGGATCGCCCTCTCTATATCGGGTCTTCTGCTCGTCGTCTCGGGCTTCATGTCCTCCTCCGAAGTCGCCTTCTTCTCGCTCTCTCCCTCCGATATCGACACGATCAAGGAGGAGGAGCATCCTGCGGATCAAGGCCTCGTAGAGCTGCTCAAGGATTCGGAGCGCCTACTGGCGACGATCCTCATCGGCAATAATCTGGTCAACGTGGCTATCGTCATCTTGACCGGCTATGCCTTTGCGCAGATCTTCGACTTCACGCATGCTCCCGCCCTGGGCTTCATCTTCCAGACGGTCATCCTGACGCTCCTCTTGCTGCTCTTCGGTGAGATCATCCCGAAGGTCTACGCCCAAGCACACCCCCTCGCTTTCAGCCGCTTCTCCTCGGGGAAGATGGCGCTGATCTCGCGCATCCTCTATCCGTTCTCCTCCTTCCTCATGCGCTCGACGAGCATGCTGACGAGTCGTATGCAGCCCAAGCGCTATGACCTCTCCGTGGACGACCTCTCGCAGGCCGTCGACCTTCTGGAGGGACACGAGCCCGAGGAGAAGGAGCTCTTCGAGGACATCATCAACTTCCACAACAAGACCGCTTCGGAGATCATGGTGCCCCGTGTGGATATGGTCGATATCGATGTGTCGTGGGACTTCCATCGTATGCTCCACTTCGCCCTCGACTCGGGCTACTCACGTATCCCCGTCTACGAGGGGTCGGAGGACAATATCCGCGGTATCCTCTACCTCAAGGACCTCATTCCCTACAAGGAGCAGGAGGCGGACTTCGACTGGACGAAGCTCATCCGTGACGCGCTCTTCATCCCTGAGAACAAGCCTCTGGATGACCTCCTCGAGGAGTTCCGCAGTACGAAGAAGCACATCGCCGTCGTCGTCGACGAGTACGGCGGTACGAGCGGTATCGTCACCATGGAGGACCTTCTCGAGGAGATCGTTGGGGAGATCTCTGACGAATATGACGAGGAGGAGCTACCCTACAAGCGCCTACCCGACGGGAGCTATCTCTTCGATGGAGGGACGCCTCTGACGGACGTCCTGCGTGCGCTCGACCTCGAGCAAGGCACCTTCGGCAAGGCCGAGGAGCAAGTCGATACCCTCGGTGGGCTCGTCCTCGAGCTCAAGCAAGACCTGCCCCGCAAGGGTGATCTAGTCACGGCTGGCGAGTGGAGCTTCCGAGTCACGAGCTTGGAGAAGTTCCGCATCACCGAAGTTCAAGTCATTCCCCCTCCAGCGGACGACACGACATCGGGTACAGTATGACGCTGGAGCACATAGAAGGGTTACCCTCTGGGGTAGCCCTTTGTCTTGGTCACTACCCCATAGTGGGGCGACGGGAGCGTCGTAGTAGCGAAGAGGCTGCTGTGGGCACTATCCTCTGTGACCTCTTGGGCTGTGCTACACCGCCCCAGCGGGAGCATGACGCTAAGGGGCGGCCCTTCCTCCCCAGTGCGCCCGAGCAGAGCGTGAGCATCTCGCATGCCGAGGGCCACGTTGCTGTGCTTCTCACGCCCTCCACGCTCCGCCCAGGGGTGGATATAGAGACCTATCGCCCGCAGATCCGTGCCGTAGCCTCGCGCTACCTGACGGAGGTCGAATGGGATCTGCTTGAGCATGCCGCTCCCTCGCTCTCGGAGCTTCAGCTCCGCACCCTCCTGTGGTCAGCGAAGGAGGCCGCCTTTAAGATCTTCGGCCCGCCCGATGCCTCGCTCCATAGCTTCGTGCTGGAGCGTATAGACCCCACCTCGCAGGAGCTACGCCTCGGCTACGCTCGCGAGGCCACCTCGCTCACGGTGCACTACACACTGCGCCCTGACTACCTCTTCACCTTCGGCTGGCATAAGGCTTAGCCTGCCGCCCGCCCATCACACTGATATTACTTAACCACTCAATATCGTATCAATGACTATGCGTAAAACCCTACTTGCGCTCCTCATCGCCCTCGGCGTCGGCTCCATCGCACGTGCCGACGAGGGTATGTGGCTCCTGGAGCAGCTCTCCAAGAAGTACCCTGAGCTCGTCAAGCGCGGGCTCTCGATGAAGGAGTACGATCTCTACAACCCCAACGGCACCTCGCTCAAGGACGCTGTCGTCAGCTTCGACGGTGGCTGTACGGGTGAGATCATCTCGTCGCAGGGTCTCGTCCTGACGAACCACCACTGCGGCTATGACGCGATCCAGAAGCTCAGCAGTGTCGAGCACAACTACCTCGAGAACGGCTTCTGGGCGCAGAGCTTCGCCGAAGAGCTCCCCGCTAAGGGCGTCGTCGTGACCTTCATCGACAAGATCGAGGACGTCACGGCCTTCGTGCAGGCAGAGCTCAAGAAGGTGCGTAAGGGCACGGGTATGGAGTACCTCTCGCCTGCCTTCCTTCGCTCGGTAGCTCGCAAGCATGTCGGTGACAACTTCCTCAAGGATCACCCAGGCACGGAGGTTGAGATCCGTCCCTTCTACAATGGGAACAAGTACCTCATGTTCACCAAGAAGGTCTACTCTGACATCCGCTTCGTCGGTGCACCTCCCAGCGCTATCGGGAAGTTCGGTGCCGACACGGACAACTGGAAGTACCCCCGTCACGCTGGTGACATCTCCATCTTCCGCATCTACGCTGATGCCAACGGCAACCCCGCTCCCTACTCAGAGAGCAACGTGCCCCTGAAGCCCAAGCGCTGGTTCAACATCTCTACCGATGGCGTGCAGCGTGATGACTTCGCTATGATCATGGGCTTCCCTGGCCGTACCAACCACTTCTTCCTCCCCTCCGAAGTAGAGGAATGGAAGACCATCGACAATGATATCCGCATCCGCATGCGCAACATCCGTCAGGAGGTCATGCTCAAGGATATGCTTGCCGATCCCAAGGTGAACATCATGTACGCCGCTAAGTACGCCCGTTCGCAGAACGCCTACAAGCGTGCTATCGGTGCGAACTTCGGTATTGAGAAGAATAACTTCAAGGCTATCAAGCAGCAGGAGATGGAGTCCCTCCTCTCGTGGGCTAAGGAGAAGGCGCCTAAGTCCTACAAGTCCTATGCTGATGCTGTCTCCACGATCGACCGTGCTATCGAGGGTCGTCGTGACCTGCGTCGCCAGTTCTGGTACCTTGACGAAGGGCTGTGGCAGGCTATCGAAGCTACGCGCGCCCCTGGTGCTGATGATCCTCTGACCGCTACGGACAAGGCCTTCACTGCCTACAACAACAAGGACTACCTCCCCTCGCTCGATGCTAAGATCGCTAAGGCTGAGCTCGCTGAATACACGCGTCAGATCGACCGCAAGGACTGGCCCACAGCTATCGCTGAGGGTATCGATAAGTTCGGCTCGGTAGATGCTTACGTTGATGCGATGTTCGCTCAGTCGACCTTCACCACGCCCGAGGGCTTCGAGGCCTTCAAGAAGCTGAGTGCCAAGGAGCAGCAGGCTGTCCTCTCCTCCGACCTGATGTCGCGCTTCGCTGCCTCTGTCCGCACCAAGCGTGATCAGCTGACGAAGGATCTACGTGCCTTTGACAACCCCATTGATCTGGCTCGTCGTACCTACGTCGGCGGCATTATGGCTCAGCGTGGTACGGACAACCTCTGGCCCGATGCCAATAGCACGCTGCGCTTCACCTACGGTCAGGTCCGTGGCTACTCACCCGTCGACGGTGTCGAGTATCAGGTGCCTACGACCCTGCGTGGTGTGATGGAGAAGGAAGACCCCACCTCATGGGAGTTCGCTGTCCCCGCTCGTCTCAAGGAGATCTACCAGAAGCAGCTCTACGGCGAAGGCAAGCGTTGGGCAGCTAAGAAGGCTGACGGCACGTATGAGATGCCTGTCAACTTCGCCGCTACGACCCACACCACGGGTGGTAACTCCGGTAGCCCTGTCTTCAATAAGTACGGCGACCTGATCGGTATCAACTTCGACCGCAACTGGGAAGGTGTCGGTGGTGACATCCAGTACCTGCCCTCCTACCAGCGTAGCATCATCTGTGATATCCGCTACGTCCTCCTGCTCATCGACCAGCTCGGTGAGTGTCCTCGCCTCATCCAGGAGCTGTCGCTCGTCTCACGCCGATGAATACCCAGAGCCCCAAGCGTCCGCACCTCGTCGTCCTCTCGGGGGCGGGGATGAGTGCCGAGAGCGGCCTGTCGACCTTCCGCGATAGCGATGGTCTGTGGGCGGGGCATGACGTCCAAGAGGTCGCCAGCATCGAAGGCTGGTACCGCGATCCCCAGTGCGTGCTGGACTTCTACAATCAGCGCCGTCGGGAGTTCGTCGGAGCAGAGCCCAACGAAGGGCACCGTCTGCTTTCCCGCCTCGAGGACTACTATCGTGTGACGATCGTCACGCAGAACGTCGACGACCTGCACGAGCGTGCGGGTAGTAGCCGTGTCATCCACCTCCATGGGGAGCTGATGAAGAACCGCTCCGTGCGTGATCCCTTCACTACCTACCCTGCCGAGGGGGCGACACGTGAGCTCCATGTCGGGGACTTAGCGCCCGATGGCACGCAGCTCCGTCCCTTCATCGTCTGGTTTGGCGAAGAGGTGCCGGAGATGATCCCTGCTATCGAAGCCACCGAAGAGGCCGATCTCTTCCTCGTCATCGGCACGTCGCTGGAGGTCTATCCTGCAGCGGGCCTGTTGGGCTACGTCCCAGGAAAGGCTCCTGTCTACTGCATCGACCCGAAGCCCGTGCGTAGTGGCTACCGCCCCGACCTCATCCATATCCAGGCGGGAGCTGTGGCCGGTATGCGTGACCTCTATGCGCGCTTGACCGAAGGCCGCTAATGCCCCTCCGCTGAGCTTCCTCACCGAAGCTCACATCCCTATCCTATGAAGGCTGTCCGCACCCTTCCCTCATGGAAGCGTGTGGACAGCCTCATTTTATGCGAGCTCCTCACCTCCTCGGTGCTCTGTAGCACTACTCCTTTACCTTCTCCCTCCCCCGAGAAAACTTCCGCTTCACCGCAGCCAAAACCACGAAGGTCTACACCTATTCTTCTATCTTGGTGCGTAGTCCTAAGATCCCCGCACGTAGCTCAAAGGATTTTCCCACGTAGTCCTAAAATCCACGTACGTAGATTTAGAAATACTCCTACACCTCGCACGAAATACCGCACGACAAACGAGTGAGTGCTTCTATTCCTTCGTGCCCTTCCCTTCGCTCTTTTTCCTCACGTATCTATACAGCAGCGCCCCATAATCCCGAGCGGATTATGGGGCGCTGACGCTTGTGGGGGGGAGATAAGGCGGGGCTTACTTGAGGGCTGCGAGGACGTTGCGCTCGATACGTGCCGTGAGATCGTCGGTGGGTTCGGCGACGAAGGCACGACCCGTGACGGTCTCATACAGCTCGATGTAGCGGTCGGAGACGCTCTTGCAGTACTCTTCAGTCATCTCGGGGACGACTTCGCCGTCACGGCCTTGGAAGCCGTTCTTGATGAGCCACTGGCGGACGAATTCCTTGGAGAGCTGCTTCTGCTCTTCGCCACGCTCGAAGCGCTCTTCGTAGCCTTCGGCATAGAAGTAGCGGGAGGAGTCGGGCGTGTGGATCTCGTCGATGAGGTAGATCTTGCCGTCCTTCTTCCCGAATTCGTACTTCGTGTCGACGAGGATCAGGCCACGCTCACGTGCCATCTCCTGACCACGCTTGAAGAGAGCGTAGGTGTAGGCCTCGAGCTGCTTGTAGTCTTCTTCGCTGACCAGACCCGTGCGGATGATTTCCTCGCGGGAGATATTCTCGTCATGGCCGACATCTTCCTTCGTGGTGGGGGTGATGATGGGCGAGGGGAAGGCTTCGTTCTCACGCATGCCGTCGGGGAGCTGGATACCGCAAAGGGTGCGTTCGCCCGCCTTATAGGCACGCCAAGCCGAGCCGGTGAGGTAGCCACGGATGACCATCTCTACACGGAAGGGCTCACAGCGCAGGCCGAGCGATACCATAGGGTCGGGAGCGGAGATGAGCCAGTTGGGGACGATGTCGCGTGTAGCTTCGAGGAAGTAGGTCGCGATCTGGTTGAGGACTTGTCCCTTGTAGGGGATGCCCTTGGGGAGTACGACGTCGAAGGCGGAGATGCGGTCGGTGGCGATCATCGCTACCTGCTCACTGCCGAGGAAGTACACGTCGCGGACCTTGCCATGATAGACGTGATCCTGATGGGGGAATTGGAAGTCCGTGCGGACGAGTGTCTGTGCCATAATTCTATCTTGCGTGATTAGTTTGTGATGTGTCGGAGGGGGCGGACGTCTTTTCGTCCTTGGCATCGTAGACGGCCACGATCTCGGAGACGAGCGGGTGGCGCACGATGTCGGTCTTATCGAAGTGGATGAAGCTGATACTCTTCAGTCCGTGGAGCTTGTCGAGTGCATCCTTGAGGCCTGAGGTCACGCCACGGGGAAGGTCGATCTGCGTGAAGTCCCCCGTGATGATCATCTTCGAGCCCATACCGAGGCGCGTGAGGAACATCTTCATCTGCTGAGGCGTAGTGTTCTGCGCTTCGTCGAGGATGACGACGGCATCACTCAGCGTGCGACCACGCATGAAGGCCAGCGGGGCGATCTGGATGACGCCTGTGTCCATAAGGTCCTTGAGCTTGGGGGCGGGGATGAGTTCGCCGAGGGCGTCATAGAGTGGCTGGAGGTAGGGGTCGAGCTTGTCCTTCATCTCGCCAGGGAGGAAGCCGAGCTTCTCGCCTGCTTCGACGGCAGGGCGGGAGAGGATGATACGGCGCACCTGCTTTGCCTTGAGGGCTTTGACGGCGAGACAGATGGCGATGAAGGTCTTCCCCGAGCCGGCAGCACCCGTGGCAAAGCACAGGTCACGCTCGGCGAACTCGCGAGCCATGCGGCGCTGACGCTCCCCGCGGGGGAGGATCGCCTTGCCGTGGACGCCGTAGATGAGTACGTCGCTCTCGGCGGTGGGCAGGGTGTCGGCGGCCTTACTGCGGTGCCGACGCACGACCTCGATGATCTGTGCTTCGGTCAGCTGGTTGTGGCGACTGCACAGGGCTTCCAGAGAGGAGAGGATGTGCAGGAGCTCTTCGGCGGCTTGGTCTTCGCCAAGTACCTTGATGACGTTCTGGTGAATGCGTAGCTTCGTCTTAGGGAAGAGGTTCTGTAGCGTGACGAGGTTCGCGCGGTTGACACCGACGAACTCCTGCGTGTCGGCTTCCTCTAAGACGTAGAGTCGCTCCATCATGGGCTTATAGTCGTTGGGATAGGGTGATGAGATGCTTGATGTGGGTGCGCCATTCGGGAGCTTCCGCCTGCAGGTCGCTTAGGCTGCGGGGGAAGCGATAGCCCCAGTAGTGATGCGGGTCCTCGGGGCGGTTGATCTGCTCCTCGGCGGGTGTGGTGAGCCAGAGACGGCTGTCGAGGCTCATCCAGTCGGCAAGGGGGAGGAGGACAGCAGCGGATGGGGAGGCGAGATGTGCCTCGATGATGCGGCGGTAGAGGGCTTCTTCGTCGGGAACTTCCTCGGTGAGAAGGAGCTCCTGGCGATAGTAGCGCTCTTGCTCGCTCGCCGAGAGGCTGTGCCACCAGCCACGTAGCGAAGGCATATCGTGGGTGGAGGTCGTGGCTACCGAGCGGGCGGGGAAGCTGTCGGGGCGTGCCCAGCCCGTGGGGGTAAAGGCCTTCGGCATGCGCTCCAGCTCAAGGGAGAGGACCTGTAGCTCATCGAGTACGGCGGGTACAGAGGCGGGGATCATCCCGAGGTCCTCGGCACAGAGCAGAAGGCGCGTGTGGCTCGTCAGCGCACCGAGACGCAGCAGGGCGGTGGTGCGGAAGAGCTCGTTGTGTCGGACGTAATAGTAGTCATCGCTGACCGATCGCCAGCGCTCCTGCAGCTCCTCGGGGAAGTGGGCGAAGAGACGACTGCGCTCCAGCGCGATGCGTGGGTGGTAGTGCCCTGCCTTGTACGGGTCGGCGATGAGGGCGGTCTCCGTGCATAGCTCAGCGAGTACGGCGGCGACGTCGACTCCGAGGGCGCGCTGGGCGGCCTCCGTCTCGTAGTCGGCCTGCTCGCCGTGCGTGAGCTGATAGAGCCCTGCAAGGGCGGTGCTATGGAGATAGCCGCTGTCGAGGAGGTCATCGAAGCTGTCGCCGAGGCGTGCCGTCAGCTCGTCTTCGTGGACGAGTGGTGCGGTGAGTAGCTCGACGGGGAAGGGGAGGGCGAGCTTCTCCTGCCACTCCTCGAGACTGTAGGGGAGTGCGGGGTGGAAGTGCCCCAAGAGGCCAGAGCGCTGCGTGCGCGGTACCTCCCAGATGCGGAAGAAGCCGAGGATATGGTCGATTCGGAAGGCGTGGAAGTAGCGGGCCTGACGCTCGAAGCGCTGGCGCCACCAGCGGAAGTCGCCTTCCTCCTGCATGCGCTCCCAGTTGTATGTGGGGAAGCCCCAGTTCTGCCCGTCGGCAGCGAAGTCATCGGGCGGAGCGCCTGCGGACTGCTCCGTGTGGAAGAGATGCGGTGCCATCCAGACGTCGACGCTGTGGGGCGCTACGCCGATAGGGAGGTCACCCTTGAGGAAGACGCCTCGCTCCTCTGCATAGCTTCGCACCGCCTGGAGCTGGCAGTCGAGGACGAACTGCAGCCAGTAGTAATAGCCTACCTCCTCGGCGTGTGCCGCATCATCAAGATAGGTGGCAGCCTTCGCCTCGTCATACGCTTCCCATCCCGCCCAGTCACTGGGTGTGCCTGAGCCAAACTGGTCACGTAGCACGCAGTAGAGGGCGTAGGGACGGAGCCAAGCGGCGGCCTCGTCGTAGAAGAGGCGGAAGTCTTCGCTCGTGAGGTCGGCCTTACCCTGTAGCTCGAATGCACGGCGGAGGAAGCGCTCCTTCAGCTCGAGTACGCGTGGGTAGTCCACGGCGGGGAGCTGGCGTAGTGCCTTTGCCTCGCGGAGGAATGCCTTACGCTCCTCGGAGGGGAGGGCGGGCAGTGCCTCGGGATCGATGTATATGGGGTGGAGGGCGTCGACGGATATCGCATTGTAGGGATAGGAGTCGGCGGTGCCTCGTGTGCTGGTGGTATCGTTGATGGGGAGGAGCTGGACGGCGTGCATACCTGCTTCGGTTGCGAAGTCAATGGCTTCTCTGAGCGCGCCGAAGTCGCCTATGCCCCAGTCGGTGTCGCTGCGCAGCGAGAAGAGCGGAGCGACAAGACCTGCCGTACGCACGGGGCGGCTGGGGAGATGGAGGTAGCTATCCTGCACATGGCAGTAGGGATAGACGGCGCTGTCGGGGAGATTTGCCCAGCGGTCTTCGCCCTCCTCCCAGAGGTAGGTATAGCCTGCGTCTGTGCTGAGGAGGTATTTGTAGCGAAGCGAAGCGCGGGTGGAGCCTATGGCAGAGGCGGGGAGCGTAGCGCTCCAGCGTCCTTGTCCGCGGTAGGTGAGGGGAAGAGACTTTTGGGGATTCCAGCTCCCGAGTGCCTCGCAGCTCCCCGTCACGAGAAGGCGCTCGCCTCGGCGTAGGGCAGGAGTGTGGACGGAGAAGGTGAGGCCAGGCTGTGGCGAACCCTCTGGTGCTACCGCCTGCTGACCGAGGATATCGCAGAAGGCTGCAGAGAAGGCGGGGGCATCCTCAGGGCAGTCGATCCAGCGGTCTTGTGTGAAGACGGCCGTGTCGCCAGCGGGGAGATGAAGTTCGTGGGGGATCCGCCATTCCTCGCGCAGTACGGCACCCGTCTCATCGGTGAGGCGGTAGCTATATATATATTGTATAGGGGAGGTGGCGGAGGGGAGGTGTAGAGTCGCTTGCCAATGCCCTTCCCCGAGATGCTCGAGGGGGAGGGTCTGCGCTCCAGAGTGGGCGGGGCTGTCGGCAGCTCGGCCTACGAGCGTAAGCCGCTCGTGGGGCTGCGCCCAGTACTCGATGGAGAAGGTGACTGTCATCTATAGATAGGGTCCTACCATTCGTTCGTGTAGAGTAAGGTGCATCTGTGTGTACCTTCCGCTGCAAAGGTACGCAATATCTTCGGCCCTGGGGTAGGGTAGTGTGGCCTCGTTCTTCGGTAGGGAGGGGTATGAACCTATATTGGTCCGCGGGTCGACCTATATTGAGACTATTGCCGCGAGTCCTACCCTCTATTTAGCGTGCTAAGGCATCACACGCCCAGCTCCCCGATATGCCTCTCCGAAGTGATACGTAAGCCCCTTCGCCTTATCGCGAGCATTCCTCTTATCCAGCAGAGGAAAAAGTGTCCTTCTCGTGAAGGGAAAAGCACCTTCACGTAGTGGTATTCTCCTATCTATGCACGTAGTCTTAAAGACCAGGCACGTCAGTCCAAATATCCACGTACATAGATATTAGAGCTACGTACGTAGTCCAAACTTATCTGCCACTCGTCTGCAACTTTTCTCCCTACGCGGAGCAACAACCTAATAGAGGTCACTTCACAAAGTTATATAGCTCTACCCGCGCACCTATATTGGTCACTAAGCGAAGCTATATTGGTCGGTGACGTGACCTATATAGGTCGACCCGCGGACCAATATAGGTTCACTCATCCCCCTTCGTCGGGACGTCGCAGAAGCTCCCCGAAGAGAGGAGATATGACTGTGCGAAAAGCTGTGTCGTCAGCGGGCTTTCGGGAGGCGTAGAGTGTAAAATAAGTAGTGCTTCGCGGGTGTGAAAGCTCCATATTTTGGCTTTTTCTTACCTTTGCGTGTCACCCGAGGGAGCACAAGCGGTGCCTCAGACGGTGGCCTACAGACCCGAAAGCCGGGGACCTTCTTCGTCTTTATCCTGATCTCGGGGCCTGTCTCGAGCTATGGAGCGAGTCGCTGAAGGTATGTTGTACCTAAACCAAATTTTATGACGTTGAAAGGAATTCTTTTCGGCGCACTGGCGGGCGTGGTCCTCTTAGGAGCGACCTCAGCAAGCCTTCCCTCCCAGCCCTCTTCAAGTGGTCTCAGTGTGGGTGACGTGCTACCGGAAATGAAGTCTCTGGACGCGGAAGGTCGTGCCTCCACCACGGAGTCAGCACAGCGCTATCGTCTCATCCACTTCTGGGCAGCCTATGATGCTACCAGTCGCGCCGCGAATGTGGTATGGGATCATTACTTCGCTGGTAAGGCACAGACGGCTATCGACTACCAAGCCATCTCGCTTGATACCGACGATGCTGTCTGGTCACAGACGATCTCCCTCGACCAAGTGGATCAAGAGGACCAGCGCTACATCGCCCCCACGGAGCGTAGCCGCTATATGGCAAGTGCAGGACTCCTCGACGGACTACACACCTACCTTGTGGATGATCACGGGGTCGTCGTAGCCGTAGATCCGACGCCAAGCGAATTAGCGAACTATCATTAAACTCAAATTATTGGCAAGAGCCACGACCAGGGATCCCCTGGTCGTGGCTCTTGCTTTTTGTCTACGTGGCGGGCGAATGCCCCTCCTTATGTTGGGCTACTCGGTGCGGATGCTCTTCGGTCTCTGCCCGTAGAAGGGGGGACGCTGTGAGGCGAGCTGGCGCATGAGAGGGATGTCGGTGCTGTGAGCGGGGAGGGAAGTAGGGGAGGGAGGCGGTAGCTTCCCCTGGTTTCATTGAGATAAACGAAGTAGCCCCAACTCCTTGCCCACATCGGGTAAGGGAGTTGGGGCTACTATGCTTAGTGCTGAGCGTGCTCAGTCGTGTCGGTCAGGCGCGTATTACTTCTTAGCCTTGATGCCGAGACGAACGGGCTTGATCATGTTCTCAGGAGCGAGTACCGTGTCGAGGTCTTCCTTAGAGAGGATGCCGTGCTCGATGATGAGGTCATAGACACCACGACCCGTCTCGAGAGCTTCCTTAGCGATCTTCGTAGAGTTCTTGTAGCCGATGATGGGGTTGAGGGCGGTGACGATACCGATGCTATTGCGGACGTTGTCGCGGCACTTGTCTTCGTTGGCAGTGATGCCGTCGATGCAGAGCGTGCGGAGCGTGTCGAAGCCATTGATCAGGAGGTCGATCGACTCGAAGCAGCACTGTGCCATGACGGGCTCCATAGCGTTGAGCTCCATCTGCGAAGCGTCGCCAGCCATAGTGACGCAGAGGTCGTTACCCATGACCTTGTAGCATACCTGGCTCATGACTTCGGGGATGACAGGGTTCACCTTACCGGGCATGATCGAGGAGCCTGGCTGCATAGCAGGGAGGTTGATTTCGCCGAGACCGCAGCGAGGGCCGCTGGAGAGGAGGCGCAGGTCATTACAGATCTTGTTGACCTTGATAGCGATGCGGCGCAGAGCAGAGCTGTAGCCGACCATTTCGCTCGTGTCGCTGGTAGCGCCGACGAGGTCTTCGGTGAGGGTGATATCCCAGCCCGTGATCTTCGCCATAGCTTCGGTGCAGTAGCCAGCGTATTCGGGTTCAGAAGAGATACCCGTACCGATAGCCGTAGCACCCATATTGATAGCGAGGAACTGGTGAGCAGCGTAGTCGAGGTTAGCGATCTCGTGGCGGAGGATCGAAGCGAAGCCACCGAAGGTCTGGCCGAGCGTCATAGGCACAGCGTCCTGGAGCTGCGTGCGACCCATCTTGACGACGTGGGCGAACTCCTTAGACTTCTTCTCGAGAGCTTCGATGAGCTGGATGAAGTGGGGGCGGAGCTTGAGGTGCGAAGCGTAGAGACCGAGGTGGATAGCCGTGGGGTACGCGTCGTTGGTCGACTGCGAGCCGTTCACGTGGTCGTTAGGAGAGAGGTACTTGAACTCACCCTTCTCGTGGCCCATAATCTCGAGCGCACGGTTGCAGATGACCTCGTTGGCGTTCATGTTCGTCGTCGTACCTGCGCCCCCCTGGATCATGTCGACGGGGAAGTGCTGGTGGTGCTTGCCTTCGAGGAGCTCGTGGCAAGCCTGGACGATAGCATCCTTCTGCTGGTCGGTGAGCAGGCCAAGGCGGTGGTTAGCGATAGCGGCAGCTTCCTTGGTCCATGCGAGCCCGTGGACGAAGAGGGGGTAGTCGCAGAGGTGGAAGTTGCTGATGTTGAAGTTTTCTATCCCACGAAGGGTCTGCACACCGTAGAGGTGCTCGTTGCTGATCTGGCGTTCGCCGATCAGGTCACTTTCAAGGCGAAAGTCCTTGCCTGAAGTAGCCATAGTATGATGTCGTTACTAATAAGGTGTATTAAACTTTAGGGCAAAGTTACAGCTTTTTCGTTCTCAGCAAGGGGGTAGTGAGGCCCTTGAATAGCAGGCTGTCAGCGGGTTGTGTGGCGCTTTGCTCGCACTTATTATAATAATGTAGAGAAAGGGCGTGTGGTGAGGGATAAACGTGTGAAGCTGTCTGCCTTTTCGCGGGAAGGGTGGCTTTTTGCTTTGGTTGTATGTGTGCTCTTGTGCGAAGGGTGCGATGCACGCCCGTAGAAGGTAGGGGTATGAGCCTATATTGGTCCGCGGGTTGACCTATACAGCTGTGTGAAGTAACCTATATATAGGTTGTTGCTCCACGCAGGGATAAAAGTTGTGGACGAGTGGCAGATAAGTTTGGACTACGTACGTGGCTCTAATATCTACGTACGTGGATATTTGGATTTACGTGCCTGGTCTTTAAGACTACGTGCATAGATAAATGAAAACCACTGTGGGAAGGCGCTTTTTCCTTCACGAGAAGGACACTTTTTCCTCTGCGGAATCAGAGGAATACTTGCGATAAGGCGAAGGGCTTGTGTATCACTTCGGAGAGGTATATCGGAGTGTGATGCGGAGGCCTCGTTATGCGCCTGCCTTGGGAGTCCTGATAGTCCTCGAACTTATGTATCTTTGTGCGACAAAATGACAGACGGAAGATGAACGTAGATATTCAGCAGATCAAGCACCGCTTCGGTATCATCGGCACAAGCCCTCTACTCGACCACGCTATCCGCACGGCAGTGCAGGTGGCGCCCACCGATATGTCGGTGCTGGTCATCGGGGAGAGCGGTGTCGGGAAGGAGAGCTTCCCGAAGATCATCCATCAGAATAGTATCCGTAAGCACGGCCCTTATATCGCTGTGAACTGTGGGGCTATCCCTGAGGGGACCATCGACTCCGAGCTCTTCGGTCACCTGAAGGGCTCGTTCACGGGCGCTATCACCGACCGCAAGGGATACTTCCAAGAAGCCTCGGGCGGTACGATCTTCCTCGACGAAGTAGGGGAGCTTCCCCTCTCGACGCAGGCCCGTCTCCTGCGTGTCCTCGAGACGGGGGAATTCATCCCCGTCGGGGCAAGCCAAGCCCAGAAGACCGATGTGCGCATCGTCGCTGCGACGAATGTGAATCTGCAGGAGGCTGTCGAGCGTGGTCGCTTCCGCGAAGACCTCCTCTTCCGTCTCAATACCGTACCCATCGAGGTGCCTCCCTTGCGTAGCCGTGCGCAGGATATTCCCCTGCTCTTCCGTCTCTTCGCTTCGATGAGCGCCGAGCGCTACCATATGCCTCCCCTGCGTCTGACGCCCGAGGCCGCTAAGCTCCTCGAGGGCTATCGCTGGCCAGGGAATATCCGTGAGCTGCGCAACTTCACCGACCGCATCAGCGTCCTCGAGGAGGAGCGCACCGTGACGGCAGAGACCGTCTCGCGCTACCTGCCACGGGATCTGGGCGTAGACTATCATCCTGCTCTTCGCCAGCAGGCCGTGCTCGGTGAGGATGCTACGTCCTTCGCTAACGAGCGCGAGATCCTCTATCAGGTGCTCTTCGATATGAAGAAGGATATGGCGGAGATGAAGAATCTTATCGCCGGGATCATGCGTGGTGAGGTGCCAGTAGCTCAGCCCAAGGCTCACGGCGACTACACACCTACCGAGGTGCATACGTCCAATGCGCACCCCACGACGCTCGCTGGCCGTGATGACTACCGCAATGTCCTCTCGAGTCCCTCGGGCTATGCTCCCGTGGAGGATGTCGTCGAGATCCCTGCTACTCCACACGCTACGGGCCATCAGGCCGAGGTCTCAGACTTTGAGGAGCAGCCCCTCTCGCTCGAGGAGGCAGAGCGTAGCCTGATACAGGCCGCACTCATTCGACACGATGGCCGTCGCCGTCGTGCCGCCCAGGATCTCAAGATCTCCGAGCGTACCCTCTACCGCAAAATCAAGGAATATGGACTGGAAGAATAAGCTCCACCGCCGTGCCTTCGCCCTCATCGGGGCGCTTGTCCTCGTCGTCGCAGGCTGCAAGATCAGCTACCGCCCCAATGGTGGTGCACTCGACTATACCCAGCTCAAGACCATCACCATCGGTGAGGTCATCAATAAGGCGCCCATCGTCAACCCCATCCTCGCCTCCAGCTTCACTGAGAAGATCAAGGACTACTACGAGAGCCGTACGCGCCTCTCCCTCGTCCCGCAGGCGGGTGACCTCGAGCTTTACTGCACGATCACGGGCTACGACCTGACACCTATGGCCGTCAGTCAGGATAACTTCGCCGAGCGCACGGTCTTCACCGTGACGGTGCAGGTGAAGTATGTCAACCATGTCAATGAGAAGGAGAGCTTCGAGCGTAGCTTCAAGGCTTATCGCGACTTCCCACGTAGCCAGCCCTTCGTCGCTGTACAGGACGACCTGCTGCGTGAGATCATGGACGACCTCTTGAAGCAGATCTATAATGCTACGGTAGAGAACTGGTAGATGACACGCGACGAACTCTATAGCTACTTGGCTGATCCCAAGCGCCTCACCGCCGAGACGCTCGAGCCGATCCGTGCGCTCTATGAGTCCTATCCCTACTGCGCACCCTTCGCCTTCCTCTACCTATATAATCTCTCTTTGACGGGAGACGTGCGCTATGCCTCGGAGCTGCGTCGCCTCTCGGTGCTCCTGCCCGATCGGGAGCAACTCTTTCGCCTCGTCGAGGGGAATCGCCCCGCCTTCGTCGCAGCGACGCCCGATGCGCCTGCCGAAGCTGATGCCTTTGATCTCATCGATCACTTCCTCGATGGCGCACGCTCCTCAGGCGAAGATCTCCCCGAGGTGCTCCACTATGAAGGAGTGGGAGAGAGTCAAGACTACTTCGCTGGCGAGACGGCAGAGCCACTTCCCGCGGAGGGACTCTCCGAGCTTCTCGAGCCACGCACCGCTCCCGTAGCCCCCTCCGCAGCCCCTTTGGCAGAGGAGCCTGCTGCTGAAGAACTCCTCTCAGAGACCCTCTCTAAGATCTATATTCAGCAGCAGCATTACGATAAGGCACTGAGGATTATCCGCTCTCTCAGTTTGAATTATCCAGAGAAAAATCGTTTCTTTGCAGACCAGATACGCTTCCTGGAGCGCCTGATAGAGAATAATAAAACCACAAATTAGTATAAGACATGTTCTACCTACTCACGGTACTGATCCTGATAGCATCCATCGCTCTGGTGCTGCTGGTGATCGTACAGAAGTCTAAGGGCGGTGGCCTGGCTTCACCCTTCGCTTCGACGAATAACATCATGGGGGTCCGTAAGACTACCGACGTACTGGAGAAGGCTACTTGGTGGCTCTTCGGTATCGTAGCCGTGCTCTGCATCGCCTCGTCGCACTTCCTCGGCACGGGAACGGATGCTGATTCTAAGACGCAGCAGGTCCTCGAGCAGAATGCTGCTAAGGATGCTGCTCCTACGGCTCTGCCCGCCCTCGGTGGTGGTGCTGCTCCTCAGCAGGGTGCTCCTGCAGCAGCTCCCGCTCCTGCCACGGAAGCTCCTGCTCCCGCAGCTGCGCCTGCCAACTAAGGCTCCGTACACTTATATAATAGGCACGCCCCTCACCTGCTGAGGGGCGTGCCTATTTCTTTATCACTACGGGAGATAGGTGGTATGGTTTTATTCCGTATCTTTGCACCCGATCTAATGCAACGAAGCAGAAGGTTCTAACAATTTTACCGATTTAAATGGCAACGAAAATCCGTTTACAGCGCCACGGTCGCAAGGCTTATGCCTTCTATAAGATCGTCGTCGCTGACAGTAGAGCGCCACGAGATGGCAAGTTTATTGAGAAGATTGGTACGTACAACCCCAACACCAATCCTGCCACAGTAGATTTGGACTTCGAGCGCGCTCTGTATTGGCTCACGACTGGTGCACAGCCTACCGACACGGCTCGTAGCATCCTCTCTCACGAAGGCGTTCTCCTGAAGAAGCACCTCCTCGGTGGTGTCGCTAAGGGCGCATTCGACCAGCAGGCCGCTGACGCTAAGTTCGAAGCATGGAAGTCTAAGAAGGATGGTGCCCTTGGCTCTATCCGTGAGACCCTGGCTAAGGACAAGGCTAACGCCGCTAAGGCTGCTCTGGAAGCCGAACAGGCTGCCAACAAGGCCAAGGCTGCTGCTGTAGCTGCTAAGAAGCTCGCCGAAGCTGAAGCTAAGGCTGCTGCTGAAGCTCCCGCTGAAGCTGAAGAAGCTCCTGCTCAGGAAGAAGCTGCTGCAGAATAGTCGACCGCTGCATCCTCGTAAGAGATGTCTCCGATAAAGAAATAGCGGACGCTCACCCTTCACCTCACTTACGTGGGGTGAAGCGGTGGGCGTCCGCTTCTTTGTCGTCTTATCCACCTTTATCCATCACTCACACTTAGTCCTCTGGCTGTGACGGCCGTCACAGCCACCTGTACAAACAAAGCGTATGAAGAAGTATTTACTTCGTCTCTTGGTACTGGCTCTCTTTGCCTTCGCCACCCCAGCCGTATGGGCCCAGGTGACGACCTCGGCGATCAACGGTACGATCACCGACCCTACTACCAAGGAGACACTCATCGGCGCCAGCGTTGTCGCCAAGCACCTGCCTACCGGTACGACCTACGGCGCTATCACCAACGCCAAGGGGAACTTCAGCATCGTAGGTATGCGCCCAGGTGGTCCCTACACCCTCACTATCTCCTATATCGGCTATCAGTCTGCGAAGATCGAGAACGTCAACCTCGCTCTCGGTGAGACGGAGACCTTCAACATTGAGATGAAGGACGATACCAAGCAGCTCACCACGGTCGTCGTCACGGGGGCTAAGGGTAACAAGTTCAACACGCAGAAGACTGGCGCTGGCTCAGCCTTCTCTCGTAAGAACATCGAGCGTGTCCCTACCGTATCGCGTAGCATCATGGACATCGCTAAGCTCACGCCTCAGGCTAACGGTAGTGGCTCCTTCGCTGGGGCTAACAGCCGCTTCAATAGCTTCCAGATCGACGGTGCTGTCAATAACGACGTCTTCGGTCTCGGCACCTCGGGTAAGAATGCTATCTCCCTCGAAGCTATCGACGCTCTGCAGGTCGTCATCGCTCCCTTCGACGTCCGTCAGTCGGGCTTCACGGGTGGTGGTATGAACGCTATCACGAAGTCGGGTACCAACACCTTCCACGGCTCGGTCTACGACTACTACTACAACCAGGACTTCTTCGGCACGACTGCTGGTAAGGACGTCAAGACCCGCAAGGCTCTCGACAAGCAGTATGAGAACACCGTCGGCTTCACGCTCGGTGGTCCTATCCTCCGCGACAAGCTCTTCTTCTTCGCCAATGGTGAGTACGTCAAGGGTATCCGTCCCTCGACCTTCACGCCTGGCAACGGCTCTGTCGTCCCCGAGGAAGATGCTAAGAAGATCGCTGACAAGCTCACGAGCCTCGGCTACAATGGTGGCAGCTACGCTACGCAGGACATCCCCAGCGAAACCTTCAAGGGGCTGGTCCGCCTTGACTGGAACATTAACTCCGCTCATCGCCTCACGCTGCGCTACAGCCACATCAACGATAAGCCCTACAACTTCTCGAACTCTCCTACGCGCCTGCGCTTCTACAACAACGGTTACCACAAGCACAGCGTCACCAATACTATCGTCGCTGAGCTGAACTCTAAGCTCACGGACAAGCTCTCCAACGAAGCTCGTGTCAGCTACAGCGGTATCCGCGACAAGCGCACCTACCTCGGTGGTGCCTTCCCCTTCGTCCTCATCAATGGTACGGCTGGTAAGGCTCGCTATCAGGTCCTCGCTGGGGTCGACAAGGATACGCCTGCTAACGAACTCGATCAGGACATCTTCTCTCTGACGGATAACCTGACGCTTGCACTCGGCAACCACACGCTGACCTTCGGTACGCACAACGAGCTCTTCCGCATGCGTAACCTCTACCTCACGAACTACTACGGGAACTATGAGTACTCCACGCTCGATGACTTCCTCGCTATCGGTACGGCTAATGAGGTAGCTCCTAAGTCTTACGGCTACTCTGCTGCTGACGTCTCTCGTACGGGCGACGCTCGCTGGGCTCCCAGATTCCGCGCTGGTCAGCTGGGCTTCTATGCTCAGGATGAGTGGAAGGCTACCGATCACCTCCGCCTGACTTACGGTCTGCGTGTCGATATGCCCTTCTTCCTTGACCGTCCTACGGCTAACCCCGACTTCAATAGCTCTGCTGTCGCTAAGGAATACGGTGTCACGAATAACTACCTGCCTCCTATCCGTCCGCTCTTCTCGCCACGTGTAGGCTTCCGCTACGATGTCGATGCTGATAGTCGCTACGTCATCCGTGGGGGTACGGGTATCTTCACCGGTCGTGTGCCCTTCGTATGGATCGCCAATAGCTTCTCCAATAGCGGTATGGAATACCTCCGTACGGCTGTCCTCGGTGCGAACGTCCCCACCATGCGCTTCAACGCTGATGTCAACCATCAGTTCACGCAGCCTGGTAAGACGACAGAGATCGATATGGTCGGTACGAACTTCCGCTATCCTCAGGTATGGCGCTCGAACCTCGCTTTCGATGCTAAGCTCCCCGGTGGTTTCCGTGCTTCGCTCGAAGGGATGTACACGCGCAACCTCAATAGCGTACGCTACCGCAACCTCCTCCTCCGTCCCGATGGTACGCTCGACCATGGCAATGGTCAGGTCCGTCCTGTCTACAAGATCGATGCTGCGCTCGCTCAGCAGTACACGAATCTGATCCTCCTCTCGAGCAACAACCTCGGCTATAGCTACAACCTCACCGCTACGCTGTCGAAGGACTTCGGCCACGGCCTCGATGCTTCGATCGCCTATACCTTCGGTGAGGCTAAGGCTGGCAACGACGGTACGAGCTCGCAGGCTGCTTCGAACTGGGGCTACAACTACTCGAACGATATCAACGGCGAGGAGCTGTCTTACTCCAACTTCGATATGCGTCACCGCATCATCGGTCAGCTCAACTACCGCGTAGAGTATGCTAAGCACTTCGCTACGACCATCGGTATCATCTACAACGGGCAGTCGGGTGGTCGCTACTCGATCCTCTACTACGGTGACGCTAACGGCGACGCTCGTACGATCCCTGGTCTGCGCAATGACCTCGCTTACATCCCCACGAAGGACGAAGTCGCTAACGGCTACTTCACCGCTTCGATCGCTAACAAGCCCGGCGAATCTCCTGCTGACCGTGCTCTCCGCCAGGCTCAGGCCAACAAGGAGATGGCAGAAAGCTTCGAGCAGTTCATCGCCAGCAGCGGTGACCTCGCTCAGCAGCGTGGCCGCATCGCTCCTCGCAATGCCTTCATGTCTGAGTTCGTCCACAAGTTCGACCTCCACTTCGCTCAGGACTTCTTCCTCAACATCGGTGGTCGTCGTCACACGCTCCAGCTCAATGCCGATATCATCAACCTCGGCAACCTGCTGAATCGTGGCTGGGGTATGAGCCCATACATCCAGTACGACAACATTACCCCCATTGCGATCTCTACCGACCGCGCTACGGGCAATACGGTCTACAGCTTCACGCACCACCGCAGCACGCCTTGGGATTACTCCGACATCAACTCTCGCTGGAGAGCTCAGGTCGGTGTGAAGTACACCTTCTAATCGTGACGTAGTCCTGGCGACTACTCTACGCGAAAAAGCCTCGGGGCACCTCCCTCCACTTCGGTGGAGAGGGGTGCCCCGAGGCCTTTCTGTTTTGTGGGGATTAGTTTAGTTTCTCCCACCAGTCGTCGGTGGTGAAGGTGCTGTCGGTGTAGTGGACGACGTCGCCAAGGCGAGGCATCAGGATGGGGAAGCCCTTCTCATCGCGCAGGCGCTTAGCGTTCTGTAGTGGCTCTTTCCAGGGGTGCATCGCCAGGGCGAACTTCGCATGATGCACCGTGAGGAAGCGCTTAGCGCCGAGGGCTTGCATCGTCTCACCGAGGTGCTCGGGGAGCATGTGGATGCCGCTCCAGTTCTCCTTGTTGTACTGCCCGTTCTCGAGGATAGCCAGATCCAGTTGGGGGAACTGCTTCCCGATCTCGGCATAGTGTGGGCCGAAGCCGCCATCACCACCGACGTAGACCGAGTGCTTCGGGCCCTGCAGGACGAAGGAGGCCCATAGCGACTGGGCATGCGTGAGACCTCGGCCGGAGAAGTGCTGCGTGGGGAGGCAGTGTACGCGCCCACCCTCTGCCGTCGGGGTGCTTTCGCCCCAGTCCAGCTCTACGATCTGGTCGGGACGGTAGCCCCAGCGCTCGAGGTGCGCCCCGACGCCAAGTCCTGTGTAGACCTTGCGCACACGGCTCTGCAGCTCCTTAGCTACGTGGTAGTCGAGATGATCCCAGTGGTCGTGGCTGATGACGAGGTAGTCGATCTCGGGGAGGTCAGCGACGTCGAAGACCTGCGTGCCCTTGAAGAAGGCGTTGGAGATGCCGAAGGGTGCGCCCTCGACGAAGACGGGGTCGATGAGGTAGCGCACGCCGTCCATCTGCAGGAGGTAGCCCGAGTGGCCGAACCATACGATGAGGTCCTCCGAGCGGTCGAGCTTCTTCAGGTCGTGGCGCACCACGGGGATGCTGTCGACAGGGCGGATATCATCGGGGCGATCAAAGAGGAACTTCCAGAGGATCTTGATGCGGTCGCCCATAGAGCTGGTCTGCATAGCTTGGGGCATAGGGTAGCGATTTTGGAAGCGCCCGTCACGATAGTTCGGCGAGTGCTGGATGCGCTCCAGTCGTGCACCCGAGGGGAGCGCTCCGAAGGAAGGGCTGTGGAGGACGAGGTAGCCGATGCCGAAGAGGACGGCGACGATGATACCGAGGGTAATGAGGAGTGTCATAAGGCGGCGCTTGATTTTACTCATAGGAGCACACGTATATATGTATGGATAAAATGGCTTCGTAGCGAATGTTCCTTCATAACGCTCACGTGGGGATAATTGTTCCTGCATCCCCTTTGTCTGTCGATCCAATATATAGGTATATGGATGTGTGGGGTAGAGCTATATAGCTTTGGACTGCTTCCTATATAGCTTTGTGACGTGACCTATATGAGGATGTTGCTCCTCGTAGGGATAAAAGTTGTGGACGAGTGGCAGATAAGTTTGAGCTACGTACGTGGCTCTAATATCTACGTGCGTGGATATTTGGATTTACGTACCTGGTCTTTAAGACTACGTGCATAGATAGAAGAATACCACTGCGGGAAGGTGCTTTTTCCTTCACGAGAAAGATGCTTTTCCTTCCGCTGAATAAGAGGAATACTCGCGATAAGGCGAAGGGTTTGTGTATCACTTCGGAGAGGTATATCGGAGAGCTGGGCGTGCGATGCCTTAGCATTCCAAATAGAGTACAAGACTCGTGGCGACAGTCTCCTATAAGGGGGTGCTTCAAACCACTATTGGTCGGTGGGTGAACCTATATAGGTCGACGCGGTGACCTATATAGCTTGGAGGGCTGACCTATATAGGTTCGTTTGTGGACGTCAGGAGAGGAGGGCGCCGACTCATAAAAATAGAGTAGAAAAGGATCGCCGCACGTCTCGATGACTACCTATATATAGCTATTTTTCATCAATAGGACTCATTTGCCTCAGCCGTGATGTACCTTTGTATCGCCCTCTTGATGAGGCAAGAAGTGGCTCCTCTGCTCGTGGATTGAGTAGGGGGGGCCTACTTATCATATAAATAGAATGATTCATCGTAAATAGAATGATTCATCGTAAGTTACTCCTTACGCTTGGCCTCGGCTGTCACAGCTTCTTGGCTATGGCACAGAGTCCCAGTGTGCACGGGACACAGCAACCCGATCACGAGCTCCAGGACGTCGTCGTAGTAGGCTCACGTATACCGGAGATCAAGCAGCGCGCCGCTGCAAGTATCACGATTATTCCCGAGCGAGATATTCGGGAGATGAGCCAGATCTTGCCTGATATGCAGGCTATCGTTGGCTACTTCATCCCTGGAGTGCCTCCTACGGGCAACAATGTGAACGAGCGCTACAACACCCTGCGTGGGCGTAGCATCCTCGTCCTTATTGACGGTATCCCCCAGTCTACGCCCCTGCGAGCCACGAGTCGTGACCTCCGCTCCATCGACCCTGCTGCGGTAGAGCGTATCGAGGTTATCAAGGGGGCTACCGCCATCTTCGGTAATGGTGCCAACGGGGGGATTATCAACATTGTCACCAAGCAGAATAAAGAGAAACGTCCCTTCGGCGGGCAGTCTCAGCTGAGCTATACGGATCACAATTTCTTCAAGAGCTCAGAGAAGACGGCGGGCTATCGTCTCTCGCAGCAAGTCTACGGGCAGGCTGGCTCCTTGAGTTACCTCGTCGATGGTGTCTACCAGCATACGGGATCGGCTATTGCCGCCAATGGCGTCTATCTCTCGCCTCGCTATGGGCTCGGAGATACGCGTACGATCAACACTTTGGCGAAGTTAGGCTACCGCTTCAACGACCGTACGCAGCTGGAGCTGATGTACAACTTCTTCCGCACAGAGCAGGATGGTCCTTTAGTGGCTTCGGGCGGGAAGTACTTGGTCTCGCCTCGTATCGGCGTCCCAGGGACCCAGCCTGCTGAAGCGATGCCTGAGGGTCTGCCCTACAACCATAATGCGTATCTCAAGCTAAGCTCTCGCGAAGTCTTCGCTCAGACTGACCTCGAAGTCTCGCTCTTCGGGCGCAGCATCAAGTCGGTCGCTGACTATCGCAAGCACAATCCGAAGAGTCCGCGCTGGGAAGAGACCAGCGGTCAGGCGGTTACCAAGGCGTCGCAGGGGGGGGCGCGTGCTCAGCTCCTTTCACGTCTCACCCCTTCGTCACAGCTGAATCTTCAGCTGCTCTATGGGGCGGACTTCCTCTTAGATCAGACAAGTCAGCCTCTGGTCGATGGTCGCTACTGGGTGCCTAAGATGACTTCGGTGAACTATGCTCCCTTCGTGCAGGGTAAGGCGGTGCTGTCTGACCTGCTGACTGTCAAGGCTGGAGCGCGCTACGACTGGATCGATGTCCACGTCCCTGACTATACCGTCCTGCGTGCCAAGAAGACGGATCCCCTCGTGCAGGTCGCTGGAGGTACGCTCGGCTACCGCAACCTCTCGCTCAATGTGGGCGCGACGTACAACGGGCTCAAGGCCTTCCAGCCCTTTGTCTCTTACTCTGAGGGCTTCTCTATCTATGACCTCGGGCGTACCCTTCGCTCGGCTAAGGCTGATGCACTCTCAAAGATCGAGACCGATCCAGTGCGTACGCACAATTATGAGGCAGGCTTCTATTCGCATCTTTCCGATCTCTTCGGGGAAGGTACGCGCTTAGACCTGCAGGGGGCCTTCTACTATACTTATGCAGCTCTGGGGAGTGATCTCATCAGTCAGAATGGCTTCTGGGTAGTTGACCGCTCTCCACAGCGTATCTATGGTATGGAGCTGAGTGCAGAAGCTACGCTGAGTCCGAAGCTCTCACTGGGTGCGACCTTCTCCGCTCTGGAGGGGCGTAAGCGTCTCGCTGATGGCTCGTGGAATGGCTATATGTCGGGGCAGTCTATTCCTCCGCTCAAGCTCACGGCTCACGTCAGCTATCGTCCCATCAAGGATCTGTCGCTACGTCTCTTTGCTCTGCATACGGGTAGCCGTGATCGCTTTGCTCCCAAGACGAATCCTACTACGAATGAGAGCCAATACGCCGAGGGTGAAGGGGTGGTCAAGCCCATCTCGCTGCTCTCCCTCCAGGGGGCTTATCGTCTCGGTGCCTTCACGGTGGGGCTCGGTGTCGAGAACCTGCTGAATACTACCTATTACCCCATCCAGTCTCAGCTCGTAGCACGCGATGCGGAGTATACGCAGGGCAATGGGCGTATGGTCACACTCTCGCTGAGCTACCGCTATTAGTCGGCGATAGTGCCTCCCGCTTATGAGCGGGGAATCGGGCAATCGTAGGTCGGTCTCTTCCGTCCTGCGGTTGCCCGACTTGTTTCGTGGTACTGCCAGTGTAGTAGGGTGGTGCAATCGACTACTTATTGGGGTGGTGAACCACTACTGCTTTGAATACGAATATCTATTTGAACGGTGGAGGGGACGTATATTGCATCGCGTGACTCCTGCCTCGCACGCTGTGCTGGTGCTTGGGTGGATGGAAGCGTTTGCGTTGCGTAAAAGAGCTGTATATATTGTATAGATATAGGTCGCAATTGGGGTGATGAAAATGCGAAGCCCCCGAAGAAGATGAGAGATTCCTACATAGGGGCTGAGACATTTCTCAAGGAATAACCATTGTCTATATAGGAATAGACTGCTTACATCTTGGGTTGTTAATAATTTTATATCTTTGTAATGTTTAAACAGGTGAGGTGGCTTCCCTTTAGAGGGAGGATCCATTGAGTCTACGACCCACTGAATCTAATGCCATCTTGCTCCCAGAGGGCTATTTACGAAGCCTTAGCATACTGCTTCAGCCCTCGTCAAGACAAGTAACATGACAACTCCTAATTAGAATGTATATATGAAGAAACTTTCTTTGGTTCTTTGCGCTACGATGCTTGCTGGCATTGGTAGCAAGGCTATGGCTCAGGTACAGGATGTTAGCTTCACGGTCGCACCCGTAGTAGGCTACACCCACTGGGACAACAAGCTTAACCTCGGTGACTCACCCTTCTGGGGTGTGCGCGCTGGCTTCGGCTTCGGCCCCCTCGTTGAGATCCGTGGGATCTATGAGCGCAGCTTTGACCTCAAGGGCAAGCTCAAGAACAACTCCTCGACGCCCTCATGGCTCCTCAACTGGGCTGACAAGCTCGAAGACTCTAACGTAGACATCAAGCGCTACGGTGGTGAGCTGAAGCTCAACCTTTGGTCTAACGCCTTCGTTACTCCTTACCTCACCGCAGGTGGTGGTATCATGGAGTTCGGCTACACGGCTACGCCCGTCGGTGGTGCAGCTACGAGCTACAAGGAAAAGCAGATCTACGGCGCTGGTGGTGTCGGTCTGAAGTTCAACATGGGCCGTCGCGTATCCCTCTCGCTCGAAGGTAAGGACCTTATCTTCAACGTCAACCCAAGCAACCGCTACCTCGCTTCTGCCGCTAACGGCGGTGAGCAGCTCCACAACTGGACGGGTCAGGCTTCGCTTGACATCTACTTCGGTGGCACGAACTACGACTCTGGCGATGCGATCTCTCGCGCGTACCGTAATATGTACTCCGATGGCTTCCGTGGCGTTAAGTTCGTCCTCGAGCCCGGTGTCGCTTACGTAGACTATCCCTCTGCTTCGGGTCTTGAGCCTCAGTGGTTCCTCGGTGGTTCTGCAGGGTTTGACCTCTCGTCGATCTTCGGTATCCGTGGGTTCTACTACTCAGCTACGAAGACTCCTGGTACGCTCGACTTCAACCTGAACAACGAGCTCCGCATGTACGGGGGTAACTTCATCGCTCGTCTGAACATGCCTCGCGGTCTGACGCCTTACCTCAACCTCGGTGCTGGTTATCGCGAAGTCACGGGTAAGTTCACGCCTACCGTCACGGGTGCTACGCCTAAGAGCGGCCTCTTCCTCTTCGGTGGTGGTGGTCTTGAGATCCCCCTCTTCAAGTATGTCGCTCTCTATGGTAGCGTCAACGCTATGCTGAGCGAGCAGGAAAATCCTGCTATCACGAGCGTCACCGACCCTGCTGACGTGAAGGTCAATGCCTTCTATCAGGCTGGTGTCCGCTTCAACTTCGGTCGCTCTAACCGCGATGGTCGTGAGCTCTACCAGAGCTACAGCGATGCTCAGACGCGCTCTGAAGTCGCTCGCCTGCAGGAATCCAACCTTGAGGAAATGAACGCTCTGCGTGCTGACTACGACGCTCGTATCAAGAAGCTCAACGCTCAGCGTGCTGACTACGATGCTCGTATCAAGAAGCTCAACGAAGAGCTGGCTGATGCAGTCTCTCGCCGCGACACCGTCACGGTGACCCGCGTACTGCGTGAGAAGAACGAAGTAGCTGACCGCATCACGCACGTCGACAACCAGACGACTCAGGTCGCTACGCAGTCTGCTCAGCAGGGCCGTACGGTCACGCTGACCAAGGCTCAGTTCGACGCTCTCGTCAACCAGGTCGTCAGCGACCTCAAGCGTGAGAAGGGCTCACAGGTATCTGTATCTGATGTCACGGGTAGCAACCTCTCTGACCTCGATAAGATCCTCCTGCTGAACGCTCTCTATCGTAGCCCCTACGCTGCTCCTAACTTCCTCGGCCAGCCCGTACAGGCTCAGCCTCAGGTACAGCAGAGCCAGGACGCCTCTAAGGTAGACCCCAACATCGCTCTCGTCAAGCGCCTCGACCAGGTCATCGACCGCCTCGATGCTATCAACACGACGCAGGCTCAGCAGATCACTGGTGCTCAGCAGTCGGGTAAGTCCAGCGATGACATCCGCCTCATCGAGCAGTATCTGCAGAATGAGCAGAACCGTCGCGACCGCGTCATCGTCGCTGGTCAGAACGAGAAGGATGAAGTCTACGCTAAGGAAGTCAAGGTAAAGCCTGCTAAGGAAACGCTGAAGTTCAACCGTGCTGCCCTCTTCGTAGGTCCTAACTTCGGTGATCAGTCCGGTGTCAACGTAGGCGCTCGCGGCTACATGCAGATCCTCGACTCGCAGTTCGACTTCGCTCCCGATGCTTATGTAGCCTTCGGTAAGAAGACGGGCTTCGGTCTGAACGCTAACGTCCTCTACAACCTGCCTACCTTCCTCGACGGGGCTATCACGCCTTACCTCGGTGTCGGTCTGGGTGTCAATAGCATCGGTGGTGTATCACGCTTCCTCCCCAACTTTGTCGTCGGTACGTCCCTCGGCAACGTCCTCGGTGGTCGTGTCTTCGTTGACTACACCGCTCGTGGTGCCTTCCGCAACAACCAGCTGGCTGTAGGCTATCGCTTCAACTTCTAAGAGACATGCGTCCTATGAAGTCCCTCCTCCTTGCTCTCTCCCTCTTCTCTGTTAGCTCTGTCGCCTTGGCACAGAGCGCAGGGCAGAGCGTGAGTCAGCCTCTCACTGCGGCCGACACGCTCATCACCCTCTCTGAGGAAGATCTGATGCGTGCCGTGCGTGCTGTCGCCGAAGCCCGTATCGCATCGGAGAGCCAGCAGCAGACCAAGCAGACGACCTACGGCCTCACGGCCGAAGACCTCCGTCTGGTGAAGCTGCAGATGCTCCTCAGTGCCCTCGGTCTCGGTGGTGTAGCACCCCAGCAGCCCATGCCCTACGCACCTGCTGGTAGCGTGAACTATACCTACGCACCTCATACTGCTACCCAGGCACAGCCTCAGGGGAGCAATAGCCGTCTCGACCGCCTCGAGCAGCTGATGCTCCTCCTCCTGCAGCGCCGTGACTCGGACCGCGATGCTATCGTCCTGCCCGCTCGCTCTAAGGGCAAGAAGCAGACGATCATCCAGCAGCCCGTCGTAGACAATAGCTCGAGCGACTCGCTCCTGCGCGAGCTCCAGCAGGAGCTCGCAGCTCTGCGTGCCGCTCAGCAGGCTCAGCCCGCACAGCAGCCTCAGGTGATCATCCAGCAGCCCGCTCCCACGGTGATCCAGCAGCCCGCTCCTACGGTGATCCAGCAGCCCCTGCAGCCCGAGGTGCAGACGAAGACAGAGGTCCGCACGGACACGGTCGTCGTCTCCTACTTCAAGCGTCAGGTCTTCTTCGCCGTAGGTAAGAGTGATCTGCTCCCCGAAGCACGCCTCGCTCTCAACGAAGTCTATCGCGTCCTCGCAGGCGATCCCGATATGAAGCTCTACCTCACGGGTTACGCTTCCCCCGAAGGGAATGCCCTCGTGAACGAGCGTCTCTCGCAGCGCCGTAGTCAGGCTGTCCTCGACTACCTCACTGCTTGTGGGATCTCTTCCGACCGCCTCATCAGCATCGCTGGTGGCATCGACCGCAATACCGACCTCAAGAGCAGCGCTCGCCGTGTCGACATTGAGCTGAAGAAGTAAGCCCATCGGCACGCTATCCACATAGCAAGAAGCCCCATCTATCCCGCTGATAGATGGGGCTTTTTCGTTATCTTTGAGGAGAATGTGCCCTGCAGGTGAGTGCTAAGGCATCTCGTCTATAGGGGGCTATCGTCCCAAGTTTCATTTATCGCCCATGCTTCATCAGACACGCTCGCTCCTGGCGGGCCTCCTGCTCAGCCTCGTACTGGTAGGCTGCTCCTCGGCGGGTCTTGGTAGCTCAAAGAGCCTTGACCCGATCGACTATGTAGACCCCTACATGGGGAATATTAGCCATCTCCTTGTGCCCACCTTCCCCACAGTGCATCTGCCTAATGGGATGATGCGTGTGCATCCGCAGCGCACGGACTATGCCTCTGAGCAGATCGCAGGCCTCCCGGTGATCCTGACGTCGCACCGTGGTGTGTCGGCCTTCGCTATCAGTCCACTGAGTGCCCTCAGCGATAGCCTCCCCGAGGTGTCACGCTATAGCTACGATAGCGAGAGCGTCCGTCCCTACCTCTATGAGGTGACCTTGCTGGAGCCCGAGGTACGTGTGCGCTATGCTCCCTCGTACCGCAGTGCGATCTATCAGTTCAACTTCGAGCGGGCTAAGGCAGGTCATCACCTTGTCTTCTCTACGCCCGACGGGGAGCTCGTCGCTTCGGGGAAGAACCTCTTCGGCTACCAGCAACTCGAGGACTCTACGCGTGTCTACCTCTACGCCGAGCTGGATGCAGAGCCCACGGAGCGCCTCGTGCGTGATACACTCACGGGGCGCCTCGCGACGGTCGATGGCGTGGCACGTGGCAATACCCTCTGCCTCTCCTTCGCTAAGCAGGGCGTGACCCTCCGCTACGGCGTGTCGTACATCAGCGTCGAGCAGGCCAAGCGCAACGTCGAGCAGGAGATCCAGTCCTTCGAGGTCGATATCGTCGCTAAGTACGGACGCAACGAGTGGTCTAAGGCCCTCGATAAGGTCGAGATCGAGGGCGGTACTCCCGAGGAGCGCCGTGTCTTCTACACCTCGCTCTACCGCACCTACGAGCGTATGATCTGCCTCTCGGAGGACGGTCGCTACTGGAGTGGCTTCGACAAGAAGGTCCACGACGACGAGGGCGTACCCTTCTATACCGATGACTGGCTGTGGGATACCTACCGCGCTACGCACCCCTTACGTATCCTCCTCGACCCTGTGAAGGAGCAGCAGATGCTCACGAGCTACCTCCGTATGGCTGAGCAGAGCCCCGAGGGATGGCTGCCTACCTTCCCCGAAGTCACGGGCGATACGCACCGCATGAACGGCTCGCACACCATCGCCACCTTCGCTGATGCCTATGCTAAGGGCCTCTCGGGGTTCAACCTCAGCGCCGCTTATCAGGCCTCGAAGAAGACCCTTGCCGAGAAGTCCTACCTGCCCTGGACGCGCCGTCCTAAGGGCGAGCTCTCTGAGTTTATGGATCGCGAAGGCTACTTCCCAGGGCTGGATATCGGGGAGAAGGAGACCGTCCCAGAGGTGACGCTGTGGGAGAAGCGCCAGAGTGTCGCCGTCAGTCTCGCTGCAGCCTACGACTACTGGTGTCTGTCGCAGCTGGCGAAGTTCTCCGGCCACGACGTGGAGAGTGCCGACTATCTGCGTCGCTCCTACGACTACCGCAAGCTCTTCAACTACGATACGGGCTTCTTCCACCCCAAGAATAAAAAGGGGCGCTTCATCGAGCCCTTCAACTACGAGCTCTCTGGTGGCCTCGGTGCACGTGACTACTACGACGAGAATAATGCCTACACCTACCGCTGGGATGTGCAGCACAACCCTGCTGACCTCATCTATCTGATGGGCGGTCGCGAGCGCTTCATCGAGCGTCTGGACGAGACGCTGCGCACGCCACTCAGTATGTCGAAGTGGGAGTTCTACAGCAAACTCCCCGACCAGACGGGGAATGTCGGGCAGTTCGCTATGTCAAACGAGCCCAGCCTTCACATCCCCTATCTCTACAACTATGCTGGAGCTCCCTGGCGCACGCAGCGTCTGGTGCGTAAGCTCATTGACACATGGTTCCGTGGAGACCTGATGGGTATGCCTGGTGACGAAGACGGTGGCGGTATGACGGCCTTCGTGGTCTTCTCCATGATGGGTATCTACCCCGTGACCCCTGGTATCCCTGTGTACAACATCGGTACGCCCTTCTTCTCGAAGGTGACGCTGCGTCTGGCTTCGGGGCGCACCTTCGTCATCGAGGCGGAAGGCGCTTCCTCGGAGAACAAGTACATCCAGAAGGCTACGCTCAACGGCAAGCCACTCGATCGCCCCTGGATCCGCCACAGCGATCTGGCTGCCGGTGGCAAGCTCGTCTTCACTATGGGCTCTCGCCCCAATAAGAGCTGGGGTGCGACTATGCCTCCTCCCTCTGCTGAGCGCGTCGAGCTGACGGAATAGTCCGCACCGCTCCTAAAAAGTCCTACCGCTCCCCCGCCTCGTGCCACCGCTGCACGGGGTGGGGGAGCGGTCGTTTATTCGCTTCGCTCACAGGCTACTCCGGGCGCGAGAAGGCGTAATTCAGAATGTCCCCTTCGGAAGGTCATTGGCTGAACCAGTACTGGTCGACGAAGTGACCAGTACTGGTAGCTAATATCGACCAGTACTGCTTCGCATCGTGACCACTACTGGTCCGATCGCTGACCAGTACTGCTTCATTTTCGCTCCTCCGATCGTATTGATTGTGAAGGCGTAGTGAAGGCGCATAAGAAAGCCCCGCCTAAGTCCGATTACTTCGGCTTTGGCGGGGCTTATCTATGTAGGATGGGAGAGGGCTTAGAAACCGAACTTCCCGTTCTTATTCTGGTGCTGCTCGGCAGGAGTGACGGGCTCGACGACATCCCAGTGCTCAGCGATCTTACCGCCTTCGACTCGGAAGAGGTCGTAGAAGGTCACTGCCTTGCCTGCGAAGCTCCCTTCGCTGACAGCGAGGACGAAGTTCCCCTCACCGAAGACGCGGTGTACGCGGTCGTAGGCCATCGCGATACCCTGCTTAGTCATAGCCTCGAGTGCTGTGCCGAGGCCTGAGAGCCCGTCAGCGATAGCAGGGTTGTGCTGGATGTAGTTGTCTCCGTCGAAGTAGCTCGTGAGCTTCTCGGGGGCGTTGCCCTGCAGGACGTCAGAGACGAACTGAGCGCCGAGCTTCTTATTGGCTTCGGTCTTGTCGAGGTCCTTGATCTCGGTCGTACCGTCGATCATCGTGTGACCGCTGGGGTTAGCAGAGGCCGGCTTTTCCTGCAGATTGTCCCAGTGCTCTACGATCTTCCCATCCTCGAAGCGGAAGATGTCGAAGCCGATCTTGGGGCCGAAGAAGTTGTAGTCCGTGTGGGCGATGATGAAGTTTCCATCCTGGAGGACGCGTACCGTATTCACACGTGCAGAGCCTTGGGGAAGGGCGGAGAGGGCTTCGCCGAAGCCAGCGAGACCATCCTTGATGCTGAGGTTGTGCTGGATGTACTTAGCGGGGTTGATGACTGCTACGGGAGCTGCTTCTCTCGTTTCGATGCTCTTGAGGAGAGCGATAACCTGTTCCTTCTGATTCATTGTGCTATTTGTATTTGAGTTGATTCGTATCTTTTGACACTGCAAAGGTACGGGGCATAGCACGCCCTACTGTAATCCTTTTCGGACTTTGTAGGGTAAATCTCCGACGGGCGGTTAAGGTCGCTGGCTGAGGCGGAAGGCTTGGGGTGTCGTACCCGTATGCCGACGGAAGAACTTATTGAAGTTCGTCGGCTCATCGAAGTTCAGCGCGAAGGCGACTTCCTTGATGGAGAGGTCGCTGTAGCTGAGGTAGCGCTTAGCCTCGAGGAGGCGGCGCTCATCGAGGTAGGTCTTGGGTGTCATACCGAGAGCCTCACGCACAGAGGAGGCCAGCTGCTTCTCAGTGACCCCGAGCTTCTGCTGATAGTCTTGGATATTGTATAGGCGGTGGTGGTGCACCTCGACAGCGTTGATGAAGTCGCCGACGAGCCCGCGCATCTGGAGCGCCTCGCTGGGAAGACGGCGCCCGAGCTCGGCGAGGAGGATACGTAGATAGCTACGGATGATGATGGCTTGATACTCATCGGGAGTGGTCGATAGCTCACACATCATCTGATGGAGTAGGCTATCGATAGCGGACTCTGCGAGAGAGATGGCCTTATGCCCGAGGAGGTTCGCACTGCGTAGACGGTGCAGAGCTTGGAGGTCGGAGGGTATTTCGCCGAGGAACTCGGGGACGAAGAGCACGGCAGTGGCCTGTGGGCGTGTGTCAAGATGGAAGTGTACGACTTGCCCTGGGATGATGAAGAGGGCTTGCTCGCTATGAAGGCACACCTCCTCGAAGTCGAGCTGGAGCGAGAAGCTCCCCTCCTGTACCCATAGGATTTGGTAAAAGTCCGCACGATGCACCTTATCCGCCTTGTCTCTCTTTTCCCAAAGGAAGTCAAGGGGCTTGACCTCGATACCGAGCATCGAGGGGGCGTTGAAGCCGTACTTCTGTATGATAGGTGGGGTCTTCTGTATGATAGGTGGGGTCTTCATCTCAGCCCGTCTTCGCTGTGATGAGGTGCTTTCGGTGCTACGCCTTAGCGGAGGCCTTCGCCTGATGCTCCTCGAGGAGGCGCGTCAGCGTGACGAAGTTCTCGACACCGAGCTGCTCGGGGCGCTTGGAGAAGATCTCTGCCGTATAGCCCGTATAGTCGGCTCCGAAGAGCGCTTTGAGTGAGTTGCGCAGGGTCTTGCGGCGCTGGTTGAAGCCCGTCTTGATGACCTGCTTGAAGAGGGCTTCGGAGCAACCGAGGTCGGTGCGCTCATTGCGGATGAGGCGGATGACGCCGCTCTTGACTTTGGGGGGCGGGTTGAAGACGTGCTCATCGACGGTGAAGAGGTACTCCACATCATACCACGCCTGCAGGAGGACGCTCAGGATGCCGTAGTCCTTGTTGCCTGGAGGGGAAGCCAGACGCTGGGCGACCTCACGCTGGAGCATACCGGCGCAGCAAGGGATGCGCTCGCGGTAGTCGAGCATACGGAAGAAGATCTGCGAGGAGATGTTGTAGGGGTAGTTGCCGATGAGGGCGAAGGGGGCGTCGCCAGGGAAGTAGTCTTCGATGGGGATCTTGAGGAAGTCACCCTCGATGATGCGCCCCTCGAGTGCGGGGAAATGTGCCTTGAGGTAGGCTACCGACTCGGTGTCGATCTCGATGACGTGCGTGTCGTAGCCTTTCTCCAGGAGGAATTGGGTCAGCACTCCCATGCCAGGACCAATCTCAAGTACGGGCAGATCGCGGTAGCTGGAGATGCTGTCGGCGATGCGCTCGGCGATAGAGAGATCGGTGAGAAAATGTTGGCCTAACGCCTTCTTGGCTTTAACTTGCTGCATGGGAGATAACTAAAAACTTATTACATTTGCTATACTAAAGTAGTACAATTTATTAAGAGCTATTAGAGTACACTCCCTTGCGTGGTGCCGAGCCTCGAGCTTTGCCCGCCTCTCGAGTGGGTGTGTGTCGAATGAAGATCCATCCTACCCTTAAGTCCATTCTCTGGATTGTAGTCCCACTGCTTCTCGGTGGGTTGGGCTTCTATGGCCTCTATCGTGATACCGACTGGCACGAGCTGCAGGAGACCCTCCGCACGGGGGTCAACTATCCCATCCTCCTTTTCAGCCTTCTCTTTGGACTCATGAGCAACCTCTGCCGAGGCTTGCGCTGGGAGCTCCTTGTGCGCCCGCTCACCGCTGGCGAAGCACCTCCACGACGCATCAATGCCGTCTGCACGGTACTCGGCTCCTATACGGTGAACATGGGGATACCTCGCTCGGGTGAGGTATGGCGCTGCGTCGAGATGGAGCGCCGTGAGGACATCCCCTTCGCTGGGCTCTTCGGTACGCTCATCGTCGACCGCCTGACGGACGTGACGATGCTGGCGCTGATCCTCCTTGGCATTATCCTCAGCTCGACAGACTTCTTCATCGGTTACTTTGCCTCCCACCCCGAGCTGGAGGCCTCACTCCGCGCCTTCATCTACTCCCCGTGGTCGGTGGTGCTGGTGGTGGTCGGGCTGCTCGCTCTCGGAGGCTTCGTCTGGCTCCTGCGCTACCGCCGTGGGAGCCGTATCGCACAGTTCTTCCTGCATATCTGGGACGGGATGATGAGCATCCGTTATATGCCACATCGCGGGCGCTTCCTCCTCCTGACACTCCTCATCTGGATCGGGTACTTCTGCTACTTCTACTTCGCGCTCTTTGCCTTCGAGGCCACGCGCGACCTTCCCCTCTCCGTGGCAAGCATCGCCTTCGCCATGAGTAGTATGTCGGTCATCGTGCCCGTCCAGGCGGGTATGGGGGCGTGGCATGCTGCGGTCATCATTACCTTCACTACCTTTGGTATGGCTGCCCAGCCAGCCAAGGACTTCGCCCTCATCGTGCACACGGCGCAGACGCTGTGGATCACGCTCGTGGGCCTCATCGCGATCATCGCCCTTCCCATCATCAATAGACACTACACGCGCAGACGCACCGCACCAGCTGCGAGCGTGCGCTGAGCATAACTATCCATTATTCATCTTAAGAACGAATCGACTATGGCTGCTGAAATCAAGACCCTGTCTCCCGCTCACGTGTGGAGCTACTTCTATGATCTCACACAGATCCCCCGCCCGACGTTCCACACTGAGGCGGTCCAAGAGTACCTCCTTGCTCTGGCAAAGCGTCTGAACCTCGAGGCTCAGCATGATGCTACGGGCAATATACTCATCCGCAAGCCTGCTACTCCTGGCTTCGAAGGACGCCCCGTGGTGACCCTGCAGGCTCACATCGATATGGTGCCCCAGAAGAACAGCCACATCGAGCATGACTTCACCAAGGATCCTATCGATGCCTACATCGATGGCGAGTGGGTGACGGCACGTGATACGACGCTCGGCGCAGACAATGGTATCGGCGCAGCCTATATGATGGCCGTTCTCTCTGACGACACCCTCAAGCACGGCCCTCTCGAAGCCCTCTTCACCGTGGACGAAGAGGTCGGTATGGTCGGTGCCAACGGCCTACAGCCTGGCTTCTCTAAGGGGGATATCCTCATCAACCTCGACAGCGAGGACGAAGGTCTTCTCTTCGCTGGCTGCGCAGGTGGCCTCGACGTCAACGTCAAGCTCGAGTACAAGGACCAGGAGCCTACGCCCGAAGGGGATATCGCTGTGCGCATCAGCCTGACGGGCCTGCGCGGTGGTCACTCGGGTATGGATATCATCCTCGGCCGTGCCAACGCTAATAAGCAGCTCGTGCGCTTCCTCAAGGAGGCTATCGCCAGCTACGGTGCTCGCCTCGTGCACCTCGAAGGGGGCTCAGCTCGCAATGCGATCCCTCGCGAAGCCTTCGCGCTCGTGACCATCCCCGAAGCAGAGGCTGACGGCCTGTGGGAGTTCGCTTCGGACTTCCTCGACACCCTGCAGACGGAGTATAAGAATATCGAGGACGGCATCAGCCTCAGCCTCGAGCGCACGGATCTGCCCAAGACGGTTATCCCCGAAGAGATCCAGGACGGCGTCATCGGCGCCCTGGATGCGTGCATCAATGGTGTGCAGAGCATGCTCACCGACTTCCCTGGCATTGTAGAGTCCTCTACGAATATGGCGAAGATCTTCGTCGGCGACGGTACCTTCACCGCTACCTTCATGCTGCGTAGCTCCTCAGAGAGCCGCAAGGAGTACGTCGCTTCTCAGATCGAGAGCGCGATGAATCTGGCGGGTGCAGAGGTCGAGTTCGCAGGTGCTTACAACGGCTGGGCGCCCAATGCTGACTCCGCCGTCCTCAAGACGATGCGCCGCGCTTACGAAGAGGTCACGGGCAAGTCCCCCGAGATCACCGTCGTCCACGCAGGGCTGGAGTGTGGTATCATCCAGGGCGTCATGCCAGATATGGATATGATCTCCATCGGTCCTGACCTTCGCTCGCCCCACTCTCCCGACGAGAAGGTGCACATCGCCTCTGTCGAGCGCACCTGGAAGGTCCTCGTCAAGGCGCTGGAGCTGATTTAATTCGCATACCAAGACCCTAAGTATATCATCACAAGAAGAATTTAGTAAATGAGTAAGACAGCTTATGTATTCCCTGGCCAAGGCGCCCAGTTCGTGGGTATGGGGAAGGAGCTTTATGAGAATCATCCCCTAGCCAAGGAGCTCTTTGAGAAGGCCAACGATATCCTCGGATTCCGCATCACCGACATCATGTTCGCTGGTACGGACGAAGAGCTCAAGCAGACGAAGGTCACGCAGCCCGCGGTCTTCCTGCACTCCGTCATCCGTGCGCTCTGCCTCGGTGACGAATTCCAGCCCGATATGGTCGCTGGTCACTCCCTCGGTGAGTTCTCCGCACTCGTCGCTGCTGGTGCGCTGAGCTTCGAAGACGGCCTGCGTCTCGTCTCCAAGCGTGCTCTGGCTATGCAAGAGGCTTGCGAAGCTAACCCTGGTACGATGGCGGCTATCCTTGGTCTGCCCGATGAGAAGGTCGTCGAGATCCTCAAGACCATCGAGGGTGGGGTAGTCATCGCTGCCAACTTCAACTGCCCTGGTCAGCTCGTCATCTCGGGTGATGTCGACGCTGTCGACCGCGCTTGCGAAGCCCTCAAGGAAGCTGGTGCTAAGCGTGCTCTGCGCCTCAACGTCGGTGGGGCCTTCCACTCACCTCTGATGGAGCCTGCACGTGTCGCGCTCGCCGAAGCTATCGAGGCTACGGAGTTCCACACCCCCCGCTGCCCCATCTATCAGAATGTACCTGCCCACGCTGTGAACTGCACGCACGGCATCAAGAAGAACCTCATCGCTCAGCTGACGGCTCCCGTACGCTGGACGGAGA
>ERZ1674149.8-NODE-8-length-78323-cov-30.684826_pt1 | contig 78323 bp, 67 predicted proteins | sample MGYA00581311_ERZ1674149 | MGnify/ENA primary metagenome ERZ1674149 (study PRJEB41354, sample SAMEA4873312) | human saliva metagenome | biome: human-associated habitat [ENVO:00009003]; feature: mouth environment [ENVO:08000002]; material: saliva material...
GACAGGTCGTTCACGGGCTTACGCAGACCCTGCAGAACCGGGCCCACAGCGGCAGCACCCGAAGACTGCTGAACAGCCTTGTAGGTGTTGTTACCGGTGTTCAGGTCGGGGAAGATGAACACGGTAGCCTGACCAGCGACCTCGCTGCCAGGCAGCTTGGTTGACGCAATGGACATGTTCGATGCAGCGTCGTACTGAATCGGGCCCTCGACCGCGAAGTCGGGGTTCGATGCGCGCACGAGCTCGGTTGCCTCACGCACAACGTCCACGTCCGCGCCAGCGCCGGAGGTGCCGGTCGAGTAGGACAGCATAGCAACCTTGGGGGTGACGCCGAACTGGCGTGCAGTCTCCGCGGATGCCTTCGCAATGTCGGCGAGCTGCTCTGCGTTGGGGTTCGGGTTCACTGCGCAGTCGCCGTAGACCAGAACGCGGTCTTCCATCAGCATCAGGAAGACGGAGGACACAATCTTGGTGCCGGGGCGGGTCTTGATGAACTCGAGCGAGGGGCGGATGGTGTTCGCGGTGGTGTTCACAGCACCGGAAACCATGCCGTCGGCGATGCCCTTGTACACGAGCATGGTGCCGAAGTACGAGGGGTCGGTCATGCGCTCGCGAGCAGCCTCAATGGTGACGCCCTTGTGTGCACGCAGCTCAGCGTAGGTTGCTGCGAAGTCCTCGGTGTACTCGTTGTTCTCAATGTCGATAATGCGGATCGAGCTGGGCAGTTCGATACCCTCAGCCCGGCAGATTTCTGCAATCTTGGCGGGGTTACCGAGCAGGATCAGGTCGCAGAAGTCGCGGCGTGCAATGATTTCGGATGCACGCAGGATTCGCACGTCGTAACCCTCGGGCAGGACCACGGAGCGGCGGTTTGCGCGTGCGGTCTCGATGAGGTTGTGCAGGAAGCGCAGCGGGGTCATGGATGCGGGGCGCTCAATTTCGAGGCGGGCGAGCAGTTCGTCCTTGTTGACGTACTCGTCCCAGCCGCCCATTGCTGCTGCGAGCTTGCGCTGGTGGCCGCTTTCGAGGGTGCCGCGGACGCGGGAGACTGCGCGTGCAGACTTGAAGGTGTCCTTGGTGGTGGACAGCACGGGGAACGGCGCGTTGTCGATGAGGGAGCCGACTGCGGTGTTCTTGCCGGGCAGTGCGTCCAGGCCGCCGGTGAGCAGCACGCCGGAGGGTGCGGGGAAGGTCGGTGCCAGTGCGGATGCGAGGGTTGCTGCAACGATGTCTGCACGGTCGCCGGGGACGATGACGAAGTCGCCGTCGACGAACTGGTTGAGGAAGTTGGAGACGTTCATTGCTGCGACCTTGATGCCGTGGATGTCGCGGCTGAGGTCTTCTGCCTTGATGCCTTCGGTGTCGAGCTTGAGGGCTTCGGCAACTTCACCGACGGTGGGTGCGTTCAGTTCGGGGATTTCGGGCAGTACGTAGACGGGCAGGTTTGCGTCGCCGCGCTTGACGGAGTTCTCGATTTCGTCGCGCAGTTCGGGTTCTGCACGGCTGACGATGATTGCGAGCAGGTCTGCCTTGGAGGCGAGCAGTTCGGTGCGTGCCACGTCGACTGCGGTGACTGCTTCTTCGACGGTTTCTTCCTGTGCGCCGACGATTGCGACGACGGGCAGGCCAAGGTCACGGGCGATCTGGACGTTCAGGTCGAATTCGACTGAGAGCGCGTTGGCGGGCAGGTAGACGCCGTCGACGATTACGACGTCGCTGTTTGCAGCGACCTTCTCGTAGGCGGAGACCGCACGTGCGGAGATTTCTTCGGTGTCGCCTTCTGCGATGAGTGCGAGTGCGTCGGTCATGGAGACTGCGCCGCCGACCTGCTCTTCGGTCAGGCCGAAGTGTTCACGGATGAGGCGTGCCATGGGGTCGTCGGAGATGGTTGCGCCGTCGAATACGGGGCGGAAGAAGCCGACGCGGTCTGCGCGCTTGATGAGGGAGTCTGCTAGACCCAGGGCTACGAGGGACTTGCCCGAGTTCTGGGACATAGCGGAGAGGTAAAGACCGGTGGTCATTGTTTTACTGTCCTTCTATGCGATGTTCGGCGCTGGGTCCCGCGGTTGCGCAGGGGTGTATGTGCTCCTGTGCGCGGGTGCGTCGAGCTTATAGGTCATCTTCTATCTTAAGGCGTTGTGGGGGTGGCGCCTAACAGGGAGTGCGGTGCGCTGCGTCATGTGGGCGGGCTGTTTCCCTGTTGTGGTGTGCCGTTTAGGGGTTGAGGATGCGCGCGTACCGTACGCTGTGGCCGGGCGCCCAGATGCCGCGTGCCTCAAATTCGATGCTGTTGCGCTGGTAGCCGAGCCGCTCGTAGAAGGAGAGCGCCCGTTCGTTTTCGGCCATGACCCACAGATAGGAGTTTTCGTCCGGGTAGATGACGGATTCGTAGAGTGCCTGACCGAGGCCGGTGCCGTGCGTGTGGTTGAGGGTGTACAGGTGCACGAGTTTACGGGTGCCTGCGGGCAGTTCGGGGAGGTTGTCGGCACGTTCGAGTTCCCAGGAGGAAGGCTCGCACAGGGAGAGCGCCAGGCCGACCGGCTTATCCCAGTCGATGCGTGCGCCGATGGAGCAGGAGAGCCCGCCGTCGGGGGTCCAGCCGGGTACGTCGTAGGCGAAGAAGCCGCGCACGGTGGGGGAGGAGAGGTGGCGGTGGAAGTCTTCGAGGTATTCGTTGCGTTCGGCGCGGTGGCGGGCGGTGAAGCTTTCCCCGAGCGTGTCGAAGTAGATCGGGTCGTAGGTTTGCTCCATGCAGTCCAGCTGCAGGTTGACGTATTTTTCGGCGTCGGTCGGTTCAATTGGTGCGAGCGCGTAGCGGCCCTGACATACAAATCCCATGGGTTCTAGTCTACTCAGCCGGCCCCTGTGGAGGCGGTTCCTTGCGGGTGTGTACGCTAGGGGCGTGCGGGCTGTCGGCTAGGCTAGTGGGTATGGCGAAAAAGAGCAGGGCACCCAAGAAGTCCCAAAAGGCGCAGAAAGCCCAGAAGCAGCAGAAGAACCGCATCGACGATACCGAGAACACCCCCGTGCAGGGTGCCGCCGCTGGCGTGTACCCGATTTCTACGGGTGAGGCGGAGCTGGTCCCTGACGGCTACCACGCTGACGGCTGGCTGCTACTCATTAATGGTGTGCAGTCTTCCCACGTGATTGTGGGTGAGCCCCGCCAGCTGGATTTTGAGTACATGCGCTGGATTGCCGCGGTCGTTTCCTCGCACGTGGAGGAGCACCTGGACGCCGCGAAGCTGCGCATCACCCACCTGGGCGGCGGCGCGTGCTCGATGGCGCGCTATTTTGCCGACCTGTACCCGACCAGCCGCAACACGGTCGTTGAGCTGGACGCCAAGCTCGCCGAGTATGTGCGCGCCTGGTTCGACATCCCCAAGGCGCCGCGCGTGAAGATTCGCGTGGGCGAGGCGGGTGCCGTCACCGCAACCTTCGCGCCCGCATCCCGCGACGTGCTGATTCGTGACGTGTTCGCCGGGGACACCACGCCCGAGGCGCTCACCACCGTCGAGTTCACCCGCACCGTCGCCGAGTCGCTGGCACCCGGTGGCCTGTACATCCTCAATTGCGGCGACGGGCCGGCGCTGACCGGCGCCCGCGCCGAGGCGTCCGCCCTGCTTGAGGTGTTCGAGTACGTGTGCATTGTGGCGGATTCGGCAATGTTGAAGGGCCGCCGCCGCGGCAACGTCATTATTGCTGGCTCCCACGCGCCCCTGCCGGAGGCTGGTTCCGTGCAGGCTGCCGCTATCGCCCGTGAGCTCATGGGTGGAGGCGTGCCCGCCCAGTACTGGGACACCGCGCGGGTACGCCAGTTCGTGAGGTAACGGTTTTCGGTAATGACTTAAGTTTTTCGGTGATAGGTTAGTGACTTCGGTAGGGGTTTTTAACTACCGCCAAAGACCGTAACCTATCACCGAATTCGGCGCCCCCTCCACGGCAGACGCTACTATAGTGGCATGCGATACACCTACCTTGGCCCCTCCGGCACCTTCACCGAATCCGCCCTGCTGAGCGTCCCCGGCGCATCCGACGCCGAACGGATCCCCGCCACCAGCGTGCCCGACGCGCTCGCACGCCTGAACGCGGGCGAGGTGGACGCCGCCATGGTGCCCATCGAAAACTCCGTGGAGGGCGGCGTGAGCGCCACCCTGGACGCTATCGCAGCCAGCGAGGGTGTACGCATTATCCGTGAAGTGCTCGTACCGATCCGCTTCGTGCTGGTCGCCGCGAAGCCCATCAGTATTGACGATGTTAAGACCATCTCCACCCACTCGCACGCCTGGGCGCAGGTGCGCGGCTGGGCGCAGGAGAACGTGCCCACCGCCGCCTACCTGCCCGGCTCCTCCACCGCCGCGGCGGCTGTCGGCCTGCTCGAAGAGGGCTGCACCTACGATGCGGCAATCTGCTCCCCGGCGCTGCTGAACTACCACCCGGAACTGCACGTGTTGCAGGACAATATCGGCGATAACAAGAACGCCGTAACCCGCTTCGTGCTGCTCTCCCGCACCGCCGACATCCCCGAACCGACCGGCTCCGACAAGACCACCCTGACTGTGCCGCTGCCCACCAACCGCGCCGGCGCCCTGCTCGAACTGCTCGAACAGTTCTCCGTACGCGGCGTGAACCTCTCCCGCATCGAATCGCGCCCCACCGGCGAAGGCATGGGCTCCTACTCGTTCAGCATCGACGCCGACGGCCACATCTACGAGGCACGCATGCGCGACGCCCTGCGCGGCCTGCACCGCGTCTCCCCGACGCTGAAATTCCTCGGCTCCTACCCGCGCGCCGACCACGAAAACACCGAAGTCGACGCCATCCACTCCGACGGCTCCTTCGACGCCGCACACGAATGGGTTGAGTCGCTCTTCCCGAACGGTCGCCCCGCACAGCTGCAGCGCCGCTAGACACCCCCGCACCTACCCGCGCCCCACCAGCGCAAACCCCGCCCACAACCCACCGCAAGATTAGGTAGGATAAAACAGTGATTGATATTAACCTCCTCCGCGAAAACCCCGACGTCTTCCGCGCCTCCCAGCGAGCACGCGGCAAGGACGAAACCCACGTCGACCGCATCCTCGAAGCCGACACCGCACGCCGCGCACTCATCGGCGAATACGAGACCCTGCGCGCCGAACAGAACGCCTTCGGCAAGACCGTCGCAAAGGCACCCAAGGAAGAAAAGCCCGCCCTCGTCGCACAGGCGAAGGAACTGGCCGCTCGCGTCAACGAAGCAAAGGCAGCCTCCGAAGCGAAAACCGCCGAATACGAGGAACTGATCAGCAGCATCGAAAACCTCATCATCGACGGCGTACCCGTCGGCGGCGAAGACGACTACGTAGTCGTCAAGGAAGTCGGCACCCCCCGCGACTTCACCACCGAAGGCTTCGAACCGCGCGACCACCTCGAAATCGGCGAACTCGTCGACGGCATCGACATGGCACGCGGCGCGAAGGTCTCCGGCGCACGCTTCTACTTCCTCAAGGGCCAGGTAGCACGCCTCGAACAGGCACTCATGTGGATGGCGCTCGACCTCGCAACCGAGCACGGCTTCACCATGATGACCACCCCCACCCTGGTACGCCCCGAAATCATGAACGGCACCGGCTTCAACGTCAAGCACGACGACGAAATCTACCGCCTCGAACGTGATGACCTGTACCTGGTCGGCACCTCCGAGGTGGCGCTCGCCGGCTACCACACCGACGAAATTCTCGACTTTGAGAAGGGCGCGAAGAAGTACCTGGGCTGGTCCTCCTGCTACCGCCGCGAGGCTGGCTCCGCAGGTAAGGACACCCGCGGTATCATTCGCGTGCACCAGTTCAACAAGGCTGAAATGTTCGTCTACTGCCCCGTCGAGCAGGCAGAAGAGATGCACGCAAAGCTGCTGTCCCTCGAAGAGGAAATGTTGCAGCGCTGCGGCCTCGCATACCGCGTGATTGACACCGCCGCAGGCGACCTGGGTACCTCCGCAGCCCGCAAGTTCGACTGCGAGGCGTGGGTCCCCACCCAGGGCACCTACCGCGAGCTGACCTCCACCTCAAACTGCACCACCTACCAGGCGCGCCGCCTGAACATCCGCGAGCGCACCCCGGACACCGTGGACGAGGCAGGCAACGTGCGTAAGGGCCGCACCCGCTCCGTAGCGACCCTGAACGGTACCCTGGCGACGACTCGCTGGGTGGTTGCCATCCTGGAGACTCACCAGCAGGCAGACGGTTCTGTTGTGATTCCTGAGGCTCTTCGCCCCTACATGGGTGGCGCCGAGGTCATCCCGGCAGTCGCTGCTGAGTAATCTCACAACCAGCTGAAAAACCCGCTCACCGCGTAAACGGTGGGCGGGTTTTTGCGTATCCCGGTAGTCTAAGAACTATGCCTCTATACCGTAAACTCCTTGGTGTTTCTGCGGCGGCGGCTTTGACCGCCTCCGTCACTCGTGCCCGCCGTGAAGCGCGCCGACGCGCTATCGAACTGGGCGCGCCCTTCGGCGTCCTGCCGACCCTGCCCACCGGTGAGGCGCAGCGTGTGGGCGTGGTGTACAACCCGAGTAAGCCCGGCGCTGCGGCGGCTATCGAGATTCTGGAACGTACCCTCGCGGCGAACGGCCACCCGCAGGCGCTGGTGCGCACCACCCGCGTGGACGAGCCCGGTTCTGAGGCTGCCCGCGAGCTGATCGCTGAGGGTGTTGACCTGCTGATTGCTGCCGGTGGTGACGGTACGGTGCGTGCTGTGGCGGCGGCGCTGGCGCATCATGAGGGGCGTAAGCCGCGCCTGGGTATTCTGCCGATGGGTACCGGTAACCTGCTGGCGCGTAATCTGTACATTCCGGTGAGTGACGTGGCGGCGTGCGTGAATATTGCGCTCAATGGTGCAGGTCAGGCCGTTGATGCGATTGAGATGACGACGACGAGCACCCCCGGCGAAGAAACCGAACACACGTTCTTTGTGATGAGTGGTGCCGGCTTTGATGCGCTTGTCATGAATGATACGAACGAGGAGATTAAGGCGAAGTTCGGTTGGGTTGCGTACGTGCAGTCCGGCATGAAGCATATGCTGGGTAGGTCGCACCCGGTGCGTATTAGTGTGGACGGTGGGGAGCCTCGTACTCTGCCGATGCGTTCGGTGCTGATCGCGAATTGTGGCCGCCTGCAGGGTGGTATTCGCCTGGCGGATATGACGGATGTGAATGACGGTAATCTTGAGGTGATTGTGGCGTCGCCGCGTGACCTGGTGGAGTGGGGGCTGCTGATGGCGAAGGTTACGCGCCGCACGATTTTGGGTTCGCCGCGCATTGAGCTGCCGGTGATTCGCCACCTGGTGGGGTCTGAGGTGGTGTTGGAGTTCCCGGATGGTGCGCAGCCGGTTGAGGTGGATGGTGACCCGGCACCGTCGGCGTACCGCATTAGTGCGCGCGTGCTGCCTGCCGCCGTGGAGGTGGCGGTCCACCCCGAGGTGCTCTAGTGGGTAGCGCCTAGAGTTGGCATAAACGTATAAACGCGGTGGGGCACGACCTAATGAAAGGTCGTGCCCCACCGTGTTTTATTGCCCGTACAGGCTGTTAGGTTTTAGGAACCCCAGGTAATGAACTCGTCGGGGTCAGCCTTGTTGGCTTGAGTAGGAGTCGTAGGAGCCCAGTAGTGCCAGTCACCGTCGTGCCACTCCATTACAATATCGGCAGACCAGTATGTAGCCGACGGGGTCTTGAGCAGCAGTCGCACCGTTGCACGCTCCGGGGTGTAGGAGATGTAACGGTAACCGGAAATATGGAGAACCGGAGCGGTCGTAGTGTCCTTCTTGCGGAGTTCGCGGAGCGTATCGGCGCCGGGGCCAACAATAGTCGGCATATAGTCCTTCGGGGACTCTACCATCTGAATATATGCCCAGGTTGCGGCGTACAATCCGCCCTCGGCAGAGTGCTCGAAGCAGTTTTCAATCGACGATTTTGCCATCGGGCCAGCGGTCTTTGAGACCGGTCCCATCCAACCCCCATTGGTGCTTACCCACGTGGTGTTCTTGGGGGCTGCATCCAGTACCGCCTGGTCGTCTGAGGCGCCGGCACCACAGGTTCCAGCCTCAACTGTAGAGGTAGACTTCAACTGCGCCGCGCCATTTGAATTACCTGCGGCGGAGTTCGACTGCGCCGCACCGCTCGAGCCGCCCGAAGCGGAGGTGTTGGAATTATCGCCGCCGCGCGGAATGAGCACGATGACCAGTACAACGAGTAGGGCGACGACAGCTGCTGCCAGTGCGAAAGCCCAGCGGGGGATAGTTACTCCGCCCTTGTTCTCCATAACAATCTCCAAAATACGTAGACCCCACAATTTCGAGGCGCGACAAACCCACCCCCAGCAGGAGGGCAGAGATTGAATGAGTGATGAGAAACTATGCGGTGCCGCAGGAAAAGCGTCTGAGTCAGAACACAACATCGAGGACTGCAAAACGCAAAAACACGGCGGCACATATTTATCGGTGTCAAAAGATACCCTATCATGCCTACAGATATCCTGCAGGCGCTCGCCCTGAGCTACCATGATATGAGCTGGACTGCACGAAAAACACCGAATTTCTACCGATAATCCGGTGCCGAACCATGCACCCGCTATGCGTCAGCGCCCGACGCAGACACCAACCGCAGGCGGTCGCAACGCTACACTGCCCCGCCTAGACACATCACACCGATACATAGAACCGTTCATCAGAGAAAGCCCATCTCCATGACCCGCAAAATCACTGCAGCCGCCGCTGTCCTTGCTCTGCTCGCCACCGGCTGCTCCGCTAGCACCGATAGCTCCGCACCGGGCGGAACCCTCATCACCGGCGGAACCTCTACCGCCACCAGCACCCCCACCCCCAGCTCTACTACTCCTGCACCCGCAACCACCACCGCCTCCCGCACCCCCACCGTCACCGAGGTGACCGCCTCCCCGAGCGCGACGGCAAGCACCACCACGGCATCCACCACTGCGGCAGCGACCCCGACCGTGAGCCTTGACCCCTCACCCCTGGCGGGAACCGGTGGTGGACCCCAGCAGCCCTCCAGCGTTCCTACCCTCAATAGCATCACTGACGAAGACCGTGGTCGCGCGCTTGAAACCGCGAAAGCAATTGTCGCCGCATACACCAGCGGCAAGCCGTACAAGGAATGGTCAGAAGAGCTCTACCCGATGGTCGACCCCGAAGTGCAGAATGAGTACGGGCCTAAATCGCGTATTGACCTTTTGAAAGGAACCGTAATCAGCGCTGAACTGGTCGATGACCCGACCCTGAAAGTTCCTGGTGGGGACAACCCCTACTGGCTTACGGTTAGCGTGCGAGTCGAGGGAAGCCTCAGCCCCGCCTACTACGTGCGTTTGCACCGTACTGCGGAGCGACCCAATAAGTGGAAGGCGTCTCATATTCTTGAACCGCAGGGCTACAAGCTCTTTGCTGAAAAATGGCTCAAGCAGCATAACAAGTAGAGCGATGGGCGATGCTTCACACTGGGATGAGCCCCTGCAGGGGGGCCTGGGTTGGGGAGCCCTCCCGGCTTCCTCAAGTCGCCCATATGTGACCTGGATTATGAAAGAAATCGCGGATTTTTTCACTATTTTCTAAAAATCAGGGGGGATAGTGAAAAAATCGGCGATTTTTTACACTATTTTTCTCGTAGTCCACCCCGGTGCAGTCCTCGCCTCTAAATGCTGTGACTCGGCAAATTCTCGATGGTTTGAGGGCTACAGGGAACCCTAAAATACTCGTATTTTGTCAGGGGTGCCCCCTATGGTTGTTATATGGAGAATCCCAAATGGTTACCCCGATAACCTCATAGGAAAGGGGCTGCTACTCCTAAGAAAAGTAGTAGCGACGCTGGCACTATGAACTGCGCCTGCAATCTCCATTCACGGGTAAGTCTGTGTTCCCTGTATATCTATGGGGATGAACCGGTAAATCAAGAGTCCTGGGGTAGTCGCCGGACAGTGTTCCCTGCATCCGCGGGGATGAGCCGGGGTGCGTGTACTTGACCATAAAGTGCGCAATGCGTTCCCTGCCTGAGAAGAGCTTGCTACTTCTTGCAGTACCCAAACAAGAGGGGGCTCACCGCAGAACTGCGGTGAGCCCCCTCCACTAGTTAATCCAGCATGCCGAAGAGACCTGGCGGCGGTTCCTTAATCAGGAACGCATCTCGCGCACAGCTGGCAGAGTCGTGGAAGCTCTCATTACAGTATCGGAACGGACCAGTCGGAGACATGAGCACCGACATGTGGTAATCCATCTGATCACGCCACCAATTTGTAAAGGTCGCCATGTTGTAGCGTCCTTCTTCCCACGACCGCCACAACGTAGCAAACCGGCATACTGCTTCCGGGTGCTTCCACCACTCAGAACACCAGAAAGTGTTCTGATTATCTATCGTGCGGTTAATAACCTGCAACAGCCACGAGTGTACAAACTCGACCAGGTTGGGAAAGACCGTCTCTGGGTCTTGCTCCCATGAGCTGTCGGGGCGCTTGCGTACGTCTGAGAAGCTCCATAATTTGTGGGCAAATCCTGACTCAAGGTCCGCCACAATCGACTCAAAAGAATCCTCAAAAAATTCGTCAAAAGAGGTGTATATCGGAATACCACCTTCATAATTCTCAAAGACTGAGGGCTCATTGAATTTTGAGGGATCAAAGAGTCCAATCCCATCAGGATCCGTAATTAGCGATAGATCGTAGAGCGATATAAGAGCGCAAATGGGTTCGTCGTTTTGGGTGATGAGGAGGGGCTCAGCCCCCATGGAGACTATCGACAAGACTTCGTCGGGGTTCTTGAGCAGTTCGCTGAGCGGGATAGAATCCAGGTCTTCCAGGTTTTTCGGGTTCTCTTCGTGGTCGGGCATTTCCTTATCTGAAGCCATGATTGGATGTTCCTTTCTCGATGTTCTGACCTGCCTGCAGGCCCACCTCCGGCAGTGGAGGTGAGGTAATCATCGGTGGGTTTCCTTGGCTGAATCGCTCTACGCAGAGACGCAGGGGTGCGGTTAGCCCCCGTAAAGAATCACGTTAGCACTCTTGTGCTTAGGATGCTGCCTGTTTGGTCATTTAGCTACTCAGCAATCGCCTGCGTCAGCACCTCTGCAAGGCGTGCACTCCTGCCGGTGTCCTGACCCTCAAAACGCGCCTCCACGAACTCATCACGCAAAGCCGCGGCCACCTCAAAAGCGGCAGGCACCAGACGGTACCCGGCATGCTCAGCAAGCTGACTGAAAAACACGAACTGGGTGCGGGTATTACCCTCACGGAACGCATGCACCACATTCAGCTCATTCCACAGCTCAGCGAACTCACGCACAAACTCCTCACGTGAAAGACCCGCCAGGTAGTTCTTAGCCGCCAACCCGCGGTAGAGCCGGTTCGCCTGCTCCAGCATCGGCTCACCCGCAGGGAAATACCGGTGCCCCTCCTTGCTCATACGCGGATCCCAAAAACTGGGGGCGGTACGCTCCTGACCAGCCCACTCATACACGTCCTGGGAGAGGAAACCGTGAATCGCCTTCATATGCGCAAAATCGAAATTGCCGCGGATAGGCTGCTCGGCGAGCATGCGCATCCGCTCAAAAACCAGTGCCTCTTCAAGCACCCGAAACTTCACCGGGTCAGTCTCACCGTACGGCTTGCCGGGCGCCGTGAAAAGGTTCCGAAGAACGCGCGTTCCGGGAATGTAGTAGCCCTCCCAGGTGTACTGCTTCACCACTAGTTACCTCCCAAAATGTGGCGGATGCACGCCGCCTTGTACTCCTCGAAGGAGATGCCGCCGTGCGCTCGCTGGTTCAGAAGCTCAAGGATGCGCGGGTCGGTGATGACGTGCCCGGCGAGGTTCATGCCCGCCTCCGCGAACTTCAGGGATTCCTCGGGGGTGATGGGGTTGGTCGAATCGTCGGTGTGGGTGGCTGGTGTTGGCATGGCTTCCTCCCTTGAAGATTTACCCTGTAGGTTCGGTGAGGGGAACGCGATACAGAAATATAGGAATCTGTATATGCGGTTTTCTGGCTTCCGGCGTTGGAAGCGCATTGAATAGAAAAGAGTGGACAGAAAAGGCGAACCCGGTGAGGGACCGCCCTTAAAGCGTTATGAGGCGCTACCCTACTGGGAACACGCCTCATACCCATGACAAGGTCCACGAGTTCGGCCACATAGGCTTCCCCTCGTAGCCCCATCCTTTCCACCCCCTACTCGGAATAAAACCCGGTAGGAACTCGCCGTACATGGCAAGCAACGCTACACAGCTGTAGAGCGTACGGGATGAGTTTTAACTTGTACCTCAAGGTTACCAAGCACGGGAAACTCCGGCAACGCATACGGTCATTTTGGCGGTGCCCTCCCCCGAATGACCGTGGGCAGTGCCTGTTTTCGGTACCTGGGTTAGGCTGGAATATACGAGGTGCCTCCCTAGAGTAAACGAAAGGACCCATCTGATGGATCGCATGCTGATTGTAGGCGTCAATGAAATGGCGCGTTTCCTGGGTATGACCCCCGCGGGTCTGCTGCGCCGAGGCGAGCTACCCGAGCCCGATTTTATGTCGCACAGCAATAAGAGAATCTGGTTGCCGGCAACCGCGGAGGCGTGGAATACCGAGTACACGAGCCGCCCCGAATACGGGGAGTGGGGTCGCCGTCGACGCCAGAAGAAGCAGGGAGCAGAAAAGCCTGCTGACTAGGCAAAACTTCACCTCATAATAAGTAGCTTAGAGGGAGCCCGCCCACGAGGTAGTGGGCAGCTCCTGCCACCAGCTATCCACCAACCACACCTGCGAGGAGAACACTCATGGGAGAGTATTTTGATATAGACCTCCGGTATCCGGACCTGTTTGAAGGACTTACCAAAGAACAACATCAGAGGGTCATTCAGACGCTTGTTTCCTCTTGGCTTTCAGGCTACGAGCATAGCCGTGAAGAAGTCGCCCGCTTCATCGATCTCGTAGTAGGGCGTATCAGCGGGGAAGATTACCGAAAGCAGATTTTGGAACATGCTCTCGCCCTCAATAAGCAGAGGTCGCAAGAAGCAAAATCTTCCAACAAACCCAACGAAATTGAGCAGTACCACCCCGTCGACTACCTTCCGGAAAGGGGATAACCGTGGAAGACAGCACCCCCGATTTTGAGGCGCTCCACAAGTACCTCGTAGACAACAGCTCAGAGGTCTTCACCCCGCTTATCGAAGCCGAAGAAGACGAAGAAAAACGCCGCTTCTACCTCGCCCTGCAGACCTACTCCCTGCAGCAGAAGCAGCGCATCGTTCTCGCCGACGAGAACTTCGTCGTCTAGGCCATCTAAGGAGCCGCACATGAAGCCCCAATACGTCATCATCGGCGGGGTCAACGGCGCCGGTAAGAGCACCCTCTACCGCACCAACCCGCAGATTTTCGGTGCCACCCGCCGCCTCAACGCCGACGAGAAACTCCGTGCCGCAGGAGGCGACTGGCGCAACCCCGCCGACGCCGCCCGCGCCATGCGAGACACTGTGCAGGACCTGCGCCAAGCGCTCGCGGCCGGTGAGTCCATCCACCAGGAAACCACCCTTGCGGGCAACGCCAAATCCTTCCAAAACCTCATCGACCGCGCCCACGCCCAAGGGTACGAGGTGGCCCTACTGTACGTGACGCTTAACAGCGCCGACACCGCCGTGGACCGGGTCGCCGCCCGCGTTGCCAAGGGCGGGCACGGTGTTGACGAGGCAGATATCCGCCGCCGCTACGACAGCTCCCACGCGAACCTGCAGGTGCTCGCCTCCTCTGTGGACATCCTGCGGGTCTTCGACAATACCCGCTGGTACGAGCCGGTGTACTGGCGTGCCGGTTCAAAGGTGTTACTCGACGAACCGAGATACGGTCTGCACCTCAGCTAACCGTCACCTCCCACCCTCACAACCCAGCCGTGAGGTTGACCCGTGAAGGTCAAGAAAGGAACATACAGTGTCAGATCGTTTTGACCTGCCCGTCCGCTACCCCGAACTGTTCGAGCCGCTCACCGAAGAGCAGCGCCGCAACGTCATGCAGCCCCTCGCCTCATCCTGGCTTGAGGGCGACAACCCCACCCGCGAAGACGTCACGCTACTCATCGACTACGAGCTCGGGCGAATCACCGCGGAAGAATACGACCGGCAAGCACTAGCGAAGGCGCTCGCCTACCAGGTGCTGACAAGCCCAAACATGGACCAGCAGCACGCAGAGGAGGGTGAATAGCAGTGAGTCATCAGCAGAACTGGGCGGCGTACTTCTACCCCGAGCCCCACCAGCACGTCATGCGGAACAAGCCGGGCATCAAGGACCCCGCGGCACTTTCGCTCTACGAGCACCGCATCATCACCCGACGAGGCTACGAGCTCACCAAGAACCCCGAGCTCATCGCCCACACCTTCGACGCCGAGCACCTCAAGGCCATTCACCGCTACCTCTTCCAGGACGTGTACGACTGGGCGGGGGAGTACCGCACCGTGGACATGTCCAAGGGTGTGAGCGCTTTCGCGAGCGTTCAGGACGGGCCTTTGAGCATTGACCGGTACCTCGACTACGTTTTCGCCACTAGCCGTGCGACTGACTGGGCGAGTCTGAACCAGCAGGAGTTTGTGGAGGTTGCCGCCGCGATTTTCGCGCACCTGAACCATGCACATCCCTTCCGTGAGGGTAACGGTCGTGCAACCCGCATTTTTATGGATCATGTGGTGGCGCGTAGTAATTTCCGGTTTGATTATGCGCGTGCTGGCCGCCGCGGCTGGAACCAGAGTTCCATGTTTAGCGGCCCGGATCGCGGGTATTTTGAGGTGCATCCGGAGGAGCTACATCAGCTGTTCAGCATTATTACTGTGCCGCGTGACGCCTAGTCACGCGACTAATACATATTGGGCAGAAGAACATAGTTATATATTTCGACTAAGTGAGGCAATAGTGGATCAAATATCAATTCTTGAATTGGGTAACAGCCTGGAAGACACGGTCACTCGTGTATCCCACACCCACGAACGAGTTGTCATAACTAAAAATGGCAAACCTGTTGGTGCTCTTATCTCTATCGACGATTTATCTCTTCTAGAACGCCTTGAAGACGAACATGATGTTCACGAGGCTGCAGAACTGCTGGCAAGGACTAAAACAACCATGCCGTTCGCAGAATTTGTGGAAGCCCTGGAAGCCGATATCGAATCCGAGAACACGGAAGATAAATAACTAGGCAGATGCCCGATGAGGGCATTAAAGCGCGGATGTCCGCCACCTTATCTGTAAGGTGGCGGACATCCGCGCGTTTAGCCGTTGTTCTTTCCGTACCGGAACCCGGTGTTAGTAGGTGCGCTTTGCCAGTTCGCGACGAACCGACTCACGCACACCCGCATCCTCAACCGACGCCAATACAGACGCCAGAGCACGCGAGAGAATATCCTCACGCATGAACGGCTCCACACGGGTCGCCTGGTACACCGGCACCATAGCGCGCGAGAGCATCGGGATGAAGTTCGGCTCAGTCCAGGACGGCTCTAGGGCGATGACGTGTGCCAGGGCGGGGGAGTATTCTTCCATCCAGCGCTGGAAGTCTTCTTCGTTGGAGAAGTAGGAGCCGTCTTCTTTGAGTTCGAAGGCTTGAGGGACTTCGGTGTTGGCGGCCTTTGCTTCGTCGAGTTCTTGGGCGAAGTCGGAGACGCGTTCACGCAAAGCTGCCATCTGCTTGAATTGCGCGGGAATGTCCTCATCCTGCAGGGCTGCTAGGTAGTTTTCGACTTCGCGGTGATCGGGTTCGCGTAGGGTGGTGCCGGGGGTGGGGAACTGGTAGCCGGTTTCGGTGAGGTGGTTTGCTTTCTCTTCGCCCTTGACGGCTAGTTCGATGGCGGTGTTGAGTAGGTCCTGCTTTGTGTCGGCGTCGATGGGGTAGCGGCCGTATTGGCCGGGGGTGTACTTCTTGTACAGGTTGTGTAGGGCGATGCAGCGTAGGCGTAGGTTGTAGAGGAAGGCTTGCCAGTTGCCGATGGTGGCGAAGCCTTCGTTGATGAGGGTGAGCATTTCGTCGATGGGTTCTTCGTCGGCCAGTTCGGCGGTGAGGCTGTCGAGGAGGTGGTTGATGCTTTGGGCGGTGGCGATGTCGGTGCGTAGTGCTTGGGTGAGGGCGAGGTCGTCGGGGTAGGTGATGTAGTGGCCGCCGTCGATTTGGATGAGGTCGGTGTGGGTGATCCATGCCGGGGCGGTGGGGTTGGTGTTGATCATTGGTGTTCTTTCGGTTGTGGTTGGTGGTGTGGTTGTTTTGTTCCCGGTTGCTGCGGTGCGGGGGGGGGTATGGGAAAAGGCACCCTGTGGGGGTGCCTTGTGTGCAAAAGCCCAGTCGGATAGCGTGGTGGTTTCTGTATATTCTGCCACCTACAGACCCTCAGAGCCCATCCGGCCAACCTAGCAACTTGAGGTCACTAGTGCCGCCTTCAGGTTTTTGATGCACTACTACCACTCTAACATTCGTTGGGTTCTGCGGCCCGAGGTTCGGTCACGACTGCGGCAAAATAAAAGGCACCCTTGCGGGTGCCTTATATGCAAAAGCCCAGTCGGGCAGCCTAGTGGTTTCTATATATTCCGCCACCTACAAACCCTCAGGGCCCATCCGGCCAACCTAGCAGCTCAGGGCCGCTAGTGCTAGTTTCAAGTTTTTGATGCACTACCAGTCTAACATTCCAAAACCCGGCAACCCGTGAGCCGGTCATGACTGCGGAAAAGAAAAGGCACCCCGTGGGGGGTGCCTTATGTGCAAAAGCCCAGTCGGGCAGCCTAGTGGTTTCTATATATTCTGCCACCTACAAACCCTCAGGGCCCATCCGGCCAGGTCCAAAGCGTATGCTATGGAGCCAGTTTCAAGTTTTTGATGCACTACCAGTCTAACATTCCTAAAACCCGGCAGCCTGTGAGCCGGTCACGGCAACCGAAAAGAAAAGAGCCCACCAAGCCCGCGCCTCCTACCCCCGATGTCACCCCTCGTAAAAACCCCCGTTAAAAACACGGTCGGGGCCGTCTCGCACGCAGGCTCGAAAAGTGCGAGAATGGAGCAGAAAAGAAAACTACGAAAGAAGATACTTTCATGCTTATTCTCGTTGTGAACGCTGGTTCTTCCTCCCTGAAGTACCAGGTGCGTGACACCTCCCTGCCCGAGGCAGAGCAGATGCTGACCTCCGGCCTCGTCGAAAACATCGGCACCGACGTGCCCAACCACGAAGTCGCATTCGACATCATGTCCGAGAAGCTCGAGCCCGTCCTGGCAGGCCGTGAGCTGCAGGCAGTCGGCCACCGCGTGGTGCAGGGTGCAGAGAAGTTCACCCACCCCGCCCTGCTCACCGAGGAAGTTGTCCAGCAGATCGACGACCTCTCCCCGCTGGCACCGCTGCACAACCCCGCACACGCTCAGGGCATGCGCGCAGCAATGCACAAGTGGCCCTCCCTGCCGCAGGTTGCTATCTTCGACACCGCGTTCCACTCCACCATGCCCGAAGAAGCATGGCGCTACGCGATCCCCTACGACCTGGCTGACAAGTACAGCATCCGCCGCTACGGCTTCCACGGCACCAGCCACGAGTACGTCTCCCACGTTGCAGCTGACATGCTCGGCATTGCACGCGACGAGTTCAACGGCATCGTTGCTCACCTCGGTAACGGTGCGTCCGTGACCGCTGTGAAGGGCGGCAAGTCCGTCGACACCTCCATGGGCTACACCCCGCTGGCCGGCCTGATCATGGGTACCCGCTCCGGAGACATTGACCCCTCGGCACTGACCACCATCCTGATTCGTGAGGGCATTGACGGTGCACGCCTGGACACCATTCTGAACAAGGAGTCCGGTCTGCTCGCACTGGCTGGCTCCAACGACATGCGTAAGGTCGTTGAGGCTGCACAGTCCGGCGATGAGCGTGCACAGCTCGCACTGGACATGACCTCCTACCGCCTGATGAAGTACATTGGCGGCTACAACCTGGTTGTTGGCGGCGCGCAGGCACTGATCTTCACCGCAGGTATCGGTGAGAACTCCGGCGACTTCCGCAAGCTGGTCCTGGACCGCCTCGGTGCTCTCGGTATCAAGTACAACGAGGAGGAGAACGCTAAGCGTTCCCCCGAGCCGCGCGTGATTTCCACCGAGGATTCCGCTATCAAGGTGCTGGTCATCCCCACCAACGAGGAGAAGGCTATCGCTGAGGCTACCGAGGAACTCGTCAAGAGCCTCTAAGCCCCACGCACCCCGCCGTGTAGGCGGCTCAGCGTAAAGTAATCCGCCGTGGTACCCATTCCGTATGGGTGTCGCGGCGGATTTCTTATGCCCGCAAGGCGGTGCGCCCCGGGGTCTCTGCGCTGTGTGCCCCGGCGCTGTGGCGTGCTGTAGCGTCGCGAATGGGCATTCTATGAGAAAAAGCGCATTCACATTCACTAGTAAGTGCCCAAAAACGATAGAGTGGAATCAGATAACACTCGATACGAAGCGGACGAGACATGACTCAACCCCCTGAAAACCACCAGCAGCCCGGCGGGCAGTTCAACGCCCAGCCCGGCCAGCAGGCATTCCACGCCCCCGGTGAACCCCTCCCGCAGGACCTCTCCGCCGGCTGGCTCCCCGAAGACGAGCGCCAGAAGCCGGTCAGCCCCCTGCCCCAGCCGAAGCTCTTCGCCTACCAGTCGATGCTGCCGCCGAAGGTGCTGCACGCGCTGCGTCACCCCTCCGAAATTCCGTGGCTGGTCGCCGCCTACGCCGTCACCGCGGTCGGCTACATTGTGCTGTTCATGGCGCTGGCTGACCTGTTCAGCTCGATGATGCGTTACGTCTTCAGCTCAACCGGTGAAGGCTCGGTTCGAGTACCTTCCGGCAGCACCTCCGCAAGCCTGGAAGACCTGATTTTCCAGACGGTTGGTCTGCTCATCCTGGGCCCGATTGCCATCTTCATTGTTCGTGCAATCTACTACGCGCAGCAGCGTGTTCGCGGTGTGCGCATCACCCCGACCCAGTTCCCTGAGGCGTACCAGATGCTCGCCGAAGCAGCGGAGGCGGCGGGCCTGCGCCGCGTGCCGGACGCGTACGTCATCCTCGGTAACGGCGTGATGAACGCTTTCGCGGCAGGTCACGGCTTCCGCCGCTACATCTGCCTGTACTCTGACCTGTTCGAGATCGGTGGTAAGTCCCGTGACCCGGAGGCGCTGCGCTTCATCATTGGCCACGAGGTGGGCCACATCGCCGCAGGTCACGTCGGTTATTTCCGTCTGATTTTCACCACGCTGTTCAACCAGATTCCGGTGCTGTCGAGTGCGCTGTCCCGCTCGCAGGAGTACACCGCCGATAACTTCGGTTACCGCTTCTGCCCCGAGGGCGCTGAGGGTGCCGTCAAGGTGCTTGCGGCAGGTAAGTACCTGAACAAGCAGGTCAACTTCGATGAGCTTGCCGACCGTGCGGTCACCGACCGCGGTCTTGCCGTCTGGTACGTGAACCTCCTGGCAAGCCACCCCATCCTCACCTGGCGTGCGCATGCGCTGCGTGACCGCACCCAGCCGGGCCGCCTGTTCTGGCGCCCGACTGAGAACCCGGTCAAGGACGCCGCACCGCGCGTTCCTGTCCTGATTCCGGCGGCGGAGCCGGTGCACATGTGGCCCGACCCGATTCAGTCCACCGAGTTCATGCGTGAACACCAGGATGTTTGGGCAGACCACACCCTGGAAACCGTGGATGTGTACTCCAAGCCCGAGAACGCCCCCGAGTTCGACGCGAACTCTACGCTGTTCGCTGGCTGGCTCACCGAGCAGGCTCGTGCCTTCCACGGCCAGCGTTGGGATGCGTACGCTGCCGCCGGTGGCGTGCCGGCACCGGGCGCTCCCGGTGGCCCGCAGATGCCCGCACCGGGTCAGCCTGCGCCTAATCAGCCTGCCTACGGTCAGCAGCCCGGCTTCGGTCAGCCTGCCGCAGGCCAGAACAGTGCAACCCAGAACGGTGCAGGCCAGCCCGCACCTGAGCAGCCCTCTAATGGCCAGCCTAACGGCCAGTCTTCTAACGGCCAGCCTGCTCCCGAGCAGTATGGCTACGGCCAGTACGGCAACAACTCCTCTGAGGGTGGCTCGTACGGTCAGGGTTACGGCTTCGACGGCGATAAGAAGTAGCCAGTATCCGCCCGGGTGCGCTCTAAGCGCCCGCCTGAGCCGCACAGCTCAATAACCTTCACGAACCCGTCGGGGTGCCTGAGGCGCCCCGACGGGTTCTGCCGTTAACCGCCTCCTCACAGGCTCGTAGTCGGTTGCTACAGCCGCACATAACCTTCAACACCCCGCCTACAGCTGAGATGCACCCGGCACCCCCGACCCTTCACACAGACACAGGTCTAGAATGGACAGCATGCTCTCATCCCTTCGCTCTATCAAACTTGACCCGCTGCTGACCATGCTCATTAGCGCGGTTATCCTCGCAATTATTGTGCCGGCGCGCGGCGACTTCGCCGACTGGTTCAGCACCGGAACGAAGTTCGCGGTCGCCCTGCTGTTCTACCTGTACGGCGCTCGCCTCTCCACCGCGGAGGCTATTCGCGGCCTGACCCACTGGCGTCTGCACCTGATGATTCTGAGCTGCACGTTCGTGCTGTTCCCCCTGGTCGGTTTGGCGCTTTCACCGCTACGTCTTGTGCTCGGTGATGGGTTGTACATGGGCATTCTGTTCTTGACCTTTGTGCCCTCGACCGTGCAGGCGTCGATTGCGTTCACCTCGATTGCCGGCGGTAACGTGGCGGCGGCGATTGTGAGCGCCTCGCTCTCTTCGATTGTGGGTGTGGTGGCGACCCCGCTGCTCGCCATGATGCTGATGAACACGGGCCATATTGAGTTCTCCGGAACGGTCTTCCTGGACATTGCCATTCAGCTGTTCCTGCCGTTTGTGCTCGGTCAGCTGACGCGCCGCTGGGTGGGGGAGTTCGCCAAGAAGCCGACCACCAAGTGGTTGGATAAGTTCTCGGTCATGATGATTGTGTATTCGGCGTTCTCTGCCTCGGTGGTGCAGGGTGTGTGGACGCGCGTGGCGTGGTGGCAGATTGTGCTGCTGGTCGTGCTCATGGCGATTATTGTGGTGTTCATGCTGTGGCTGACCGACCAGCTGGCTAAGCGCCTGGGGTTCAACCGTGCCGACCGCATTACGATTCAGTTCTGCGGTTCGAAGAAGTCGCTGGCGGCTGGCCTGCCGATGGCGATCATTATTTTTGGTGCGGGCTCGCTGGGTCTGATGATGCTGCCAATCATGATTTTCCATCAGGTTCAGTTGATGATTTGTACCTGGCTTGCGGGCCGCTATGCGCGCTTGGATGTGGTGGGTGCCGCCTCCGCGAAGGAAGTTCAGTAGGGGCTTGAACCCTATCTGCCGGGGTGCTCGGCGGGTGCTATTGGGGGCCTCTGAGCCTGTGAGATAAGCCTCTGATGAGGGGTTTTAATGGGTTCTTTGGGACTGGATGACCTGTCTATGAAGTGATATAGCGCGCATTCATCGAAAAACTCTCTGACTAGTGCATATGCGTGCAAAATGTGGTATTAGTACTGGTCAGTTGGTTTTCTGTGGGTTATATGCACTCTATTGCATCAAAGTGACCGGCGAGACAATCAACACTATCGGGTGTTGAGCGGCGAAAAAGCCCCAATTTTGCCCTAGAATATTTTGTCGATGGGTTAGACAGATTTGCATCCTGTATGCAAGAATTTATGACTCATGTGGGAATGGTTGAGATTCACTCCCTCACACCGCCCACGAGCATTGATGCAGCGGATTCACTCCCCGCCCGCATCCCGCACCGGAAGAGACTCACTCACTCAACCGGAAGGAAGCTCAAAACCATTTATTCACTCAAACACAACTGGATACACTCAGCTTAATGACGCGCTTAGATTCCATCTATGCGCTAATCGCTGTCTGTATCCGCCAAGAAAGAGGACACTCCATGGCTACCATCATGAGCGTGAACGTATGCGATTCCAAGTACAACGCTGACCCCACCGGCGTACGAGACTCCACTAGTGCTATCCAGAAGGCTATCGATGATGTTGCTGCGCAGGGCGGCGGCTCCGTGGAGATTCCCGGCGGCATGTACCGCGTCTCCTACCCCTTCATCGAAATGAAGCACCGCGTCGAGATTTTCGGCCACGGTCAGGCAACCCGAATCGTCGCTTTCACTGACAAGAGCATCCCGTCGTCCAAGAATGGTAGCTACGAATGCACCGGCGTTTTCCACACCGGTAGCTACACCACCCCCATGAGCGGTGGCACCAACCAGAACAAGCCCATGCGTATGGGCGTGCGTGACCTGTTCATCCGCACCAACAAGTACAACCTGCCGCTGGATTCTAAGAGCAACCAGATTTTCCTGGAGAAGCACACCCAGCCCGTCGACAACGTTGCAGGCGTCATCTTCCACACCCGCATTGCGGACGCTAACCCCGGTGAGCCGGACGCAGTGCCCACCCTGTCCAACATCGAAATCTGGGACACCGCCATTGGCGTTGCGATCCTGGGCCTGGACGACCAGGGCATGAAGATTGACAAGCTGCGCATCCGCCAGACCCTGCGCCAGGGCCTGCTGGTCGGCAAGCCTGTCGGCCACCCGCTGCGCCCCCGCGAGGGTGACACCCCCGGCGCGGCAGATAACAAGTTCTCCATGATTGACGTCTCTGACGCAAACATGAGCTTCGGCACCTACGCGGGTATCGAGATTTACACTTCTCAGTCCAAGTTTGAGGCGTCCACCAGCTGGTTCAACAAGCGCAACCAGGGTAAGAACGCCCTGTACGAGGTGAAGACTCGCCACGTGGGCGCAGGCTGGTTCATTCAGGGCACCCGTAACATGTTCATTGGCTGCACCGCCCAGGAGAACGCCGGTCACGGCTGGCTCGTGGAGTGGGGCAACAACCAGTTCATTGGCTGCCTGGGTGAGTCCTCCAGCTTCCAGGACGCTGTTACTGGCGCTGCTCGAGGTGACGAGGCGGCGAACTGGTACATTGGCCGTAACGCACGCGGTAGCCGCTTCGTGGCTCCTCGTTCGCACAACCCTTACAGCTGGGCGAAGGCTTCCCTGTACGGTTTCTACATTGAGAACAACATTCGCGATATGCACATTACGACTGCGTCTGCGAAGGATGACCGTATTGGTGAGAACAACATGGTCGGCCGCCGTGTTCACGTGACCGGCGCTATGGGCGATAACGTGCTCATTGAGGTGGATCATATTCGCCACGCGACTTTCGCGCCGAAGCAGCTGGAGAAGCGCGGCAACGGCGTGTTCATGGGCTAACCCTCACGGGTTAGGTCCTGCGAGCTGAGGCTCGTGATCACAAAATCTTAAAACGCATACGTCTGAGGGGCGGGGAGTAATCCCCGCCCCTCGGCGTTTAACCCGCACCCAAAACAGCCGAAAAACTGTAGAAAAACGGGGTAGGGGAGCAGGCATCACAGTGCCCGGTCATCGCCTCCACACGCCCAATGCGGTACCCTTGAGCAGGGAGGCAGGTCTGCCGGTGCACAGACTCGCACACGCCAACACATCCGCAGAAATGCGCCCAACACACCGCACCACACAAACTCAACACTGCACCCACGCAGCACCGTATTCACCGCTGCCGTATTCACTTACAGCCGTATTCACTCAATTCACTCACCCGCGCCGCCTTCAGCACCGAACGCGGTACCCATCGAAAGAATTGAGCCCCTCATGCCCGATACGCCCATGAGCATCAACGCCATCAACTACGGCGCAGACCCCACCGGTGCCAAAGACTCCACCGCAGCCATCCAGAAAGCCGTCGACGCTGTCGCCGCACGCGGCGGCGGATCCGTAGAACTGCCCCGCGGCATCTACCGCGTCTCCTACCCCTTCATCGACATCAAGCACCGCGTCGAAATCTTCGGCTACGGCTCCTCAACCGTCGTCATCGCGCACTCCGACCGCGCCATCCCCACCACCACCAACGGCCACATCGAATACACCGGCGTGTTCCACGTCGGCAGCTACACCACCCCCGTCTACGGCAACTACAACGCCAACAAGCCCATGCGCATGGGCGTACGCAACCTGCACATCCGCACCAACGCCGCCAACACCCCCATCAGCAGCTACCCGCTCGATGCACACACCGCCCCGCTGAACAACGTCGCCGGCGTCATCTTCCACACCCACCTGACCGGCGACCTGCTCAACGAACCGGACATCGTGCCCGTTATCGCCGGCGTGGAAGTCTGGGACACCGCCATCGGCGTTGCCGTGCTCGGCCTGGACGACCAGGGCATGAAAATTGACGACGTGACCATCCGCCGCACCCTCAACCAGGGCCTGTTGCTCGGCAAACCCGTCGGCCACCCCCGCCGCCCCAATGAAGGCCAGAACTCTGGAGCGGCAGACAACAAGCTGCGCGGTATCGACGTTGCCGAGGCGAATCTCAGCGGCGGCTCCTACGCCGGTATCGAGGTGTACGCGGCGCAGGCTAAGTTCGAGAACTGCTCCAGCAACAGCAACCACCGCACCAGCAACAAGAACGCCCTCTACGAGCCCGCCACCCGCCACGCCGGCGCAGGCTGGATCGTGCAGGGTGAACGCAACATGTTCATCGGCTGCACCGCACGCTCCAACGCGGGCCACGGCTGGCTTGTTGAATGGGCACATAACATCTTCATCGGATGCGAAGCGGAAGGCTCCAGCTGGGCTGGCACCGTCAGCGGTGCCGCAGGCGCCGACGAGGCCGCCAACTGGTACATCAGCCGTAACGCGCGCGGTACCCGCATGGTCGCGCCCGTCTCCTACAACCCGCCGGAGAAGCCCGCCTCCCTGTACGGCTTCTACATTGAAAACAAGATTTACGACCTGCGCATCACTGAAGGTACCGCCAAGGACGACCGCATCGGCGATGGTAATATGCTCGGCCGCCGCGTGTACATCACCGGCGAGATTGGCGCGAACGTGGTCATTGAGGTTGAGGAGCTGCGCCACTCCACCTCGCCCGCCGGTCAGCTCACCAAGGAAGCCTACAACGTGATGCGCGGTTAGTAGAGACTGACGGCAACTGACGGCAGCTAGTAGACACGCCCGAACCGGTTCGGAACTTTCCTGTGAATCGTGAGGGAGGCGCGTGTGCCCTAGTGGGCGCGTTATACCGCCACATGTCGGCTAAGAATCAGGGCAGCTGCGAATGGAATATGTACCATTCGCAGCTGCTTTGTCGTTTAGAACAATGTTTAATTTTTAATTGATAAAAGTCTCAATTAAATATTGAATAAAATATCAATATGTACTTTAAACTTTCTATGGTGGTGTAAAACAGTCCATTCACTGCGCACCACCATAGCCGTGCGACAGCATGCGGAATAGCTACCCGCAGCACACACAAACCTGCATCGCCGCACGTCAGACCCTATTCATTGCCGCTTCTCACTATTCCTCAACAAAACTTTCCCTCCCTTTTCTTATTTGCTCCATTTGGCGACCCCGCGGTCGACCCAAAAAATCGGTTCCTTCCGGCCGGTTCCCAACCACAATTACATAAGGACAACCCATGTTTCCGGTTATTTCCCGAGTCCTCACACCCGCTCCCCGCGCACGCCGCACTCTTGCCCTCACTCTCGCACTCGCTCTCGGTGCCGTACCCCTCGCTTCCGCAGCGAATGTACAGCCCGCCGTGCACGCTGTAGAAACCCATGCCGCAAAACCCGTCGTGAACCTGCAGCTCGTCATCAAGGCGCAGCAGCCCAAGGATGACCCCAGCTACGTCGAATGCGTCGCCAACTTCCTCGGCACCATGAGCGCCACCCCCGGCGTGTGGGCGGTCTGCCACGGCTACCTCGGCAGCGAAGAATACACCGTCACCCGCCGCCACAGCAACGCAACCGTCACCCGCGGCCAGCTCGTGCGTATGCTCTACCGCATGGCGGGATTGCCGACCGTCAAGAACCTACCCAAGACCTCCCCCTACAAGGATGTGGCAACCACCGACCCCGACTACGCCGCCTACATTTGGGCAGCGGACGCGGGCATCACCTCCGGCTGGGATGACGGGCTCTTCCACCCGGACGAGTACGCCACCCGCCACACTCTCGCCGCGTTCCTGTATCGCGCCGCAGGTAGCCCCGACGGTGCCGCACGCCTGCGCCAGATTCGCCATCCGTTACGTGCCGAAGTCAAGAAGACTGAACAGTTCAAGACCGAAAACCGCTGGGCAGCCCGCACGCTCGGCACCTACCCCGAAGTCGACCGCGATGGTGACGGCGCGGCAGATGTGGTGGACCCCGCCAGCCCCCTGTACTTCTCCGATGCCCTGTACATGCTCAAGGCGTACGGCGATAAGGGCCTGAAGGTTGTGGGCACTCCCGCCGTTGACTAGGAGTAATACCGACTAGATTCAGTGCTAACTAGATTCAGCGCTGACTAGCGCATATATTCACCGCCCGCCGGTGCGACCCAATGGGTTGCGCAGGCGGGCGGTGCTCTGTTCCGGGTGCTGTGCTGTTCTGGCAGGTTGCGAGCGCCCGTGCCCGCCGCGCCATCGCCTCCGTGCAATGAAGGGCGCCTGCTCTGCACCCGCTAAGCTAGAAGGCATGAAGATTGCCACCTGGAACATCAACTCAATCCGCGCCCGCGAGAACCGCGTCGAAGACTGGCTCGACGAACACGACGTTGACGTGCTCGCCCTGCAAGAAACCAAAACCAAGGACGAAACCTTCCCCTTCGACCTCTTCGAATTCATGGGCTACGAGGTTGCGCACTTCGGCCTGAATCAGTGGAATGGCGTGGCAATCGCCTCCCGAGTTGGCCTCGAAGACGTGCAGCGCGGCTTCGATAACCAGCCGCACTTCGGCAAGCCCGGCGAGCCCGAGGCGCTGGAGGCGCGCGCTATTGGTGCGACCTGCGGCGGTGTGCGTGTCTGGAGCCTCTACGTGCCCAACGGCCGCGGCCTGACCGACCCGCACATGGACTACAAGCTCCGCTGGATGGAGGCGCTGCGTCAGAACGTGCACAACGAACTGGCGGCTAACCCGCAGTCGCAGCTTGCCCTGGTCGGTGACTGGAACGTCGCCCCCGAGGATGCCGACGTGTGGGATATAGACTACTTCCTGCGCAACGAAATGACCCACGTTTCCGAACCCGAACGCCGCGCTTTCGCCGCCCTACTCGAAGAGGGCATGGTGGACGTAGTACGCCCGCACACTCCGGGCGAGTACACCTACTGGGACTACCAGGCGGGCCGCTTCACCAAGGATGAGGGCATGCGCATTGACTTTCAGCTGTTCTCGCCCGCGCTCGCCGCACGCGTGGAACGTGCCTGGATCGATAAGGTGGAACGCGCCGGTGAAGGCGCAAGCGACCACACGCCGGTCGTGGTTGAGATTGCCGACTAATCCGAGCGTATAGCTTGCCGTAGAACCGCGTGTAGTAAGGAGGCGGGGGAGGGGTCCCTCGCCTCCTTGCTGTATCTGCTGGTGCTTCTGTGTGCCTGTCTCTGGGCGGCTGTTCCTATGCCTGCCCCTGGGTTTCTGCCAATATTTCGGGGTTTTCTGTGTGGCTTAGTTGAAAAGTTCGGCTAGCCGAACTATTGTTAAATTCCGCCCGGGACGACAGGCAAAAGCGCATTATGATGCCTGCGCAGACACAACCGTGTCCCTAGCGTCCCGGCGCGGCAAATCCCATACATCAACCACATACTCAAACCCGTGACTTCCAATGAAGGATGCCTCATGAACGCTTTCACCCCCGCAGGCAGCAACGCACGCCGCCTCGTCCAGGCGCTCTGCGCCGCCCTCGCACTCACCCTGCTACTCGTGCTCACCGGCTGCGGTAGCACCTCCAGCACCACCGAAGGCGCTAAGAGCAGCAGCGGCAAGAAGACCGTGCTCACCACCTTCACCGTGCTCGCAGACATCGCCCGCAACGTGGCAGGCGACGACCTGAACGTCGAATCCCTCACCAAGCCCGGCGCAGAGATTCACGAGTACGAGCCCACCCCCTCCGACCTGAAGAAGGCACACGCCGCCGACCTGGTGCTCGACAACGGCCTGAACCTCGAATCCTGGTTCGCGAAGTTCGTTGAAGAATCCCACGCTAAGCACGTGACCGTCTCCGAGGGGGTCACGCCCATCTCCATTACCGAGGACGCCTACGCGGGCAAGCCCAACCCCCACGCCTGGATGAGCCCCAGCAACGTGCAAAAGTACGTGGACGTGATGATTCGCGAATTTAGCGCCCTCGACCCGGCCCACGCCGCCGACTACAAGACCCGCGGCGAAGCCTACAAGAAGCAGCTACAGGGCGTGCGTGACGAGCTCGTCAAGGAAATCTCCACCCTGCCCGAGAACCAGCGCGCACTCGTCACCTGCGAAGGCGCCTTCTCCTACCTGGCGGCAGACGCGGGCCTGAAGGAAAAGTACATTTGGGCGGTCAACTCCGAACAGCAGGCGACCCCCTCGCAGATTTCCTCCGCGATCGATTACGTGCGCGAGAACCAGGTGCCCGCTGTGTTCTGCGAATCCACCGTCTCTGACAACCCGATGCGCCAGGTCGCAGACGCCACCGGCGCACGATTCGGCGGCGTGCTCTACGTGGACTCGCTCTCCGAAGCGAACGGCCCCGTGCCCACCTACCTGGACATGATCCGCTACGACGCACGCACCATCGTTGCGGGCCTCAAGGGCAACTCCTAAACCCGGCATAAACCCCGAATAAACCCGGTAGAAACCCGGGCCAAACCCGGCATCGAAAACCCCGGGTAAACCCTAAACCCCCGATAGGATAGGAGGGGCGGTCGCCTTCATGGCTCCACTCCTCCCAGCCGTTAACACCCGCCCACACGGCACCTACTCAGCAATACCCACTCAGCAACACGCAAGCAAGTACACCCGCCCCACGCATACGGTGACCACCAGAAAGAACACAAGGAATGAGCACTCTTCTCAGCTGCGAAAATGTGCACGTGAACTACGGGCCAGTCCGTGCCCTCACCGGCGCATCCTTCACCCTGGACACCGGGCGTATCTGCGGCCTGATTGGCATGAACGGCTCCGGCAAATCCACCCTCTTCAAAGCCATCATGGGGGTCGTGCCCATGCACGCCGGAAGCATCACCCTCGACGGGCAGCCCGTCGGCGGTAACCGTGGCAGCCGCGGCAAGAACGCGCACCACCACCGCGCCGGACTCGTCAGCTACGTGCCGCAGAGCGAAGAAATCGACTGGACCTTCCCCATCTCCGTGCGTGAGGTCGTCAGCATGGGACGCTACCGCAACCTCGGCATCACCCGCCGCCTGCGTGCCGCAGACCGTGCTGCCGTGGATGAGGCGCTCGCCCGCGTGGAACTGACCGACCTTGCCGACCGTCAGATTGGGGCGCTCTCGGGCGGTCAGCGTAAGCGCGCCTTCGTGGCACGCGCTATCGCCCAGGGCGCCCAGCTGCTGTTGCTGGATGAGCCTTTCGCCGGCGTGGACAAGCGCAGCGAGGCGATGCTCATTCAGGTCATCGAACAGCTGCGTGACGAGGGCGCGACCGTGCTGGTTTCCACGCACGACTTGGCGAGCCTGCGCCAGTTTGCCGACGAGGCGCTACTGCTGCGCGGCACAATTCTGATGCACGACACCCCCGAGAAGGTGCTCGCCCCCGAGAACCTGGTGCGTGCCTTCGGCATGGAGGTGGACGCCGGCGCGTCGGTCGCTACCGCTGCCCCCGGCGCTGCTACCTCCGGCACTACTACGATCAGCTCTGCGGAAGGGAAGAACTAAATGGACATCCTCAACTTTCTGGTGGAGCCGCTGACCCTGCCCTTCATGCTCCGCGCATTCGTGGTCACCGTCATTGCCGCCGCCGTCTGCGCCCTGCTCTCCTGCTGGCTCGTGCTGCTCGGTTGGTCGCTCATGGGTGACGCAATCTCGCATGCGGTGCTACCCGGCGTGGTGCTCGCCTACATTTTCGGTGCGCCCTTCGCAGTGGGCGCGGTCATTGCCGCACTCCTGGCTGTGGCGCTCATCGGCGGGGTGCGGCGTAGCGGCCGCGTGCGCGAAGACGCCGCGATCGGCATCGTGTTCACGACCATGTTCGCGTTCGGTCTGGTGCTGATTTCGGTCACGCCGTCGAATACCGACCTGAACCATATTCTCTTCGGTAACGTGCTGGGCGTGTCCTGGTCGGACGTCTGGCAGGTCGCTATCCTCGCGGTGGTGGTTGCCGCCGTGCTGCTGGTCAAGCGCCGCGACTTCGTGCTGTACGCCTTCGACCCGGGCTTCGCGCAGGCGGTGGGGCTGCGTCCGCGTCTGCTCGGCGCGCTGCTACTCATTATGCTGGCGCTGACCTCCGTGGTGGCGCTGCAGATCGTGGGCGTGGTGCTGGTCGTGGCGATGCTTGTCATCCCCGGCTCCACCGCACGCCTCATTACCGACCGGTTCGTGCCGATGCTCGCGGTGAGCGTGGGAGTCTCCCTGCTGGGCACGCTGACCGGCCTGTACGCCAGCTACCACGCGGATGTATCCCCCGGTGGTGCCGTGGTCGTCACGCAGGGCATACTGTTCGCCCTGGCGTACGTGTTTGCCCCGCGCTACGGTCTGCTGGGCAGGATGCGTGCCCGCCGACTCAGCACTGCTGCAACGAAAACTGAGCCCTCAGCTTCCTAAAACTAACTCAATACAGCGCTAGGCGGAGGCCCTTTACGGGACCTCCGCCTAGCGCTATTTTCTGAAATTCTAGGGTGCCTCTACCGCCCTGCGCCTAGCGCACCGTGCGGGACACGAACAGGGAGGCGGTCGCCTCCGCACCCAACGGAATAATGGTGCCGCCGGGCTTCACCGCGCCAGCCGCGTCCGTCTCGTGCAGGTTGCCGGAACCGGCACCGACCACGCTCACGTTCACCGCCTCCGAGAAGGGCGCACCCTCCTCAATGTGTAGGCGCACGCCGGGCACAAAACCGTGGCCCTGCAGGTAACGCAGCAGGCGCGGGTCATCATCGTTAATGCGTTCGAGCACGACTGTTTCGCCGGGTTCGCACTGGCTCAGCGGCACGGTCTGCGGAAAACTAATATGCCCCGAAGAATCCGGAATCGGGTCGCCGTGCGGGTCGCGGGTCGGGTGCCCCAGCAGGGTGTCGATGCGGTCCACCATGAAGTCGGATACCGCGTGCTCCAGAACCTCCGCCTCGTCGTGCACACGGTCCCAGGTGTAGCCGAGCGTCTCCACGAGGAACGTCTCAATGAGGCGGTGGCGGCGGATCATTGCCAGCGCGTAGGAGCGGCCGGTTTCAGTGAGCTCAATAGCGCCGTAGGGCTGATGCTCGATCAGGTCGGCGGCGGCGAGGCGCTTGAGGCCGTCAGATACCGAAGAAATGCGCAGGCCCATGCGTTCTGCCAGGGCGGATGCGGTGGCAGGGGTTTTGGTCCATTCTTCGAGGCTCCAGATTTCCTTGAGATAGTTCTGGGTGCTGACGGAAAGTTCTGAAAGAGGCATAAAGATAAGTCTACCTTTTCTCTGGTTTTGCCCGTCGAGCTACAGGGTATTCAGCGCGGGCTTAAAGAGCGTCCCGCCCGGACGGTTCACCCCTGGCAGGGGGTGACCATCACGGGCGGGATCAGGTGTTCGGTTCCGCGCTGGCAGGTACGAGAGGCTGGTAGGCACTATAGGCGGGCAAGCGCGAAAGAATGAGGGATGCGCGGCGGCGGTTAGGTGGCGCGGCGGCGCGAACGGTCAATACGGGTCAGCAGTTCGATGAGCGCACCGCGTGCCGCCTGCTCCTCGTGCCAGAGGGAGCGGACGAGGGTGCGGCTGACCGCCTGGGTGGTGATGCCGAGTGCGGTTGCGGCGGCCTTCTGTTGGCCGCGCACGCCGGGTACGAGCAGGTTTACTACGCGCCATTCGGCGTCGGTGCGGTCGGCGCATACGCGGTAGAGTAGGCGTGCGGAGCCTGCGGCGAGGTCGGCGAGGTGGCGGTTGTCGGCGCTGACGCTGATGCAGCGTACGGGTGCGCCTCCTTGTGCTTCTTCGACGGCGAGGCGTGAGAATTCGAGGGCGTCGCCGGTGCAGTCGGTGGTGCTGACGGCGCCGAGTGCGCCTGCGAATCGGGGGATGTTGAGCTCGCCGATTCCGATGCCGACCCAGAAGCCGTTATCGCGCGCGGCAATGAGCGCCGCGTGGAGTGCGTCGCTGGCGCGGTCGAAGGCGCCCTGAATTTCGTCAGGGTATGTCTGGGCGAAGGCAACACGCGGGTTGAGCTTTGCGAGTTCGTCCGACAGTGCAGTGAGTGAGTGCTGTGCGGAACGTTGAATAAAGGTTAGAACGAACACCTTCCTATTATGCCGTAAAACCTTCAACAAGCGGCGTAAGGTTCGCCGTAATACCGGCAACATTTAAACCCCTAAAAATGCGCATTGATAAGGGGAATTATCGTGAGCATGCACTGTGTGCAGAAATCCTTGAAAGGACGTAGAACACCCCCGAAAGGAAAATAATTTTCATGCAAGTGCACGTTGAATTATTCGCTTTCGGGGGCGTTGAGTGGAGTTGATAGACGGGGCTACCGCGGAACTACTGTGCGTTCGTTACCTGCGAGATATGCGGCAGCTGACGTAGCGGCTTCTGGAATACCATCACCACCAGCGACAGGAAAATGAACACCGCGTAGAACAGCGCCGTGTACGTAATACCCCAATCAACAATGAGGAAGCCTGCCAGCAGAACAGCCAGCGGGGTCAGCGCCATGTTCGGGATGCCCTGCACCGAGTGCACGCGACCGATCATGTGCTCCGGGGTGGACGCGTTGATGTACGCAATGATGCTCGAATTGAAGGAGGGAAGCACAATACCCGCCAGCACAATCAGCAGACACACCGCCCACAGCATCGAATGAACCACCGGCAGCAACAGGTAGCACGCCGACATGATGGCCAGGGAGGTGATACCGAGCGGGCCGAGCGCAAACTTCTCGGTCAGCGGGCCGACCAGGAACGAGCCGAGCAGCACGCCCACGCCGAAGGCGCTCGCAAAGATGCCGATGAAGAGCGGGTGTGCGCCCTCCAGGGTGTAGTAGTAGATGAAGGTGAGCGGAATACCGACCGTTCCAAAGTTCGCGAGCGTTGAAACGAACGCAATGGACACCAGCACCTTGTTCTTCAGGATGTACTCGAAACCGGCTTTTGAGTCCTGCCAGAAGCTGGTTTTCTCGCCTTCCTCCTCTTCCGCGGGCTGCCGACTAGCGCCGTAGCTCTTGGGTGCGACGATGAACGCCAGCAGGTTAACGACCGCGTGAACGGCGGTCATGAGCACGGTCGAGAAGCCGATAATGATGCCGGCGACCGGGCCGCCCAGCAGGTTAGCGGTGGACTCGCGTGTCTCGCCCATACCGGAGGCGTACCCCAGGTGTTCCTTGGGGACTACGCGGGTGATGATGGACTGTTCACTCGGGTAGTCGAAGGTGGAAATGATGGCGGCGAGAGAAATCGTAATCACCAAAACGTAAATGTTGGTGACGTTGAAAACGAGGTAGAGAAGAATCGCGACCCAGGACAGCGCCTGGCCAATGCAGGACAGTGCCAGGCACTTTGAGGGACCGATTCTGTCGACCCATGTTCCAGATACTGCTCCGGCGCAGGTGGCGAGAACACCCGCGACGAAGAGGGTGATACTCGCAGCTTCGGGGGAGCCGGTCAGCGCCAAAATAATGATGGGCGTGGTGATATAGCTCATCGAGTCTGAGAGCTGGTTGGCTCCAATGGCGAAGAGAGTATTTCGAAAATCTCTATTCTTGAGTAGCTCGGTGTTGACACTCATGGGGGACCTCCACGATGGGGTTTATGGTGTCGCGCGGCGTGCAATCCGCTGTGTGTAATCCGTGAGAGTGAATACCTCGACGGGCTACTGCGCCCGCCGGTCATGATGGGGTGGTTGAGGATGCACGGGGCGGCTCATCGGGAGCCACCCCCCGCACAAATAATGTGTCGCGCGATACTTTAGATTCTATAAGAGATGTGAATCATATACATGAACGCTAGTTGAAAAACTTTCCCCATTTTGAGTATTGACATTAGGGTTAGTTTGACTATAATTCATTTTTGGTGCTTCCACCCAACTAAACCTCGGCTGAACCTCAGCTAAACCCGATTCCGGGCACGTCAAAGATGCCCGCAACGCAGCGGGCGGGGGAGTGTAGAAGAGCGCAGAATAAGGGCCGCACTAGGGGCGCTACTCCACCAGGCCCGCGAAGCCCGACAGAGCCAGCACCTCCTCAACATCCTGCGGTACCGAACGCGCCACCCACGGCGAATGCACCAACACCGCCTGCCACTGACCGCGCGACACCGCCACATTCAAACGATTCGGCGACAGCACAAACCCGGCACCGCGCCCAGAATCAACCCGCGACGACGCCAACGACACCAACACCACCGCAGCCTCCTGACCCTGGAACTTATCCACCGTGCCCACACGCACACCAGCACCCGAAGAATCCGCCAAACCAGCGGCAACCAGCGCCTCACGCACACAATCAACCTGCGCGTTATACGCCGCCACCACAATGCAATCCTCCGCCGCCAGAGGGCGCGGCTCAGCACCAGCCGCCGGAACCCACTCACGACCCAACAACTCGCGCACGCAATCCACCACCGCCTGCGCCTCCTGCACAGAACGCACCGAACAACCCGCATGCTCCACCAGATACGACACCACACCCGGCGCAACACCCTGCAGGGCGCGACCAGCCGTCGCCGCCGCGCTCGCCAACGCGCCATCATACGACAGCCACGAAACCCGCTCGCACAACGCCGAATCCATACGCCACGACTCACCCAAGAAATACCCAAAACGAGGATCCAACGCCGCCGCACCATCAGACAACCAGCCCAGCGCCGAAACATCCACCGGGTACGGATGCACACCCGTCGACACCTGCGGTAGCTGCTGCGGATCGCCCAGCAGCAGCACCGAACGTGCCGCACGAGCCGCCGCTACCGTATTCGTCAGAGAGAACTGGCCCGCCTCATCAACCACCAGAACATCCAGCGACCCGGCAGGCACGCGACGCTCACTCACGTAATCCCACACCGTACCGCCAAACAGCAAGCCGCCCGCACCAGAAATCAGCTCCGCCAGCTCAGAATCAGACACCTCAGACCACGGGGCGTCCGGAGTCACCGACTTGCCGCGCAGACGCACCGCACGCGAAACATCAAAACCATCACGGGCACAGCACGCCACCATAAGATTCTCAATCACCGCATGCGACTGAGCCACCACGCCCACCTTCGCACCCTCCGCCACTAGACGCGCAATCACATGCGAGGCGAGGAAAGTCTTACCCGCACCCGGAGGGCCCTGAACCGCCACATAGGAATGGTCGAGAGCACGAACCGCCGCGTGCACGGCATCCACCGTGGGCAGGTCAGAGGCAGAAAAATCAACCTCACGAGGTAGATTTTCTGCATTTTTGGCGTTCGAGGCGCCCTTCTTCAGGCGCGGTGCGCGGCGGAACAGCAAATCCGTGGAGGCGCTCTTCACCCCCGTCAGCGAAGCCGCCGCATCGAGCACGCTCGGCAGGGCGCGGGACGAGGAGGGAGCCTTGGACGGCTCAGAATCTTCGCCGGGCGCGGGGCCATTAAGCACGGGGTCGCTCGGCATGAGCGCACCATCGAAAAGCAGCCCGTGCACATCGGCCTGCAGAGCCGCTTCAATCGTCGCCGTAGACACCGGATCGCCAGGACCAATACCCGAAGGCAGGGCACCGTGCGGCTCATCCTTCACGCGGATGCGCTCCTGCAGAAGCACCTCCAAGAACTCGCCAGCCGACTCGCCGGACTCTGCGGCAGCCTCTTCGGGGCCTGCAGAATTCTCGGAACCGGCACCGAAACCGCCCTGCGCCACCGCCAGCACACGCAAGCCAAAGAAACCCGTCGCCGCCAACTCGGCGGGCACACGCTCACCCGGATTCGACGCACGGAAATAATTCACCTGCGACTCCATACGGTCCAGCGCAATCTGCGGGCTCAACCCCGCCTCATACGCACAAAAAACCGCACGGTCAGAGGGCGCAATCACCAGGCTCGGGTCAGCCTCAATTCGCGCAAGCAACAGGCGCACCTGCGCGCCGCGCACACGATACCAGCCGGGGGCGTCTTCAACCTCGGTGGGCTCCTTCATGGCGGCGGCAAGCGCCTCCAGGTCTGCGGGGGTGTTCAGAAGAGCATGCGCATGCTCCACCGAAAGCACTTGCACCCAATCAAGGTACGCATAATCGCGGCTCGCCACCCACGCCGTCGGACCGTCCTCCAGGCGGCGAATGTGCTCACGCCAGAACGGGGCACGCTCGCGGCGGTGATAATTCGTCATGGACAGCAGCATCGCCGCCTCAAGCTCGCCGGCACCCCAGCCGTGCTCCGCCGCGTGCTCCTTCAGGGAGGCGAGCTGGGCATCCAGCAGGCATTGCAGGCGGTACTGTTCGCTGTCGTTCTCCACCGCGGCGGGTACCCGGTACATGACCGGGTGCTCCTCAGTTTCCGGATTCTCGGCGGTATCTTCGGCAGTGTCTTCGGTGACGAGCTCCGGGGCGTCGGTCGCGAGGGCAAGAGATGCCGCCGCGTTCAGGCACGCCGGGCACTCGTCGCAGGTCAGAAAATAGGGGATGCGCTCGGCAAGTTCCGCCGGTTCTATACCCTCGTTCAGTGCCTGGGTGAGCAGCAGGAGGCGCTGCTCCTGCAGGCGAATCAGCGGCAGAATACGCGCCGAATCAACCCGGTGAGGTTGAGGAACGGGGGAGTGGTGCTCAGTGGGCTCTGATTTGGACCCCGCGCTGTACTCATTCGCGCCGTGCTCCAGATGAAGGTCGAGGCGCGCGGCATTCTTGGTGTTCTCGGCGCTCTCGGTTGCACTAGCGGTCAGCAGGTGCGCCGCCAGGGCACCGCGCAACAGTGCCCGATGCGCCGCCTCACCCAGGTGCGGGGTGCAGACGATTCGGGCAGTATTGCTCTCGGCGGTGCTGTCCGCAGCCGGGCACTCGAAGCGGTCAAGCTCCACCGTGTAGGTCAGTCCCGCCGCGGAGGTCGCCACCAGGGGTACCGGGCGCGCTGTGCCACCCGCATGCTCACCGCTAACTACTCCACTGCCGACCATTCCACCGGTGGTTAGCACCCGCAGGCACTCGCGGTACGCTTCGCGGGCACGCTCCAACTTCTCGTGGGTCGGGCGTGCAGACTGCTTCTGCGCACGCTCCCGAAGCTCGGTGTAGAGCCGCAACTCGCAGGTGGAGGTGGCGGTCAGATCAGCGAGGGTGAAGGTAAGGTCCATGGTGACTTTTCTGCTGGAGGAGAGAGAAACAAGGCGGGCGTGAAACCCAGCCGAGTGAGCGGGTGCGAGCCCCGGTTGAGGAGTCTGTCGGCACCCCGTGCCCCCCTAGCCCCGAGAGGTTGATTTTCATGTTTCACGTGAAACACTACAGAAAATCAACCTACACAGGATGATTTAGGGGGCTTTCGGGGCTATCCGGGCACACGCGCTAGGAGGCTACACCCGCCGTAGCCGCGGTAGAAACTACCGCCGAAGCCGCCTCCGAAGCGGGTACCGAAGCACTCGCCGCTACCGCAGAGGGAGCAGCAGAAGCACTCGGCGCGGTCGAACGGTTCGCAATCGCCGCCGCGGCAGCGTCCACGCGTTCCTTCGCGGCGGGCAGCGCATCCGCACCGCCCAGATCGTTCAGAATAATCGCGAAAATCAGGCGGGTGCCGTCGGGTCGGGTCGCCACACCGCACAGCGAAGACACCGTGTACAGAGTGCCGGTCTTCGCCTGTACAAAAGTGCGCGCGTGCACGGCGTTCGCCGCACCAAAACGACCAGACAGGGTGCCGCTCACGCCCGCGACCGGGAATGTGCTCATCAGCTGCTCCGCATGCTCATCAGCATTCAGCAGAGCCACAACCTGCACGAGGGTTCGGGCGGTCACGCGGTCCGTCAAGGACATGCCGCACACGTCTGCCTGCACCAGGTTTTCAATGTTCACGCCGGCATCCACGAGTGCCTGGCGCATGGTCTGCTGTGCCGCTTCGCCGCTACCTTCCTTACCTGCGGCAATGGCGGCGCAACGGCCAAGCACCTCGGCGAGGGCGTTGTCGGATTCGAGCATCATGTGCTGCGCCTGCTCCAGCAGGGTTGCCGACTCGACCGCGGCGATTTCGACTGCTTCCGCAGGGGCGGTGCGGCGCTCCGCGAGGGTGAAGCTCATGCCAGACTCCTTGCCGGCGGTGTTGAGCGCATCCACGAACGCCTTCTGGGCGGCAACCGCCGCATCGTCCGGGCGTACCGGGTTGCTTGCGGTGGACTTGCCCGGCACCGTGTGCGATTCGAGCGCAATCGGGTGAATGGGCGTGATCTGGCCGGACGCCACGTCGGCGTCATCCCAGCCGGGGTTCACGCCGGGGCCACTGAAGAAGGTGCCGTCCAGGTAGACGGGCAGTGCCGCGGCAGGCTTCTCACCCTGAAGAAGCGCCTTCACGGTCAGCTCGGCGAGGGTTCCCAGGCCTGCGCGTCCCACAATCTGCTTCGGGTTGGAGGCGCCCGCACCGAGCAGGGTGTCGCCGCCCGCCATGAGGTACAGTCCGGCGGCGTCGCGGGTGACGCGGGTGCGCAGGCGTGCCTGCAGGTTCGCGTAGTGGTTGAGCGCGAACAGGGTCAGCACCTTAAAGGTGGAGGCGGGTACGCGCGCGGTGTCGGCGTTGGCGGCGTACAGGTCGGCGGGTGCGGTGGCCGCCTTGATGCTGGGCAGGTTGCCGTCCATGCCGGTGACGAGCAGGCTGTACTGCGGGTAGGTGCCGTCCGCGAAGAGCGCGGTGAGGGCGTTGCGTAGCTGCTCCTGTTCCGCTTCGGGCAGTGCGGGGGCGAGGGTCGGGCTCGGGGTGGCGCTGGGGGTTGCGGAGGCGGTCGCCTCGGCGGTGCCGGACGGACTGCCGGTGGGGCTTGCGGAGCCTTCGGGGCGTTTCTGTTCGGTTGCGGCGGATCCGCAGGCGGTGAAGAGGAACATGCCGCCGAGGGTGAGGGCGGCGCGGCGGGTGAGGGTGGTGATCTGGGTGTTGTGCTTGTTGGAAGGCATCTTTTGAGCATAGCGGGCGGATGGGGTGCCTATCGAATTTACGCGCCGGTGCTGGGATGCTCATATCGCGCTCCTGCTGCCCCTCACGAACCCTACCTGGAGCGCCCGACACGGCGGCGGGGGTGCGCTGGCGGGCGCGGGACTAGGTGGAACGTTAACGGCAGTTTGAGGTAAATACGCTTTCGGGAGGTAGCGCTTTGACTCCCACAGCTATGATCCAAAAATTCAATGAAGGGTCTGCAGTTTTCCCGTAGTAACGAGATTCTTGGTTATGTCAGGTCTTGTAATTGCCCTTCAATGACTTCTGATGTGTTGGAGTAATGCCGCCATCTAGGTATTGTCTGGTTGCTAATGTGTGCCGTGAGAGCTGGAGGGGCACCTTCGCCGGTGCTTCAATCAGCTGCTCTAATGCTGTTTTAGCTACTTGCCAATATAGAACTAACCTGTGCTGACTATATGGAGAAGTGGAAATAGGTTTACCTCCGATAACACCGGTGAGCGCTGAAGTCCAAAGGGATGAGGGGATAGGGGGTAAGAGAGAGCTGGGGGCTGCCCGGTCACTGTATGAGTGACCAGGCAGCCCCCAGCTGCTGTCTTTTAGGTATCAACCTCTATGACGTTAGGGTACAAGGCTAAAGACGGATTCTTGTGTCTGCTAGGAGTTGGCGTACAGGTCGTTGACGTCGTTTTCAGCATCCGAGAGGACTATTGCGAAGTTGTCGGGTGATTCCTTCATGTATTCCAATGCGGATTTCCCACCGTATTCCGGTGAGGGGATGGTTAGCCAGATAGCGGTTCGCCATTCAGAGAAGTTGCCCTTGAGTAGGGTCTGGATGATTTTCTGTACGTCTGGGTCCATAGCGCCGTCTCGGAACTGGAATAGCGGGTATCCGTTGCGTCCCTTGCGGTCCTTGACACGTAGGATAGTTTTCTTGTTGATGCGGTCATTGAGTGCTTGGGGGGTAATACCTCCAAGGTACTCGCGGGCTGATGCGGTAGAGTACATCTTGCCGACGAGATCACGGGCGTAGAGGGGCTTTCGGTATTCTGCCAGGTGCTTCTGCGTTGCAGTGTAGAGCGCGTTGGCTAGGGTGTCTGCAAGGTCGTTGCTTGCGGTGATTTCACCAGATTCAAGGCTTGATTGGATGTATTTTTGGGCCGGTTCAAATACGCGGCTGGTCAGGGTATTGGCGTCCATTGGAGTTCCACAGGGTTTTTAGTAACTAGGGGCCCCATATCGTAGGTGCTTGCCTACCTCAGTTGAGGGATTTGGTGCGTATACGGCAGGGGGCTCCCCACTAGAATACACTAAATAAAGCCTTAATATAAAGTTAGTATCACATAATTAATGTGGTTTAGAGGTGCAGAAATCCCCTTTGCCCCCACGTAAAGTTGATGCGCGAGGGTCAAAGGGGATCTGTCACACAAGTAGCTGGAAGGCTACGTTTCTACAGGAGATCGTCGCCCATATCTTCGTAGGGGATAACAGGCGGCAAATGTTCGGCGCGCTGCATCTCTCGATAGACATCCCTAGCAGAGCGATAATCCACTACCTTTAGGAGGTCTGTGTGTACTCCTCCGTCCCCAAAGATGTAAACACAAAACCCGTCACCGTGGCGAGATCGACTATAAATCCCGTCAAAACCGAGATCTTTCATCTTCTTAGCCCACTCCTGGGTGACGCCGTATCCACCAACAAGTGGACCGCTTATATCGCCAGGGACGATATAGGGACTAGGCTTGGTATAGTCAGCAAGTCGCAGTATTTTCATGATGAGCAGCTCGGTGACTGCCTTATTCACGAATTCCTCAACAGTAATTCCTGCAGACTTTTGTCCAAAAGACTCATGCATGGCTGTGAAAGGATCAGTAGCTGTATTGCATGTACCGAAAGGCTTCGGGAGGTCGAAGCGGCCTCCTCCGGCTTTACCGTCCTCCTTGAGGAAGGAGCTGGAATAATGACGAGAATCGCGCAGGACATTACTTGACGTCGACTCGTCTTCTTGCGTTTGATTGTGCACCCGGAAGACCGTCTCAATTTCAGTGCCCGGACCTGCGTATACTACAGGTATATCGCTTGCTTTCAGGTCTGCGGGTGGGGGTTTTAGCGTCGACAGGTGTCGAGGTTCGAAAGGCATAAATGCTTCTTTCATGTAAGGGGTGCTCCTGTTGTATTTATTGGAGACACCCGATTGATATATGGCATAAGACCTTTCAGCTTCCCAGAACGTCTTTTCATATGGCAGATCCAGGGGGCACCGTCTTCAGTAAATTCAGAGATTCCAGTTACACAAGCGCAAAATAGTGTTAAACGCACTTGTAAATCTGTGAAACACCGGTTTATACTGTAAACGTAGGCGGTGACCTGCTGTAAGGTCGGGTTACCCAGGAGGTATAAACCCCTCAAGATTTAGATGTAGGAAACATTGCTCTTGTAGCAAACTCGAAGACCGTATCGGATAATCGGGAAAATTTTCGCGATGCGTATCTTCAGGTCTGTAGATTCACCTCTCACATGGTGAGAAGGCGATTCTAAAGCTACCAACCTAGTAAACCACCTGCTATTGTATCATAAACCCACACATTCTGTGTGGGTTTTTTCTCTGCCCGCCAAAATGCGGACTTCTAGGCACGAAATAACCGCTTAGAGAGTTCTGCCGAGTCAAGTTTTTCTACCCGCTAGGCTCTACACCCTTTATTCCTATCGCACCTAATCCCGCGTTGGACCCGTGGTAAATTACGCTGGTTTTGGCGCCGAATACGCGGTTTCGGTGTGCGCGAACGGGTTACAATGGGTGAGTTCAACACCTAACTTTCGCACCTTGCGCGCCGAAGTCGCCGCGAAAGTGACTCTAACTCACGAGAAAGAAGGTTCCGATGGAACTCGACGTCACTATTGAAATTCCCCGCGGCTCCCGCGTGAAGTACGAAGTGGACCACGAGACCGGCCGCCTGCGCCTGGACCGCGTGCTGTTCACCTCCATGCAGTACCCCACCGCTTACGGCTACTTCGAGAACACCCTGGGTGAGGACGGCGACCCGCTGGACGCAATGCTGATCCTGGACGTTGACGTTGTTCCCGGTGTGCTGGTTGAGTCCCGCCCGGTTGCTGTGTTCAACATGACCGATGAGGCTGGCGGCGACGCTAAGGTTCTGTGTGTTCCCACCGACAAGCGTTACGACCACATCAAGTCCCTGGCTGATGTTCCCGAGCAGCTGAAGGCTGAGATCCAGCACTTCTTCGAGCGTTACAAGGACCTGGAGCCCGGCAAGTGGGTTAAGGGCGAGGGCTGGGAAGACCTGGCTGCTGCTGAGAAGATGGTCCAGGAGGCTATCGACCGTTTCGCAGCTGAGGGTCACTAAGCTGCCGCACCGTTAGGTGCACCCGGTTTTGTAGGGGGCGTGTTCCCCGTGTCTGGTTCGTGCGATTTTTCGTGCGTGCTGGAGGCGGCGGGCACGCCCCTTTTTCACGCCCCCTTTTGTTGTGTCTTTCGCCGCATCTGCTTGTACGCTGGGTGTAGTTGATTGCGCGAGGTGCAGATTCAGAGTATTTTCAAAGGGATTCACTCTTCTTCTACTCTCACACCTTTCACCGAGGATAGAAAATGAAGAAAAACCTTTCGACCCGCGGCGCGGCGGCACTGTTGGCGCTGGCTATGGGGTGCATGGGTCAGGGCGTAGCCCAGGCGGCATACATTCAGCCGAAATCTGCACAGCCTATTGAAGAGCTGGAATTTGATGTTGATTGTTTTGGCATGCACTTCTATTACGGCGCGAACATGATGACCAATTTGCACTGGGCGGAGTGTACCGGCCTGATTACGAAGAAGCAGGTTGTTGGGCTGGCCCGAATCAGTGAAGATAAGTTGCCGAACGGGGTCATGACCATTTCGCGTGGTCGCTTGCTGGAGTACCTGTACCATCTGGCTGGTTCACCCGAGGTGAAGAACCTGCCGGAGAAGTCCCCGTACACCGATCTGACTCCGGGCGACGCGCGTTATAAGGTTGCTATTTGGGCGACCCGCGTGGGTTTGAGTGCTGGTTGGTCTGATGGTTCCTTCCACTACGACACTCCGGCGAGCCGTGGCGCCTATTTTACCTTCCTCTATCGTGCCGCGGGTAGCCCTAAGGTGACTCTGGAATCCCTGGATGCGGCGAATGCTGTGCGTGCTGAGAAGGGTGCTGCCCCCATTAAGGAAGGTAGTGAGTTGCATCGAGCAATGAGCTGGGCGTACCAGCATGCGCTGGCGAAGGGGGAAGATATCCGGGCGTATAACACTAACTTCTTCACTAACGGGTACACGCCGGGGGATTTCAATGAAACACCGGATTTCTATTACGCTTCGTACCCCACTATTTTCACCCCTCTCATGGTTCTTGATTACCACGAGGAGCTGGCGCCCATTGTGGCTCGTCTGCAGTTGCTGTCCTAGTGGCAGGTGAGCGGAGGGCTTGCTGGGGGCGTGTTCCCCGCGTCCGGTTTGTGCGAGTTTTCGCGCGTGCTGGAGGCGGTGGGCACGCCCCTTACCGTGCCCGTACTATTAACACGGGTGCCGCCATGGTTGCCCTCTACAGGTAAACCGTAACTTCGTGATAGGACTGGTTCATGCAGAATGGACGCGCAGGACGCCTGCACCCGGCCGTCGGCACCGCCCGCCGACACCTCGCCGCCGCCCTCGAAAAGCTCCTCGGCGCCGGAAGCATCAAAGCCACCGGACGCTCCCGCACCAGCCGCACCGCACCCGAGCCGGACGCCGCTGACCTGCCCCTGCTCCTGGTCGCCTGCAGCGGCGGCCCCGACTCCCTCGCGCTGGCGGCCATCGCCGCGCACTTCGCCCGCCGCGGCGACGTGCGCGTAGGTGCCATCATCGTCGACCACGACCTACAAGAAGACTCCGTCGCGGTCGCCGCGCAGACCGCGCAAACCCTCACCGACCTGGGGCTTCACCCCGTCATCACCGAAAAAGTGCAGGTTCCCGCCGGCAACATGGGCCCCGAAATGGCGGCACGCACCGCCCGCTACAGCGCCTTCACCAAAGCCGTCGAGGCGACCGGCGCCCGCGCCGTGCTGCTCGGCCACACCCTCGACGACCAGGCAGAAACCGTGCTGCTCGGCCTAAGTCGCGGCTCCGGCACACGCTCCCTTGCCGGTATGCCGCCGGTGCGCGTCGAAGAGGGCGTCACCTACCTGCGCCCTTTCCTCGGTCTGCGCCGCACCGACATGCTCGATATCTGCGAGGCCGAAACCCTCATCCCCTGGATTGACCCGACCAACGCCGACCAGTCCCTCATGCGTGCCCGCATCCGCCACAGCGTGCTGCCCTACCTGGAGGAGCACCTCGGCGGGGACGTCGCCCGCTCCCTGGCGCGCACCGCCTCCGTAGCTGGCCCCGACGCCGAATACCTCGATGAGCAGGCACAGGTAGCCTACGAGCAGGCGCTCCTACCCGGCGGAACCGCCGTGCGCGGCATCGAACGCGAGGACGCCGTGCTACTGGACCGTGCGCAGGTGGCGGCGCTGCATCCGGCGCTTCGATTGCGTGTGCTTGCGGCCGCCTGCAAGGCTGCCGGGGGAGAGAACCCCGGCTTTGAGCGACTGCAGGCGCTGGACTCTTTCACCGCCGAATACGCGGTAGCTGGGCCCGTTCAGATGCCCGGTCACGTGAGCGCGTACCGTCGCCGCAAAATTGCGCATCCAGCAACCGGTGAACGCCTGGACGTGCTCGTATTAGTGCCAACTCGACCCTAACTAGGTGCCCAGCTAGGTGCCCGCGGAGCCCCCTCAGCACACACTATCTGCGTGGTGAGGTGCGCCGCGGCGCCGTTTTAAGCCATACTTAAGGCGAACACCATCCACATTGTCCGCTGTGGGAAGGCATGAAACCCCTCACCCGGGGCCCCCGGCGGAGGCGCAGAGCGTCTAAAAGAATACGAAGGAATACATCGTGCAGGCTATCGACGTGCAGGACGATATTAAGAACGTTCTCTTCAGCAAGGAAGAGATTAATGCAAAGGTCGCCGAACTGGCGGCGCGCATCGACGAAGACTACGCCGGTAAGGACGTGCTGTTGGTGGGTGTTCTCAAGGGCGCCATCATGATCATGGCTGACCTTTCCCGCGCTCTCAAGGGCCACTACACCATGGACTGGATGGCTGTTTCCTCGTACGGTTCCGGCACCAAGTCCTCCGGCGTTGTGCGTATCCTCAAGGACCTGGACACCGACCTGGTAGGCCGCAACGTCCTGATCGTAGAAGACATCATCGACTCCGGCTTGACCCTGGCATGGCTGCAGCAGAACTTGATTTCTCGCGGCGCAGCTTCCGTTGAGATTTGCACCCTGCTGCGCAAGCCCAAGGTCGTCAAGGCTGACGTTGAGGTCAAGTACGTCGGCTGGGACATCGAGCCCGAGTTCGTTGTTGGTTACGGCCTGGACTTCGCTGAGAAGTACCGCAACCTGGACTGCGTCGCAACCCTGCACCCGCACGTTTACTCCTAAGCCTTCACCTCAGCAACCATGCTGTAAGGTGGTGACGCCCCGCCTCCTCACGCTTGTGGGGGAGCGGGGCGTTGCTGTACCCGGCGGCGAATGTACTCGGGGGCGGATGTACCCGCCGCAGAAGATGCACTTTCACCCCCGCCGAGTGCTACAACCCTTTAGCCCGCAGGTGAAATAGAGAAGCCCGGTACCTAGCCGCCCGCCGGGGTAGGGTACATTTAAGGTTGCACCGTTGGGTGTTCCGGCAGGCATGCCGCACCCCAACGGGTTACAGCCGCAACGTAAGGACAAAGCATTGGCGCAAAACCCCAATACTCCGCAGAAAGGCTCGGAGGCCTTCCTGAAGAAGCTGATTCATAGCTCCTGGTTCTTCCCGGGCGCAGCTATCGTAGTCATGCTGGGTTTCCTCATGGCCTCCTTCTTCACTCAGCCCTCGCGTCAGGTGGACACCAACGTCGGTCTTCAGCTGCTCAACGACCACCAGGTCAAGAGCGCAAAGATTTACGACGGCGACCAGCGCGTCGAGCTGCAGCTTAAGGACGACTACAAGAAGGGCAACGACAACTACGGTAAGTCGGTGCGCTTCTACTACGTGCAGCCCCGCGGCGACGAAGTTGCTAAGGCAATGGAATCCGCCGAGCTGGAAAGCTACACGGACCAGCCGGTTGAGCACAGCTTCCTGGGCTCCCTGGTGTCCCTGCTGCTGCCGATTCTGCTCTTTGGTGTGCTCTTCTGGTTCCTGATGGGACGAGTCGGAGGCGGCTCCTCCGTCATGAGCTTCTCCAAGTCCCGCGCGAAGAAGTTCACCAAGGACAAGCCGGAGGTTCGCTTCAGCGACGTCGCCGGCGTGGACGAGGCGCTCGCCGAACTGGAAGAAGTCCGCGAGTTCCTGGCTGAACCCGAAAAGTTCACCCGCCTGGGTGCAAAGATCCCCAAGGGTGTTCTGCTGTACGGCCCTCCCGGCACCGGTAAGACCCTGCTCGCCAAGGCTGTGGCGGGCGAGGCTGGCGTGCCGTTCTACTCGATTTCTGGCTCTGACTTCGTTGAAATGTTCGTGGGTGTGGGCGCCTCCCGCGTGCGCGACCTGTTCAAGGAAGCGAAGAGCGACCCCGCCGCCATCGTCTTCGTCGACGAGATTGACGCTGTTGGCCGCCGCCGCGGCGTCGGCATGGGCGGCGGTAATGATGAGCGTGAGCAGACCCTGAACCAGTTGCTGGTTGAGATGGACGGCTTCGACGGCAACTCGAACGTCATCGTCATTGCGGCAACGAACCGACCCGACGTTCTGGACCCGGCACTGCTGCGTCCCGGCCGTTTTGACCGTCAGATTGGTGTGGACGCCCCCGACATGCAGGGCCGCGAACACATCCTGCGCGTGCACGCCGCAGGCAAGCCAATCGCTAACACCGTTGACCTGGCTCAGGTCGCTAAGCGCACCCCCGGCTTCACCGGTGCTGACCTGGCGAACGTCATGAATGAGGCGGCTCTGCTGACCGCCCGCGATAACGGCAACGTGATTGACGACCGCGCTATCGACGAGGCAATCGACCGCGTCATGGCTGGTCCGCAGCGTTCCTCGCGCATCATGAACGAGCACGAGCGTAAGGTCACCGCATACCACGAGGGCGGTCACGCCCTGGTCGCGGCGGCACTGCGTAACTCCGCGCCGGTCACCAAGATTACGATTCTTCCGCGCGGCCGCGCCCTGGGTTACACCATGGTCATGCCGCAGGACGACAAGTACTCCACGACCCGCCACGAACTGCTCGACCAGATGGCGTACGCGATGGGTGGCCGTGCGGCTGAGGAAATCGTCTTCCACGATCCCTCGACCGGTGCCTCTAACGATATTCAGAAGGCAACCGACACCGCCCGCAAGATGGTCACCGACTACGGCATGAGCGCCGTGATCGGTTCCGTGAAGCTCGGCGGCGAAGACACCGAACCGTTCCTCGGTGGTGGCGGCGCTTCGGCACGCAACTACTCCGACGCAACCGCGGCGAAGGTCGACGCTGAGATTCGTGCCCTGCTGGAGCAGGCGCACGACGAGGCATTCCAGATTCTGCTGGAAAACCGCGATATTCTGGACCGCCTGGCGTTCGCCCTGCTCGAGAAGGAAACCCTGCTCGAGAACGAGATTGCCGAAATCTTCAAGGATGTTCGCAAGCGCCCCGAGCGTGAGTACTGGTACTCCAAGCCGACCCGCGAGCGCACCGACATTCCGCCGGTGAAGGCACCGAGCGAGCTGGCGAAGGAAGCTGAAAAGGCTGAGGAAGCACCTGCCGAGGCGCCGACTGTTCCCGTAGCGCCGACCGCTCCTGTAGCACCGGCGGCACCCGCGCAGCAGGTTCCGGTAGCACCTACGCAGCCTCTACCGCCTCAGGCACCCCTCAGCGACCCGGACGCCGATCCGACCGTCGCAATGCCCACCCAGCAGTACCCGAACTACCCCGCCCCTCCGGCGCAGCGCCCGGAGAACGGCAACCCGAACCAGAATGGAGCAGAGAATGAGCGAGGCTAAGAACGCCGTCGACCAGCCGCGTATTGAGGCTGCCGTCCGTGAGATTCTGCTCGCGATTGGTGAGGACCCGGACCGTGACGGTCTGCAGCAGACCCCTGCACGTGTGGCGCGCGCCTACGCGGAGTTCTTCTCGGGCCTGCACCAGGACGCCGGCGAGATTCTGGGTACGACCTTCGACATCGCCCACTCTGAGATGGTGCTGGTGAAGGACATTCCGTTCTACTCGACCTGTGAGCACCACCTGGTGCCGTTCCACGGCGTGGCGCATGTGGGTTACATTCCGGGCCCGGACGGTAAGGTTACCGGCCTGAGCAAGCTCGCCCGCGTGGTGGATTTGTACGCTCGCCGCCCGCAGGTGCAGGAGCGTCTGACCACGCAGGTGGTGGAGGCTCTGGAGGAGCACCTGAACCCGCGCGGCGCGATTGTGGTGATTGAGGCTGAGCACATGTGCATGTCGATGCGCGGTGTGCGTAAGCCGGGCGCGAAGACCGTGACTAGCGCGGTGCGCGGTGCGCTGATGAACGGCGCAACCCGTGCGGAGGCGATGAGCCTGATCTTCTCACAGCGCTAAGCACTCGGGATGAGCATATAGCTATACGACAGGGGGGCAGGATTCTAAGAAATCCTGCCCCCTGCGCTATGCGGTCGCATTTGTTGGGCTGTATGACGAGAGCCCTTGCGTGAAGAGCATCATCAGCTGTAGAGTAGTACCACTAGTACCGGCACCACTCCTTCGGGAGTACAGGACCGGTCTTCTTTTTTAACAACGCTACGTATCGCGTTCTTTACGTACCGTTGTTAGTGCAAGCATGGCTGTTCCTCGTCTCATCTGAAACGAAAATAACCGCGACCGGTTCCTCCCCTCATGGGTCCAGAACCGGTCATCGTTTTTAAATGATTGCCTTAGCAAAGCAGATGGCTTACAGGGCATGTAGTTATACCCTTAATATCCTTATGTTGATATTATTAAAGAGTTACAATGATGAAACGATATCAAGCGATGGATAATACATGTTTTCAAGCGTAAAACCATTTAAATCATATGAACAGCAGGTTGGTATCTTGCAAGAGCGGGGGATGCTCGTAGGTTCGCAAGAACGTGCTGTTTATGTCCTCGAGCGTGTTAGTTACTACCGTCTGAGTGGTTACTATTATTCGTTTCGGCGGTCGTCGGGAAGCGGGCAGCGCTTGGATACTTTCGTGCCCGGAACGGTCTTTGAAGATATTGTGGCCCTGTATGAATATGACCGTAATCTTCGGTCTATTGCGTTTTCGTACTTCTCGCAGTTTGAGGTGTATTTGCGGTCCCGCCTAGGGAATTTACTGGGGGAAGTGGACCCTCTCATATACGAGGATGAAACCCGGTGTGATCTTCAAGGTAGTAAAAGGCGCACTGCTTGGAATAGATTCACGAGAAAAAGCGAACAACTTATTCGTACTTCTGAGGAAGAATTCGTGAAGCATCACCGTGAGCAATACGGCGGGAAGTTGCCCGTGTGGGTAGTGGTGGAAGTTCTAGATTTAGGGGCTCTGCAGAATCTGTATTTGGTCTCCCCGCCAAATATTCGGCGAGATATCGCGAAAGCCCTGGGGTGTACTGACCCCCAACTGGAAACCTGGATTAACTCGCTGCGGGTAATGCGCAATATTTGTGCGCATCAAAGTAGGTTCTACAATAAGCTGCACCCAGAGCCTCGCTTACCGCGTGTGTTGAGAGGTGGAAGAGTTGAGAGCCCTGAAATCCGTGAGGTTGTTGACCTATTTGGTGTGCCACAGGCTGAAGAGAACCATAAGATGTGTAAAACCTTCGGCATGCTCACCCTCCTCAAATATCTGATGGACCAGGGTGGAATCGGGGATACGGAATCTCTAACGCAGATTCTGAAGGAACGTCCTAATATTTCCGTTCCTGGAGTTGATATCTCCCGGGCAATGGGTATACCGCAAGGTTGGGAAGAAACCCGTTTGTGGAGCTAAATTATTCACTGCCTATAGACACACTGAAAGGGGCGGAGGTGAAAACCTCCGCCCCTTTTGCTGTGCGGTTGTGTCCCTCGGAGCCGACGGCACCGGCAATGGTGCCGCACAGACCCCGAAGAAGACTCAAAGACCCTTAGTGGGCTTCGTTCTTATCGTCCCAACCCAGGGCAAGCGTCACGATCAAGCCCACGGCAATGAAACCGCAACCGGTTGCAGTACCGAAAGCAATCCAGCGCACGGCGGGAGCACCTTCAGCGAGCACAATAGTCACCAGCGCGGCAAGAGCCACCAGGGAGAGGATCCAAGCTCCGGTCTTCAAGTTCACAATGAGTCACTTCCTAGAGTATGTATGTGTGGGTGCGCACCACCGACCGGGGACGCGCCCGGCACGGTATGCGTGCCCTCCCAGCATACCCTTAAATAAGTATCTGTAATGCAAGTATTGAATGCCGTGTCACCAGAATCGCCCCCACAGCTGCCCCAACCCCCACCCCAATCACTACGCCAAACTCCACCGCACCGCAGATTCGGTACGATAAACCCATGACTGAATCCACACACACCACCCGTGTAGCCCCCCTGCCCTGCGACGCGCTCGCCGCCGAACGCACCCTCGTGATGGGCATCCTCAACGTCACCCCCGACTCCTTCAGCGACGGCGGCCAGCACTACGCCGCCACCGACGCCATCGCCCGCGCTGCCCGCATGATTGCCGAGGGCGCCTCCATTATCGACATTGGCGGTGAGTCCACCCGCCCCGGTGCCGTGCGCATCAGCGTGGAGGAGGAGCAGCGCCGCATCCTGCCCGTCATCGAGGCGGTCGCGCAGATGGGCACCACCATCAGCGTGGACACCATGAACCCGCAGACCGCCCGCGCCGCCATTGCCGCCGGTGCGCACATCATCAACGATGTATCCGGTCTGAACGTGAGCGATGAAATGATTGAAACCGCCGCCGAGCTGCAGGTGCCGTACATCCTGATGCACGCGCGCGGCACCTCCCAGACCATGAACAGCCTGGCGGAGTACCCGCGCGGCGTGGTCACCGAGGTCGTGGAGGAGCTGACCGGTCTGCGTGAGCGTTTCCTCGCCGCCGGTGTGCTGCCGCAGAACCTGATTCTTGACCCGGGCCTGGGCTTCGCGAAGGGCGGCACGCAGGATTGGGAGCTGCTCGCCGCCATTGACGAGCTACAGGGCCTGGGCCACCGCCTGCTCATTGCCGGTTCCCGCAAGCGTTTTATCGCCAACGCCCTCACGGCAGCGGATATGGCGCTGGCTGAGCGCCTGAACGCGAGTGGTTTCACCGCAACCGCTGCGGGTGAGGCTGAACGCGAACTGTGGCAGCCGCTGTCGGAGCCGCGCCCGGCTCAGCACCGTGCGGCAGCCTCTGCGGCGGTGACCGCCCTGGTAGCGGCGCGCGGCGTGTGGGCTGTGCGCGTGCACGATGTGCCCGCCAGCGTGGATGCGGTGACGGTCGCCTCCGCGTTGCGCTCCGTAAGCTAAGGCTCTGCCAGCTAGAACCACTACCCGCGACCGCCGACTACCCGAATACCATCTAGGAGACCCCCCAATGACCCAGGCAGATTACGCCCGCCACGACCGCATCACCCTCACCGGTATTACCGCCAAGGGCTACCACGGCGTGCTCGACTTTGAGAAGCGCGACGGCCAGCCCTTCGTCGTGGACGCGACCCTGTACAGCGATTTTTCCGCCGCAGCCGCCACGGATGACCTGACGAAGACCACGAACTACGCGCTCGTGGTTGACCTGATTCACCGCCACGTGACGAACGGTTCTCTGGACCTGATTGAGACCCTCGCGGTGAACATTGCCGAGGGTATTCTCGCGATGTTTGAGTACGTTGAGGCGGTGGAGATTACCGTATCGAAGCCGCAGGCGCCGATTGAGCTACCGTTCGGTAACGTGGCGGTGAGTGCGTTCCGTGAGCGTGTTACTGAGCGTACCGCTGAGGACGGCCGCTAGTGGCGGGCACCCAGAAGCCTGATACACAGAAGCACAGCACGCAGAAGCCCAACACCCTGAAACACCGCGCGGTGTTGGCGTTGGGCTCGAACCTGGGCGAAAGCGAAGACACCCTGGAGCGTGCCGTCGCCGACCTGGTGGCGGGCGGCGTGCAGCTGGTGCGCGCCTCCGGGTTGTACCGTACCGCCCCGGTGGGTGGCCCGGCGGGTCAGCCGGATTTCGTGAACGCGGTCATTGAGGTGACCACTGACCTGGGCGCCTACGAGCTGCTGAGGCTGTGTAATGCGGTGGAGGCGGCGCATCACCGTGAGCGCCTGGTGCGTTGGGGCCCGCGCACCCTCGATATTGACGTGATTGACTATGACGGCGTGATCTCTGAGGATCCGGTGCTGACTTTGCCGCATCCGCGGGCGCAGGAGCGTGCTTTTGTGCTGGTGCCGTGGGCGCAGATGGACCCGCAGGCGCGCCTGACGGTGACGCATCGTGCGAAGCCTTCGGGGGAACGGCCGGATGAGGTCCCTGAGCCGCTGAGCCGCGAGGTCGTGAATGTTGCGGAGCTGTCCCGCACGCTGCTTGGTGCGGATGAAGACGCTATTAGCTATATGCGTGAGATGCAGGTACCTGATCAGCCTTAAATGTGGCACTCTGGAAGGTAGAGGAACCTACCGAAAGGAAACACCATGAAGCCCCTGAGTTATCGGGCGATTATTGTGGCGGCTGTGTGCGGTGCCGCTGCCGCTCTTATGGTGAATTCCGTGATGATTGGCGCCGGTTTTGGTGAGCTGAATTTTTCGTGGATGCTCGGCGCGGTGTGCCTGCTGGTTGCGGCGGGTGCCGTGTGGCTGGGTGTGCAGGTGGCTCGTTATCGCCGTATTCAGACGCGTGAGAAGGCGCCGCATATGGGCCCGATTCTTGCGGCGCGTGCGGTGGCGTATGCGCAGGGATCCATCATGACCGGTGCCCTGTTGGCGGGCTGGTGTGGTGCGATTCTTGGCTACCATCTGGCGATGGTGTCGACGCGCGGTTTTTCGGTGCTCTTTTGGGAGGTTCTCGTTAATTGTGTGGGCAGTGTTGCCCTGCTGATTGCTGGCCTGTGGGCGCAGCATTGTTGTCGTATTCCGCCGGAGGATGATGAGGATGCGGCCTCCTCTTCCGGTGCTGTAAAGCCGCGAGAGGGAGGAACCTATGTCGGCTCCTAACCAGAATAGTTATTCGCCAAATGGTCGGTACGGGCAGGACGCTCAGAACGGCCAATACGGTCAGTATGGGCAGAGTCAGCCCGGTCAGCCCGGTCAGCAGGGTCAGTACGGGCAGAACCAGTATGGGCAGTACCAGCAGGCGGCTTACGGTCAGCCTGGTGCTCCGTATGGACAGCAGAGCCAGTATGACCAGCAGGCGCAGTATGGACAGCAAGCGCAGTACGGTCAGCAGGTTCCGCCCGCTGCCGCGTACCCGAACGCGCCTCAGCCGGCACCTTCCCAGCCGGTAAGCTCCCAGCCGGTTCCCGCGCAACCCGTGCCGGAGCCGCAGTGGGTGCCCGCCGCCTCCGGCTACCTGACGGTTCGTTTTGTTCACACTATTTCTGCCCTGGCGCTCCCGATTCTTGCGGGTGTTGCCCTGTATTGTGCGGGTGCGTTCTTCGGCGGCCCGGAGGTGCTACGCATCGTCGGCCTGGTGGTGGTCGCGGTGTTTGGTCTGTGGGGTCTGTGGTGGATTCTGACCACTCCGCGCCGTACTCGTGCGCTCGGCTACGCGCTGGAGTCGAATCACCTGATGGCTCGCCGCGGTATCGTGTTCCGTTCGATGAGCTCCATGCCGTACGGTCGCATCCAGTATGTTGATGTGGATTCGGGTCCGCTGGAGCGCATGTGCGGTGTTGCCCGCCTGACGGTGCGCACCGCGGGTACGACCACCGGCACGATGGTGCTGTTCGGTATTCCGCTGAACGTGGCGGAGGAGCTGCGCGCGGATCTGGTGCGCCGCGCCGATGAGCGAATGGCGGCACTCTAATGAGTACCCCGGTTCCGAATAATAACGCCCCGAACTCTCAGGAGCAGAAGTGGTGGCGTGCCGATATTCGCACGTTCATCATGAACCTCTGGTTCATTATTCTGTTGGCGTTTGGTTTCTTCCAGAGCATTATCCTGAATATTTTGACCACCCCGCCGAACGAGTGGGGCGCGCGCCTGACGCAGGCATTTGATGAGAACAGCAGCTACTTCAGCGCAACGTACTCGCAGCTTATCGGCTTCGCCGTGCTCGTGCTGATTCTGGTTGCTGGCTCGATTGACTGGTGGTTTACCCGTTATAGCCTGGACGATTTGGCGATTCACCGCCGTAGCGGTTTTCTGTTCAAGAAGAACCGCACGATCCGTCTGGAGAGCGTGCAGAGCGTGGACATTTCGCGTCCTCTGGTGGCACGTCTGCTGGGTTTGTCGGAGCTGCGTTTTGAGGTGGCTGACGGTTCTTCGGAGGCGTTGCACATCAAGTACGTTTCTGCCCGCAAGGCGGAGGTTCTGCGCCGCACCGCGATGGCGAGTATTAACCTGCTCCGTTCGGAGGTGGCTGGCCGCCCGGTCGACGTGCTGCCCGATAGCATGCAGATTTCGGCGGAGCGCATGCCGGATGCGGATCAGCTGCACCAGCCGTTTGAGGCATCTTACGAGGCGTCCTATGGTGCGACCCTGCAGGACGGCACCCAGCAGGTAGCGCCTCAGCAGGGCGCCCAGCAGCCCGCACCCGAGCAGCCCGCACCCCAGCGCCCCGGTACTCAGCAGCCCGCTGTATCCCGCCGCGGCGCTCGCGGTCGTATGCCGATGCCGGTCGCGGCCGACCCCTCGCAGCCGCCGATTTTCCGCATCTCGAATGTGCGTCTGATTGCCTCCATCATGCTGGAGCACCTGGTGTGGCTGGTGCCCGCCGTGGCCCTCATGGTCGGTGCCGCGGTCATTGCCGCGATCATGGATGGCGAGAGTCCGTTCCTGATTTTCATGGCGTTGCTACCCGGCACCTTCGTCCCGCTGCTTGGTTACTTGGGTACGTTGTGGGCACGTTTTGACGGTGCCGCGAACTTCAAAATCACCCCCAGCGGTCAGGGCGGCGTGACCCTGCGCTACGGTTTCACCGGCACGCACACTCAGAACGTGATGGTTGAGCGTATTCAGGCGCTCGCCGTGGAGCAGTCCATCCTGTGGCGTGCATTCGGCTGGTACCGCATCAAGATGACCATTGCCGGTATTGGTATTGAGCAGAACGACAACCAGAAGCTGGTGACCCGCAACGTTGCCCTGCCGGTCGGCAACAAACAGGAGACGCTGATGGTGTTGCGTCTGCTGTTGCCCGCCCTGGATGAGGCACAGGCGCAGGTGCTACTGGATACCGCCGACGGTTCGCTGAAGAGTCAGAAGCCGCAGGTTCCGGCAATGATTGTGACGCCCTCTTCGGCGCGCTGGATGGACCTGCTCACCTGGAAGCGTAACGGCGTGACCACGGTCGGTTACACCGCCGGTTCGGTGCAGGCGAGCACCCGCATTGATTCTGATGCGGCACGTTCGAGCGTTGGTGAGCATACGCGCGGTGACCTGCTGCTGATTCGTGGTGGCTACTTCATCCGTACGCTGTCGATTGTTCCGGTCAGCCGTGTGCTGAGCGTGAGCCGAGGTCAGGGCCCGCTGCAGCGTGCCTTCGGATGCGCGAGTGTGCATTTTGGTACGGTGCCCGGCCCGGTGCGCACGCTCATGATGCACTTGCCGCCGCGCGTCTGCGAGGATCTGGTGTGGTTGATGACGGTTCGGTTGGAGGGTATTGAGCCCTACTACCGCGTACCGGTGATGAGTGGGCGTCCCTAAGCCAGCCCGTCAGCTGAGCTTCCCCGCCAGGTTAGCGGGTAGCAAAACTACAGATCGCGCCCTGCCGTCAGTGTTCTTCGTGACACCGGCGGCAGGGTCGGCGTGAAAGGGAGAATATACTTAAAGCCGTGATACAGCATTCAAAACCTGCGCGTTTGGGCATTGGAATTATTTCCGCCGGGAGGGTCGGATCCGTCCTCGGTGCGGCTTTGCGCGCCTGCGAGCACACTATTGTGGGTGTTCACGCGGTGTCTGAGGCTTCTCAGGAGCGCGCCGCGATGCTGCTTCCCGATGTGCCGCTGCTACCGGTGGAGCAGATTGCTGAGCGTAGCGAATTGCTGATTCTTGCGGTTCCCGATGATGAGCTGCCGGGTCTTGTCACCTACCTGGCGTCCTCGGGAAGTATTACCGCCGGTCAGATTCTGGTGCACACCTCCGGCCGTCACGGCACCGAGGTTCTCGCACCGGCGACCGCGCTGGGCGCTATCGGTTTGGCGATTCACCCCGCCATGACGTTTACCGGCATGTCCGTGGACCTGCAGCGCCTGAACGGCACCTGCTTCGCCGTGACCGGGCCTGCACCGTTCATCCCGATTGCTCAGGCACTCGTGGTGGAGATGGGCGGCGAACCCGTGCACGTTGCCGAGGCTGACCGAGCGCTCTACCATGCCGCTTTAGCGCACGCCGCGAACCACCTCGTGACCATCCTGGGTCAGTCCCAGCAGATGCTCGCCTCCATCGGTATTGAGGACCCTGCACGCTACATGGGGCCGCTCGTTCGAGCCGCCGTGGACAATGCGCTCGCCAGCGGTGAGGGTGCTCTCACCGGGCCCGTGGCACGCGGAGACGCAGGCACCGTGAAGGCTCACCTTCAGGCTCTGAATGAGTACTCAGAGCATGAGAAAACAGGTGATATTACAGACTCTTATGCCGCTCTGGCACACGCAACCGCAAAAAGAGCGCATAATAGAGGTTTGTTAAACGATGAGCAACTGGGACGAATTGAGAATCTGCTGGGTGAGTCTTCGGACCGCAACCACCCCGGCGATATTGATGATTCAGCCCCCGAAAACAAGGAGTTCTCGTCATGACTGAGACTTCGATGCCCCGAGTCGTGACCACCATTGCGGAGTTCCGCACGGCAATCACCGAATCTCTTGCCGCAGCGCAGGAGGAACTGGACCGGGCAGCCCGCCAGGAGGCGGAGCAGAACGGCACCGCAGTTCAGTACACGAACGCATCCCTGGGCTACGTGCCCACCATGGGCGCCCTGCACGACGGCCACGCAACTCTGTTGCGTCGCGCCGCTGAACAGAATGATGTAGTGGTCGCCTCCATTTTTGTGAACCCGCTGCAGTTTGGCCCCGGCGAGGATTACGAGGCGTACCCGCGCACCCTGGAGGCAGACGCTGCCCTGGCTGGTGCCGCCGGCGTGAGCATCATCTTCGCACCTTCTGTGGAGGAAATGTATCCCGATGGTGACCCGCTCATCCGCATTTCGAGCGGCGAGCTGGGCACCAAGTTTGAAGGTGCGACCCGTCCGGGCCACTTTGATGGCGTGCTGGCCGTGGTCAATAAGTTCTTCAACATTATTCGCCCCGCAGCCGGTAACCACCCGGTGAATGCGTACTTCGGTCAGAAGGACGCTCAGCAGTACATCCTGATTCAGCGTATGGTGCACGATTTCAACCACGACGTGACCATGCGCCCTGTGGCGATTGTTCGCGACGATAACGGTCTGGCGCTGTCTTCGCGTAATAGCTACCTGTCGGATGAGGAGCGCGAGTCTGCCCTGGTGCTGTCCCGCACCCTGGCGATGCTGCGTGAGAATTCGCTGAACCGTGGCTTCCACGAGATTGATTTGGACGGTGCGCGTGAGCGTATCAACTCCACTCCGGGCGTGCGCCTTGACTACCTGGAACTGGTCGACCCGATGACTTTCGGTGAGCCGACTGAGGAGTCGGAGCGAGTGCTGGCACTGGTTGCTGCGTTCGTTGGCCCGACCCGCCTGATTGACAACATGGACCTGCGCTAAGCGTTCGTTCGTTTAGAAGAGTCCCCAACACACTACACAGATAGGTATCACTGTGAGCACTGAGCACACTGCCGCACCGGCAATTGCTGATATGTCCGAGCAGATGCAGATTCGCCTGGAAAAGCGTGCGAAGCTGATCGAGTCGGGTCGCGAGGCATACCCGGTGGGTCTGCTGGATTCTGAGGGTAACCGCGTGGAGCCCAACCACATTGAGGATTTGCGCGCCGAGTACGACCCGAAGCTGGAGTCCGGCGAGCTGAAGGCAGGCGACGAGACCGAGCGTGTGGTGCATGTTGGTGGCCGCGTGGTGTTCGTCCGTAACACCGGTAAGCTGTGCTTCGCGACCCTGCAGGGTGGCACCGAGGGTAAGCGCATCCAGGCGATGCTGTCGCTGGCTGAGGTGGGCGAGGAGTCCCTGTCTGAGTGGAAGTCCCTGGTTGACCTGGGTGACCACGTGTTCGTGACCGGCCGCGTGATTGTTTCTCGCCGCGGTGAGCTGTCCATTATGGTGACCGACTGGAAGATGGCGTCGAAGGCGCTGCGCCCCATGCCGGTTCTGCACAAGGACCTGAACGAGGAAACCCGCGTTCGCCAGCGTTACCTGGACCTGATGGTTCGCGAGGAGGCTCGCGAGCTGGTGAAGAAGCGCGCCCTGATTACCCGCACCGTCCGCCGCGTGCTGGAGGATCACGGCTACATTGAGGTTGAGACCCCCGTTCTGCAGCTGGTGCACGGTGGCGCGACTGCTCGCCCGTTCCGCACCCACCTGAACGCTTTTGATCAGCCGATGACCATGCGTATTGCGACCGAGCTGCCGCTCAAGCGCGCAGTGGTTGGTGGCATTGACCGCGTGTACGAGATTGGCCGCGTGTTCCGTAACGAGGGCGTGGACTCGACCCACAGCCCCGAGTTCACCACCCTGGAGTGCTACGAGACCTATGCTGATCAGTTCGTGATGGCTGAGCGCATGAAGGAGATTATCCAGAGCTGCGCGAAGGCTGTCGGCACTGAGCGTATTGAGACTGAGAACGGCACCATTGACCTGTTTGGTGAGTGGAAGTGGGTTGGCGTGTACCCGGGCCTGTCCGAGGCTGTGGGCGTTGAGATCACCCCCGAGACTGACGCTTCCGTTCTGCGCGAAATTGCTGAGAAGCACGAGGTGGACATCGACCCGAAGTGGGACGCTGAGAAGCTGGTGACCGAGCTCTTCGGAGAGATCGTTGAGCCGACCCTGGTGAACCCGACCTTCGTGTACGATTACCCGCCGAGCGCTCAGCCGCTGGCTCGCCCGCACCGTTCCGGTGAGCCCCTGATTGAGGCGTGGGACCTGATTATTGGCGGTATGGAGCGCGGTACCGCGTTCTCCGAGCTGATTGACCCGGTCATTCAGCGTGAGCGCCTGACCGCTCAGTCGCTGCTGGCTGCTGCCGGTGACGATGAGGCGATGGAGCTGGATGAGGACTTCCTGCGCGCCCTGGAGCACGGTGCACCCCCGATGGGTGGCCTGGGTCTGGGCATTGACCGTCTGATTATGTTGCTGGCGGGCAATCAGGATCCGGAGCGTCCGGGTACTGTGGTGCGTCAGCCCGGTATTCGTGAGACTATTCTCTTCCCCCTGATGAAGCCGGAGGCCTAAGCTTCCCCTTCACCTGTGAGGGTGTTAATGCGGCGGGTGCCGCGGATACGGTTGTATCTGCGGTACCCGCCGTTTTCTGTGTACTCTTTTGCACGGTGTATAGCTTCTGGGGTGGGGTTTCTGTTTATTTACACAGGTCAGGGGCGTTTTTACTCTATTCTGGTGCTGATTTATGCTGCTCTATTCACTCTGGCGGGGGTTTCTGCTCTTATGCATGAACGCGTTACATAGAAAATAATGAGGGGTTGAGAGGTGGCAGAATTTCGCTTTTGAATAGGGCTGAAATGTATGGTGTGAATGGTCTAATGTGCAGGCTCGTGCGGGCGCTATATTGCGCTCAGATTGTCGGGGACGCCGGGGCGCATTATTAGGTGTCTTTGTCTCTGGGGGCTGTGTCTGCTGTCTGGAAGAATCCAAAGTATTTGCACTCTAAACTTCACTTTAATGTTCTTGTAGCGAGTGCAGATTTAGCGGGGATGCACAGAAGCGATATATCGCTGCGGGTGATTGGTGCATTGTTTCAATGCTCAGAATATTTTCGGAATTTTTAATACAGTTCTGTTACTATATGAAAGAAAATTAGTACATAAATATATCCGGCACATTATTTTCTCAATCCCGATAGAGGCTTTTGAGTTTACTCCACAGGATATATGCAACAGATGAGGAGGTGCCTCAATGGCACAGAAGGTTCGCATCATCCTTGAAGACGATCTCGACGGCGGCCCCGCAGACGAAACTATCCGTTTTGGCCTGGACGGCGCTCACTACGAAATCGATCTGTCCTCCGCAAACGCAGCTCGCCTGCGTGACGCTATCCGCCCCTTCGTAGCGAAGTCCCGCCGCGTGCAGGGCACCGCTACCCAGCGCACCCGTGCTCCCCGTGGCACCGCTGCTCCGGTTAAGCGCAACCCCGAGACCGCAGCAATCCGCGAATGGGCTAAGGCTAACGGTCACAAGGTTTCTGACCGTGGCCGCATCCACCAGGATGTTCAGGACGCATACTACGAAGCAATGAAGGCTCAGGGTTAAAGGCTCTTAGTATTCATGCTGTCGGAGGGTTTGGTGCTTTAGGGCTCTAATTCTTCGGACGCTAAAGGCGGATGGTGTTCTCACCATCCGCCTTTAGTTGTGCTCCGGTATTTCTTGATATGCGCTGCATATCTGCGGAGGGTGGAGTGTTTTTATATCACCTACCCCAATTAACTATTTACATGTAAAACATATTGATCCTTTGCCAATGCCCGCTTCTGAATTATTAGGAGGAAGATCCGAGAATCGGATGCGCAATATGGTGTCGAGTTCAGGCTCCCCATTTAGATTTCATGCATCGGCAGGAACACTAAAGGTAATGGTGCATTAATCTCTTCAAAGCGGGGGATATGCGCTGTGATATTCACGCGGTCGTTGAGTCGAGTATTCCATTGAAGAGGTTGGAATGTACTGACTGAAATTTTCGAATAATTAGGGACCCTGCATCTTCGGTGGCGCTATCGGAACTTACGATTATCTCTTGATGGGGCACCGAAATGAGGCGGGAATTATCCGGGAAATAAGTACCGTGTTGTCCGGCAAATATTTTTTGCGAATTATTGAAATTTCTCACTTAAACATATAAATTTTTAAAAATTTCTGCAATATATTCATGCATGTGCAGGAAACAGGTGGTTTGAGTGTTGGTATATGTGGATTCTTGTGCGTTCACCTTTTCTGCAAACCCTCGTATCGGCACCACGGTCCCTCAGAACCCACCCGTAGCACCTGTCGGCGGTGCATCCGACGGCAATATGCGCACACTCTGCACAGGTAACCCCGACAAAAGCAGCCAGCCCCGGCAAAAGCAGTCAGCACCGACCGGCAGCGCCCATCCGACTGTAGGGTAGGCCCACCTGCGTGAGCTAGACCCCTCAAAACTACCCCTGCACCCCGCCAGAAGCCCCGAAACCGCGCCTAAAACGCCCCGAACAGCTCATCTGTTCTCTTGATGGCGAACAGACGCCCATCAGCCCGCCCTTTCAGCCGCGCTCAACGTACTCTTGTATCAATAGGAAAATGCAAGGAGTGCGTAAATGTTTGAACGCTTTACCGATCGAGCTCGGCGTGTTGTGGTGCTTGCCCAGGAAGAGGCACGCATGCTCAACCACAACTATATCGGTACCGAACACCTTCTGCTCGGTCTGATTCACGAGGGCGAAGGCATCGGTGCCCGCGCCCTGGAATCATTGGGCGTTACCCTGAACGCAGTACGTGAGCAGGTTCAGGACATCGTCGGCCCCGGCCCCCAGGCGCCTAACGGCCATATCCCCTTCACCCCGCGTGCGAAGAAGGTTCTCGAACTGTCCATGCGCGAGGCTATTCAGCTGAACCACGGCTACATCGGCACCGAACACATCCTGCTGGGCATGGTTCGTGCAAACGAGGGCGTGGCAAACCAGGTGCTGGTCAAGCTGGGCGCTGAGCCCGCTGCCGTGCGCCAGGCTGTTATGGACCTGATTTCCGGCTACCCCGGTAACAACTCTGGCGATAAGGAAACCGCCGGCGTGGGTGCAGGTAACTCTCGCGAAGGCACTCCCGCGGGTTCGACCATCCTGGATCAGTTCGGCCGCAACCTCACCGCAGCAGCGCGTGAGGGCGAGCTGGACCCGGTCATCGGCCGCCACAAGGAGATGGAACGCGTCATGCAGGTCCTCTCCCGCCGTACTAAGAACAACCCCGTGCTGATTGGTGAGCCCGGCGTCGGTAAGACCGCCGTCGTGGAGGGCCTGGCACAGGCTATCGTGCACGGTGACGTTCCCGAAACCCTCAAGGACAAGCACCTGTACACCCTGGACCTCGGCTCCCTGGTCGCAGGTTCGCGCTACCGCGGTGACTTCGAAGAGCGCCTGAAGAAGGTCCTGAAGGAAATCCGCTCCCGCGGCGACATCATCCTGTTCATTGACGAGATTCACACCCTCGTTGGTGCAGGTGCCGCAGAGGGCGCGATTGACGCTGCCTCCATCCTCAAGCCCATGCTGGCTCGAGGCGAACTGCAGACCATCGGTGCAACCACCCTGGACGAGTACCGCAAGCACATTGAGAAGGACGCCGCTCTGGAGCGCCGCTTCCAGCCGATTCAGGTTGAGGAGCCCTCTCAGGAGCTTGCCGTGCAAATCCTCAAGGGTGTGCGCGATAAGTACGAGGCGCACCACCGCGTCACCATTACCGACGAGGCCATTGAGACTGCCGTGAACCTTGCGGCACGCTACATCTCTGACCGCTTCCTGCCGGATAAGGCTGTCGACCTGATTGACGAGGCGGGCGCACGTCTGCGCATCAAGCGCATGACCGCACCCCCGGAAATCAAGCTGCTCGACGAGAAGGCAGCCAAGTTGCGCCAGCAGAAGGAAGACGCCATCAACTCCCAGGATTACGAGAAGGCCGCAGGCCTGCGTGATCAGGAGCAGAAGGTCCTGGCTGAGAAGGAAGAAGCCGAGAAGGCATGGCGCGAAGGCGGCGACGCATTCGGCACCGTGACCCCCGAGGTTATTTCTGAGGTTCTGGCCGCTTCCACCGGTGTTCCCGTCTACAAGATCACCGAGGAAGAGTCCAGCCGCCTGCTGACCATGGAGCAGGAGCTCCACAAGCGCGTCATCGGTCAGGATCACGCTATTGCGGCGCTGTCCCGCGCTATTCGCCGTACCCGCGCAGGTCTGAAGGACCCGCGCCGCCCCGGTGGTTCGTTCATCTTCGCCGGCCCGACCGGTGTGGGTAAGACCGAGCTTGCCAAGGCACTTGCCGAGTTCCTGTTCGGCGATGAGGATTCGCTCATCACCCTGGATATGTCCGAGTACCAGGAGAAGCACACCGTCTCCCGTCTGTTCGGTGCGCCTCCCGGCTACGTTGGCTACGATGAGGGCGGCCAGCTGACCGAGAAGGTCCGCCGCAAGCCCTTCTCCGTGGTCCTGTTCGACGAGGTGGAGAAGGCTCACGCCGACCTGTTCAACTCGCTGCTGCAGATCCTGGAAGACGGTCGCCTGACCGACTCGCAGGGTCGCGTGGTGGACTTCAAGAACACCGTCATCATCATGACCACCAACCTGGGTTCGCGTGACGTGAACCGCCGCATCCCGGTTGGTTTCCAGGCGATGGACGACGCAACCGCCGATTACGAGCGTATGCAGTCGCGTGTGATGGAGAACCTCAAGGAGCACTTCCGCCCCGAGTTCCTCAACCGTGTGGACGACATCATTGTCTTCCCGCAGCTCTCCGAGTCTGAGATTCTGCAGATTGTGGACCTGTTCGTGGGCCGCCTGGCTAAGCGCCTGGCGGAGCAGGATATGTCCATTGAGCTGACCAACGCTGCGAAGGTTCTCATGGCGGCTAAGGGTTACGACCCGTCCATGGGTGCTCGTCCTCTGCGCCGCGAGATGCAGCGCAACATTGAGGACGCCCTGTCTGAGAAGATCCTCTTCGGCGACATCAAGCCCGGCGAGAAGATCACCGTGGACGTTGAGGGTGAGGGCGACTCCGCGAAGTTCGTCTTCTCTTCTCAGCCGATGAAGGAGCTGGCTCTGGATTCGGTGCAGGAGCTGAACGAGGGCGAGTCTTCCGAGGCTCCCGCTGAGACTCCCGCAGCTGAGGCACCTGCCGCTGAGGGTCAGGGCAACGACTAGGCTCTGGAATAAGCTCTAGGTAGCTAGGCTTTAGCGCACTAAACGCCTGTGGGGCGGTACCGGAATCATCCGGTGCCGCCCCACAGGCGTTTCTATGCTTTTGGGAGGCTCCAGGAGCTCCTCTGCGGCGGGTACTAGAGCGAGACGAGCACACTATCGCCCTGCGTGACTTCGCGGGCGAGAGAGTCCGCCAGCAGCCCCGCGTAGCAGCGCTGCAGCTGCTCGGTGGCGGGGGAGAGGGCGTACAGCGCCTTCAGTGGACGATGCACCGCGGCGGGTGCATCAGCCGGGAACGTAAAGTCTGGCGAAGAGGCTGCAACGGGTGAAGAGGTCGTATCGCCAGCCGAGGCTACACCCGCACCTACTCCCGCACCCAGGATGAGCTCGCGATTCACCGGCTCATGTGCCGCACGCAGCACCGCCATGACCGCACCGCGCACCTGGCGGTCCGTGCCGTGCCAACTCTGGCCCTTGGGGGTGTAGTCCGCCTCCGGCTTGCCCGCCGCAACCCAGGCGCACAGATCCTCCACCGGGCACAGTTCGCAGGTCGGGGACTTTGCCGTGCAGACCAGCGCACCGAGCTCCATGGTCGCCGCATTCCACAGGCAGGAGGTGGGGGTATCGGCGGGCATGAGCGCCTCCGCCAGGCGAGTCTCAGCCGCCGTCAACGAACGCGAGGGTAGCGCCTTACCGGATACCGCACGGGCGTGCACGCGGCGGATATTCGTATCAATGACCGTGGCGCGCAGACCGAACGCGAACACGCTAATCGCCGCCGCCGTGTAAGAACCCACGCCCGGCAGAGCCAGCAGCTCCTCGTAGTCGGCGGGAACCTTACCGCCGTGCTGCTCCACAATCGCCACAGCGGCACCGTGCAGACGCTGCGCGCGGCGCGGGTAACCCAGGCGGCCCCAGGCGCGCACCGCCTCCGAGGCGGGCTCGGCGGCAAGGTCGGCGGGGGTGGGCCAGCGGCGCATCCACTCCTCCCACACGGGTAGAACGCGTTTGACGGGGGTCTGCTGCAGCATAAACTCGCTGACCATCACGCCCCAGGGGGTGCACTCGTCACGACGCCACGGCAAATCGCGTGCCTGGTCGAGGAACCACCCGTTGATTCGGCGGTGGAGCGCCTCGGTATTCGTGCCTTCGGGCAGGGCCGGTTCGGGGCGTGTGCGTGCGGTGCGGTTGGGCTCTGAGGTCATCCGAAAAGCCTACGCCACAGGGCATATATTCCCAAAACTGCATGAACAGAGTTCACTGTGATTCTCAGGGTTAAACCCGGTATCCTTAAGAGTATGTCTGAAAATGGTCCCGTTCTGCCTCCCGAAGTCTACCGCCGCCGTCGCATCGTGGCGGTTATTGCTCTGCTCGCTGTCATTCTGCTGTTGGTCGCTGGCGTGACCTCCATGGTCGGCATGATTAACGGCAAGAAGGACGCCACTGTAGCCTCCACCGCGACGCCTTCCGGCGCGCCCTTCCAGAGCTTCAGCGCTCGCCCCTCCGAAACTGCTTCGGCCACCCCGTCCGCTAGCGCGACTGCCTCTGCAACCGCGTCGGCTACTGCTTCGGCAACCCCCTCGGTGACCGCTTCTGCGGCACCCACTGCAAGCGTGACCACCGCCGCGGCAACCCCTGCGGCAACCACCCCCGCGGCGACCCCGACTACCCCCGCACCGGCACCCTCGGTGACCACTGCGGCTGTTGCTGCGGCGTGCACCGCGAACGACCTGAAGGTGACCGTCACCCCCGCGAAGCGTACCTTCGCAGCCGGTGAGCAGGTGTCCTTCCACGTGACCTACACGAACTCCTCGAAGACCCCCTGCGCTGTGGGCGGCGAGGGTGCGAACACCGGCGTGGACCTGAACATTACCTCCGGTGCAGCTCAGGTGTACACCCGTAGCCTGTGCGCGGCGACCGCCGTTCAGAAGGCTGAGGTAGCCGCAGGTGCCGAGGGCGCAACCGACCTGGCGTGGGACCGTAAGATCAACGTTCTGGGTTGCTCCTCCGCTTCGACCGCTCAGAAGGGTTCCTACTGGGCTGCGGTGACCGTCAATGGTGTGAGCTCGGCTCCGGTGAACTTCGTGATTCAGTAGTTCACTTCTATAGTTTTCGCCCCGTGCGGGTGTGAGAATCCCCCGTGCTGGATGTTCTTCCGGCGCGGGGGCTTCTCGTATGAGCTTTTGTCTGGCTATTACTTGGAGGCGCGGGGCTTGGCGAAGCGGCGCTCGCCCAAGTATCCGAGCAGGCTACCGAAAGCGGTCCACTGCAGTGCCGCCAACAGCAGGGTGGACAGGTCGGTCACCTCAAAAGAATTGGGGATGACCTTGAACCACAGCAGCGGCAGGTAAATCAGGAACAGGATGGGGGACGCCCACACGAAGAACGGGACAGGGCGCTTAGCCGACGGATACTTAGCTCGTGAGTACGACATTGTGACCTCCAGGGGGTGTCAAGGTGGGGAGAAAACTCCGCTGTCACTACATCATAATGCAAAAGGTTCTCGTGAGGTCAGAAAAAGCCTCCGTGCCAGATAGTCTCCGGCACGGAGGCTTTTCGTATAGGTCTTAGAGGTACTTCTCCAAGCTGCTCTCCGCCATGCGGGAGAGCTGCTCACGCACCGTGCGGGCACGAGCCTCACCCACACCATCCACGGCGCGCAGATCCTCAAGGGACGCCGCCATGAGAGCCTGCAGGCTGCCGAAGCGCTCCACCAGACGCTCAGAAATAGCGTTCGGGATGCTCGGAATACCGGCGAGCAGACGGAAACCGCGAGGCTGCAGGGGGAACTCCAGGTCGGGGTTCTCGCCAAAGCCGACAGTGCGGGCAATCGTGCGCAGATCAACAATGTCCATATCGTCCAGGTTCTGAAGCGCCTCAACACCGGCGGTGATCAGCTCGTCGTTCACCTCGGGCAGGTAGTCGCGCAGAATCAGGTCGCTAGCGGTCATCTCGGGGGCGCGCAGCTCCTCCAGCTGCAGGGCAATCAGGCGGCCATGCACGCCGAGCTCCAGCACGTAGTGGCTGACCTCGCGGATAATGCGGTTCACCATCTCCATGCGCTGCAGGGTCATCGCCACATCGCCCAGGGAAACGTTCGACTCAATCTCCAGGGCAGATAGGCTGGAGAGCACCGAACGCAGACGCTTCTTATAGCTTTCAAGGGTCTGAATCGCCTGGTTTGCGCGAGCCATCAGGTACTGGCTGTCTTCAACCATGTAGCGGGTGCCGTCAACGTACACCGAAATCACGGACATCGACGCGCTCACCGAAATCACCGGGAAACCGGTCTGAATCGCCGTGCGCTCGGCGGTGCGGTGGCGGGTGCCGGACTCGTTCGTATCGATGGAGGCGTCCGGCATGAGTTGCACTGCGGCGTGCAACAGGCGGGTGGCGTCGCGGTCGCAGATGATGGCGCCATCCATCTTCGCCAGCTCGCGCAGGCGGGTTGCCGAGAACTCGGTGTCGATGTTGAAACCGCCCGAAGACAGGGAGGATACGGTGCGGTCGGATCCGAGTACGATGAGTGCGCCCGTACGGCCACGCATGATGCGTTCCAGGCCCTCGCGAAGCTCGGTGCCGGGGGCGATTCGGGCGATAGTTTTCAGCAAAAGGTCACTATAATTCATCTGCACGAAGACCATTGTACCCATAATCGCACCTAAAGGGCGATGTCAGGGGCGAAACGGCGGGCTAAAGTGCCTTAAAAACGAATAGATATTCTTGATTTTAAACGATGTTGAAATGTTGTTCCCCGGGAGGCACTTGCGGCGGCCCCGGATGGTTTTACGGGCGCGGGCCACCCCGCTGTACGCCCGTCGCGAGAGATGACCTTCGCCCCGGTAAGAAAGCGGGCCCGCCCCTACAATAGAGCCATGAGCGCCCGCACCAAGACCACCAAAACCGCACCCGCCTACCGCTGCACCGAATGCGGCTGGACCACCGCCAAGTGGGTAGGCCGCTGCGGCGAATGCCAGACCTGGGGCACCGTCGAAGAAGCCGCCGGGGGCACCCGTGCGCGCACTCGCGCCGCATCCAGCGTGCAGAAACCCGCCCAGCCCATCGCCGAGGTCGACTCGCGTGTGGCCGCCTACATGAGCACCGGAAACCCCGAATTTGACCGCGTACTCGGCGGCGGACTCGTGCCCGGCGCGGTCATCCTCATGGCGGGCGAACCCGGCGTGGGCAAGTCCACCCTACTGCTGGACGTTGCCGCCACCTTCGCGCGCGGCACCGCCGGGATTGCGGGGCAGAAGGGCGCGCAGAACCGTACGAACACCCCAGCGCAAAACACCTCTGCGCAGAACGCCCAGCCGCCGCGCCCGGTCCTGTACATCACCGGCGAGGAATCCGCCGCGCAGGTCAAGCTCCGCGCCGACCGCATCCGCGCCATCGCGGACACCCTCTACCTGACCAGCGAAACCGACCTCGGCACCGCCCTGGCGCATATTGAGCAGGTCAATCCCTCCCTGCTGGTCATTGACTCCGTGCAGACCCTCGCCTCCGCGGAAGTTGAGGGTAGCGCCGGCGGTGTCACCCAGGTGCGCGAGGTCGCCGCCTCCGTGATTGCAGCCGCGAAGGAACGCAATATGTGCACCCTGCTCGTGGGTCACGTGACCAAGGAGGGCACCATCGCGGGCCCGCGCCTGCTCGAGCACCTGGTGGACGTGGTCTGCCAGTTCGAGGGCGACAAGCACTCGAATATCCGCATGCTGCGCGCGATTAAGAACCGCTTCGGCCCCACCGACGAGGTGGGCTGCTTTGACATGCACGAGGATGGCATCGCGCCCGTGCTGGACCCCTCCGGCATGTTCGTCTCCAGCACCCCGCACCCGGTGGCGGGCACCTGCGTGACCGTCACGATGGAGGGCCGCCGACCCCTGCTCGCGGAGGTACAGGCACTGCTGGATCAGGCGGTGGCACCCGCCCCGCGCCGTACCGTCTCGGGCCTGGACTCGGCGCGCATCCAGATGCTCCTGGCGGTGCTACAGCGCCGCGCCGGGCTGAACGTGGGCAAGCTCGACTGCTATGTCTCGACGGTTGGTGGCGCAAAAATTGCCGAGCCCGCCGCCGACCTGGCGTGCGTCATGGCGTTGGCATCGGCGGCGCAAAATAAGCCGCTACCGCGCAAGCTCGCGGTCTTTGGCGAGGTGGGCCTGGCGGGTGAGGTGCGCGCCGTGCCGGGTATTCGCCAGCGCATCGCGGAGGTGGGCCGCCTGGGCTTCACACACGTGCTGGTGCCCGCCTCCCCGACCGGTGTGGGGGACGTGCCCGAGGGGGTCACCGTGCGCGAGGTGACCACCCTGGGTGAGGCGCTCGCGCTGCTCTTCCCGCAGAAGTAAAACAGCAAAAGCGAGGAGGGGGCTCCCGGCTGACGTGAAGGTCACCGGGAGCCCCCTCCTCTATGCTTTGCGGCTGGTCGCCGACCCCGTTAGTCCCGGCGAACCTGCGAGGGACGGTCGGTGCGCGGCTGGGAGGTATTCTCCTCCTCGTTCTCGAACAGCATGATGTTGATCGAACGGGTGTGTAGCTGATCGGGCTGTCGCTGGATATTCTCCGAAGCGTTCTCCGGAACGGTACCCGTCACGGTGGCGGCGCCCATTTCGGCGGCGCGCGCCTCCATCTCTTCAGAGCTCACGTGCAGGTCAATCACCGGCAGGGAGGAGGTGCTCGGGGCGTGCTGCGTCATGGCCTCGCCCAGGGGCATTAGCTTGTCCAGAGCCTCCTTGTGGCTCATGCCGGTGGCCTCCATGAAGTCCACCACGATGAGGCGCAGCATCAGCACCAGCGACTCGCCCTCGAAGGATGCCACACCCATGTAGTGCGGGTTGAGGGTTCCGGCCAGGCGCACCATGCGGTCCTGCGCCTTCTTCATGTAGTGCTCGCGCTCTTCCTTCCTCGGCGCAGACATGCCCAGGCCGATGCTCTGGGAGGCCAGCGACAGCTCGTCCAGGGCCTTACTCAGCGAAACCAGCGCGGCCGAACGCAGCTGCACGTGGCGGATGGTTGAGGCCATGCGACGGTTGAGCACGCGGTCGTTACGAATGGCCAGATCCACCGCGGCGAGGGTCTTCGCCAGGCGTTCCAGCTCCTCGCGGTTCTTACGGCTCTTCCACGACAGGTCGTTCATACCCTGCGCGGTGATCAGGTCGCCACGGCAGCTATCGTAGAGCGGCTGCAGCGCGCGTGCATCAAGCAGGCTCTGGTACGCCTTGTTGTAGTCGTAGTAGCGGATTGCCTCGGAGGAGAGCTGGAAAACCTTCGCGAAGGCATCCATGAGGGCGATGGCGCGGGCGCGCGGGTTCTTGCGAGGGTCGCGCGGCATCAGGTACATGGTGAGGAATGCAAAGGCGCCACCAACGATACCGTCGAAACTGCGGGTGAACGCATCGTCAGGTACGGGCAGCAGCAACGTGAAACAGGCCTGGAAGCTGAGCTGAATCGTAAAAATAATGCCCTTATCAATAAATCGGGCAATAATCACGGTCAAGAAAAGCACCACTGCCGCCTGCCAGGTACCGTGACCAAGCAGAATCAGCAGAAGGTCGCCAATGAGAATGCCGAGGGTCACGCCGAAGGAGACCTCAAGGATTCGGCGGGAATGCTTAGCACCGCTTACATAGCCGAGGGATACGAGGGCAGCGACCGGCGCAAAAATGGGTTCCTGGTGGCCCAGGATGTGCTCAGCGAAAAGCCAAGCGCCCATAGACGCCGCAACAATCTGCACAGACTGAAAGAAATCGACGCGCACTCGGTGCATGCCCTCGTGAATGAACTGTCGAGTACTACGTCCTGCGTTGCGAAGAATGTCTGCGAATTGTGCCATGGGAACCATCATACCGTCGAGTCGAGCGGGGCGAGGGGAGGCCGGGTCTCACGGTTCTGTGACGTGCGACCTGCGCCCCCGGCCAGGTCGGGAGCTCCCCCCAGGGGTTTGCTGATGCCCTGGAAGAGCGCCCGAGGAGGGGAGGAGCGCCGCGGCTTACCCGCGGATGCGGCGGGCCACCCGGCGCAGAAAGCCGGTGCGGTTCTCGGGCTCCGGCGGCTCGGGGTTACGCTCGTCCCGGGCTTCCCCTCGAGGTTCGTTGTCGCCGGGGCCGGCCGCCTCGCGGGGCTCTTCCCGCTCGGCCAGCAGGCGCTCGAGCTCGGCGCGGTGCACGGCATCCCAGGAGTGCGCCCGGTCAGACATTGCCCACTCGAAACCTGCGGTGAGGGAGGTTTCGGTGAAGAGATCGCGTGCAGCGCGCACCGTGGCGGCCAGCGGCTCGGGGAGCGCCGGGACCTGCTCCACGGTGGGGAAGGGTGCGGGGGCTTCTGTTTTTCCGGGCTTCTCTTCACCGTGCGCAAGAATCTGCGTCAGCAGGTAGGCACGCTCGGTGCGCAGTACCTCCAGCAGTTCGGTGCGGCGTGCATCCGATGCCACCGCCGCGTGCCGCAGGGCAGCGGTGACCATCAGCTCGGGAACGCCACCGGCGAGCATGCCCAACGGCAGGGTGAACTTGCCCAGCCCGTACTGACGCAGGGCACCGCCCACGCGCATCTGCGTGAAGGCGTCCGGCACGAGGGCGAGCACGGGAATACCCGCCGCGGCGGAGAATACCGCCGGGTGGTAGCGGCTGGTCAGGGTGAACGCCGCCGCCCGGTGCACGGTGATGCTCTGGTCGGCGTGCAGAATCGGTAGCAGGGTCGCCGGGGTGGAGGGGCTGAGCTGCTCGGCGATGCGCTGGTGCGCCTGAATATCGCCGCTGGTCGGGTCCTGCGGGTCGCCAAAATGGCTCAGGAACACGGGGGCGTAGCCGTGCTCGCGCCACATGCCGTCGAGTAGGCGCGCAATCTGCTGAGCCTGCTGGTCGGTGCACCCGTTGATGGTCACGCAGACGTAGTGCTCCGGCAGTTCGTTAAGTGCCTGACTTGCTGAAATACCCTCCGCATAGTGCAGGGTACGTGCCGGGGAGGCCACCGGGTAGTCGGTAGCGTCATCCACGCTCAGGCGCGCGTCAATATCCCGTTCGCGGCACCAGGCGAGTGAGGAGCTTTCGCGTACCGTCACCGAACGGGCGGTGCGGAGCATGCGCTCCAGAACCTGCGCGTCCTCGGGGCTGAGCACCGGGCCCAGGGACTGGCCGGTCACGTACACGGGCACGCCCGCATACTCGGCGGCACGCACCGCGGCGGCGCGTTCGTAGAGCAGCCAGCCGTAGCGGGAATTGAGGTTGCCGCCGCCGGAGACCACGACCGCGTCCATGGTTGCGATAGCGTCCGCGAACTCCACCATGCGCTCAACGGTCTGCGCCAGCGGATGCAGCACCTCCGGCAACGCCTGCACCTGCGGCAACGCCACCAGCTCGGTAACGGAGGGGCGCTCCCGGTCGGCATGCAGCTGCGCCAGGACGCACTCGAGCGCCGCGAGGGTCAGCTCGCGTTCCGCCGGCGCCCAGGGGAAGAGGAAAAACGGCAGGTACGCGTAGGGCGCGCCCGCCTCATGATGTGCCGCCTCATGAATCACTGCTTCATGATTTACCGCCGCGCCGATATAGCGCGCCGAATGGCCCACGTCGCGGGTCATGAGGGTGACCGCCGCGCCGCCTTCGGAAAGCGCCTGAGCGCTCGCAATGGTCATGGCTTCGTCGCCTACGTGGTAGGTGTGTTGGCCGATATCGCCAATGACGAGCACGCGCGGTGCTTCAGCAAAGTGCGGTGCTTCAGTAACGGGCAGTGCTGTAGAAGAATGATTGTTCACTGTCACGCCTTATGCGCCCTTCTCGCCGGTAGAACCATCCTCAGTACCGCGACGAGCCTGAGAACGCTGGCTGAGGGAACGCTTCGCCAAGGAACGCAGCGCGCGGCCCGGGGTGCGCAGGTGCTTGAGAACCCGCAGACGCTCCTCAATAGCCTGCTGGCGGTTCTCAATAGCCTGCTGACGGGCCTCGATACGTTCCAGGCGGCTCTCAATAGAGCGCAGAATGTCCAGGGATTCGCGGGTCAGATCGTGCCCGTCAATCACGCGGCGCTCCAGGTCAGCTGCCAAATGCGCCTGATACAGGTACGCACCCGGTCGGGCGCCCGCCTGCAAATCCTCGCGGATAGCGCGGGCACGCACCAGCGAATCGAAGCGGGCATGATCAGCCTGACGCTTCACGCTATTCGCCTCGGCACCTTCTGCGTCGGGGCGTAGCGACCAGTACGCCAGCGGCTCATCCACCAGCAGAATATCCGCCACAGAGGCGGCACGCATGTTGAACTCCCAGTCGCCGACCACCGGCAGGGACTCGTCGTAGAAACCGACCAGCTCGTGCAGGCTGCGGCGGTAGAGAATACCGATCGGCACGGCACGGTTCGTGCGGAAGAGGAACTGCAAACCCATGCCGGGCAGGCCGTCGTGGAAAATACGCTCCTCGTACACCTCGAACTCGCCGTCGGCGTTCTCGCGTTCGTACCGCTCCACAATGCGGGTGGTGCACATGAGCGCGCCGCTCTCTTCCAGTGCCGCGACGGTGCGCTCCAGGAACTCGGGTGCCCACAGGTCGTCGTCATCGTGAATCGCCACGTATTCGGAGGTGGTCGCCGCCAAACCGGCGTTGGATGCCGCCTCCATGTTGCCGCCGGCGGTGGTCAGCAACTGTACGCGGCTGGAATCCTGCGCGTTAGAACCCAGCGGAGAAGCCTCAATGACGGCGCGGGTTGCCTGTTCGTCGCCTCCGTCGTTAATCACGCAGACCGTGTAGTCGGTGAAGGTCTGCTGCGCAATATTCTCCAGCGCGCGGCTCAAGAAGCGGGGGCGGTCCTTTGTACGGACCAGAATAGCTACGGTAGGAGAAGACATAACCACAATCAGTCGAGGGTGAGTGGGCGCGTGCCAGCCCAAGAACTCAACCATTATGAGGGTGTGCACCGTTCAGACTCAACCCGCCGCCCGGCTAACCCGCGGCAGTGGGCATGCAGGGGCACGAGCCGCCCCTAAAAACTAGCTGATGGACTGTAGCGCCACCATCGCCAGCACACCGAGCACAAAGCACGCCGGAATGGTTACCAGCCACACCAGAAGAATCTGCAGAACAATCCTGGATTTCAACGCGTTAAAACGCTGGTTCACTCCCGCGCCGAGCGCCGATGCAGTCGCCAGGTGCGAGGAGGAGAACGGCACCTGCAGCAGGAAGTAGCCGATTACCTGCACCACAGCGGTGGTACCCTGAGCGACCGCACCACGGAACGGGTCTAGGCGCACCATCTTGTAGGCGAAGGTGTAGCCGATGCGGCGGCCACCGGTCAACGTACCGGCACCCAGGCTGAGGGCAATGATGAGGGTGCCCAGCAGCATCCCGCCCCGGGTGAGGGATTGAAGCAAATCCGGGTCTATGATGCGTTCGCTCAGCAGCGCCCACAGCAGCAGGTACAGGTAACCGGTCTGCAGGCCGTGTAGCAGCGAAATCGCGGAGGCAGACACCGCCAGCACCTCGCGGGCGCGCTGATTCACCAGGCGCGGGTTGTGACCGACCACCAGCCGGTAGAACGGCACCACCATCAGCCAGGACAGCAGAAAAATGAGCGGCGGCAGATAGAAGAGCGGCAGCAGGGTCGCACCAAAAATATGCGGCAGGAATGCGAGAGAACCGAAGCCTTCAGCGGCGCTGTCACTCCTCGTCTGGGTCCACCAGCTCACACCCGCGAGGGCACCCACCAGCGCGTGAGTTGAGGAGGACGGCAACCGCAGAAACCAGGTGAGCACACCCCAAATAGCGCAGACGAGCAGCGCCGCAACGATGCCGTTCAGGCCGGTGGTACCCTCCGGGGCATTCACCCACGAAGCGGAATACTCACCAAGTAGCAGGAACGCACCAACCACACCGAGCACGTTGAAGAGCGCGGCAAGGTACAGGGCAGAGCGCTCGCCAAGGGCGCGGGTACGCACCGGAACAGCGACGGAGTTGGAGGCGTCGTGCACACCGGTAACGTAGACCGCGGCAATGAAGGCGCAGCAGGCTAGAAGACCCAGGAACATTAGGATTCCTGAACGATAATGCGGCCGATCTCGGCGGACACATCGCGCATAGAGTTGGAGGCGGCGGTCAGCTGCGCCAGGAAGGTGGCGTAGCGGCGGTACCGTTCGGGGGTGTAGCGTTCGGCAATGTATGCATCGTATTCTTCGGCGGTGCGTAGCGCCTGGCGGGAGATGCGCAGCATGTCCATCCAGTAGTTGTCGAGGCCGCGAATATCGGCGAGCTTGGGGATGACGGCGGCGGTCAGCACCGCCTGACGCTGAATAATGTCCAGGATTGAGGTGATGTGCGTGGCGAAGCCGTCAATGCTGTGCAGGGACAGCACGTGCGCGGCGCTGGTGAGCTTCTCAACGGCGTTGGTGAGCTTGCGTGCCAGCGTGTACAGGTCTTCACGCGGAATGGGCGGGGAGAAGGAGCTGCGCACCTCGGTGAGGGTGCGGAACAGCAGGTTCGTGGAGTCCGCCTCGTGGGTGAGCATGCGTTCGAAGAGTTCGGGGTACTCCGCGACGGGGGAGCCGACCATTTCAGAGAGCAATGCCGCCGCCTCACCGACCTGCGCTGAAATTTCAGCGAGGGAGGCGAGGGATTCGTTGGCGTGGGGGAAAAGTCGGTGCAGCATAGTTCCCAGTCTAACCAGTATTGGGTGCTACGGGTGCGCACAGCTCGTGGGTATCTCACGGGCACCCGGTTTTTATGCGCAATCGCGCCGAGCTGATAGCGGCTTCTTGACCGGGTTTAAACATAAAACGGTGGGGGTCGATTTCTCGACCCCCACCGGAACGTTTAGGGATGTCGGGTTGGGAGCGCCTCTCGGCGGAAGGCCGCTCGAAGCGGCTAAAGATTTGGAGCCCGGGGCTACCTATTAGCAACCCGACATCTTGTAATTATTATACACCCGCACCCGGTGCAGAGCCAATTAGAAACAGGCTTATCACGCCTTTGCGGCCCAATGTGGAACCTGTGCCAATTCGCGGCACGAACCCGCATTTTTAGGCGCCTAAACGCTGCAGAAGACTAGAATGCTTCGAGGTTGGTCTGCGATTTTCCCTGCGCAGAATCAGCCTCCGAAGCCCAGGTAGCCTGCTGACCAGCCTCAACGGCGCGAAGCTGGGCGGCGACCGCCTCCAAATCGTGCGCGATCTGCTCCATCTGCTGAGCCTGACGCGGCAAACGAGCACGACGCTCCACCGCCTCACGCTTCACCTCGTGGCTACCCGGAACCGCACCATCCTGCCCGGCAGAGCGCGCATAATCGGCGCGAATACCCAACGCCACCACGTGCGCAAACGCGGCGCAGCGTTCCATCGCAATGTCCATATCGCCGGTGTACAGGCCTGCCAGAATCTTATCAATCGTGCGGACCACCTCCTCGGCACTCGGCGGGTCGGGAACACCCGCCACCACGTGCGAACGGTAATCCTCCGCCATGCCCAGCTCAAAAGCACGGCTCACCCCGCGTGGCGAACGATGCACCACATCCCGCAGCCAGTACATACGCCACAGCGCACCCGGCAGGGAGTGGGCGCTCGCGTGCGACCAGAGTTCGGCGAGCATCTCAATACCGTAGTCGTCGGTGAAGCTGACAAGCCGCTCGGTCATCTGCTCGTCGGTGCCGCGTCCGCGCATCAGCAGGATGCGTGCGGAGGCATGCGCCGCCTCTTCGCGTGCGGCGGGGTCCATGCCGCCTTCGTGGCGTTCAAATTTCTCGGCGGAGTAGAGGACGGGGCGGTGGTGGGTGCGGTGTCGGGTGCGCCCGGAGGCGCCGGTTGATGATGCGGGTGTAGACATAGGATTTCCCAGTGTACCGTTCATTGGCTGGGAGCCGGTAGTGTATAGTATTTCTATCTGCACACTTTCAGTTTTGTGTGGATAGGAGCGCCTTTAGCTCAGTCGGTAGAGCTACGGACTTTTAATCCGCAGGTCGTGGGTTCGAGCCCCACAGGGCGCACTAGCCGACCCGTCGCCTCCCGCATTGCGGGGGTCGGCGGGTTTTTGCGTCTTCACCCTCATGCGCGTGGTCTTACCTCGTGCCTATCCCGTGTGGTGGGGCGTGTCCTGCCGGGTTCGCCTGGCAGTTTTGATTTGTGTACGTTGACCCGAAAAGATGAGGAAACCCGTGAGCGTCACCATTAAGAACCCCGAAGAGATCACGATTCTTGCCACTGGCGGCACGATCGATAAGTTCTATTCGGTGGCGGGCACCATGGATATTGGTGAGCCTGCCGCTAAGGATCTGCTGGACCGTGTGATTACCGATATCCGTTTTGATATTCGCCCGCTGATTGGCAAGGACAGCCTGGACATGACCGATGAGGATCGTGCCGAGCTGACCGAGGCGCTGAACGCTGTTACCAACGACCAGGTGCTCATCACTCACGGTACCGACACCATGCCGGAGACTGCCCGCTACCTGGTGGAGCACGCCGACCTGGGCGATAAGGTTGTGGTGCTGACCGGTGCGATGCAGCCCGCCGTGATGGCTCGTTCGGATGCCGGTTTCAACCTGGGTGCCGCTATTGCCGCCCTGAATCTGCTGGAGCCGGGCGTGTACATCAGCATGAGCGGTCGTATTTTCCCTGCTGAGAGCGTGCGTAAGGACCGTTCTCGCGGTATTTTTGAGGGCTAAGATGGCTGATTCCGCTCGTATGCGGCGGGGTGAACCGGTTTCTGCCGCTGAGCTTGCGCCGGTGGCGGGCTCCTCGGATCTTGTGCCGCAGGAGCATATGTCGCAGGCGCAGCTCATGCAGCTGCAGGCTATGGATGAGCTGGAGCAGCAGGCTGACGAGTTCTGGAATGTCACCAGTGATTACCCGCTGCCGGCTAAGAACCTGTACCTGGTGCGTGTGCTACTGCTGGTCGTACCCTCGCTGATTACTGTTTATTACTTTATCCGCGTCACGCTTTTCCCGATTGGTGCGGTGCCGCTGGTCTATCTGGTGATGCACATGTGGGTTGCCATGATTTACCGGGCGAACCGTTCGGTGAAGTTGGTGTTGCTGGCGAATGCGGCATCCGGGGTTGCGGCGGCCATTATGACGGCGTTCTTTGCCTATGCGCTTGTGACGGTGCAGGGCCCGCAGACGCTGCTGGACCGTGTGGGCGTGTTCTATACGGTG
>ERZ1674149.11-NODE-11-length-77022-cov-19.980264_pt1 | contig 77022 bp, 52 predicted proteins | sample MGYA00581311_ERZ1674149 | MGnify/ENA primary metagenome ERZ1674149 (study PRJEB41354, sample SAMEA4873312) | human saliva metagenome | biome: human-associated habitat [ENVO:00009003]; feature: mouth environment [ENVO:08000002]; material: saliva material...
GGGATGGGGCGCGAGGGCAAGGGCGGAGGTGAGTACGAGACCGAAGAGGCCAAGGCGCACCGAGCCCATAGAGTAGGGTTTACAATTTGCTTTCCACATAGTCGTGGGGAGGGCGGAGTGGTGTGTGATCACTCCTATCTTAGGAGGGTTGGATAATAGGAAGGAGGTCGGTGAGGGCGAGCTCGTCAAGGTCGTGAGCCCGCTTCATGGTGCGGGCATGTGGCTCGCTCACCAATGAGATGGTAGTCAGAGATATGGCTGTGTCTTACAGCCCTTATTAGGAGGTAGAGGTTTGATTCATTCGCTATCGGCTGAGTTAGAGATCGAATGTGTACTATAGGCATTGCAAAATTAATGTGTACTATAGGCATTGCAAAATTAATGTGTACTATCGGCACTGCAAAATTAGAGCAAACAGTGACCCATTATCCTACCATCTTGTAGGTATTTATTGCCCACCTCTACCTACCTATATGGATCCCTTTCTGGCAAAGTGCCTTGTACAACGCCCATATACAGCCCTTATCCCTTCCAAAATCGGACATTATGACGCGTGAAAGGGAGATGTGTAGCTCCCACAGAGTGACCGCTTCAATAGGGACTCTTAGCTTGATAATATGAGGGAGCGTGACGCGAGCAATATAAGAGGAGACTGTTGCCGCGAGTCCTGTCCTCTATTTCGAGTGCTAAGGCATCGCACGCCCAGCTCACCGATATACCTCTCCGAAGAGATACACAAGCCCTTCGCCTTATCGCGCGTATTTCTCTTATCCTGCGGAGGGAAAAGCATCGTTCTCATGAAGAAAAAAGCACCTTCACATAGTGGTTTTTCTGTATCTACGCACGTAGTCTTAAAGACCAGGTACATAAATCCAAATATCCACGTACGTAGATATTAGAGCCACGTACGTAGTCTAAACTTATCTGCTACTTGCTCACAACTTTTATCCCTACGCAGAGCAACAACCTAATATGGTTTGCACTGCAAACCAATAGTGGGATGAGTGCAAACGAGTAGTGGATTGAGCACGGAGCAATAGTCGGACGCGTGCAGAGCAGTAGTTGCCTGAAGGTCCGACTGCTTGAGCTTCACCCCCGCCCCTACCTGATGATATGCTCACGATACGCCCCTGGCTCTTGGGAAGGGCGCACGAAGCACCTTCGCCATAGAGCAGGGGAATTGCCGTACCTTTGTAGTATGCAGAAGCAAGATCTCATAGCGCCCCTACAGGAGCGCATCCGCCGAAGTGGGCTCACCGAGCCCCGCATCGCCGTCCTCGTCTCAGGGGGCGTCGATAGCTCCGTCGTCGTCCACCTCCTCACCGAGGCGGGCTACCGCCCTACCCTCTTCTACATCCAGATCGGTATGGAGGAGAAGGGCTTCACGGACTGCTCGTGGGAGGATGATCTGGAGATCGTGCGCCATCTGGCACACCGCTATGACTGCCCTCTTGAGGTCGTCTCGCTACACGACGAGTATTGGGCTAACGTCGTCCAGTACACCATCGACACCGTGCGCCGTGGACTCACCCCGAACCCCGACATGATGTGCAATAAGCTCATCAAGTTCGGCTGCTTCGAGGAGAAGTGGGGCAAGGACTTCGACTTCATCGCTACGGGGCACTACGCCACGACGACCTTCATCGGTGATCAGCTCTATCTGGCTACGGCTCCCGACCCCGTGAAGGACCAGACGGACTTCCTCGCGCAGATCAACTTCCGCCAAGTCTCCAAGCTCCTCTTCCCCACCGGTCACCTCCTCAAGAGCGAGGTACGCCGTATCGCCGAAGAGGCGCATCTGCTGAGCGCTAACCGCAAGGACAGTCAGGGTATCTGCTTCCTCGGGAAGGTGAACTACAACGAGTTCATCGAGCGTGCCCTCGGGCAGAAGGAAGGGCTCATCATCGAGCGTGAGACGGGGAAGATACTCGGTAAGCACAAGGGCTACTGGTTCCACACCATCGGTCAGCGTAAGGGGCTCGGGCTGAGTGGTGGCCCTTGGTTCGTCGTGAAGAAGAACATCCGTCGCAATATCATCTTAGTCAGTCAGGGCTATGACCCCGCCGACCAATACGGCGAGCACATCGGTATGGAGACCTGCGACTTCATCAGCCACGATCCTTGGCAGTACGCCGCCGAGGTACGTGGACTGGATGCTCCCCTCTCCCGTGAGGAGTCGGTGGAGATTACCTTCAAGGTGCGCCATACTCCCGACTTCACACGCGGGCGACTCAGCTACGACCCCGCCTCGGGCTACCTCATCGAGAGCGAAGAGCCTATCCAAGGCATTGCCCCAGGCCAATATGCCGTGCTCTACGACACCGAGCACCGCATCTGCTTCGGTAGCGGTATGATCACTCGCGGCTTCTAAGCGCCTTTTAGGGGAAGCCCACACGAACGAAAGAAAAGCGGTACGGCCGCCTCGAGCGTGATGCTCGAGGCGGCCGTACCGCTTTTAGCTTAGGCAAGATGCGGGGGAGAGCCCCCGCATCCGCTTAGAAGGTGAACTGCAGACCGCCCTGCAGGAGCATAGGCTGCGACGTATAGCCGTACCAGCGCGTAGCCCCAGCGAGGATAGGTGCACGAAGCTCTGCCGTCAGACTCAGGCGCTTCGTCAGCGAGTAGACTGCATCGGCATGGAGCAGATGGAGCTGACGCAGACGCGTGATCGAGCCGTCGAGGTCGTAGCTCTTCAGTGCTGTGGCGAACTCATAGCCACCACGGACGCTGAGGTTGGGCACCATGTTCAGCTCCACGAGAGCCGAAGCCGTGAAGGTAGGACGCGAGAGGATCGTAGCCGTCGTCGTATAGTGGGCATAGACCCCACGGAGAGCTGCTGAGAAGAGACCGCGGTGGTTGTAGGCCAGCTGTACCCCGACGTTCTGCTCCTTATAGTCCACGTAAGAGGGACGGAAGCGCACGGGCATGAAGTAGGCTGTCGAAGCAGCAGCACCCGAAGGCAGCGAGAGCGATGCGGGGAAGTAATCCACAGCACCCTTATGGTCGGCATAGCGGAAGAAGGCTTCGAGCGAGAAGGCACTCGCGATCGTCGTAGAAGCCGTCAGCTTAGCATCGTAGATACGCTCATAGCGGCCAGCAAACGCCTCAGCATCGATGAAGGGCGACTCAAGGGGCTGAGCACGTAGGCTGTGACGCACCAGCTCGGCATCCGTCTCCAGTCTCAGACCAAAGGCCGAGCCCAGACGCAGGCGAGCGTCGATCTTCGGGAAGAGGACGAAGTGTGCGTTGTAGTGGTCATTCCCCGTGAGGATACGCAGACCACCGAGAGCACGCCAAGAGAGCTGATCATTAGCATCCTCAGCCAGGATATAGGGTGCACCCGTGAGGATCATACGCGAGCTGCCCGTGCGGCTCTGCGGGAAGCCATAGAGGATAGGCTCCGTGCTGGTCAGACGACCCAGCGACCACGATCCCAGCGCACCGACGCGCGCCATGCTGCTGATGCGGTAGGAAAGGTTCGCACGAAGCTCGGGGAGGAACTCCTTGAACTTATTGAGTACCACGCCTGGAGCTTCCTCAGCGACATTAGCTGCCGTGTAGTCGAAGCCAGCGGAGAAGTCATACAGCCAGTCTTCGGTGAAGTCCTCTTCGGTAGCGTAGCGAGCCGAGAGCGAGACCTCCGTGGCACGACGACGCAGATCGGGCACCGTAGCAGACTGCGCCACCCCACCACCAGCTGGAGGAGCGACGAGCGAGAGGCCGTAGTAGTTGTAGCCGTGCTGACCGAAGTCCAGACCGAGCGACAGCGCAGCGTCCTCGAACTGATGGCCGTAGTTCGCACCGAGGCGCCAAGCCTTCTCCCAGCCCTTGACTCTCTGAGCAAGCTCGGTCTGGATGCTGGGATTAGCAAAGTTGTAGCGCCCGTAGACATCCAGGCGGTCGGTCTTTGTAGACAGGATACTCAGGCCTGCACCCGCCTTGAAGCTGATGGGGATACCAGCAGAGGCGAAGGCATAGCCACGCTGCTTCGTGCGCTCAAAGCCCCCACGGGGAGCCGTCAGAGCACCTAAGGGTGAGACGCTGGGGCGCAGCGTGAAGGGGATGGGCGTATCCAGATAGGAGTGACGCACAGGGCTGAGGTTGGGAGCCGGCACCGTATAGGAGAGGTCACGGGGCTGACGTGTGGAGAGAGAGACCTCCTCCTCGGTCATCACAGTGAGCTCACGACGCAGGGTGTCGGCACGCTTCGTCTTAGCCTCCTGAGCAGAGAGTACAGAGCTCGAGAGGAGCGCGATAGCAGCTATAGGGATGATTGCAAGCTTCTTCATTTCTTATTCTGGTAGGAGGTGAGACGTTCGTTGATCATCTGAGCGATATCATCGTCAGTGCCCTTGTAGTTGTCACGCAGGCTCTCGAGATACTGCTGGGCGACATAGGTCTCACCCTGCTTGTGGTAGCAGTCGGCGAGGAGCAGGAAGGCACGTGCCAGCCAGTACTGCTGTGGCGTACCCTTGGCGATGAAGGCATCGAGCTGCTTCTTCGTCTCCTTCACCTTGCCGGCGCGGAAGAGAAGCGTGGAGTGGCGGATGTAGCCTTCAGCACCGTAGGCGGTATCGAAGTTCTTGAGCAGCGGCTCATAGGTCTTCATAGCCTTGCCGGTAGCACCCGTAGCCTCTTCGCTCTTACCCTGGATGAGGAGGAGCTCACCCTGAGTAGCTGCGGGGAGGTCGCTACGCTTCAGGAGGCTCTCAGTCGTAGAGATCGAGCGCTTGTAGTCCTTCGCTTCGTAGGCGGCACGTGAGAGAGCAAGCCCATAGCGCAGATGCTGGGGAGCTTCCAGCCCTTCGATAGCGTAGAGGCTGGACCAAGCATCGAGAGCCTCGCGCTTCTTACCACCATCGTTATAGATCTTCGTCAGAGCTTCGAGGGCGGGGATACGCAGGTCGAGGGAGCGTGCGGGGGCAGAGAGTTTCTTGTAGAGTGCCTCGGCTTCGTCGCTGCGGCCCTGCTGAGCGTAGTGACCAGCCAGGAGGAGCTCAGCACGACCGGCCTCACGGCTGGCGGGATAGGAGCGGACGAAGGACTCGAGGTCTGCGATAGAAGCATTCTTATCCTTCTTGTATCGGCTCTCGAGAGAGAGGTACTGCAGGTGTGCCTTCTCACTCTCTGAGGGCGTCAGCTGCTTGCCGAGAGTAGAGGCATAAGCCGTGTACTCATCGACGCGGTCCAGACTGACGTAGATATTCTTGAGGTCAGAGAGGGCAGAGCGAGCTTCTTCACTCTCAGGGTAGCGGGCGATGAGGTCCTTGTAGGCCTTGATAGCCTCTTCGGTACGCCCATTATTGTAGGCCAGCATCGCACGCTCCATAGCACCGAGGCGCGCATACTGGGTATCGGGATAGTCCTTGACGAGCTGGTTGAAGACAGCGGTCGCCTCTTCGGGACGCGCCTTGCTCAGCACCAGCGCACGACCCTTGTCATAGAGGACCTCAGGCAGGTGCGTGGACTCGGGGTGCGTCTTGATGATGCGGTCGAGCGTCTCGATCTGCTTCTGATACTGCCCCCAGCGACCATAGATCGTAGCGATACGATAGAGAGCTTCGTCGCTTCCTGAGGGCATACCCTCGTCAGCACGGCGGTAGAGTGATAGAGCCTCTGCGCTCTTCTTCTGGATGAGCTGGCAGTCGCCCATGCGGGAGAGGGCATCGGCACGACGCAGAGCGTCATCGCCAGAGCTTGACTGCGTGAAGGCTTCGAAGGAGCGGTAAGCCGTGGCGTACTGCTTCTGATTGTAGCGAGCGTAGCCCTGGATATAATGCGCCAGAGCAGGAGCCGCACCCGTAGCGATACTCTTCGATGCAGCAGACTCAGCTGTGGCATACTCGCCACGCTCCAGAGCACTTGAGGCAGCGAGGAGATGCGCCTGAGCCGTGTACTCGTTCTTCGTGCCGAGTGTGACGGCACGATTCAGGTAGTCATTAGCACGGGCATAGTCACGAGAAGCCAGAGCACCTTCACCGAGGCGAAGCAGGACGTACTGTTTGGCTTCGCTCAGCTCAGCGCTCTTGACCTGCAGACGATCCAGCGTAGCGAGCGACTCAGCATAGTCCTTATTCGTCAGGAAGATACTCTTCATGAGCTGGAGGATCTGAGGGCGGTAGCTGGAGTTGGGGAACTCGGTGACGAAGGTCTCAGCCATGCGGACGGTCTGACCGAAATTCGAGCGCTGCGTCTCGTCCTGCAGGAGGATCCCATTGTACAGCGCGTACTCACGTACTCGCTCGGTAGCCCCAGGGTGCTGGCCTGCACGACTGAATGCCAGAGCAGCTTCGCTCGTGCGCTGGAGCTTGAGGCGGGCATTACCAAGGAGGAAGAGCCCCTGTGCGCCGATGGCAGAGCTACTCTCAGAGGCCGCACTTAGCGGACGAAGTGCTTCTTCATAGCGTCCCTTAGCGTAGAGAGACGTACCGAGGGCATAGCTTTCCTCTGCCGTGGGCTTATAGTCCTCGAGCTCCTGTAGGGGCTGGAGGGTGCGGATAGCTTGATCATAATTGCCATCAGCATAGTAAGACTGCCCGATGACCGACTGGAAGGAAGCACGCGAAGCCATCTCGGGATAACGACGCTGGAGGTCACTGGCACGACGCTGAGCCGTCTTAGCATCCTCCGTAGCGAAGGAGAGCAGAGCCAGCTGATAGGCAGCCTCGGGAGCGAGGTCGCTGGAGTAATCATTGCGCGAGAAGATCGCACGAGCCTCCTGAATATCCCCGCGTGCCCAAGCCACAGAACCGAGGTAGATGAGAGCCTGCTCCCCGATAATGGAGGAGTCTTCGCTCGCAGAGAGGAGGAGACGCTGAGCTTCATCCAGGTCAGCTGCACCTCTCTGGTCGGCCAGGATCGTATAGGCAAGAGCTAAGTCGTACTGAGCAGCCTCACGAGGAGAGAGTGCCGAGCGCTTGACCTGCTCGAGCTGCGTACGGGCAAGAGGGAGGAGCCCCTGATCGACATACACCAGAGTGAGCAAGAGCTCTGCTGAGGGACGATCAAGGGAGCCTGGATGCTCCTTGAGGAAGCGTGTGAGGACAGCGTCGGGAGACGTCTCCTCGGTCATCAGACGAGCTACCGCCTCACGATAGGGCTGGTGCTCGGTGAGTAATGGTAAAGCACGCAGGCGAGGCAGGTCGTGCCGGAAGCCTACATAATTGCGGCTCACAAAGTCCTGCTGCAGCTGAGTCAGGATAGTCCGATCAGGACGCACCTCCAGGACCTGGCTTGCAAGCGGGCTTAGAGCAAGAGAAGCACACCCCAGAGAGAGGATGAGTCGCTTGATCGTCTTCTTCGTAGTCATATAATTTGTATTAATTGGAGCTCCCAGAAGCAATGGGGCTGGGAGAGATGTATATCAAAGTTCGAGGATCATCCCTTCGTCCGCTGCTACGGTCTCGGGGAAGACGGCCTGCGCCTCCTCTAAGAGAGGCTGGATATCTATATAGCGGGCCGAATAGTGGCCGATGACAAGGCGCTCAACACCCGCAGCCTGTGCGATACGCGCAGCCTGCTCAGCCGTACTATGCGCCGTCTCCTTAGCTCGCGCCAAGCGATCACTGAGGAACGTCGCCTCGTGATAAAGGAGGCTCACATCCCGTAGGAGCGGCACCAGCGAGGGCAGGTAAGCCGTATCCGAGCAGTAGGCATAGCTCCGTGGAGTCTTACCCTGACGCGTCAGTCGCTCACAGGGGATGACCTTCCCCTCCTCGGTGGTGAAGTCCGCTCCCTCACGTAGCGCTGTATAATAAGAACGAGGAACGCCGTAGAAATCACACGAAGCGCGATCAATATGGCGCTCAGTGACCTTCTCACGGAAGAGGTAGCCCGTGCAGGGCGTGCGGTGCTCCAGCGGGAGCGTCGTCACCGTCACCGACCGATCCTCATAGCAAACACTACTCGTGCGGTCATCCACTACATGCACCTCGATGTCGTAGCCCAGATAGGAGCGACTCTCCTCGATGAAGGGGGCTAAGAACTTATCGATCCCACGAGGACCATATAAGGGGAGTGCCCTACGACGTCCGAGCATTCCCATCGTAGAGAGGAGCCCGTAGAGCCCGTAGCAATGGTCGCCATGCAGATGGGAGATGAAGACGCCGACGATACGCCCGAAGTCCAAGCGCTGACGGCGTAGCTGACGCTGCGCACCCTCCCCGCAGTCCACGACGAAGAGCTTATCACGAAGCTCTACGACCTGGGCCGTCGGGTAATGCTGCATCGTCGGTAGAGCCGAGCCACAGCCTAAGATATGGACGCGGAAGTCCCCCATACGCTCTACTTACTTGCCGAAGAAGGCTCGGTAGATATCATTGCCGTTCGCATAGACCATCAGCAGGACGAGCAGCACGAGACCAATAGTCTGGATCGTGGTCATCGCCTTATCGCTAAGAGGCTTGCGACGGATCATCTCGATGATGATGAAGAGGATGTGCCCCCCATCAAGTGCAGGGATAGGCAGGATATTCATCACCGCAAGGATGATAGAGAGGAAGGCCGTGATGGACCAGAAGCTCTGCCAGTCGAAGGTCGTGGGGAAAAGCTTACCCATCGTACCGAGGCCACCCATCTGCTTAGCACCCTCCTTGGTGAACATATATTTCAGCCCACGTACATAGCCCGAGATCGTCTGACCTGCGCGGTCAATACCTGCGGGGATAGCCGTGAAGACATTGTACTGGACGTGCTCGATAGGATAGAGCTCTTCGATGCCCTTGAGGACGACACCGATATGCCCTGCCGTGTCTACGGGGAGCGTGGTCTGCAGAGCCGTACCCGAGCGCTCGACGGTAAGCACGACATCCTTACCCTTCTTCTTGTCCAGTGCCGTGATGACCTCCGTGACATCGGTGCAGGTGACGGAGTCGACTGCTACGACACGGTCTCCAGAGGCCAGATGCCCCTGCGCACGGCTACCTTCGGAGACAGCATCCACGACGAAGGGCATACGCAGAGAGCCAAAGCCCTCCTCAGCGCGGAGGAGGCGCTGCATCATATCCTCGGGCAGGCGGATCGTCTCCACGGCACTGCCACGACGCACCACGACTTCGTGAGCATTGATGAGCGATGACATAAAGCGGGAGTCAAGCACATTGGGAGACTGCTTGCCGTCGACGCTGAGGATCACATCCCCGTCAACGAAGCCAACCTCCTCAGCGGGCGTGGAGAAGTTCATCCCCGCAGAGACCTGATCGCTATGAAGGACCTTCGTCCCCCAAGTGAGCGTGATACCAGTATATATGATGAAGGCGAGGATGACATTGAAGATCACCCCACCAGCCATAATCATCAGGCGAGCGAAAGGCTTCTTGCTGCGGAACTCATCGGGCTTAGGCTCACTGGCCAGCGACTCAGTATCCAGCGACTCATCGATCATACCAGCGATCTGGCAGTAGCCCCCGAGAGGGAGCCAGCCAAGGCCGTAGACCGTACCGCTACGCTTACTCTTCCACTTGAAGATAGAGAACCAGGGGTTAAAGAAGAGATAGAACTTATTTACACGGGCCCCGAAGAAACGGGCCATCGAGTAGTGTCCCAGCTCGTGGATGAAGACGAGGATAGAGAGTGAGAAGAGAAGCTGAAATATACGCATAGCTATATCCATTGAATTACTATTATCTGATATGATTGAGTCGCTCACGAGACTCAGCACGCACTGCGGCGTCGAGCTCTGAGAGCAGCTGGAGGTCGTAGCTCCGCTCGGGGCGGTGTGCCTCCAGGGCCTGGGCAATGAGCGTGCTCATAGCACGGAAGCCCAGCTTGCCAGCGAGGAAGGCTTCGACAGCGATCTCATTGGCGGCATTGAGCACGCAAGGAGCGGTACCACCAAGCTCCAGCGCTCGATAGGCCAGCGCGAGGTTGGGGAAGAGCTCCATATTGGGGCGCTCAAAGGTAAAGGTGTGCTCGAGGAAGTTGAGGCGAGGATAGTCATTACTCACACGCTCCGTAAGGCCGAGCGCATAGCTAATGGGCAGGCGCATATCGGGCTGACCCAGCTGTGCCTTGATCGAGCCATCGGCGAACTCCACCATTGAGTGGATGATGCTCTGCGGATGCACAAGTACCTCGATCGATTCAGCAGGCGTATCGAAAAGCCATCGGGCCTCGATCATCTCCAGCCCCTTATTCATCAGCGAAGCAGAGTCAATGGTGACCTTAGCCCCCATACTCCAGTTGGGGTGACGCAGAGCAGCCTCGACCGTCACGGCCTCAAGCTCCTCTACTCGCTTATAGCTACGGAAGGGTCCTCCCGATGCCGTAAGCAGGATGCGCTCCAGCGGATTGCCTTCCTCCCCGACGAGGCACTGATAGATAGCCGAGTGCTCAGAGTCGACGGGCAGGATACACGCTCCATGACGCGTAGCGAGTGACATGATGAGCTCGCCTGCTACGACGAGCGTCTCCTTATTCGATAGAGCGATAGTCTTCCCAGCTGTGATAGCTGCAAGTGTGGGTACTAAGCCAGAGAAGCCGACCATCGCCGTGAGGACGATATCTACATCAGGTCGGACGACCACCTCCGCGATAGCTTCACTCCCTGCCATGACCTCAATAGAGGTATGTGATAGGGCTTGTCGGACTTCGGGATAATAGGCTTCGTCGGAGATCACGACCACAGCGGGACTGAACTCTAAGGCCTGAGCGATCAAGAGCTCCGTCGAGCGGCGTGCCACCAGCACCGTCACCTCGAAGGCTTCACGATGGCTGCGAACGACCTCCAGAGCCTGCGTCCCAATAGAGCCCGTAGAGCCGAGGATGGCGATCCTTTTCTTCTGTATCATTACTTACTCCGCAGTCTCAGTGAGGAGGTAGACAAGCGTCTCTACCGAGCGGCACATCGTGTCGAGCGAAGCATACTCATACTTCCCATGGAAGTTCGCTCCACCCGTGAAGAGGTTGGGACAAGGCAGTCCCATATAAGAGAGGCGGGCGCCATCCGTCCCGCCACGGATGGGCGAGACGCGGGGCGTGACTCCAGCACGGAGCATAGCGGCCTTAGCGCGCTCGATATACTCCTCGTGGGGTGCCACCTGTTCGTACATATTATAATAGGAGTCGCGGATCTCGACCTTGATGACCTCGCGCTTGTAAGCGGCATTGATCTCGCCTGCGACACGCTCCATCAGTGCCTTCTTCTCCTCGAAGAGCGCACGATCATGATCGCGGATGATGTATTCGGCTTCGGCGTGCTCTACTCCACCGGTGAAGTGCATCAGGTGATAGAAGCCCTCATACCCCTCGGTGAACTCAGGACGTGCATAGTGAGGGAGCGAAGCATGCAGGAGGTAGATCACCTCGATAGCATTGATCATCTTCCCCTTAGCCGAGCCTGGGTGGATGCTACGTCCCGTAGCGACGACGCGAGCAGAGGCAGCGTTGAAGTTCTCATACTCCAGCTCGCCCTCACGGCTGCCGTCGACGGTGAAGGCAAAGTCCGCACCGAAGGCCTCTACATCGAAGTAGTCCACGCCCTTGCCGATCTCTTCGTCAGGGGTGAAGCCGATGCAGATATGCCCGTGGGGTAGCTCGGGATGCTCGAGGATGTAGCGTACCGTCTCCATGATCTCGGCGACGCCCGCCTTGTCATCCGCTCCGAGGAGTGTCGTCCCATCAGTCGTGATGAGCGTATGCTCAAGGACCTCCAGCAGCTCGGGGAACTCCTGTACCGTGAGTATGGCATCATCACCGAGGGGGATGGGCGTACCATCGTAGTACTCGATGATCTGCGGACGGACACCACGACCCGTGAAGTCAGGGCTCGTATCGACATGTGAGATGAGCCCCAGCGCAGGACGATCCTCATAGCCTGGAGTAGCTGGGATCTGCGCCATCACATAGCCCTTCTCTTCGAGGCGTACGGAGGGTACACCGAGGGCTATCAGCTCGTCACGCAGGAGACGGAGCAGGTCAAACTGCTTCTCTGTCGAGGGGTAAGTCGTGCTATTGGGATCGCTCTCCGTATCGATCTGTACATAGCGGAGGAAGCGATCAAGGAGGGCCTCACGCACGGAGGAGGCTATAGTTGGGTTCATTTGCTTGAAGATTTGTCAGTGTAGAGCTCAGCATACTTCTGCTCCAGTCCTAAGCGGTAGTAGACATTGCCGAGGAGGTCACGCACCTGATCGGGAGCGATCTTGTAAGCAGCCTCAAGCTGGGGAAGGGATTGGCGGAAGTATTCCTTGGCCTTCTTCTCCTCGAGACGTGAGCTCAGTGGATTAGCCAGGATAGAGACGGCTTGGTTGTAGTAGACCTGGCCGAGGTTGAAGAGCGCATCGTAGTTGTCGGGGCTCTGGCGAAGGACCTGTCGATAGACCTCGACAGCACGATCCCACTCCTGAGCGAGGAAGTAGACATTACCGCGAAGCACCAAGAGATTGGGGTTGTCGGGGGTCACCTTCAGCGCCTTGTCAATGAGGGCGACGGCTTCCTTGTAGCGGCCTTGTGCCTGATAGATCGAGATCATCGAGCCAAAGTAGAAGGTCGTCTCAGGGTAAAGGCGGATACCTTCCTCAAGGAAGGGTATCGCACCGACCGTATCCTGCATAGCCATGTGGGCCTTAGCAAGGAACTGGTAGACCTCATTCTTATTGGCAGCTACGTCACGATAGAGCTCACCGAGGCGGATCACCTCGGGGTAAAGCTCCCCTGTGTAGGCCGACACCAGCGCATAGTAAGCGAGGTTAGCTACCGTCGTATCGGAGGGAAGCTCCTTGCGCCCTACGGGCAGAAGCAGGCGCTGGGCCTCAAGAGCCGCAGAGAAGGCAGCCGTAGACTCAGCATACTTCTTGCGGTCGAGCCAGAAGAGCCCCGCCTCATACATCTTCGGGGCATCCTCACGCACATAGTCCTGGATCTTCTTCTGATACTTCAGCACGATACGTCCTGTCGAGGGGTCGGGCTGACGCTCGATAGAGTCCGCACGACGCCAGCCGACGAGTTCATCGATGACGTGGCGAAACATCTTCGCTGTGTCGCCCACGCTCCCCGGGGTCGTGACCTTGCGGAACTCAGTCTTATAGAGGGTATGCTCTACAAGGCCCTTGACATAGTAGGTATAGGCATCGTCCTTGGTGTCCTCATGCTCTTCGGCGAGCTTGATGAGGCGGCGGATCTCCGTGTAGTTGGGTTTATCGCTCTGTAATAGGCGATCAGCGGCACGCACATTGGAGCGCTGTGCTACCCCACTGAATGGCGTGAGGAGGCAGAGCGCCGCGATGTACCCTAAGTAACTTTTCATCTTGATCGTCATGTACGGGTTCGTGTAATAGGTCAGTCTCCCCCACTCTCGTGGGGTGACCACTTGCTCTAATAACGCCTTTGGGCGGGCAAATGATTGGCTAACCACTATATTAGACAAAGATACGACATTGCCACGGATTGCGATAGCCCCTTCCCTCCCCCTCATGCGCTCGGCTTCCATCCTACCAGAAAAGTACTACTACACACCACTTTGCGGGGACAATAGCAGCGACTTCTATCAAAACAAAAGCGATCCGCTACGGAGCACCGAGTGAGGGTGCATCCATAGCGGATCGCGTATCGTTGAGCTCCCCGAGGTGGGGAGCAGTGGGCCGAAGGGATTAGGCTTCCTCTTCTTCCTCCTCCTGCATATTGGTGAAGACGTTCTGCACGTCCTCATCTTCCTCGAGCTTGTCGATGAGCTTAGCGAGGGTCTCACGCTGCTCAGGCGTCACAGGCTTCGTGTCGTTAGGCAGGCGGACGAACTCAGCAGAGGTGATCTCGTAGCCAGCTTCTTCGAGATATGACTGGATCTGGGCATTAGCAGAGAAGGCGCCGTAGAGGATGATTTCGTTCTCGTCTTCCTCCAGCTCATCTACGCCGTAGTCGATCAACTCTAGCTCCAGCTCTTCGAGGTCCATGCCTTCCTTCTTCACGATGTGGAAGATACACTTGTGGTCGAAGAGGAACTCCAGCGATCCCGAGGTACCGAGGCTACCGCCGAACTTATTGAAGTAGCTGCGGACGTTGGCCACCGTACGGGTGGTGTTGTCGGTAGCAGTCTCGACGAAGATAGCGATACCGAAGGGGCCATAGCCCTCGTAGTTCATCTCCTTATAGTCGGAGAAGTCCTTCGAGCTGGCCTTCTTGATGGCGCGCTCCACGTTCTCCTTAGGCATGTTCTCCTTCTTGGCCGTCTGCATCAGGACGCGCAGACGTGGGTTGGTCTCGGGCTCGGGGCCCCCAGCCTTGACCGCAATGGTGATTTCCTTACCGAGCTTCGTGAAGACGCGGGCCATATTGCCCCAGCGCTTCATCTTACGAGCTTTACGATATTCAAATGCTCTTCCCATAAATATTCTTTGTGATAGTTGATTCGTCTTAGGTGGTTAGCGGAGGGTAGCTCCATAGGTATCCTCGATGCTCTTGCGGATCTTCGCCATGATAGCATCGATCTGCTTGTCGCTCATCGTGCGCTCCGTATCCTGGAGGTAGAAGGAGAGAGCATAGCTCTTCTTCCCTGCGGGGAGGTTCTTCCCCTCGTACACGTCGAAGAGGGTGACATCACGCAGGAGCTTCTTCTCTGCACGGCGAGCGGTCTCAGCCAGCTCTGCAAAGGTAATCTTCTCGTCGAGGAGGAGCGAGAGGTCACGACGTACGACAGGGAACTTAGGCAGGTCAGCGATCTCGATCTTCACACGCTCAGCGAGGCGATTGAGGTTGTCCCAGTTGATCTCGGCGTAGTAGACGGGGATATCGATATCCCACTTAGCCAAGAGGGCGGACTTGACCTGACCCATCAGCACGACAGGCTTGCCGTCATAGGTCGCATAGCTGTAGCCACGCCCCGTGAAGAGGTCGCATTCGACAAAGTCAGCACGCAGGCTACGCTCACTGACGCCCAGGCGCTCGAGGATGTGCAGGATATGAGCCTTCAGCTCAAAGGGCGAAGCAGGCTCGTCAGCATGTGCCCAGCTGCTCTGGATACGTGCACCAGCGACCCAGAGGCCGAGGGTCTGCGTCTCGCGGTAGCCTGCCAGCGTCGTGGCGGTAGAGCGCTCGACTTCGGGAGCAGCGGCATAGCAGTTCCCCCACTCATAGTAGTAGAAGCTCTTCTGCTGACGGCGGAGGTTGCGGCTGATAGCGGAGAGCCCTCCGAAGAGGAGCGTCTGGCGCATCACGTTCAGCTCGCCACTGAGGGGGTTGACCAGCTGCACGAGCTTATCTGCGGGGTAGGAGGTAAGTCCTTCGTAGTAGGCTTCGGAGGAGAGGGAGTTATTGAGAAGCTCATTGAAGCCTGCGCCCGTCAGCTGCTCCGAGAGGAGGATGCGACGGCTGTAAGAGCGGTCGCTCGCTCCCTTGGGGCTGAGGTTAGCGTGGACGTAGCCACTGAGCTCGATATTGTTGTATCCGTAGATGCGCATGACCTCCTCGATGACGTCGGCCTCACGGGTCACGTCGACACGATAGCGGGGTACACGCAGCTGCCAAGCGTCTTCCTCACGGGAGACGATCTCGATCTCGAGGCTCTCGAGGATACGTACAGCCTCGTCACGGGGGATGAACTTACCGATGAGTGCATCCATGTGGCTGGGGCGCAGTGTCACTTCGTAGGGCTGAGCAGGCACGGGATAGTGGTCGAAGCGGCCACCATCGATATAGCTACCGGGGCAAAGCTCGAGGATGAGCGAAGCAGCACGCATCAGCGCCCAGGTCGTACGGTTGGGGTCCAGCCCTCGCTCGAAGCGGAAGGAGGAGTCCGTATTCACAGCCAGACGGCGTGCGGTCTTACGCACGGAGGTAGCGTTGAAGTTCGCTGACTCGAGGAAGATATCCGTCGTCGTCTCCGTCGTACCCGAGTCCAGACCACCCATGACGCCAGCGACGCAGAGGGGCTCACCCGTAGCCGAAGCGATGACGAGGTCACGCTCGGTGAGCTGGCCTTCGCTCTTGTCGAGGAGGACCATCTTCTCCTCTCGTGCCAGCTGCACCGAGAGGGCTCCGCCTGTCTTCGCCAAGTCATAGGCGTGGAGGGGCTGACCAAATTCGTGCAGGACATAGTTCGTCACGTCGACGACTACGTTGATGGGGCGCAGCCCCAGCGTCTCGAGCTGACGACGTAGCCAGTCGGGGCTCTCGGTGACCTTGAGGCCACGGATCACAAGCCCCTCGAAGCGAGGGCAAAGGGTCTCATCAACAGCGACCGTGACAGGCACGGGGCAAGCCGTACCAGCAGCGGGAGCGGGGAGCACCTCGGGGAGCTTAGCCTTCGTGGCCTTCCCCTGCTGCGTGAGATAAGCAGCCAGATCGCGGGCGACACCGTAGTGCGAAGTAGCATCGACACGGTTCGGCGTGATATCGACCTCGAGGACGTAGTCGGAGCTGACACCGAAGTGCTCAGCGGCAGGCGTCCCAGGCTTCGTCGTAGCAGCATCGAGGAGGATGATACCGCTATTGTCGTGCCCGACGCCGATCTCGACCTCACTACAGAGCATACCGAAGCTCTCGACGCCACGGATCTTGCTCTTCTTGATGGTGAAGGATTCGTCACCCGAGGTGAGGACGGTGCCGATGGTAGCGACGACGACCGCCTTGCCAGCGGCTACATTGGGCGCACCACAGACGATCTGCAGGGGCGCCTCTGCACCTACATCTACTGTCGTGACGTGGAGGTGATCGGAGTTCTCATGCACGTCGCAGGTCAGCACGTGACCGATGACAAGGCCCTTGAGCCCACCGGGGATTGATTCGACTTCTTCTACACCGCCTACCTCAAGACCGATAGAGGTCAGGGCAGCAGCGACTTCATCGGGGGTCAGATCCGTCTCCACGTAGGAGCGTAGTAGATCGTAGGATATATTCATGTTTGTTCCGCTTAGGGGATAGCTACTATCTTACTTGATGATTTCTTTTAGAGTACAAATGTACGAAAAGCCCTCTACACACGCGCCTATGCCGTAGCACGGCGACGAGGCCCCTGCATCCAGCTCTCTGGAGACAGGGGCCTCGTCGTACTCTGCTTATCGCGCCTTTATTCTCCTAAGATCTCTGCTTTGTGAGCCAGATAGGTAGAGATATCCTTGTCACCACGTCCACTCACAGTCAGCACGACGACGTCCTCTGGCTGGAACTTGATATGAGGCAGGAGACCCAAGGCGTGGCTACTCTCCAGCGCTGGGATAATCCCCTCCAAGCGAGTCAGCTCGAAGGCAGCACACAGCGCCTCGTCGTCGTTGATCGATAGCACCTCGGCACGCTCTTGCACAGCGATCTGAGAGATCAGCGGGCCGATGCCAGGATAATCGAGCCCTGCCGAGATGGAGTAAGGCTCTTGCACTTCGCCCTCGGGAGTCTGGATGACGAGGGTGCGACTTCCATGCAGGACACCCTCGGTACCGATATTGATCGTGGCGGCTGTCTCCCCGCTATCCATACCATGACCGCCCCCTTCGCCTAAGACGATGTGCACGCGTGGATCATCAAGATAGTGATACATCGTACCTGCGGCGTTAGACCCGCCACCGATACAAGCCAAGAGGTAGTCGGGATAGTCACGCCCTTCCTTCTCCTGAAGCTGTGCCTTGATCTCCTTGCTGATGACGCTCTGCAGACGTGCTACCATATCGGGATAAGGATGTGGACCTACTGCCGATCCGATGAGGTAGAAGGTGTCTTCGGGACGCTCGCACCATGCCATGAGCGCCTCATTCACAGCATCCTTGAGCGTCTGATTACCACTCTTCGCTGGGACGACGGTAGCACCGAGCATCTTCATGCGCTCGACATTGACATACTGACGCTCGACATCAAGTGCGCCCATATAGATATAGCACTCCATACCCATGAGCGCACAGGCGGTGGCAGTGGCTACACCATGCTGGCCTGCACCCGTCTCGGCGATGATGCGGTGCTTACCCATCTTCTTCGCCAGCAGGATCTGCCCGAGGGCATTATTGATCTTGTGCGCCCCCGTGTGGTTGAGGTCCTCACGCTTAAGGTAGATCTTCGCACCATACTTCTCGCTGAGTCGGCGTGCGTGGTAGAGGGGGCTGGGGCGACCTACGTAGTCACGCAGCAGCATGTGGAACTCCTCTTGGAAGTCCTTGCTCTCGATGATCTGTAGGTACGTATCCTGCAGCTCTTTGATGATGGGCTCGAGGATGGAGGGGACAAAGGCGCCACCGAAGTCGCCATAAAAGCCATTGGAATCTACTTGGAAGGGTGTCATAAAAGTTGGGATTTTTAATGAAGAGTTGGAGCTAAGTAGAGGCCTAAGGCAGGTGACGTCATTTCTGCGGATCCGTACTCACGACAAAGAGGCTTGCCGTGAGTCACGACAAGCCTCTATTATATGCTGATGATGAATTTACAATAGGGACATAGATGCCTAACTCACGATATTACTATCCTGAGTGCGCCACCAACCTCTATTGTACATTCGATTCGTCATATTCTTTTGTAGCGTATTCGTTGGCCAACGATCCGCCTATTTCTTTGATGAAGCAAAGATAAAATGATTCCCCAATATAAGCAAGCCTAAGCCAGCTCAATGGGGGCGATTCGCCAAACGACTATCACAGCATACTCGCCCCCCGATAGCGGAGCGGTATGAACCTATATAGATCGTCGGGCTGACCTATATTTAGGTTGTTGCTCTGCGTAGGGATAAAAGTTGCGGACGAGTGGCAGATAAGTTTAAGCTACGTACGTGGCTCTAATATCTACGTACTTGGATATTTGGATTGACGTACCAGGTCTTTAAGACTACGTGCGTAGACAGAGGAAAAGCACTACGTGAAGGTGCTTTTTTCTTCACGAGAACGATGCTTTTCCCTCCGCTGAATAAGAAGAATACTCGCGATAAGGGGATACCTTCGCCTGCGTTAGCGATAGATAAGTTCGTGGAACATAGAGCGGTCGAAGAGCTCCGTAGCGACCTCGTGCAGTAGCTCGGGCGTGAGGGCGGAGAGGCGCTCCTGAAGCACTTCGTCCGACTCGAACGTGCCCGTATGCAGGAAGCTCTTCCCCATCGAGAGGAAGTGCTGCTCCCTTTGCTCCAAGGCGACGATCATCTGACCACGCGTCTGACGTAGAGCCTGCTCCAGGGCTCGCTGCATCAAAGGCTCAGCCACTAAGCGCGCCAGCTCGGCATAGACCAGCTCGATAGCCTCCGCTTCGGCGCGATGCGATGAGCCGAAGTAGACGGAGAAGAGCCCCGTATCGGTGTAGGGCGTGTAGTTGCACTCGACATGATAGACCAGCCCACGCTGCTCTCGCAGCTGCATATTCAGCCGGGCATTCATCCCGCTCCCGCCGAGGATACTCGCGAGAAGACTAAGCGCCAGACGCCGTGGGTCATAGAGCGAATAAGCGGCACGCCCCAGCAGCACGTGGCTCTGCGCCGTATCCCGACGACGCACTACGCGACGCGCCTCCTTATTATATATAGGTATAGGGAGTGGCTCGGGAAGTGTGCTGCTTGAGATGAGTGGCTGACCTTCGCCAGGGAAGGCCTGCTCCGCTGCGGCTATCAAGTCGTCCATATCGAGCACACCACGGGCAAAGAGCACCATACGCTCAGGACGGTAGTAAGTGCGATGGAAGCGGCGCTGCGTCTCCACCGTGATGCGCCCCACCGAAGCCTCTGTACCGAGGATGGCATGCCCAAGGCGGTGCGGACGGAAGACCTGATCCTCGAATTCATCGAAGATCAGCTCCGAGGGGCTATCCTCATACGAATGGATCTCATCGAGGATGACCTCCTGCTCCTTCGCCCACTCCCGCTCGGGGAACGTGCTATGGGCAGCGATATCGAGGATCATATGCAGCGAGCGCCGTGCATAGCGTGAGGGGGCGATGGCGTAGAGCATCGTCTCCTCCTTCGTCGTATAGGCATTCAGCTCAGCCCCCACGGACTCCATACGCTCGATGATCTGGCTCGAGGAGCGTAGGCGCGTGCCCTTGAAGAGCATGTGCTCGATGCTATGCGCCAGCCCATGCCAGCGCAGGCCTTCGTCACGAGCCCCTACGCGCACCCCAAGGCCCACATAGCTGACTGCCGCCTCGGGCTCTACCGAAGCGATGATCCTAAGCCCCGAAGGGAGCGTGTGCATCACACAATGAGTCATCTTCTTAAAGTTCTTTCGTTAGCGTAGACAAAGGTATAGCGTCTCCTACACATCTCCATAGGCACCCTACCAAGCGAATAATCAGAGCCTTATAAGGGCACGCACTATGAAATACTGATTTTTCCAACGAGATTAACTACATTTGGCGCATAGTAAAGGGCATTTGTACGCATTTATTAGGTTCGCCTCGCACCTGCAGCGTCACCATGAAGTACCCTGCTAGCGAGCATCTCGCAAGAAAATACGTATCACAAAGAGGTATGAAAAACATCCTTATCATCGGCTCTACAGGCCAGATCGGGACCGAGCTCGCCATGACGCTCCGCCGACTCTATCCCGTAGTCGTGGCAGGGTACATCCCTGCAGCTCCTCCCAAGGGCGAGCTCCTCGAGACTGGTCCTTGTGAAGTGGTAGACATTACCAATCCCCGGCAGATCACCGAAGTCGTACGTCGCTACAAGATCGACACGATCTTCAATCTGGCAGCACTGCTGAGTGCTGTCGCCGAAGCCAAGCCACAGCTGGCATGGCAGATCGGCCTCGGCGGTCTCTTCAACGTCCTCGAGGTAGCACGCGAGAATGGCTGTGCGGTCTTCACCCCCAGCTCTATCGGCTCCTTCGGCCCCGAGACACCGCGCGACATGACGCCACAGGACACCATCCAGCGCCCCAAGACCATGTACGGGGTGACGAAGGTCTCTGGCGAGCTCCTCAGTGATTACTATCAGAAGCGCTTCGGTGTCGACACACGCTCCGTACGCTTCCCTGGCCTTATCTCTAATGTTGCACCTCCGGGTGGTGGTACTACCGACTATGCTGTAGACATCTACTATGCCGCTGTACGCGAAGGTCGCTTCGCATGCCCCCTGCGCCCAGGCACCTATATGGATATGATGTATATGCCCGATGCCCTGCGCGCCTGCGTCGAACTTATGGAGGCTGACCCCGCACGACTCATTCACCGCAATTCCTTCAACATCACCTCGATGAGCTTCGACCCCGAGGGTATCGCTGCCTCTATCCGTGAGGTGATCCCTACCTTCGAGATGACCTACGAGCTCGACGAACTCCGTCAGGGTATCGCCGACTCTTGGCCTAACTCCCTTGACGATAGCTGCGCTCGAAGCGAGTGGGACTGGAAGCCCCAGTACGATCTGCCCGCCATGACGCGCGACATGATCGAGACCATTCGCCGCAAGGGATAGAGCCCTCCGCTCGCCCCACACGGCACCCCAGCAAGCAAAGCACACTACTTAGCAAGCTATACACGAAGAAACAAGGACTATGTTTAAGAACATGAAGAAGTACCTCGCTGAGGAACTTCAATCCATCGACGAAGCCGGCCTCTACAAGCGGGAGCGTATCATCACGACCCCTCAGACTGCCGACATCAAGATCAGCACGGGGCAGGAGGTCATCAACTTCTGCGCCAATAACTACCTCGGTCTCTCCGACCATCCTCGTCTGGTAGCAGCCGCTAAGGCCGCCATGGACAGCCACGGCTTCGGGATGAGCTCCGTCCGCTTCATCTGCGGCACGCAGGACATCCACAAGCAGCTCGAGCAGGCCATCGCCCGCTACTTCCACACCGAAGACACCATCCTCTACGCCGCCTGCTTCGACGCTAACGGCGGGGTCTTCGAGCCCCTCTTCGGCCCAGAAGATGCTATCATCAGCGACGCGCTGAACCATGCCTCCATCATCGATGGCGTACGCCTCTGTAAGGCCCAGCGCTACCGCTACGAAAATGCGAATATGGAAGACCTGGAGCGTGTACTCCAAGAAGCCCAGTCCGCTCGCTTCCGCATCATCGTTACCGATGGCGTCTTCTCCATGGACGGCAACGTCGCTCCTATGGATAAGATCTGTGACCTGGCGGACAAGTACGATGCACTCGTCATGGTCGACGAATGCCACTCGGCTGGTGTCGTCGGCCCCACGGGTCGCGGTGTCGCAGAGCAGTTCAACTGCTACGGCCGTATCGACCTGCACACCGGTACGCTCGGTAAGGCCTTCGGTGGCGCTATCGGCGGCTTCACCACGGGCCCCAAGGAAGTCATCGATATGCTTCGTCAGCGCTCACGCCCCTACCTCTTCAGTAACTCCATCCCTCCCGCAGTCGTCGGTGCTGGCCTCGAAGTCTTCAAGATGCTCGAGGAAAGCGATGCCCTGCACACCAAGCTGATGGAGAACGTCGAGTACTTCCGCGACAAGATGCTCGCTGCTGGCTTCGACATCAAGCCCACCCAGTCAGCTATCTGCGCCGTGATGCTCTACGACGCTAAGCTCTCGCAGGAATACGCTGCACGCCTCCTCGAAGAAGGGATCTACGTCACGGGCTTCTACTACCCCGTCGTCCCCAAGGGCCAGGCACGTATCCGCGTACAGCTCTCCGCTGCACACGAACGCCACCACCTCGACAAGGCCATCGCTGCCTTCATCAAGGTCGGCCGTGAGCTCGGCACGCTGAAGTAGCCACATTCCATAACCACTCCTCTTAAACGACACGAGGGCACCTCTTATAGGAGGCGCCCTCGTGTCGTTTATCTACACCCACCCACTGTTGGGCTACGTGATCACTCTGGAACTGGAGTATCACGAAGCTCTTCAATCCCATCAAATGTCCTCCATCCATTAACATTGTATCCCAAGATAAAGACAGCCATCATCGAAGGGCTCCTAAAGGAAAGAGGATACAATACCTTGTAGTAACCATCATCCTCACATGGTGCTATCTTCTTTTCTGATAGGAGCAATTGAATTTGCTTCTCGCGATTAAGCAGGATGTTGGGGAGCTCTTTTAGCTGCGACTTGTCTGACACCGGACGAATGATCGACCCTACCTCCAAGTAGAATAGCCCATCTTGGAAGTAGGCGTAAGCTAACGGTCCTTTGACTTTTAGATTATAATACTTCCCAGCACTCTTCTTTGTTGGGAGAGCAAGTCGCACCCCCTCCACCTGAAGGAGAAACTCGATCTGTGCTATATATTGATTATATATCGGCTCATTACTATAAAGAATAATTGGCTCTTTGTTACGCCAATCCTTATTCTCTACAGAGTACGCACCTGCGTTGACAACCTTTTGTATGAAGTAGTACTCCATATAGTCAATGGCACTCGTATCGAAGACATTATTATCTGACACGAACATAATGCAATGATTCCAGAAGGACTTTTTCTGCTTATGCTGAGTCACTCGTTTTGCACCATTCTTAGACTGCCCAATATAAATAGTTGGATTAGGATGCTCCTCATCACTACTACCTATAAGGAAATAGATAGCATAGTTTTCAGCTTTGGGTTCCTTAAGGATGTCCCCAAGTCGGTCACGGGTGAAATAAAAGCCACGTATCTGACTACTTTGATCTTGGAAGACTTTCAGTGATGCAGGTGCAGTTTCATCAGGGTAATAATAGTTAATTGTTCTTGCTGCCATATGCTCATTCATTACTGATGAATTATACATAGTTGGAATATACTGAGGCTACAAGGGGCTATGCCACGAGTGCATAGATCCTTGTAGCCTCAGTAGATTAGGTACGATTACTTATCCTTCTTGGGGACCTCGAGGTGCTTGGCTTCTTCGCTCTTAGCGACCTGGTCGTAGTATTCCTGGCTGTAGCCGGGGAAGTTGGGCGAGACGATCTGGCCGTAGCCGTTCTCTTCGAACTTGCCGTCCTTCTCCTTCTTGACGTTACCGTCCATGTACTTGACGAGGAGGTATTCACCGAGCTTCTTCCAGCGAGCAGTCGCCTCGTTGGCTACCTTACCGCAGACCTCCGTGAGGTAAGCGGTGGCCTGTGCGGGGCTGCTCTTCAGCAGCTCGAGAGCCTTAGCATCGGTGTTCTTCACCAGGTCGACGTAGCTATCTTCCAGCTCCTTCTGCACGGGACGAATGTCGCGGATCATAGGCTCATAGCGGTTGTACGCCATGTTAGCTACCCAGTTGTGGATCCAGAAGGCAGACGTCCAGCTGAACTCCGTCATGCTCCCGTTGCCACGACGGTAGCATTCGGGGATCTCGGTGATGGAGGTGTACATAGGCGTGAGGACAGCCGTATTGGCATCATCGACACCGAACCACAGGATACCACCGACAGCATCGGGCAGCCAGCTACGCATCTGAGCGATGAGCACGAAGCCCGTCTGCTGCGTAGCGATAGCGCGCTCGTTGAAGTACTCACGGCCTTCGCTCTTGAAGGTCATAGGACGCCAGCGGTAGGGGACCTTGTAGACACCAGCCCCGGGGTCGTTCGTCATCGAGAGCTCGGTGCCTTCGTAGTGGTTACGCATCCCTTCGCGGACGTCAGCGAGGCTCACCTTACGGTCGGGGATGATGTAGAGAGGCATGGGCTCTTCGGAAGCATCACCCATGATGTGCTTCTTGTACTTGTCCATGTTCTTATCGAAGGTGCGGAAGAAGCTCCATACACGGGCTTCGCAAGCACGCAGGCCGCTGAAGTCATAGGGGTTGTAAGCCTTCTGGAAGTCGAAGTCCTTATCCTTACCCTTGAACCATCCGTTCTCACGAGCTACGTTGACTACATCCTTCTCGTACATACAGTTCTCCTTGTCTCCGAAGGGGATCTTGTGGATACGTGCCTGATTGGCGTGAGCTGCGATAGCGTCATCGGGGATGCGGATAGCTACCCACGTAGCGCCCTTCTTCTTGGGGCCCTTGCCGATAAGCTCCATGATCCAGACTTCGTTCTTGTCAGCGATGGTGAAGGACTCACCCGAGCTGTAGTAGCCGTGGTCGCGGACGAGGTCGGTCATGACGCGGATCGCTTCGCGAGCTGAGCGGGAGCGCTGCAGAGCCACATAGATGAGACTACCGTAGTCCATGACGCCCGAGGGGTCGTGGAGTTCCTTGCGGCCACCCCAAGTACTCTCGGTGATGGCTACCTGATGCTCGTTCATGTTCCCCACGACATTGTAGGTGACAGCGGCCTGAGGGATATAGCCAAGGGGCTTGCCCGTATCCCACTCGTGGATCTGGAGCATGAGGCCCTTGCCCCAAGCCTTCGCTGGATAATGTACGAGGTCGCCGTAGAGGGTGTGCGAGTCGGCCGAGTAGCTGATCATGACGGAGCCGTCGACCGAAGCCTTCTTGCCCACGATCAGGTCGGAGCAAGCCTCAGCAGACGGAGTAGCCCAGGCCGTGACAGCCAGGGCAAAGGCTGCGAGGAGTGTCGTTTGCTTCATAGTGTATTTGATGATGATAGTGATGAATAGCGAGCTAACTAACTATACCATAAAGATACAAAAAGTTGCCCTTCGGCCGTACCCCCGTGTGGGAGACAGCCGAAGGGCAACTGATATTGGTCGTGCTAAGCGCTCGCTCTTAGAACTGCGACTGCAGCAGAGCGACCCACTTTTCGATACGTTCGTCGGTGAGGTCAGACTGGTTAGCTTCGTCGATGCAGAGACCGATGAGCTTGCCATCCTGTTCCGTTTCAGTAGCATCGTAGCTGTAGCCTTCGGGCTCGTAAGCACCGATGAAGGAGCAGCCCGTACCAGCGAGGCCTTCGTGGATCTTAGCCAGAGCTTCGCAGAAGCTATCGGGATAGCTGTCAGCGTCACCGCAGCCGAAGAGAGCGACCTTCTTGCCAGCGAGGCTCTGCTCAGCGAGCTTGGGGAGGAAGTCTTCCCAGTCGTCCTGGAGGTCACCGATACCCCACGTAGAGGAACCGAGGAGGAGGACATCGAAGGCAGCTGCATCAGCAGCGTCTGCGCCAGCGACATCATAGACATTAGCTTCTGCGCCGAGGGCCTTAGCCAGACGCTGTGCTACTTCGGAGGTAGAGCCCGTAGAAGAGCCGTAGAAAATACCGATCTTGCTCATTGTGCGATAGGATATTTTGTGTTAGTAGTAATTGTGTTTACTCTACAAAGATAAGAGAACTATTGGACTAAGCCACTACCTCTGTGATTAGCTATTCACTTCGGCGAAGAACTCCTCATTATCCTTGGTGCGGAGCATGAGGTTCTTGACGTTCTCCATCGCTTCGATGGGGTTCATCTCCGAGAGGACCTTACGCACAGACCACATACGGCTCTGGGTCGTCTGATCCTGCAGGAGGTCATCGCGACGCGTGCTGCTGGCTACGAGGTCGACGGCAGGATAGATACGCTTATTCGCCAGACGACGGTCGAGCTGGAGCTCCATATTACCCGTACCCTTGAACTCTTCGAAGATCACATCATCCATCTTCGAGCCCGTCTCCTGCAGGGCCGTAGCGAGGATCGTCAGGCTACCGCCACCGCGGATGTTACGCGCAGCACCGAAGAAGCGCTTGGGCTTCTGCAGGGCGTTGGCATCGACACCACCAGAGAGCACCTTACCCGAGGCTGGCTGTACCGTATTGTAGGCACGTGCCAGACGCGTGATGGAGTCGAGGAGGATGACGACATCCTGACCGCTCTCTACCATACGCTTAGCCTTATTGAGGACGATCTCGGCGATCTTGACGTGGCGGTCAGCAGGCTCGTCGAAGGTCGAAGCGATGACCTCGGCATTGACGCTGGTCGCCATGTCGGTGACTTCCTCAGGACGCTCGTCGATGAGGAGGATGATCATATAGACCTCGGGGTGGTTGGCTGCGATAGCGTTAGCGATATTCTTCAGCAGGACGGTCTTACCCGTCTTGGGCTGTGCGACGATGAGACCACGCTGGCCCTTACCGATAGGCGCGAAGAGGTCGACGATACGCATAGCGATCTTGTCCTGCACGCCAGGATTGTGGGAAGACTCGAGGCGGAACTTCTCATCGGGGAAGATCGGCGTGAGGTGGTCGAAGGGTACGCGGTCGCGCATCTCCGAGGGGGTACGCCCATTGACACGCGTGATCGTATCGAAGGGGAAGTACTTATCGCCATCCTGTGGAGGACGGATGAAGCCCTCGACGAGGTCGCCAGGGCGCAGACTCCACTGCTTGATCTGATTCACCGAGAGGTAGATATCGTCAGGCGAAGGGAGGTAGTTGTAGTCTGCAGAGCGGAGGAAGCCGTAGCCGTCGGGCAGGATCTCCAGTACGCCGGAGCACTCGAGGATGCCCGAGAAGTCAAACTCCTGCTGGGGGCGAGCGACGGCCTTCACAGCGGGCTGAGCCTTAGGCTCGGCAGGCTGCTGTGCCTGCACCTGTACCTGATGCACTGGGGGCTGAGCAGGAGCCTGGGGCTGCTGCTGACGTACCTTGGGCTGGGGCTGAGGTGTATTGAGAGTAGGCAGGATCTCGTCGAGGACGGACTTGCTATCCTTGTGACGGAAGACCATGCGTGCGGGGCTCTGCGCAGGAGCTGCTGCGGGAGCTTCGCCTTCCTTAGCGGCTTCGGCTGCGGGGGCAGCTTCAGCGACACGAGGCTCTACGGCGACAGCAGGGCTGGCAGCAGGCTTCGCAGTGGAGGCCGACGTGCGGGCGCCACGGATGGGCTTGGGGGCGGGAGCTGCTGGCTCCTCGACAGCGATCGCTTCGGGATCCTTAGCATGCTCTTCGGAGGCCTTAGCTACGGCAGAGCGGGCTTGCTCACGTGCCAGCGCTTCAGCCTTAGAGGGGCGACCACGCTTACGCTTTGGCTGCTCTACTTCGGGAGCGTCCTCCGAGGCTTCGGGGGCGTCATCAGCGGGAGCAGAAGAGGTAGCGGGGGTAGACTTGGGCGTTTCATGGGTAGACTCTTCGGCAGAAGAGGACTTGCGAGGGCGACCAGGCTTACGCTTGACACTCGTCGTCTCAGCGACGGTGACAGCTTGCTGGTCCAGGATCTCGTAGATCAGTTCGCGCTTCTCGGGGAAGGCATCAGGAGAGAAGCCTATTTCTCGGGCGATCTCCTGGAGCTCCTCCAGCGTCTTGCTGGACAGCTCGGTGATATTGTATCGTTGCATATTGATTATGAATACGTACTATCCCCCGGGGGCGGGGGCTCCTTCAGGACGGATGTCATAGGGAGACTGATCGACACAAGGACTTGGGGTAGTAGGCTACGAGAGCGATGAGGGTGCGCCCTACAGACGCCCCTGACGACCCGAAGTGCTTGGGAGGTTCAGCTACCCAAGGGATAATATATCAGACTATAAATGGTAGCCAGAGGTGGCTACAGAGATGATGGCGAAGAGCCAAAAGCCAACCCCATCAAAGAGTATCTTAGTGATGTAAGGGATATTGAGTGGGGGGAGCTTGTGTGATTGGGCTGGGATTCGAACCCAGGACCGATAGCTTAGAAGGCTATTGCTCTATCCAGCTGAGCTACCCAACCAATCCATTGGAGGGGTGCGGACTCTTATGCCCTACGGCATGACTATAACGGCGCACACGTCCTCTTAATTGTGGTGCAAAGATAGTCAAATATTTCGTTTGCCCCGTACCGCCCCCATAGGATGAGCCTCTATTAGGCCTTACGGAGGATCTCGTAGAACTCCTCCGGAGTGCCTAAGTGCTCGAGTAGTACCTGCACAGCAGAGGGTGGCAGATAGTGCACCCGCGGGCGATAGCCTTGGGTACGTAGCTGGGAGAGTAGCTCAGGATCGTGGCGGATGAGCGCACGCAGAGAGCGGGAGGCTCCCGTAGCCGTCTTCTGTGGGAAGTAGAGACAGGCAAGCTCCTTGACCGTATAGGCACGGAAGATGAGGGAGGGCACGCTGGACTGGGCAGCGGCAGACGAAGAGATGATAGGTGTTTTCATCGTCGTGTGGTATGAATAAAATGAATAAATGCATGGTGGAGCGCTCCGCTTCTTCCTGCCCCCTACCCTACCAGCATACGTATATATAAGGAGGAGCTGGGCGAGGTGAAGGGTACCAAAAGAGAGCTTCGAGCTGGACTCCACGACAAAGTAAAGGCAAATACTCCGCCCCTCCAAGGAGCCGACTAAATAAATATTTTGACGAACGTAAGCACCTCGTCACCTACCACTTACACGCCCCGCATTCACCTCCCCGAGGCCCGCTCCCTCCAGCTACCCGCACACCCCATCTCCGCCATTCAAAGCCCCCTCCTTGGGAGCAAATCGCTAAGCCCCTATCTATATACAGACGCTGACACAGTGCCCTGCGATACGCACCGCATAGCGGTACCATACAGGTGCATTTCTGCGGAGGAAAAAGCTGGAAGTAGTGATGGTATGAACGCCTACGCGTACGAGGAAAAGCTACGGATCCGTAGTGGATTCATTCGGTCTACGTACGTAGATCTAAGGACTACGTGCGTGGACATTTGGATTTAGATACCTGGCCGATAAGACTACGTACGTGGATAGAGAAATACCACTACGGGAAGCTGCATACTTCCTCACGGGACTACTACTTTTTCCGCTACTGAATAAGAAAAACCGCTGTGATGGATGAAGGCCTTGTCCGTAGCATGAGGAGGCAGAAATACCTAAAAATGAGGATTGCAGGAGGTGGGGAAAGCACGTACCTTTGTCCCTATATGCTGGGGCTACTGAGTACCATCCCCAGTCCATCTCTCACCTGCAACGGAACGACACAACAGAAAGACGATGACACGACACGCCTGCTTCCGCTCCCTCTCCCTCGGAGCGCTCGCCCTCACACTCCTATTAGGCTCATGCCAGGGAGCCCAGAAAGCCACCACAGCTGAAGACAAACACCACCTCCAAGGCACCGAATGGTGCGACAGCACGGGTATCTTCACCCTCCACTTCAATAGCCCCGAGGACGTCGAGCTGAGCCTGAACTACGAGGGCTCTCCTATGGGCACCCTGAAGTATGACATCCCCTGCCACTTCTCTGGCGACACGATTTATATCGATGACTATTCGAAGACCACACCCTTCGGCAAGATAACCATCCTCCGCTCCTTCCGCGGTATCGTCCGTGGGACGTCCATCTCTGCAGGCTTCGTCACCTCGGATGCCGAGGTCGCTCCTGGATCGACCTTCCCCACCTTCACCGAGCTACCCCTGCAGGAGGTCATCTTCAACAAGAAGTCTTAGCGCACACACCGCCCCTCGCACCATCATCCATCGTATAGCACCTAACCCCCGATAGCCCAGGACCGGCTATCGGGGGTTAGTGCTTTCCCGCCCGAGAGAAGGAAATGCGAAGGTGTGTACCATACATTTGTACACTTCAAAAGAAAGTTCATATATTTGCAGTGTAATACTAACCCATTACGCAAAGAACTTCTTATGAAACGCCTTCATCTACTCCTCACCGCCCTCGCACTGGGCATGGGAAGCACCTTCGCTCAGAGCACAGGCGACGCACGACTCCAGGGCAGACTCCTGCGCGCAAGCGACCGCCAAGCCATCGACATGGGTAATGCGCTACTGCGCCGGCTCCCCGACAGCACCCTCGTCACGGGTGTCGTGACCGACTCCCTCGGCACCTTCTCCCTCACGGCCTCTGCTGGCACCTACCTCCTCGAGCTCCGTGCTCTGGGCTACCAAGGTCAGTACAAGACCATCACCCTCCCCGCCACAGGCCTTGACCTCGGCGAGCTCCTCCTCAGCGAAGAGACCCAGCAGCTCCGCGGTGTCGAGGTGCGTGGCCGCCGCCCCATCATCACCCGTCAGGCAGACCGCCTCGTCTTCGACGCCCAGCAGATCAGCGCTGGTGCGCAGAATGCCCTCGACGTCCTCAAGCGCACCCCTGGGCTCAGCGTCACCGACGACGGCATCTCCATCATCGGGCGTGGTAAGGCCATCATCCTCATCAACGACAAGCGCGTACGCCTCTCGGGCGAAGCCCTCACGGGCCTGCTCCGCTCCTACAGCCAGTCCGACATCGCCGAAGTACAGGTACTCACCACCCCACCAGCCAAGTATGAGGCGGAGGGCAATGCCGGTGTGCTGAACATCGTGATGAAGAAGGCGCAGAACGACTACTTCGGTGGGAGCATCTCGGCTAATGCCTCGCTCTACAAGGGCCGTATCAGCCCCAGCCTCTCGACAGGGCTCAACTACAAGCAGGGCCGTGTATCCGCCTCACTCAACCTCGACGGCAGCCTCTCGAGTATCGTAGGGAACTTCGACACCTACCGTACCGCTCCCTCGACACGGCTCTATTCGGCCAGCACCTCTCTCTTCGACTACAAGGGGCGAGGCATCAATATCAGAGGCGGCCTCGACTACACGATTAACCCCGAGCTCACAGTAGGCTTCACCGCTACCTATGCGCCCAGCAGGAAGCAGACCGACCGCACGAACGAGACACGCAACTACACCATCCGCCCCGATGGCAGCCACGACCTCCAGCTCCGCCTACCAGGAGCCGCGTCAGAGAAGGATCATGGTGCCTACACCGCACTCAACCTCCACCTCGAGAAGACCTTCGCCAAAGCCCCAGGGCGCAAGATCTCTTGGGATGCCGACTACGTAGGCTCACGCGTCTCTACAGATGGCTTCTTTGCCTCCACGGGATACCTCGCCACGGGAGCTCCAGCACCAGGCTCGGACTTCGCCTACCAGAGCAATAAGGGGCAGCACGTACACTCCTACCTGACGAACGTCGACTTCACCCTGCCCTTAGGGAAGACGATCCTGGCCTTCGGGGCAAAGGGTACCTGGAGCCGCACAGACAACCACAACGAATACTTCGCCCACACGACCCTCGGCGCACGCACCGATGCTATCCTCTTCGACGAGCACGTCTATGCCCTCTACACCGACGTCACCCAGCCGCTCTCAGCGAAGTGGAACCTCCGCGGGGGGCTGCGTATGGAGTACACCCACACCGATGGGAAGGTACAGGGCCACACCGCACTCAAGACGCGCGACTATCTGAATATCTTCCCCACGCTCTACCTCGGCTTCACGCCCAGTGAGCGTCATGCCCTGAGCCTCGAAGGGACGATCCGCCTCAATCGCCCACACTTCAGCCAGCTATCTCCCTATCCTCTGTATGAGAACCAGTACAGCACCATCGCGGGGAAGGAAGACCTGCGCCCCGAGAAGCAGGGCTCACTCACCCTCGGCTACACCCTCGACGGCTCGCTGAACTTCCAGGCCTTCGCTAACTACAACTGGGATGGCATCACCATGGTGGCGCTGATGAATCCCGCGACGAGTGAGGTACGCTATCAGAGCGACAATGCTGAGACTCAGTATAATGTCGGGCTACTGAATAGCTACTTCTTCCACGCGCTCCCCTTCCTGCAGTGCTACATCAGCCATCAGGTCGGCTACACCATCTCCCACATTGACCACGACGGCCGACGACTCAGCTCAGACAAGGGACTCTCCTATAGTGCAAGCCTCAACGGTACGCTCTTCCTCAACCGCACGAAGACCCTCACGGGGAACTTCTATCTGAACTACATGAGCCCCGAGGTCTCTGGTGGCGCACGCACATCTAGCCGCCTCTACACTGGCTTGATCCTCAACTATAGTCTCCTCAAGGGACACCTCCGCCTGAGCACTGGCGTCATGAACCTCGCTTCGCCCGACTCCCGTACGACCATGACCACCGAGGGCAATAAGATCGAGATCATCAATATGACCATGCGCAATATGCTTGTGGCTGGTCTCACCTACACCTTCGGCGCTCACCTCCAGGGCAAGGAAGCCAGCAAGAATGCTGAGGCGATGCGCTCCCGCTTCTAAGCACACAGCGCCCTCGCTCCCCATACGCCCCAAATGCAGCAGCCCCCGCCACTCCATCGGAGTGGCGGGGGCTGCCCGTTATCTGATGCTTAGACGGAGGGAGCGCCTTAGCAGTAGAAGTAGCGTTCGACGAGCTCCTTGAGGAACTGAGGATCAGCCTGTGCCTTAGCACGGAGGTCAGCATCCTGATAAGCCTCGAGGTTGCGGATCAGCATATCGATCGTCGTAGGATCGAAGACGCCGCGAGCTTCGTAGATAGCGCGGTGCTGGCGCAGACGTTCGGCCGATGCGACGCAGGAAGCAGGCAGGCTATCCAGATGAGCTACGGCGCCAGCGAACTCATCCTTGTGGATGTTCACAGCGACATAGGTGTCCTTAGCGAGCTGCTCAGCATTATCGATCTCGAAGCCGTGGCGTACTGCCGTACAGATACCAGCCAGCAGGAGGTAGATGTTAGCCGAGCCGTCGGAGGCACGGAACTCGATCGTCTGCTTATTGGTGTAGCGCTTCTTGCTGGGCGTTTCGAGGGGGTTGATGATGCTGGACATATCGACGTCTGCACTCCAGCCGAGGGGTACACGCACGAGAGCCGAGCGGTTGCGGTCGCCCCAGCATACCGTCGTAGGAGCCTCCTGATGAGGTACGAGACGCAGGTAAGAGGTGGGATTCGTATTACCGAAGGCGGTGAGCGAAGCCGCGAGGCTCATCATACCAGCGACAGCCTTGTGAGCAGTAGCCGTGAGTTCGCCAGCCTGGTCGACGTACTGATTGACGCCGTTCTTGTCGACGATCTTCGTGTGGACGTGCATACCGCTACCAGCCTTACCGACGATGATCTTAGGAGCAAAGGTTACCTTGAGACCCATTCTCCAGCCGAGCTCGAAGAGGATCCACTTACCGAGCTGTAGGTGCTGTGCTGCTTCTTCGACGGGTACGGGGAGGAATTCGATTTCGTTCTGCTCGTAGTTGAGACCGTCAGCCGTGAAGTTCCCTACTTCACCGTGGCCGTACTTGATCTGGCCACCGCATTGGCAGATCATACGCATAGCCTCCGTACGGAAGTCGATCTGCTTGCTGAAGGGGCCCATCTCATGGTAGCCACGCTGGTCGACAGCTTTGTAGTCATCTTCCTGCTCGCCGATGACGTAGTACTCGAGCTCACCCATGGCGCAGAACTCCAGACCGCCTGTCACTTCGCGGAAGGCCTGAGCAGCACGGCGCAGGATCTCGTCGGGAGCAGCTGCGAGAGGCTGGCCGTTCTTGTCCATATAGGCACAGAAGAAGGAGATCGTAGGCTGAGCAGCGAAGGGATCCATGAAGGCCGAGGAGAACTTAGGCACTACATAGAGGTCAGAGGAGCCAGCTTCCATCAGACCAGGGAAGAGGCTGGAGCCGTCTACGCGCTCACCAGAGGAGAGGACTTCATCAAGGTACTCGGCATCTTGGATGACGAAGTTCAGCTCCTTGAGACGCCCATCAGCTGCCGTATAGCGGAAGTTGAGCTCGTGGATGTCGTTGTCGAGGATGTACTTGGTGATGTCTGCCTTAGTGAAGGCCTTGGGTTCCTTCCCGATAGCGCGTGCTATGGGATTGAGGGTGTACTGCTGCATAGTTTTCTTAATGTAGTTGTTTGTGTACTATATAGTCGGGGGTAGTGCGCCGCTCCAGGGCTGGGGTGGTACGGCTACCCTAACTTTTCTCTAAGGTATCTTTCCGAGGCGCTGCTCTATGTCTTTCACGATCCCGCACAAGCCATACAGCTGTGTGAGGAGGTCGAAGACGGCATCTTCGCTGAGGACGCCGTGGGGAAGATCTGCTGGGAGGAGCCCCTCATCGCTGGCATCGTGGTCACGCATCCAGTCGGGGGAGCTGTAGTAGGCGACGAGACGCTCCAGGCTGGGGAGATGAGCCGTCATGACCTCAAGGAGTTCTTCCCCCTTGTTGCCGAGGTCCACCCACTGGTTGAGTGCGGTCTCCATCTCACGAATACGTGCGATGCGTCTTTCGTCCATGTGCTTTGTCGTCGTTTGTAGTAGCAAATATACACATTAAAGCATTACGTGATACCGCTTCGTGCACTACAGTCCTAACACTTTGACAGCATTTATACTCAAGCACCTATACACGAACGACTTGCCCCTCGAAAGAGCGCGAAACTCACCCTATTCTCACACCTCCTACCCTACCCACTCCAGCAGGTAGCGAGCAGTGCTTCGCGAGGAAGCTGCTGGAGGCAAGTACTACCTTATATATATGAGTTGCCCCCAGCTGAGGGGACTCAGTGGGGGCAAGAGTTAGTCGTGCGCCCTCAAGGCGAGGGCTGGGGGCTTAGGCCTCCTTGTGCTTCTCGAGCTTACGCTTCAGGACGTCGATGCAGAGATCGACAGATTCCTCGAAGCTGTTGCCTGTCTTGTCGACAAAGAAGTCTGCACCATTGACCTTGAGCTTGATGGAGGCTTCCTTGTTATTGGATACTTCGGGCTTGACAACCTTTAGGACGACTTCGGCGGCCTGTATATCGTCGGCGAAGCGGGTCAGCTTCTCGAGTTTCTTCTGGATAAAGGCCTTGAGCTGCTCTGTGGCATCGAAGTGGATGGCTTGAATTCTGATGTCCATAGTTGAATAGCTTTTAGTTCCCCGAGGGGGAGTGTGACATGAGTTATGGTAAGAGCACTAAGGGAGTCCTTCGTAACCCTCACCTCAAAGTTAGCGAAAAAGACTTCGAATAACAATACCCTTCTGCGCTTCACTCATACCCCTCGGGATATTCTTCCCCATAGTCCCCTCATTCACCCCTCCGTACCACCCGATCATCCCTCCAGCACAAGTCCCTATGAATAGGCCATCTACGGAGAGCGAAGCGATGATCACTATGAAGGAGCTGAGTGAACCTATATTGGTCGGCGAGCTGACCTATATAGGTCACGGATGCGACCAATATAAGTCGGAGAGCAAAGCTATATAGGTCAGCCCACCGACCAATATAGGTTTGTATCCCTCCCCTCCCCAAGGGTATAGATACAACACGCCCCCAGCGGCCGAGGCTGCTGGGGGCGTATCACCTTTTTCACTAACAAGTAGAGCGTGTAAGCCTACTGTGCGGCACGGACTACGAGGTCCGGATTGATGTTCTTCTCGCGCTCGGGGAGCTCGACGATGGTGCGCCAGTCGAGGTAGTTGACCGTGCCACCCGAGACGTACTGGCTGGTGAGGTTGATCTTATTGCGCAGGAGGTCAAAGGCGCGGTGTCCCTCGCAGAAGAACTCGATACGGCGCTCATCGAGGATATCCTGCAGCGTCACCGAGGTAGCAGGCGTATAGCTGGAGAAGCGGTTGCGTCGCAGCGTGTTGTAGTAGTCTACTGCCGTCTTCCCGTCGCTCGCCGTAGCGCCATGAAGGAGGGCTTCCGAAGCGATGAGGTAGAGCTCAGAGAGGCGGATGACCTTGAAGTTATTCATCGCCGTAGCGTTCGAAGCGCCATCCTGACCCACGTACTTCGTGGTATAGTAGGCCTTCGCTACGCCACCTGCCTTAGAGCGCTCGCTGATGAGCTGTGCACGGACGTCATTGGAGCGGGTCGTCTGCACCCACGTGACGAAGTCGTCAGCAGCACCGAACTCAGGGTACACCCCAGGGTTGGTATAGCCCCCGAGACTATTGAGCCCAGCGTTGGACTTCTCCGTGGTGAGCACCTCAAAGAGGGACTCCGACGTCCCCTGCTTGCCCCAGACCGAGGGGTAGTCGGCTACGCTGTAGAGCGTGTAGGGGCTGGAGGAGATGACTTCGCTGGCGTACTTATAGGCGTTCTGCCAATCACCGAGATAGAGGTAGGTACGAGCCAAGAGGCCTGCAGCAGCCCAGTAGTTGATAGCGCCCGAGTTGAGCGTCTTATTCTTGCTCAGCCCTTCGAGGGACTTCGTCAGGTCAGCGATGACCTGCGCATAGGTCTCACGGAGCGTAGAACGCTGGAAGCGGTAGCCAACGGGATGCACGGCGGTGTTCAAGGGAATACCCGAATAGGCCGCATCCAGGTTCACGCCCGTGGTGGGGATATGGCTAAAGAGACGTGCCAGCTCCAGGTGTGCCAGACCTCTCAGTGCATAGAGCTGCGCTACCTGGTCATCGAACTCGGCCTTCTGTGATGCGGCGAGGGTCTTCTCTACCGAGCCTACATACTGCAGGATGTCATTGACACGGCTGGAGGTCGTGGCGAAGGCTTGGTAAGCTCCTGCCGAGAAGCCCGAAGACTTGTCGGTGAGGAACTGGTGGATAGCCGTCGAGTGATTGTAGCTCCCTACGACGATCTTCACGTCGCCCCCGCGTCCATCGGCGAAGATAGCGGTCTCGCCACTGTAGCCATAGCGGGTATTGAGGCGCGAATAGACGCCACGCACGGCACTGGTCAAGCCACTCAGCGAAGAGATAGACTGCTCAGAGGGCAGGGAGCCCGAGGGGAGCTGATTCAGTTCCTTCTCACAGGAGGTGAAGAGGACGGAGGAGGCCAGCAGGATATATAATGGGAATCTTTTCATCTGGATACTGGGATAAGCGTTAGAAACCAACATTCACACCGAAGCTCACCGTGCGCAGAGCAGGGATATCGGCCGTACGGAAACCATTGAGAGGCGTCTCGAGCTCCTTATTCTTGGTAGCTGCGTAGAGATAGAAGAGGTTGTTAGCCGTCAGAGATACGCTCGCCGAATTTACGTGGAGCGTCTTGGTGAGTGAGCTGGGGAGGCGGTAGCTCAGCGCTACTTCCTTGAGGCGGACGAAGTCAGAGGACTGCAGGAAGCGCGTGGATGCCAGACGTGCACTCGAGAGCGGATTGTTCAGGATAGGCAGGGGGTTGGAGGCCGTCGTATTGGTAGGCGTCCAGTAGTTCCCTACGAGCTCACGGCTGGAGTTCACCGAGATCGTACGAGCCCCGTCCGAGATAGCGAAGGCATCGAAGTGGTCGAGGAAGTGCCCGCCGAACTGGTACGTCAGGAGCGTGCTCAGCGTGAAGCCGCCATAGCTGAAGGTATTCGTCAGACCGCCATAGACCTTAGGATAGGCCGACTCGGTGGGCGTGAAGGCAGCTTCCGAAGAGTAGTAGGTGAGGTTGTCAGCCGTAGCGTCCTTCGTGGGGTCGACGACGAAGCGAGCCAGACCCGTCTCCTTCTCCACGTCGTGGAACTTGCGGAGGTAGAACGTATAGATGTCTACACCTGGGCGGTAGAGGTAGTTACCAGCACCCGTGATGATGTCGCCATTGGGGAGCGCCTCGACACGAGAGCGGATCTTCGTCAGCGAGAGGTCAGCATCCCAGCGGAAGGCGTTGGAGTTAAGGATGTTCGATGCGTGAAGCTCGACTTCGATACCGCGGTTAGAGAGCTCACCTCGGTTGGCCTGATAGTTGGGTACCCCGTGGTTGTACGAGACAGGTACAGACATCAGGAGGTCGGTCGTATACTTATTGAAGTATTCCACGCTCAGAGCGAAGCGGCGAGCGAAGGTCAGGTCAAGCCCGACGTTGAGGCTGCGGCTCTTCTCCCAACCGAGGTCGAGGTTAGCCAGCTGATTGAGGTAGATAGCGGACTCAGTGCCATAGTTACCACCGAAGTTGTAGAGCCCTCTCCAGCTGTACTCGGCATCGGGGAGGTTACCATTGGTACCATAAGAGGCGCGGAGCTTAGCATCGGTCAGGAAGTTATTGTCCTTGAGGAAGGCTTCACGGCCAAATCTCCAGGCACCCGACACACTATAGAAGACGCCCGAGCGCTTGTTCTTACCGAGCTTCGAGGAGATATCATCACGCAGGCTCAGACCAAGGTAGTAGCGATTGTCGTAGCTGTAGTTGACACGACCGAGGTAAGAGAGGAGGAAGCTCCCATAGCGATTGCTCTCACTATCGACGACCTGCCCGTTGCCGAGCTCACGGAGCTTATCCGTAGAGTACTTATTCACCTCGAAGCCATAGCGGAGCTGGTCAAAGCTCTGAGCCTCGATACCAGCAAGTGCATCGACGTGGTGCTTGGTGAAGTCGCGGTTGAAGTTCAGGACATTAGAGGTCGTCTTGACGACAAGCTCATTGGAGAAGCGGGCACCCTGACCACCGATACGACGGCCGTCCTGCGTATTGGGGCTTACGTACTCGAAGCTCTTGAGGAGCGTGTACTCGATCGAGTTCGTGGTCTTGAAGTTGAGGTAATCCGTGAAGGTCACCTGAGCATTGACACCACCGATACCGCGGAGCGTACCCAGCTGATTCGTGATGTAGGTGGGGTCGAGGATCTGGAGGGGATTGTCCGTACCCTTCATAGGTGCGACATTCTGATTGTAGCTGCCGTCCGCATTATATACAGGCTGATCGGGAGCAGAGAGGAGGCTCAGGATCGTAGGCTGCGAGAGCGAGACACTACCACTCTGACCAGAGTTGTCACCACTACCCTCCTGTGAGGTGTAGGAGACCTGGCCCTTGAAGGAGAGATTGAGCCACTTCGTAGCCTTGTTGTCGAGGTTCAGAAGACCCGAATAGCGCTTGAAGCTACCGAAGGGCGTGACACCCGTCACATTATTGTAGCCCAGCGAAGCGAAGTAGCGGAGGGCATCAACCCCGCCCGAAGCGGAGAGGCTGACATCGCTCAGACGGCCCGTACCACCGAAGAGCACCTTGCGCCAGTCGGTAGCGGTCGTGCGGCTCTTCACCAGGAGATCTTCGTCCGTGACAGCTGCATCGGTGTACTTTGCCTCGAGCTGCTGACGGAGCGCAGCACGCTGAGCGTACTGCGACCCCGTGGGCAGGAGGGCATCAGCTCGGTACAGCTCATAGTTGATGAGGGCTTCGCGCTGGTAGTCGAAGGCTTCGTTAGCGTTCATCAGCTCAAAGGAATTGGTAGCGATACGCGAGAAGCCGGTATTAGCCTTAAAGTTGAAGCTCGTCTTACCCTGCTTACCGCGCTTAGTCGTGATGAGTACGACACCATTAGCAGCACGTGAGCCGTAGAGCGAAGCGGAAGCAGCATCCTTGAGTACCGAGACCGACTCGATATCCTCAGGATTGATGGAGGCAAGGATATTGGACGAATAGCCGCCAATACCATAGTTCCCCGTTGTGACAGGCACCCCGTCGACGACATAGAGAGGCTCTGTAGTCCCATTGATACTCCCGACCCCACGGATCTGGACCGTACCAGCTGACCCAGGGTTACCTGTCTGTGAAGCGACGCGGATACCCGAGACCTTACCCGAGAGCGCCTTATCAATGGACTCTACCTTGGCATTGGCCAGATCTGCGGCCTTGATGCTGGAGGTAGCGCCCGTGAGGGAGGACTTGCGCTGGACACCGTAGGCCGATACGACCAGTGGATCAAGTGTCTTCTCCGTGCTCTTGAGCTGGACGCGAAGCTCCTTACCTGCTACGACGGCGACCGTCTCGGTGCCATAACCAATATAGGAGATACGCAGGGTCTTCGCTCCCTCGGGCAGGCGAAGGGTGAACTTCCCCTTCGCGTCGGTGAGGGCCCCACTGCGGGGGTGCTCAACGCAGATGACCGAAGCACCTTCGATCGGTTCATTGTTCTCAGCCGCAACGACTATCCCAGTCACGGCTACCTGCTTCTGTGCCCAGGTAAGTCCTACGGAGAGAACCAGGAGCAACAGGCTTAGTAAACTCTTTCTCATTAGCGAATTGGTGAATTTGGAGGTGAATATATACAACGAAGAAGCGCTTCTCGAGGAAATCCAGGAGAAGCGCTTCTTACAAACTCTTTGTATGGGTATGCTATATACTAACAGGTATACAACAAGCTACTTCGCCTATGGATATGCGTCATCATGCTGAGCCACATCATCGTGTCAGCATACATTCGCATAATCATCATAGACTGGACTTGTTGCATATAGCTATTAGTCTTCTTTTCTTTTGAGTGAAGGGAGGAAGGTGAATTATCCACGACGGACGTCCTTCCGATTGGTGCAAAGGTAAAGCAGTTTTTGAAAATTCCAAATCACGCCCCTCAAAAATACCCGCACGACACCCCTCAATGGAGGGCTATCCACCCAACGCCATAGCGTCCACTACCACATCATAATCAGCGACTTACCCCTACTACACAGAAAAATCCTACCACGATCAAAAAAATTTCTCGCTGAGGATGAAAAACGAACCAGTACTGGTCGCCGAAGTGACCAGTACTGGTCACGATGCGAAGTAGTACTGGTCAATAATAGCAACCAGTACTGGTTACTTCGTCGACCAGTACTGGTTCGCATCCCCCTCCCGTGAGGTCACATCCGAGCGCACATAAAAAAGGCTGACCTACCGCAGTAGATCAGCCGAAGAGCTTAGGGAGAAGCGGGCTCGTTTGCCCTTAGTAAATCTGAATGAAGCGCACGAGCTCGGCACCAAGATGGCCGTTGATCTTGCGCTGGAGCTCGGCTTGCTGGAAGCCCAGTTCCTGCCGTACCGCAGGCGAGGAGACTTGCAGGCGGAGTACCCCTTCGTCGAAGCGTACCTCCTGAAGCCAGCGGTACATCGGTCCTAAGAGCTCAGGCAGGTAGTCTCGCAGACGATGCACCAAGAGCTGCTCATACATATCGGGGTCGTCATCCCACAGCGAGGCGATGGCTTCGCCGAGGAGCACGGTCTTACTCTGCTTCATCGGTAGAGGTGGAGTCGATAGAGCGCACTTCGCCCGAGGACACTTCGAAGAGGTGATAGTCTTCGCCCCAGCTCGTGACGATCTCGTCGAGGTGTTTGCGGTTCGTATCCGTGATGAAGATCTGCCCGAAGTCACTCCCTCCGACCAGACGGATGATACGCTCCACACGCTCAGCATCGAGCTTATCGAAGATATCATCCAAGAGGAGAAGCGGGCGCTCGGGGTTGGTCGCTGAGAGCAGGGCGTACTGAGCAAACTTCAGCGCGATGAGGAAGGTCTTATTCTGCCCCTCGCTCCCGACCTTGCGAATGAGCTCTTCGCCGAGGAGCATCTGCAGGTCATCCTTGTGCAGGCCCATAGTCGTGTAGCCCATGAGGCGGTCACGCTGACGGGCCTCACGCAGGAGCTCGAGGCAATGCCCCTCGTACTCAGCGAGCGACGACGTATAGACGAGGCTCACACGATCCTGCCCGCCACTGATAGCGGTATAGTACTGCTGGAAGAGGGGAATGAAGTCACGCACGAAGGCCGCACGACGCTCGTAGAGGAGCGGGCTGACCTGCTCGAGCTGTAGATCAAGGACTTCGAGGACGGCATCATCGGCACGCTGGCTCTTCAGGAGCACATTGCGCTGCTCAAGGATGCGGTGGTACTGTGCGAGTGCCGCCATGTAGACGCTATCCTGCTGGGAGAGCTGCTTGTCGACGAAGCGGCGGCGCTCGTCGCTCCCCCCGAGGATGAGCTGGTAGTCCTGTGGCGAGACGATGACCAGCGGGAAGGCACCGATATGATCGCTGAGCTTGGGGTACTCCTTCTTGTTGCGCTTGAGCACCTTGCGATGCCCTGGGCGGATCTGCAAGAGCAACTGACGCTCGTCGCCGAAGTCGCTTCGGTAGACGGCATCGAGCACGGCAGCCTCCTGCCCGTATTGCACGGCGAGGCTGTCGGTGATCGAGAGGTGACTCTTGGTGAAGGAGAGGTAGTGCAGCGCATCCAACAGGTTGGTCTTCCCCATCCCATTGAGGCCAATGAAGCAATTGACCTTGGGGGAGAAGGTGCAGGAGGCCGAGGCGATGCTCTTGAAGTGCAGGAGGTGCAGACGCTGGAGGATCACAGGCGGGAGGGATTAGCGTGGTGCAGAGCCGCCACGAGCCATCTGCTCCTTGGTCGAGAGCATACCGCAGGCAGCGGAGATATCTTCACCGCGGGAGGTGCGGATCGTCGTGGTGTAGCCGCGGGACTCGAGCTGGCGCTTGAAGTGCTCCATCTTATCTCGTGAGAGAGGACGCAGGGGCACATCAGGGATTTGATGGAAGGGGATGAGGTTGATACGGCAAGGGATACCACGCAGGAGGCGAGCAAGCTCCGCAGCGTGCTCGTCGCTATCATTCACCCCGTCGAAGACGATGTACTCGAAGGAGACGCGGCGCTGCCCCGTGAAGTCAGCTTCGCGGATCATCTGCAGCGTGTCCTCCAGGGGCAGACCTCCCTCAGCAGGCATCAGCTCCAGACGCCCCTCGTGGAAGGGATTGTGCAGGCTGACCGCCAGATGACAGGTCGTCTCGCTGAGGAAGCGCTCGAGACCACGGCGCACACCTACCGTCGAGAGCGTGACGCGCTTAGGCGACCAGCCCAAGCCCCAAGCAGAGGTTAGGACGGAGATGCTCTTCAGTACGTTCGTCGCATTGTCGAGCGGCTCGCCCATACCCATATAGACGACGTTGGTCAGCGAGGTGGATTCCTCGACGGAGAGCACTTGGTTGATGATCTCACCCGAGGACAAGTTCCCCTTGAAGCCCTGCTTACCGGTCATACAGAAGAGGCAGTCCATCTTACAGCCTACCTGCGAAGAGATGCAGAGCGTAGCGCGGTCCTTATCGGGGATGAAGACGGCTTCGACGAGACCACCAGTGGAGACAGCGAAGAGGTACTTGCGCGTGCCGTCCTTCGACAGCTGGCTCATCACGGGAGCCGTACGCCCGACGATATAGCGCTCTGCGAGGAGCGTGCGATTGGCTTTGGAGAGGTTCGTCATCTCATCGATGGAAGTGACGCGCTTGTCATAGAGCCACTGGGCTATCTGCTTGCCCGTGAAGCGGGGCATGCCCAGGGAGGTGACCAGCTCGGTAAGCTCATCGAGAGTGCGACCAAGGAGTATTTCTTTGCCTTCTGGCATCGTATGCTGATAAATCGAGGGATGAATGAATAAGGCTGCCCGCAGAGTGTCTTCATGCGGGCAGCCTATTTAATAACTGATATCAGTGGCAAAGGGTTGTCCCGATGCCCCGATAGATGGGGAGCCGGCTACTAATAGAAGCGAGCGCGGTTGTCCTGAATCTTCATCTTCTGGATGAAGTCCGTGAAGACACGGTAGCTGTACTGACGAGCCAGACCGAGCTCCTGCTGCTTGACCTGTGCAGCGACAGCAGCGGGATCGTTGGGCGTAGCAGCGACGGGCTGGAGGACCATGACTTCGGCGTTGCTTGCAGCGAAGGGCTTAGAGATCTTACCCATGGGGGTCGTCATAGCTACGCCGTTGAAGGTAGCAGGCTCGCTACCACGGACGAGGTAGTTGACGTCGACGAGGGTGTCGACCTTCGTCTGGAGCTCCGTAGCGTAAGCATCGAGAGAAGCGAGCTTCTTGCCTTCGAGGTTCTTAGCGAGGGTCTCAGCCTTCTTCTTGCTGGTGAGGTAAGCTACGATCTCATCCTTGACTGCGGAGAGAGGAGCTACGCCAGCAGGCGTGTGCTTGACGACTGCGGGGATGACGAGGTAGTCCGTACCGCAGGTGTAGAGCTTCTGGCTGACTTCGCCGTCCTTAGCACCGATAGCCCAGCTGATGACCTGACGCGAGCTGGGGATCTGCCCGAGAGTAGCCGTCTGCGTCGTCACAGGGATGTTGCGAGCTACGCTGAAGCCTTCCTTCTCTGCCTTCTTAGCCATAGCATCGAAGCCACCGCCACCACCGAGGATGCGGTTCATAGCTGCGTACTTAGCGTTGTAGGTCTCAGGAGAGAACGTAGCGGGTATGGAGAGGAATGCTACCTGATAAGCATCTACTGCAGGCTGGGGGTTCTCAGCGCGTACGAGGACGGAGAGAGGAGCCCGACCGAGACGAACGACCGTACCGAAGGGTACCTTGTAGAGCGTATCGAGGTTGAGAGCTGAGCCCTGAGAGAGCTGTACCAGCTGCGATTCGGTGAAGGTGCTATCGACCGAGCCGTAGCGGTTAGGCATCTGGATGAGGCCACCCGTAGCCGACGTAGAGGGGTCGATGCTGTGCTTCTTAGCGAGCTCAGCGAAGCTGGCACCCGCATGAAGCTGTGCGAGCAGGCTATCAGCCTGACCCTTGACGCTGTCGTTGAGGACGATCATACGGACAGAGACGCCCGAGGTCACCGTCTTCTTACCGACGAGCTTGATGATATCGTAGCGGTCGCTGACGAGCTGAGGATCGCTGACGGCACCAGCCTCAGCACCCTTGATGAAGGCGACCTGCTCAGCACCGAGGCCCAGCGCATCGAGCTCGGCACCGGTGAGGTAGCTCTTGGAGAAGAACTTGCTGGAGGTAGCGAAGCCACGGAGTACAGACTCGACGTTAGCGGCATTTGCATTGCGAAGCTCAGCGACAGCCTTCTCCTTCTCAGCAGCAGCGTTCTTGTAGTCTTCCTGCGAAGGAGTGACCTGCAGGCTGATGTAGCTCACCTCAGTGAGAGGGTACTGCATCTTGTAGAAGTCCTTGTGCTCGTCGTAGTACTTCTTCACCTCGCTATCGCTGGGCTTAGCAGCCTCGTCTGCGATCTGAGCAGCAGAGGTGCGCACGAGAGCGATGCTACGGCTTTCCTTACCTACGGAGAGCTCACGGTCTACATCGTTGATCTTATAGGTACGAGCGAGCAGCGTAGAGAGCTTCTGCTGGAGACGCTGAGACTTGATCTGCTTCTGGAGTTGCTCGAACTGGCTCTTAGCCTGCAGGAGCTGACCACGCTGCTCAGCAGGAGCTGCCTGGATCTGCTTATCAGAAAGCTGCTTGATGATCTCGTTGATCTGCTTCTCATCTGCCGAGCCGAAGAACTGTGCAGCCAATGGCGAGGGAGCGATCCCCTTACCCACGAGGAGGGCATAGAGTTCGTCGTCAGATACGCCGAGGCCGACCTTTGAGGTCACCTCATTGAGGGCATACTCCGAGATGTACTCTTGGGCCAGTTGGTTATTCAGCTGCATACGTTGCTCATCGGAGAGCTGCTGGCCCTGGGCTTGAGCCTGGTCTTCGAGCTCCTTGAGGCGCATGCTATACTCTTCGATCGAGACATCTTTGCCATCGATGGAGAGAGCCGTACGCTCATTCTTGCTCCAGAAGGTGCGCCCACTGGTGAAGAGGTCACCGATGACAAAGCCCGCCAGGGCGATCCCGATGACCACGACCAGCAGTACCGAATGACTTCGGATCTTCTCTAATACTGCCATTGTTTGTTGTTACCTATGGATGAATAGTGTTTATATTTCAGTCTTTGAGGAACAAAGATACAAACACTCCGACGAATACTCAAATACAAAGGGCCTTCTCAGAAGGAAGTGGGATAAGGGAAGCGCACTTCCCCTATCCCACTGCTTCGGATAGCGTATATAAATACGGTGTATGGAGTACCCGCAGAACGCTGCTTAGTCCCGTGGAAGCTCCTCGAAGTCAACGTACTCGTCGCTTGAGGGGCGGGTGAACTTGCGTACCTCGATATCATCGAGCTCCTGCTTCTGGCGGCTGTCCGAGCTCTCAGCCGTGCCTTCACGACGCTCAGAGGATGCCCCAGGGGCACCATAGCCACGATTGCGGTAGGCCTCACCACCGGCCGCCTCAGTCATACGACGCTGCAGGCGCTGGAGAAGCTTCACGGCCAGCCATGCTTGGATCGTAGGCCAGTAGAGATAGAGGAGGACACCGATGAGAATTATTATCAGGAGGCTCATATCGAAATTCGGATTTATCTATGTAAGTACCATGTGACAAAGCTCCTCACTCAAAGAGCATGCCAAAGCACTCCGCTTAGGCCTTCTCGCCCTTCTGCTGAGGAAGGAGTGACAGCAGGAGGTAGGCGATGATCGTCACACTGCAGCCGAACCAGCCCAGCCACACGACCGACCCGACAGCCACCACGATGAGCACCAGCTGAGGCCACTTGTGGCTCAGGGGCTCCTTCGAGAGCTTGAAGGAGAACATCGGCAGCTCACTGACCATCAGCAGGGACAGCACGAGCGTCAGCACCAGATAAGTGATGAGCGTAGCCGAAGCACCGATAGACAGCCCGAAGGAAGGGATCGCAGCTGCAGCACCGATCCAGAAGAGCGCGTTCGAGGGGACGGGAAGTCCGAGGAACGAGGTCGACTGGCGCGTATCGTTATTGAACTTCGCCAAGCGCAGTGCAGCAAAGGCTACGACGATGAAGACGCCATAGTTCAGATAATTCCCAGCATCCAGGCCCTCCAGTCCACGGAAGACAAGGGTAGCGGGAGCCAAGCCAAAGCTCACGACGTCGGCCAGCGAGTCGAGATCCTTTCCGATCGGAGAGGACACACCCAGCAGGCGTGCTACCATCCCATCGAAGAAGTCAAAGACAGCCGAGAGGACGATGAGCCACATGGCGATATCGGGGCGACCTGCGTAGAGCGTGAAGACGATAGCCATCACCCCCGAGAGGAGGTTCCCCGCAGTCAGCATATTAGGTATATGCTTCTTGATATTCATTCCTACTATTATATATATGTATAGGGAGGGGTGCTGTACTGCTTAGCGAGGCAGCGTAGCGATGTCGGTGATGTTGCCCTGGACCTTCTGCCCGACCTTGACGTGCACCTTCGTGCCGAGGGGGAGGTAGAGGTCGACACGAGAGCCGAACTTAATGAAGCCGAGGTTCTGGTTGATATTCACACGCTGACCGACCTCTGGATAGGTGACGATACGGCGTGCGATAGCCCCAGCAACCTGACGGACGAGGATGCGATCCCCACCCTCACTGCGGATGATGACAGCAGAGCGCTCATTGTCTGTGCTGCTCTTAGGCAGGTGAGCCGAGAGGAAGCGGCCATCGGTGTGCGAGACATGCTCGACGACGCCATTACAGGGGATCCAGTTGACGTGCATATCAAAGACGCTCATGAAGACGGATACCTGCAGGCAGCGGCAGCCAAGCAGCTCCGTCTCCTCCGTCTCCTCGACGACGACGACACGGCCGTCAGCAGGACACACGATCTCCAGCGGGCCATCGCTATGCTTGCGAGGCTCGTAGCGGAAGAAGTTGATGACAGCCAGATAGAAGAGGATCGAGATAGCCAGGAAGATGTAGCTAAACGTCCCTCCCGCAAAGAGAGCAATGAAGGCATTCAGCCCGATAAGAGTGATAGCAAAGCCAATGAGTGGGCCGCGCCCTTCTTTGTGAAGTAACATAGGGGTCTATTGAGTGGACACTTTATGACATGGGTAATATATCGCGCAAATATACTCAAAAAAGCCTATACCTCAGACAAAAGAAGGACAGCTTCACGCCAAGCACCTGACATTATGCCATACCGACACGGCCTTATCCTCCCCTTCTTTCCCTCACTTTTCAGCCCTCGTATATAGCTCCTTCCCCGCGGATATCGGAAGTCCATCTCCGAGAGGGATTAAGTGGCCTCATATAGGTTGCCTCAGCGACCAATATAGGATCATACCTCATACTACTATTGAGACTGTTGCCGCGAGTCCTACCCTCTATTTAGAGTGCTAAGGCATCGTACGCCCAGCTCCTCGATACGCCTCTCCGAAGTGACCAGCAAGCCCTTCGTCTTATCGCGCGTATTCCTCTTATCCAGCGGAGGAAGAAGTACTGTTCGTGCGAAGAAAAAAGCGCTTTCACGTAGTGGCTTTTCTCTATCTACGCACGTAGTCTTAAAGACCAGGTACGTCAATCCAAATATCCACGTACGTAGATATTAGATCCACGTACGTAGTCCACACTTTTCTACCACTCGTCCGCAACTTTTATCCCTACGCAGAGCAACAACCTAATAGAGGTCACTTCACAAAGCTATATAGCTTTCTTCGCCATCCTATATAGCTCTACTCACGCACCCATATACCTATATATAGATACCTGCGCGCGTGAGGTATCTCATATAGTAGATACACACCGAAGAATTATCGTACATTTGCGGTACAGTGAACTACAAATATCTTTTCACCTCTTAAACCACAAACAAGCGATGAGGCTCAAGAAAATCATCTTATCCCTCCTCTCGGCGCTCTTCGTAGGCACCACACTGGGTCTGCCTTCGGCTGCTCAAGCCCAAGCCCCCAGCGAAATGCCACCACTCCCCATAGACACCGCCGTCCGTATCGGAAAGCTCCCCAATGGTCTGACCTACTTCATTCGTCACAATGAAGAGCCCAAGGGTAGAGCAGAATTCTATATCGCCCAGAAGGTAGGCTCGATGCAGGAAGAAGACTCGCAGCAGGGTCTGGCTCACTTCCTCGAGCACATCGCCTTCAACGGCACGAAGAACTTCCCAGGCAAGGGCATCATCAACTTCCTCGAGAGTATCGGTGCCAGCTTCGGTGGCAACATCAATGCTTACACGAGCTTCGACAAGACGGTCTACACGCTGATGAAGATCCCCGTCCCTCGCAAGAGCATCATCGATAGCTGTATCCTCGTACTCCACGACTGGAGTAGCTTCATCAGCCTCGAGGATAAGGAGATCGATGCTGAGCGTGGTGTCATCGAAGAAGAATGGCGCCGCAGCAATAGCGGGGATATGCGCAATATGGAGAAGCTCCTCGACTTTGCCTTCCCTGGCAACAAGTACGGTAAGCGCCTCCCCATCGGTAAGATGGAGATCGTACGCAGCTTCCCCTATCAGGTCCTGCGCGACTACTACAAGAAGTGGTACCGCCCCGACCTGCAGGCAGTCATCATCGTCGGTGACGTCGACGTCAACTACACGGAGGCTCAGATCAAGAAGATCTTCGCCGATATCCCTGCTCCAGTGAATGCAGCTGAGCGTGTCTACATCCCTGTCGAAGACAACGACAAGCCCATCGTAGGTATCGCTGCTGACAAGGAAGCTACGCAGAACTCGATCAACATCTCTTATAAGAGCGATATCACGCCTCCAAATATCCGCGCTACTCTCATGGGTCCCCTCGAAGACTACATCAAAAGTGTCGTCACTTCGATGATCGCCCAGCGCTTCAGCGACATCGTCAAGAAGCCTAACGCTCCCTTCGTCAATGCCTCCGTTGACTTCGGCAACTACGTCGTCGCTAAGACGAAGGATGCTGCCAACTTCGACGCTACCTTCAAGGAAGGTCAGTGGGAGCCTGCTCTCAAGGCCCTCGTAGCTGAGATCGTCCGCCTCAAGAAGTACGGCTTCACTCCTGGTGAATACAGCCGTGCTAAGAAGGACTACCTCGTCAGTATGAAGAACTTCTACAACGAGCGTGACAAGCGTACCAGCGACGCTTGGGCGAACGTCTATGTAGACTACTTCGAAGATGGTGGTTACCTCCTCGATATCCCCACGCACTACCAGCTCATCCAGGGCATCGCTGAGCAGTTCCCCCTCGAGCAGATCAATGCTATGGTCCAGCAGCTCGACCTCGAGAAGAATGTACTCGTCGCTCTGACCAGCGTCGAGAAGCCCAGCGTCAAGCTCCCCAGCATCGAGGAGCTCACGCAGAAGTACCTCGACTACACGAAGCAGCAGGTCGAAGCTCCTAAGGACGAGGTCAGCAACGAGAAGCTCATCGACAAGCTCCCCATGAAGGGTAAGATCGTCAAGACCGAGAAGAACGGTCAGTACGGCTCTACCATCTGGACGCTCTCCAACGGTACGAAGGTCTACATCAAGAAGACCGACTACAAGGAAGATGAGATCCTCTTCAAGGGCCGCCGCGATGGTGGGTACTACAACTTCACCAAGCCCAGCGCTACGGAGCTGAAGGTCCTGAACAGCCTCCCCTCCATCGGTGGTCTCGGCAAGTTCGATGAGTCAGCTCTCGAAAAGGCCCTCAGCGGTCGCATCGCTTCTGTCTCTGCTACGGTCTCCAACATCAGCGATGATGTAGCAGGTAGCACCACGAAGGAAGACCTCGAGACGATGCTCCAGCTCCTCTACCTCAACTTCACGGCTGTACGTGCTGACAAGGAAGCCTTCCAGGCTTGGCAGGAGCGCACCATCAGCCAGATCGAGGCAAGCAAGGCTAACCCTCTCTCCTTCCTCGGCGACTCCGTCACGCGCTTCATCTTCCCCAACAACCCTGAGCGCTACCCACTCAGCGTCGAAGAGGTCAAGAGCGTGAACTACGATCGTGTACTCCAGCTCTTCCGCAGCCGCTTCGCTAATGCCCGTGGCTTCGAGTTCTACTTCGTAGGTAATATCGACGAAGCAGCCCTCCGCCCTCTCGTAGAGCAGTACATCGCTTCACTCCCCGCGCAGAAGGTCTACACCGACAAGGCTCACACGAACCGCGTCCCCGTAGAGCGCCTCGGCACGAACAAGAAGGAGTACAGCGCTCCTATGGAGACGCCTATGGGTATCGTCATCGACGGCCTCTCTGCACCTACGACCTACAGCCAGCAGGAAGGTCTCACGAGCGCTGTGCTTGAGTCTATCCTCGACCAGCTCTACACGAAGACGATCCGTGAGGATGCAGGTGGTGCCTACAGCGTCGGTGTCCTCGCTGACGTATCACGCTTCCCCAGCCCACGCACGAACGTCACCGTCCAGTTCCAGACTGACCCCGCCAAGGCCGTAGCTATGAACGAGCTCGTCTTCAAGGGTCTCGAAGGTATCGTCAAGGACGGTCCCTCTGCCGAGTACTTCGACAAGGCTGTCAAGAACCTCAAGAAGGCTCACGGCGAAAGCCTCCGCAAGAACAGCTACTGGCTCGGCCAGCTCGCTCGCTTCTACGGTCAGGGCTTCGACTTCGTCACGAACTACGACAAGCTCCTCGACGCGGTCACGCCTCAGTCTGTACAGGCTCTCGCTAAGAAGCTCTACGAATCCAAGGACCGCACGGAGATCCTCTTCCGCTCCACCGAGGCTAAGAAGTAAGCGCTTCACAGCCCTCCCCCACTTCATATAGCAAGCCGGGCACCCTCCCCCTTCTGAGGATGCCCGGCTTGTCGCTTAATGAACAATTCGCCCCCGCTCACGCTTATCATACCAACGAGCAGTATTCTATCACCTCGTAGCAACTAACTGAATAATGAAGAAAGTCATCCTCAGCCTCGCCCTCATCTCCGCAGGTCTCTTCTCGAGCTACGCCTGCACGGCCAAGGCTTCGAGCAACGCTGCTTCTGCCTCCACCGAGACGACCGCAGCTGCACCCAGCGAAGAAACTGCTGCCGACGACAAGGCCGCAGAAGGCGCTATCAAGCACATCGACGCAGCCTACCTGCGCAAGTACATCTGGGACTATAAGGAAGAGCCCTCGAAGTTCGTCTTCAAGGGCAGCCGTCCCGCTATCCTCGACTTCTACGCCGACTGGTGCGGTCCCTGCCGTAAGCTCAGCCCCAAGCTCGAAGCTATCGCTAAGAAGTATGCGGGTAAGATCGACGTCTACAAGATCGATATCGACAAGGAAGCTGGTCTGGCCAATATCTTCGGTGTGAAGAGCATCCCTATGTGCCTCTTCATCCCTATGCAGGGTACGCCCATCCAGACGGTAGGCGATCTCACTCCCGATCAGATCGAGGAGACCATCAAGCAGATCTACTCCGACGCTAAGTAAGCCCAGCGAGTCATTCGCATCTATAATAAAAGCTCATCCCCACACCGCCTGATGGCAGTGTGGGGATGAGCTTTTATTGTAGCGTCCGAGAGAGGAAGTCGCTTACTTCTTCGTAGGACGGGGGATGAAGTCGAAGCCCGTGTAAGGACGAAGAGCCTCGGGGATGCGGATGCCTTCGGGCGTCTGGTTGTTCTCCAGCAGTGCTGCGACGATACGGGGCAGAGCCAGAGCACTACCATTGAGCGTGTGCACAAGCTGGACACCCTGCTCAGCGTCACGATAGCGGCAGCGCAAGCGGTTGGCCTGGTAGCTCTCGAAGTTCGACACGGAGCTGACCTCGAGCCAACGCTTCTGTGCAGCAGAGAAGACCTCGAAGTCATAGGTCAGCGCGCTGGTGAAGCTCATATCACCACCGCTCAGACGGAGGATGCGCCAGGGCAGCTCGAGCTTCGTGACGAGCGTCTCTACATAGGCAACCATCTCATCGAGGCGCTCATAGCTGCGCTCGGGCTTGTCGATGCAGACGATCTCGACCTTGTCGAACTGGTGGAGGCGGTTCAGACCACGCACATCCTTACCATACGACCCAGCTTCGCGGCGGAAGCAGGCAGAGTAAGCGGTGTTGCGTACGGGCAGATCCTTCTCCTCGAGGATGACGTCGCGATAGATATTCGTCACAGGCACCTCAGCCGTAGGGATGAGATAGAGGTTGTCCGCCGTAGCGTGGTACATCTGCCCTTCCTTGTCGGGGAGCTGACCCGTACCGTAGCCAGAGTCTTCATTGACGACGTAGGGAGGCTGTACCTCGAGGTAACCAGCTTCACGAGCATTGTCGAGGAAGAAGTTGATGAGCGCGCGCTGCAGGCGAGCTCCATAACCCTTATAGACGGGGAAGCCAGCACCCGAGATCTTCACACCCAGCTCGAAGTCAATGAGGTCATAATCCTTCGCCAGCTCCCAGTGGGGCTCGGCGGTAGCATCGAGTGCGGGCATCTCGCCACCAGTCTTGACGCAGACGTTGTCCTCAGCCGTAGCGCCTTCGGGCACGATGTCGGCGGGGAGGTTAGGTACAGAGAGCAGGATCTCACGGATCTTCGCTTCGGCCTCTGCCTTCTTCTCCTCAAGGCTCTTACTTGCCTCCTTGAGCAGTGCCACCTGAGAGCGGATGCTCTCGGCCTGCTCCTTGGCGCCCTGCTTCATCAGATCACCGATCTCCTTAGCGAGGGCCTTCTGACGAGAGAGGCTAGCATCGAGCTCCTGCTGAGAGCGACGGCGGATCTCATCGAAGTTCAGTACTTCGTTGATCGCTTCGCGTGCCTCGAATTGCTTCTTGCGGAGGCGCTCAATGACCGCCTCGGTATTCTCCTTGATTTGCTTGAGTGTAAGCATAATGTCTCGTGTGGGGTATAATGAGAGGAGGTCGCTCCCTCCGGGCTGTGTAGACCCTTCTGGAGCAACCTCCGGTTGACTTGTCTGACGTGTGCTCCGTCTTAGGCCTCAGCCGCGATGGAGACGTACGAGCGGTCGTTCTTCTTGCGAGTGAAGACCACCTTACCGTCGATCAGTGCATAGAGCGTGTGGTCCTTACCGATACCTACGCCTGCACCTGGGTGATGCTGCGTGCCACGCTGGCGGACGATGATGTTACCAGCCTTAGCGTGCTGACCACCGAAGAGCTTTACTCCGAGTCGCTTACTTTCTGATTCGCGTCCGTTCTTGGAGCTACCTACACCTTTTTTATGTGCCATTGTCTTATGTCTAAACTAATGCGGTGATACAATTACTTACGCTACGATTTCCTTGACGAGGACTTCGCTGAACTGCTGGCGGTGGCCATTGAGCTTGCGATAGCCCTTACGGCGCTTCTTGTGGAAGACGAGTACCTTGTCGCCCTTTACAAGAGGCGTGATGATTTCGCACACGACCTTAGCACCAGCCACTACAGGCGTACCTACAGTGACAGCACCATCCTTGTCTACGAGGAGGACCTTGTCGAATTCTACTACTGCGCCACTCTCTGCACCCTTGACGTGGTGAATGAAGAGGCGACGGCCCTGTTCTACATTGAACTGCTGGCCCTGAATGTCTACGATGACGTACATTATCGTTGATAACTAAAAAGTTAGCCCCGTAGGGTGCCACCCGCTCCACAGCGGAGGGATAGACTTCTTCTCCTACCCTACATAGGAAATTCGGTCACAAAGATACAAAAATATCTGATACAACACCTTGCACGCCCTTGACTTTCGCCGCAGAAACCACCTCAGTCCGAGCTCTTCCCCTACCCTACACAAGGCAATATCTCTCTCCCGAGAAGCACCCACCGAAGTCCGTCGTAGCACGATACCATACCGCAAGAGGTGTGAACCTATATTGGTCGCTGCTCCGACCTATATTGGTCGTAAAAACACCTTCACGCCGAGACAGCATAACACCATAAGGGCAAGCCACTTAGAAAACACATAGGAATGCCATCCAAACGCCTTTATCATTCCAGTAACCAAGCAACCTATATACCTCCGACAGCCTCACCCAGATAAAGTCACAAGCAATGCACAGGATCCCGCGCCCTATCCTATCGAAACTCGTACATTTGTAGCCAGAGGGTATTGCAAATACAGGCAAGCAAACCCTCCGAGTAGGAGTCTACACCCCGCCCCCCTTCTGTCAGAGCAAGGGATCAGACTTAGACAATCATCACAACACAAAATAAGTATGGACACAGAGCTGGATATAATACAGCAATTCTTTCAAGAGGTAGCGAGCATCTGCGCCTTAGAACAATCGCAGCAGGAGGAGCGAAATCGCAAAGGCGAAAACTACAATCTCTTTAGCATCCTTAGCATAGAGCGCTACGAATTAAAGCACTCCGCCCTAATCGCTAATCTACTCGATCCCAAGGGAAGCCACGGATGCGGCGATGCCTTCCTAAGAGCTTTCTTTGAGATCGCACTGAAGGAGCGAGCCTACCCTTTCAAGGACTGTACACTCCCGGATAGCTATACAGAGTATTATACAGGCCCCATAGTAGGCGACACCGGCGGGCGCATCGACATCCTCGTGAAAAGTAGCAGCTACGGACTTATCATAGAGAACAAAATTTACGCTGGGGATCAAGACAAGCAACTGACTCGCTACGACAACTATGGCAAGGTGACTTTTGGTGCAGACGGATATCACTTGGTTTATCTCACACTCTATGGATACGATGCCAGCAAAGAGAGCACAGCCACGAAAAGTGCTGAGGAAGTAGCCTACTTACGCCTATCGTACGCAGAAGACATCCTTCGCTGGCTGGGGCAATGCGTGCGACTGGCCGACAACAAGCCCCTCGTCCGAGAGTCTCTCAATCAGTATATCCGAACTATCAAGCAACTCACCTATCAAGATATGAATCAAGAGGACATCGAAAAAATCATTGATCTCGCAGTTGATCACCCCGAAGTAGTGGCCACGCTATCAAGCAAACGTGATGCAATCGCTCAGAGGATTAGAAAGAAGTACATCTTCGACGAACTGAAGGAGTACGCTGCTAAAAAGGGCTGGCTATTTGATAATACTGAAATAGCTAATCCCAAAGGTGACAACAAGATCCGCCTCCGTAAAGAGGGCTGGGAGGGCTCTATCATCATATCGGCAGATAGCGAAGATAAAAAATCGAACTATGGCTGGTGGATTAACCTCTGGATAGGGATAGACTCAAAGGTGACTGGAGCGAAAAAACTTGCTTGCTTAGAAAAGCAAAGTCCTGAATATCCTATGGGATGGGAGTACCTCACGACACCAAACTGGTACTCAGCCGAGAACTTCCCCGCGATGAAGGAAAGCGTCGCCGAAGAGATCATCAACAAACTTGACGAGATCATAGAGGAATTGGGCATCAAGTAGAGCAAGTAGAGCGACCCTACCCCACACAAGGCAACATCCCCCCTCCTCCCAAGCAGCGCTCCCCGAAGTCCATCGTAATACGACGCCATACAGCGAGGGATATGAACCTATATTAGTCATCACGGTGAGCAGTACTGGTTACTCATCTGACCAGTACTGGTCACGACGCGAAGCAGTACTGGTCGCTATAACCAACCAGTACTGGTCAACCCAGCGAGCAGTACTGGTCACAAAAGCCACCACACAGATAGTACAGAAACGCATTACGCCCCAGGCTGCCGAAGCGGCCTGGGGCGTAGCGTTTATAGAGGGGTGTATCGAAGTCGACCGCGACTTAGTCGAGGGTCTTCTTGATCTCGATCTCTTCGTAGGCCTCGATGATGTCACCGACCATAATATCGTTGTAGCCATCGATGTTCAGACCGCAGTCCTGACCCATAACGACTTCCTTAGCATCGTCCTTGTAGCGCTTGAGAGAGCCGAGTTCGCCTTGGTACTTGACGATACCATCGCGGATGAGGCGGATCTTGTTGTTGCGCTTGATCTTCCCTTCGACGACCATACAGCCGGCGATGGTACCGACCTTGGTGATCTTGAAGGTCTGCTGAACCTCGAGGTTGGCCACGACATTCTCCTTGATTTCGGGCGAAAGCATCCCTTCCATAGCGGACTTGATGTCTTCGATGGTGTCGTAGATGATCGAGTAAGTACGGATCTCTACGCCCTCACGGTCTGCCAGACGACGAGCGGCCTGGCTGGGACGCACCTGGAAGCCCAGGATGATAGCCGAAGAAGCAGAGGCGAGCACGACGTCGCTCTCGGAGATCTGACCGACGCCCTTGTGGATGACGTTGACCTGAATTTCCTCCGTAGAGAGGCGGATGAGCGAGTCGGAGAGCGCTTCGATAGAGCCGTCCACGTCACCCTTGATGATGACATTGAGCTCCTGGAAGTTGCCCAGCGCACGACGACGAGCGAGTTCGTCGAGGGTAAGACCCTTCTTCGTGCGGTTGTCCTGCTCACGCTTGAGCTGCTCACGCTTGCTGGCGATGCTACGCGCTTCCTGCTCGGTCTCCATGACGTTGAAGGTCTCACCTGCGGTAGGTGCACCGTCCAAGCCAAGGATCAGAACGGGTTCGCTGGGGCCAGCGTGCTCGACCTTCTGATTACGCTCGTTGAACATAGCCTTCACACGGCCATAGTGCGTACCTGAGAGGACGATGTCACCCTGCGAGAGCGTACCGTTCTGCACGAGGACGGTAGCCACATAACCACGGCCCTTATCGAGCGAAGACTCGATGACGGAGCCGACAGCACGGCGCTTGGGGTTAGCCTTGAGCTCAAGGAGTTCAGCTTCAAGGAGGACCTTCTCCAGCAGCTCATCGATGTTGATGCCCTGCTTGGCGGAGATCTCCTGGCACTGGTACTTACCGCCCCATTCCTCGACGAGGTAGTTCATGGCAGCGAGCTGCTCACGGATGCGGTCGGGGTTAGCGGCAGGCTTATCGATCTTATTGATCGCGAAGACCATGGGCACACCAGCGGCGGCGGCATGGTTGATAGCTTCCTTCGTCTGAGGCATCACGTCGTCGTCAGCGGCGACGATGATGATAGCGATGTCGGTGACCTTCGCACCACGAGCACGCATAGCGGTGAAGGCTTCGTGACCTGGCGTATCGAGGAAGGTAATACGCTTACCACCCTTGAAGCGGATGCTGTAAGCACCGATATGCTGGGTGATCCCCCCTGCTTCGCCAGCGATGACGTTGGTATTGCGCAGGCGGTCGAGGAGCGACGTCTTACCGTGGTCGACGTGACCCATGACGGTGACGATAGGAGGACGGCTGATGAGGTCAGCTTCGTCATCGACCTCTTCTTCCTGCGTGATGGCTTCGACGACCTCAGCGCTGACGAAGTCGGTCTTGTAGCCAAATTCTTCTGCGACCATCTCGATGGTCTCAGCGTCGAGGCGCATGTTGATAGACACCATCAGCCCGATGCTCATACAGGTAGCGATGACCTGCGTCACGGGGACGTCCATGAGGCTCGCGAGGTCACTCACCGTCACGAACTCAGTGAGCTTCAGCGTACGGCTTTCGGCTTCACTACGCTCCTGAGCATCGAGAGCTGCAGAGCGAGCAGCGTCACGCTTGTCCTTACGGTACTTAGCGGACTTTGCACCCTGCTGGTTCTTACCCGTCAGGCGAGCAAGCGTCTCCTTGACCTGGCGCTGTACATCTTCGTCAGTGACGACAGCCTTCTGAGGCTGCTGGCTCTGACGCTTGGCCTTACGACCGGTCTTCTGATCGGCAGCACCCTGCTGGGCATTGCCACGACCACCGCGGTTGTTGGGGTCTGCGGAGCGACCATTACCACCATTGCCATTGCGCTGGCCGGGCTTCTTCGTGCCGTTGTCCGTCACCTTAGCGGCTTCGGCCTTGACATCGACGGGACCCTTACCGATACGGGTGCGCTTACGACCCTTGTCGGCAGCGGACTTCTTAGCGGGGCGCGTATTATCGTTGATCGAAGAAAGGTCGATCTTACCTACTACGTTGAAGCTGATCCCTGCACTTGGCGTGGAAGGACGGAAGATCTCGGGCTCGCGCACCGTAGGCTCTTCAGCTGCGGGAGCAGCCTTAGGCTCGGGCTTCGCTGCGGGTGCAGGATCGGGAGCAGGAGCTGGCTTCGGTTCGGGCTTTGGCTCAGCCTTGGGGGCGGGAGCTTCGACCTTAGGAGTAGGTGCTGGTGCTGGCTCGGGTTTGGGTTCAGGCTTGACCTCTACCTTGGGCTCGGGCTTAGCTGCTGGTGCAGGAGCCTCGGCCTTAGGGGCAGGAGCAGGCTTGGGCTTAGGCTCGGCCTTTGCCTTGGCGGCGGGCTTAGGTTCGGCCTTCTTCTCCGTAGCGATGGAGCCCTTGATATTGAGGCTGGGGCGGCGATCCTCGGGGACAACCGTCTCGATGTGCTTCACCTTCGTGGGAGCAGGCTCAGCAGCAGGGGCCTCGGGCTTAGCGGCGGGCTTGGCAGGCGCAGGCTTAGCAGCGGCACCACTGAGGGTGTCGAGGAGCGCGGCGATCTCAGCCTTGCCCATGCCCTTGCCGTGCTCAGCGATGAGCTGCTCGGCCACCTCGCGGGGTACGCGAGTGTTGGGGGTGATCGTATTGACGTCTAAGACGTTCTTCTTCTCTAACGAATCCTTGAATGAGCCAATCCCTACGTTGAGTTCCTTGGCCAAGGTAAAGAGCTTGATGTCCTTTGGCATGTATCTTCTCTTTTGAATGGTTTATGTCCGCCTCTTCACGGGCTCGCTGCTGGCTTGCTCGGGCTTCTCGCTAATGGGTATCTACACTACAGGGAGCGACAGCTGGGCAGCGGGCGGGCGGGACGGATTAGTCTTCTTCTCCCTCTTCGGTGGCGAGCTCAGCGGCGGGCTCGTCAGCTTCGTAGGGCTCTTCTTCGGAGAACTCGGCGCTGAGGACCTCGAGGATACGGTCGAGGACGTCTTCGTCCAGCTCGGTCTTCGCAAGGAGCGTAGCACGATCCTCACGCAGCACGGACTTAGCCGTGGTGTAGCCTTCCTCCTTGAGGGCCTGGATCATCTGCTCGTCGATCTCGTCAGAGAACTCGTCGAGGTAGATATCCTCCTCACCCGTAGCGCCCTCTTCGTCGCGGAAGATTTCGATACGGTAGCCGGTCAGGAGCGAAGCCAGCTTGAGGTTGGCAGCGTTCTTACCGATAGCCAAGGGCACCTGATCGGGGCGCATATAGACCTCGGCCTGCTTGATTTCTTCGTCCTCATCGCTGAGGGCGATAGCCACGGCCTTCCCAGGGCTGAGTGCGCGCTGGATGAAGAGCATGGGGTTCGTGGTGTAGGTCGTCACATCAATGTTCTCACCCTTCAGCTCGCGGACGATGCTGCGGATACGCGAACCGTTGACCCCGACGCAAGCCCCTACGGGGTCGATGCGGTCATCATACGACTCTACGGCGATCTTAGCGCGCTCACCAGGGATACGGGCTGCGGCACGGATCGTGATAAGGCCATCGGCGATCTCGGGCACGTTGAGCTCCAAGAGACGCTTGAGGAACTCAGGGCTGACACGCGAAAGGATGACCTTAGGATTGCTGTTCTCGTTCTCTACACGCTCGATGACAGCGCGTACCGTCTCACCCTTGCGGAAGAAGTCGCCAGGGATCTGCTCGGTCTTGGGCATAAGGAGCTCGTTGCCCTCATCGTCGATGAGCAGGGCTTCGCGCTTCCATACCTGATAGACTTCGGCAGAGATCAGCTCGCCCACACGGCCTACGAAGCTGTGGTAGAAGTGCTCCTTCTGCAGCTCGAGGATCTTGCTTGCCAGGGCCTGACGCAGGTTGATGACTGCGCGGCGACCGAAGGAGTTGAAGTCGACTGCATCGACGAAGTCCTCGCCGACGGAGATCTCTGAGTCGAAGCGCTGGGCTTCGCTCAGGGGTACCTCACGCACCTCATCGACGAAGTCCTCATCGGCGACGACGTGACGCGTACGCCAGATCTCGAAGTCACCCTTCTTCTCGACGTTGATGATGACGTCAAAGGTATCGTCCGAACCAAACATCTTCGACAGGACATTGCGGAGGGAATCCTCCATGACCGCGATCAGCGTATTGCGGTCGATACTCTTGAGCTCCTGATACTCGAGGAGCGCTTCGATCAAGCTGGTAGTCTCTTTCTTCTTTGCCATGGGGCTATTATATAGGTTTATTCTTCTACTTGGATAGGGTGGTGAGTTTAGAACTTCAAGACGCGCTTGGTCTGTAGCACCTCATCCATCGGGATGGGGAGGGCTTCCTCGACCTCGATCTTGCGCTTCTGACCCTCGGGGCGTACCTTGCGCACGACGGTGAGGGTGATCGCTTCGGCAGTAGCATCTGAGAGGACGCCCTTCTCCTTGATGCCCCCCTTACGGAGCACCTCGACCTCCTCACCGATAGCGTCGGTGTACTGACGAAGGACCTTGAAGGGTGCGGTGAGGCCTGCAGAGCCTACCTCGAGCTCGAAGTCCTCTGTCTCACGGTCCAGCTGCCCCTCGATATGCTTCGAGAGGGCTACGCATGCATCGATGCTGATGCCCCCACGGGCACCCAGCTCGACGATAATACGATTGCCAGGGTGGACAGCGACTTCTACAATATAATAATCGGGGTGCTCGGTGGCACAGTACTGGGAAGCAATTCCCTCGATGTAGCTCTTATCGATCATGACGCGTCTCGTAGGATAATAGGGGATGAATGCAAAGAGAGGAAGCTCTGTCGCCTCCTCTCTCGATCATCTCTTTGCCACAAAGGTAATAAAAATCACCGACATAAGCTCCCCCACCCGACACTTCTTCATACAAACGCTCCCGCCCAGCACCTCCTGAAGGCACTGGTCGGGAGCGTTGATGATAGGTGCGAGGCTACTTTGTGGGAAGCTCCACCTTCACAGGATTTCCTTCGTCGCGGACAAATGTGAGGACGAGCTTACCCGCCGTCAAGTCGACAGCATCCTTCTTCAGGTAGAGGTAGGCAGAGGCATCACGAGGAGTGAATTCGGAATTTAAGTAGTACCCCCAGAAGGTCCACCAAAGATCCTTTGGAGTAAGACTTGTCAGGCTCGCTTCTTCTCGAATAGTCTTAGGCCCAACTTCATGAGCTAAAAACCTATAATACCAAGTCTTAGCACCTGGTGCGAGTGGCTCACGCTCATAGTACGTCTTATACAAGTGCTCGTAGCTGAGTAGTGCCTGCGAGGAGAGATCCGTCACCACATGATCTGCGTCACGAGTAAAGCTCAGCGTCATGGCCTGCAGTCCATAGACACCCAATGTATTGAACGGCCCAATCACACTGTAGAAGGTGACATCCTCACGCATCTTACGCTCCTTATATATTTGCGAGACCTTCTCCTTATCACGTATGATCGAATGGCGAACCTCTGAGCCTGGGACAATCTCCCAGCAGAGGTAATCTGATCGATCTTTCTGTGGGGTTTTCTCCACAGGGGTAAGGGTTGCCTCAGCCTTAATTATTCGGAAGAAGCCCGAGACAGGGTGCTTCGAGGGGAAAGAGCCAGATATCGGTTCTGATCTCTCCTTCTCCTTATCACACGAGGAGAGGAAAGCTGCACTCAGAGTGACGAAGCCAAGAAAGAGGCTACTCATCGCCACACGCAGTATCGTCTTTTTCATACGCTTGGGGTATTAATGATTGCAATTAGGATCACGCGATCCGTTCACCCCAAATATATTATTTCTCTCATAAGCAAGACTCCACCACCCGAGGGCACGCCGAGAGCCCTTAGCACAAGGACATTCTCCATTCAGAAGGCACAGATACGCTGTTCTTTAATTCCTTTACAAACCCATTTATAGAGCCCCCAATAGCACCTCTTTCCTTGCTGAGAAATAGGGAAAAATATAAGGGAGAGCTATCAACCTATATAGGTCGGCGGGCTGACCTATATTGGTCCGACGACGAAGCTATATAGGTCGCGATGGCGACCTATATAGGATGGCGAAGAAAGCTATATAGCTTTGTGAAGTGACCTATATTAGGTTGTTGCTCCGCGTAGGGAGAAAAGTTATGGACAAGTGGGAGATAAGTTTGGACTACGTACGTGGCTCTAATATCTACGTACGTGGATATTTGGACTGACGTGCCTGGTCTTTAAGACTACGTGCATAGATAGAAGAATACCACTACGGGAAGGCGCTTTTTTCTTCACGAGAAGGACACTTTTCCTTCCGCTGGATAAGAGGAATACGCGCGATAAGGCGAAGCCCCGCCCCATAGACCGAGGGTCTACGAGACGGGGCCAACAACACCTATCAACTTATGAATGAGGGGGAGCTAACGAGCAGATGCCAGCTCCAGGACGAGCATCGTCCAGTAGTGGAGCGCAGGGAGGGTGACCGATACCACCCCGCTACGCTGGGTGAATGGCAGGAGCTCGGGGGCCCCACCACGCAGATCAGGCGAGGCTGCCCAGACACGGACGACACGCCCCGCACTCTCCAGCTGGAGCGGTAGCTGACGCACCAAGCGGGGCTCAGGGCGAGTGCCATCGACATCTCGCCAGGAGAGGTCATTCGTCCCCAGGAAGTTCAGCAGATGCACGACCTGCTGTCTCGGACCGACCTGCTTCGCGAAGGCGGTGATAGCATCTGCCTTCGGAGGCCAAGTCGTGAGCTGGATATCGGCACTCGTCGTCGAGATCCGAGGCGTGAAGGCATGGCGGGAGGTCGTCCCACGGAGCCAGTTCTGATAAGCCGTGAGGAAGTCATAGTAGTGGACGATAGCCTCTCGTAGCTGGGGACTCATCGCCAGGGGTGCTGCGGGGAAATACTCGCGTGAGAGCATGTGATCTCCCAGCTCGAGGTGTGACCCACCGAGGGCAAACATCACCGCATCGGTCAGTAGTACTCCTGGGGTATTCATCAGCTTATCTCCTCGCCCACCGTGATCAGCCTTATCATAGTTCAGATACGCAGCGAAGACCGTAGGGAGGCGGTGACGGCTCAGGCTATCATTGCGCTTGATGATCTCATAGAGGTTGGCAAAGGCAGCTTCGGAAGTACCTCCATAGCCGTTGCCATTGCCCCAGACCTCATTGTAGCAGAAGTCCAGCTTCCCTGTGCCGATGATCTCGGCATCACCATAGCCCGAGACGGCATTCATGATGAGACGCTTCTGGGGACGACGCTTCTTGACGGCCTTGATGAAGGAGGCATAGGCGCGTGGGAGATGGACCTCGCGCCCCGTCGCATCATAGCGCGGACCACGATTGCCCAGCTGGTCGATCTGATAGCCATCGAAGTCAAAGAGCCGATAGACCTCGTCATTGCGGTCGCAGAGATAGCGCTGCCAATCTGCGTTCCCTGGATCCAGGAGGTAGATATTACTCTGCCAGCTCGAGGGCAGGCCGTGGAAGTCCTGATATCGCTTACCATCCTTGGGCTGAGCATAGAGCGCCCAAGCCTCCTGCACACCATCTTCCGTAGCTCCCTTCCACGACCCAAAGCAGAGGTTATAGAAGATCGACTTCATCCCGTAGCGGTGCTGTAGCTCGATGTAGTGACGGACATGCTCGGCCTTGACCCAGCGGTTGCTGACGTCACGGTAGGCGGGCATCAGCTGCCCCTTAGCATCGAGAGGAGCGGGATAGTGATGCTTCCACTGCCAGTCCTGGAACTGCACCCCATTGATATGACAACGATTGAGGAAGGCCATCTCCTCGGCGATGCGGGTGCGCTTGGCAGCAGGGTCTCCCCCATCATCAAAGTCCGCTACGAAGCCGTAGCGGGGGAAGCGTCGCCAGTCACTGGACACATCGACGGCGATGGTAGCGACGACCAGCTCACATTCGGCAGAGCGAGTATAGACCTCTACGAGGTAGCCCTGAAAGTCCCGCCGTGGAGGGCGCCATGACCAGCGGCCAGCCTTCACCACCTCGGCATAGGGGACCTCAGCGAGGATCTGCGCTCCGTGGCGGTAGCGGATGAAGAGGGCGGAGGGAGGTGTACCCGAGGCGGTGAGGTGTACCATCTCACCTGGTAGATAACAGGCCTTATCGGTAGAGAGCTCCATACGGGGTAGTGTGGGCTCTTGAGCTTCAGCAGAGAAGAGGAGAGCTGCAGAGAGGGAGAGGCTCGAGATCATCTTCGGCATACGCATACAGACATTATATATAGATAGATAGAGTGTGTGGGGTATCATAAGGGCGAGCAAGGGCACAAAGAGAGGAGGCTGAGCACAGGCATAGTGCCGTAGCTCAGCCTCCTTATCTATATAGGATAGGCGGATTACTTCAGGGGCTTGAGACCCTTCGTATCCTTAGCCTCTACGATGCTGATAGCATAGCCACCACCAGCTACTGAATGGAGCTTGAGGACAGACTTAGCCGTGACCAGTCCCTTGGTGATGGTATAGGCCTGTGGGTTGGTCTTGTAGTCGGCATCGGGAGCATCGGCATAGACCGTAGCTACATACGTCTTCCCCTTGTCGAGGAAGTCCAGACGCAGGGTAGAGTTGTGTGGCTTCAGCCCCGTGACGCTACCGACGAACCAGCTGCTGGATCCCTTTGCCTTACGAGCCGCGGTGATGTACTCCATAGGCTCAGCCTCGAGGTAGATAGACTTATCCCAGTCGAGGGCGACATCCTTGATGAACTGGAAGGCATCGAGGTGCTTCTCATAGTTCTCGGGGAAGTCAGCAGCCATCTGCAGCGGGCTGTACATCGTCACATAGAGAGCGAGCTGCCCGCCGATGGTGGAGTTGGCACGTGAGCCATTGGAGCACTGCATCTCGAAGATACCAGGCGTGTAGTCCATGGGGCCGCCCTGCAGACGCGTGAAGGGAAGGATAGCCGTATGCCCAGGGGTGATCCCGCCGAAGGCCTGATACTCCGTACCACGTGCGCTCTCGTTGCCGATGAGGTTAGGATAGGTACGGCAGAGCCCCGTAGGACGGACGGCCTCGTGGGCATTGACCATGATCTTGTAGTCTGCAGCGCGCTCGATGGCATGCTGGTAGTGATTGATAGCGATCTGGCTGTAGTGGTGCTCACCACGAGGGATGAGGTTGCCGACATAGCCGCTCTTCACCGCATCATAGCCATAGTCCTTCATCAGCTGATAGGCCCGGTCCATGTGCTTCTCGTAGTTCATGATAGACGAGGAGGTCTCGTGGTGCATGATGAGCTTCACGCCCTTAGAGTGGGCATACTCATTGAGCGCCTTGATATCGAAGTCGGGGTAAGGCGTCTGGAAGTCAAAGACATATTCCTTAGAGTTGCCGAACCAGTCTTCCCATCCGATATTCCAGCCCTCGACAAGGACACCACCAAAGCCATGCTGAGCGGCGAAGTCGATATAGCGGCGGACATTCTCATTATTCGCAGAGTGACGGCCCGAAGGCTTAGCCTTCGCGTAGTCGGTGATGCCGAGCTTGACGGAGGGGAACTGAGAGGTATAGGCCCAGTCACCCTTACCCGAGATCATTTCCCACCATACACCGACGTACTTCGTGGGGTGAATCCAAGAGGTATCCTTGATCTTACAGGGCTCGTTGAGATTGAGGATGAGGTGCGAGGAGAGGACCTTGCGCGCATCGTCGGTGATCATGATCGTACGCCAAGGGCTCTGGCAGGGCGTCTGAAGGTAGCCCTTGATGCCCTGTGCATCGGGAGTCAGCCAAGAGCGGAAGACCATGTTCTTATCATCGAGATTGAGGTGCATCGCAGGATAGTTCACCAGCGCAGCCTCGTGGAGGTTGATGTAGAGACCATCGTCCGTCTTGAGCTGCAGAGAGGTCTGTACCCCCGTCTCGGAGAAGGAGGTCTGCGAAGCATTGTCCGTCACCTTCTTCTTGAAGAGCGGGCGGATCTCACTAAGGCGTGAGCGCGAATACTCGTACTCCTGCGTGTCGTAGTCACCAGGGATCCACCAAGCGATATGGTCACCCGTGAGGGCGAACTCGGTGCACTCCTCCTTGACGACGAAGTAATTCAGCTTACTGCCCTCCTGTGGGAACTCATAGCGCAGACCGACGCCCTCGTCATATACACGGAAGCGGAGGTTCATCACACGCCCCGTCTTCTCCTGGATGAGACCCACCAGCAGCTCCTTGTAGTGATTGCGGATGGTCTTATTCTCGCCCCAGACAGGCGTCCAGGTCTCGTCAAAGGTCGAGGTCTTCTCCCCCGTCTGCGTGAAGCCCTCGAGGAGGCCCTCCGCATTGTGGAGCTCGTAGCCGAGGCGGCTGGGCTTGATCACGGGCTTACCTCGGAAGGAGACCGAATAGTAGGGCTTGGAGTCACGGAGGGTGAAGGTCAGCTTCATCTCACCGTTGGGGGATGTCACCTCGGAGGCTTGGACTCGACCAGCGAGCCCCAGACATACGAGGCACATAAGCATAAAGAATCTTCTCATATCTGCTTAGCTATATGAATTGTATGGATATAAACTCGTGGAGATAAGCATGCCCCAGCCCGCACTTGGGCTGGGGCACACTACGAGCCTGCCTGCATCAGGCAACAGGCCCTACTCAACATTAAATAGATGCTCGGAGCAAAGGAGCTTACAGCTTCGTGAGCTTGAGGATCTTACAGCCATGCGCGGGGATCTCTGCGGAGATCGTGCCTGAGACTGTACCTTCATCCTCATGTGTCCAGAGGTTGCGAGCCTTCCACGAGCCGTGGATACCGATCTGTGAGAGCGTGACGGAGCGCGTGGCGGCAGACTGATCGCGGTTGAAGAGACCGACGACCCAAGAGCCGTCCTTCAGCTGGCCGTACCAGATCTCGCCATCGATCCCCCAGAGGTCACGCTTGTAGGGCTGACCGACGAAGCCGTCCTTCTGCAGGGCGAGCAGCTCTTCATTCTGGAAGAAGGTGAGATCATGAGCATTGGGGTAGTCCGTGACAGCGATAGGACCACCTGCCATCAGAGGCAGAGAGATAGCCGAGCGCTTCTCGTCATCGCTGGCGAAGGAGCCGAGGCGGATGAAGTCTCCATCGAGACGGACCTTGCCACGCCCCGAGATCTTCGACCAGTTGATGAAGCCGTCAAAGGCATTCTCTGAGTTAGGCCAGCCACCACGTAGCGAGCCACGGTTGTTCTCCGAGAAGCGGTACCAAGAGCCTTCGAGAGCGTCGGCATTGATACGGATCATATTGCCGGCGTACTTCTCGATGATTGCATTGTTCTTGAGGTGAGGCATGACGAGGGAGACATAGACGCCGTACTTACGGGCGTACTTATTGATCCACTGCATCCCACGCACATAGCGCTCACGACCATAGCCACGGTCGATCTGGTCGCTGTAGTTCATACCGTCTTCATACCAAGAGAGGAAGTCCATACGGATGAAGTGCACGCCCATATCAGCGTAGTGCTTGAAGAAGGCCTCGAAGTGCTGCTCAGCTCCAGGGTGATCGGTGAGCACCCAGCCGAACTGATCATTCTTCGTGGGGTGGAGGACATCCTTATCCTTCTCGGGATTGTAGCGCAGGCTACCGACGGTGATGCCGTCAGTACCTGGGATGATCGCATTGGGATTGCTATAGTGCAGCCAGAAGGGATTGTCGTAGACACCGAGCTTGAGCCCCTTAGCCTTGAGCTTGGCGATGATCGTCGAGAGCTCGATCTCGGGAGAGCTCTCATCCTTCTGAGAGCGGCTGTAGCGCGTCATATATCCGTTGTCCCCACCCATGGCAGCGAAGCCATCGGTGACGAGCATATCGTAGCCGTAGGGCTTGAGGTTGGTAGCGACGAAGTCGATAGCTTCATCCCAGTCCTTCTCGGTGAAGATATTGGGGAATGAGCCGTCCTTCTCCTGCTGACGCAGGGCGCCATAGACGCTCCAGTAGAGCGGAGCATAGTCCATACCAGGGTCTTGAGCCAGTGGCGTCAGGCCCTGCGTAGGATCGACCTTATCGACGCTGAGGTCACTCGTCACGTCCCACGTGTTGCTATTGCAGCTGGTCATGAGAGCTACCAGCGCCAGTGCGGCGATGAGATATTTCTTCATATTCCTATTGTCTTGTTAGAGTCGTCGGCTATGCACCGATATACGTGACGTTGATCTTCTTCGTGGAGAAGTTGATGGTGATCTTGTAGGTACCAGCCTGCGTCACCTTCCACTTGTGGTCAGCACCGCCCTTGACGACGTCGCCAGCACTGATACCCGAGGCATTCACCTCCGTATCAGCCTGCGGTGCCTGAAGCCAGTCACCAGAGAAGTCATCGTTGGTCGAGGTGAGAGCCACCTTAAACTCCCCGGTACCGAGAGCTCCTTGCCATGAGAACTCGAGGGGCGAGGAGCTACTCTTTGTCATCGCCGTACCCTTGATATCCCAGCCCTTAGGCGTAGCATCACCGACGAGGCGTGCCTCAGCAGTAGCGATACTCGTGCTGGCACCACCGACGTATTCGGCGGTGAGCTTGTGCGTCTTCATATCGATGGTGAGGACGTAGTTGCCAGCCTTCGTGACCTTCCACTTATTGTCAGCACTCTTATTGGTACCAGCGACGACGTCCAGTGCGCTGGTCGTAGCGTCCGAGATCTCGACATCGGCAGCCGAAGCATAGAACCAGTCCTTAGCCACGTCATCGAAGCTACCGGTATTCGTAGCCATGAGCTTCAGTGCACCAGCCTTGAGCTCGCCAGCATAGACGAACTTATGCTCACCGACCTTCTTGAAGGCAAGTGCCTCGCCGATATTCCAGCCATTAGCGGCATCACCGAGAGCGTAGAGCGTCTCGGTCTTCCAAGGATCGCTCTTGGGAGCAGCGGTGAAGGACTCTACCTTGATCGTGCGGTTCGTGACGTCGAAGACGAGCTTATACGTCCCAGCCTCGGTGACCGTCCACTTATTGTCTGCGCCACCAGCGACCATACCCTGCTTGGATACTCCTTCGTGGCTGAGCGTCACGCCTGCCTCGGGAGCCTGGATGTAGGGACCCGCGTAGTCCTTGAGGACCGTAGCGTCAGAGACGAGCTTGAATTCGCCCGTCTTCAGTGCGCCCTCATAGGTGAACTGCAGGGGGCTATCGGAGGTCTTCGTGAAGGTCGTAGCCTCCGTCGTTGACCAGCCCGCGGGAGTAGCGTCACCGATGAAGCCAAGCGTAGAGGTCGTGATGGGTGTCACGGGCTCAGCGCCCTCATAGACAGCCTGGATCGTGCGCTCACGCAGGTTGATCGTCAGCAGATAGGTACCTGACTCGGTGACCTTCCACTTCGTGTCGTCACCACCTCGGCGGACGCTGATGCCGCTCTCGGCGACCCCCTTGCTATTGATCTCGGTGTTTGCCTTCGGAGCATAGATGAAGGTCGCACCCCAGTCGCCCTTAGCGAGAGGGAACTTCAGCTCCCCTGCGGCGAGACGGCCATGGTAGGTGAAGACGAACTTATTACTGGCATCGCGTACCAGCTCGGCAGGATTGTCGATGCTCCAGCCCGCAGGCGTAGCGTCACCTACCATATAGAGATGGTCGACCTTGAGAGGGAGCTCCTCGTCGATGACTACGATGTCCTTGTCATCATGGCATGACTGGAGGACCGCTGGGACGGCGAGCACAGCGAGAGCCCATATCCCATACTTGAATATTCTGTTCATGTCTAATCTGTGTGCTTTAGAGATTACACTTTAGTATGTAGTGGAGTTAGTAGCCGGGGTTCTGCTTGAGGCTGCGGTTAGCCCCAAGGATATCTCGGTGAAGCGGGAAGATGAGCGTGTGGCTATCGGCATCGGCCTTCTTATCCCACCAAGCATCAAGGAACTTCCCGAAGCGGATGAGGTCAATACGGCGACGCCCTTCGGCGAAGAACTCGCGGCCCCATTCGGCGAGCATCTCCTTGAGATCAAGCTGTGCCGCACCCTCGGGGGCGTAGAGAGCCGTCGACCAGTCGGCAGATGGGTAGTTACGCTTACGGACGCTATTCAGCAGCTGGGCAGCTGTGGTCGCATCACCACTGCGGAGCTTGCATTCAGCGAGGCTGTAGATGATCTCAGGCAGGCGGATCTCACAGTAGTCTGCCTCGAGCTGCCCTGACTCATCGTCAGAGTAGAGAGGATACTTGGCGAACATCCAGCCAGAGTTATCATCTCCGTCCTCCAGACGGCTCTCAGAGGTAGCGAGCCACTTATTCCCGTCGGTACCGCCGAACTTCCCTACGGCATCACGCAGGTCAAGCGTGTAGCGGCCGTTGTGATCCTTGAGGTAAGCCGTCTGGCCCTTATCATCTGTGTAGGAGATCTTGCCGAAGATGAAGAGCCCTTCGCGGCGGTTGTTACCGAGGTTCGTGTACATCTTCAGGCGGACATCCGAGGGATATTGCTTGAAGCGCTCGATAGGCATACCCAGCTCATAGGTGTACTTCTCACCCTTGGGGTTGTAACTGGGAGAAGCCGAGTACTTGATGTTGTGCGTACCGACCTTATTCTTCGTATCCTTGAGCCAGTCACTGGCCTTAGAGGGGACAGACCACCAGTACATATCACCATTGTAGTGCCAGTGTGTACGACCCGCTGAGGCAGGGAAGGCGAAGATGACTTCGTCGGAGGTCTGGTTGTCCCAGTCGAAGGCAGCGTCCCAGCGGTCAGCTACCTTGTAGGAGCCGTACTTGCCGTCGAGGATATCCTGAGCGTACTGTGCACACTCGGTGTAGTGGTCCTCACCGATGTAGACCTTTGCATTGAGGTAGAGGCGCACCAAGAGGGCTGCAGCACTGGCCTGCGTCCACTGACCTTGCGCGGCCTGATTACCACCGAGAGACGTCTTGCGAGTCAGCTCGGGCAGGGCAGCCTTCAGCTCAGACTCGATGAAGTCATAGACCTTACGGGGCTCTACCTGCCCCGTGGAGTTCTTGCTCGTGTCATAGTAGCTCACCGCCAGAGGGACGTTGCGGAAGGCGTCCAACAGACGGAGGTAGAACCACGCACGCAGCACTCTATTCTGCGCCTTGAGGTTCTTGAACTCCGCATCGGAGAACCCGAACTTTGCAGCTGAGCGCTGCTCAAGGTCCTCGATCACGAGGTTGGCCTGCATGATCCCCTGGAAGCAACCATTGTACTCCGTCTGGGCTTCGCCGTTGGTCGTGAGCCACTCATGGCGGTGCATACGTGCCCAGCGGCCACCATCATCCCACCAGTCTTCGCGGGTGGGGGTGATGAGCTGGTCAGCGGACTCTTCATTGAGCACGTGGCGGCTCTGCACGCTCCAGAAGGCGTGCTCGAAGGGGCGGAAGACGGCACGGATGACGTCCGACTTCGTATTATAGTAGTTCTGTGAGGCTACCTGATCGTAGAGATTCTCGTCCAGGTTAGTACATCCCACGAGGCTGGCAGCGACGAGCGCACCTGCCATATATTTCATTGTCCTTCTCATTGCTTACTCTGTATGATGTCACAGACAGTGATGTCCATCAGTAGATTAGAAGTTCACCTGCGTACCGATCATGAACTGACGGGTCGAGGGGTAGTACGAGCGGGAGCCCGTAGCCCCTGGGTTCAGCCCATTGACCTGATAGTTCGAGGGGTCGATACCAGAGAACTTGGTGATGGTAAAGAGGTTGCTCGCCGTAGCATAGATGCGTACAGCATCGATGTACTTCTTCTTCAGATTCAGCGTATAGCCGAGGCTGACGGAGGAGAGCTTGAGGTAGTCCCCTGGCTCGAGGAAGTAGTCGGAGACGATGGGGTTCTGCGAGACGATCTTATTCTTGCTATAAGCCTTGTCCATCACATTGCCCTGGAAGTTCCGCGTCCCGTAGTAGAAGTCGTGGATATTGAAGAGGTCGAAGCCGAGTGCCGTCTGGAAGAAGAGCGAGGCATCGATATTCTTGTAGCGCAGCGTGTGGGTCATCGAGCCGGTGAACTGAGGCAAGCCATTGCCCACATACTGGCGGTCATCGTCGGTAGCATTATCAGCAAGGACCTTATCGCCGTCCTTGTCATAGACTATCCAGCGTCCCTGAGGATCTACCCCAGCATACTTCAGCATATAGAAGTTCCCGATACGCTTGCCCTTCTCGATACGCTGCAGGTTGTGGAAGGGATAGGGATCCTCCGTGCCGACGACGTCGTAGTAGTCCTGCCCGACGAACTTATCATTGCTGAAGTCCACGAACTTATTGCTCATCGTAGCCCCGATGACATTGATCGTGTAGGTGAAGTCCTTCGTCTTGACGGCATTCCACGTGAGGTCGAATTCGAAGCCGCTATTGCGCATCGTACCTACGTTGACGAAGGTCGAGGTGAAGAGATAGGGAGGTACCGAGACATTGTAGTCACCGAGGAGGTCCTGCTGCTTACGGCTGTAGTAGTTGAAGGAGCCGTAGAGGTCACCACCGAAGAGCGTCCAGTCGAGACCGACGTTCCAGTTCTGGCCCTTCTCCCAGCGCAGGTCAGGGTTGACGTTCTTGCCAGGTCCCCATACCTGATAGTACTTACCATTATATAGGTAGTAGCCGAAGCCCGACATCGTGTTGAGCGAGCGGTAGCTGTCGAAGGACTGGTTCCCCGTGATACCGAAGTCACCACGAAGCTTGAGGTCCGTGAGCCAGCTCTTCGTCCCAGCCATAAAGGCTTCGTCAGAGATACGCCAGCCGGCAGAGATCGCGGGGAAGTTCCCCCACTTATGGTGCTCACCGAACTTTGATGAGCCTTCGTGACGGAGTGAAGCCGTCAGCATATAGCGGCCCTTCCAGTCGTAGCTCACACGACCGAAGAAGGAGATGAGCTTGGAGTCATTCTTATAGGACCCCATACCGAGCTCCCCTTCATCCTTAGCGTAAGTACCGCTGCCGAGGTTGTTGTCCTCAAGCGCATCGTTGGGGAAGTCCTTATTCGCAGCGTTCAGCCCTGAGTACTGCTCATACTGATAGGAGTACCCTGCCATCACCTTGAAGTTGTGATTGCCGAAGGAGTTGGCGTAGTTCGTGACCCACTCGAGGGTACGTATAGCACTCTTCGAGTAGTCCTGCGAGGCCTCACCTTCACGACCAGCATTGATCGCCAGCGTGCTCGTCGAGGGGCGGAACCACTGATTGTAGTTGTCATACTGGTGGTCAGCGAAGGTCAGCTGCGTGGTCAGCGTCTGACGATCCTCCTTGTTCAGGAGCAGAGGCAGGAGGTTGAGCTTGACGGTACCATCCCAGTCGAGGAGCTTCGTCGTACCCGTGCTCTTGTCCTTCTTGAGGAGCTCAAGAGGGTTATAGCCAGCAGCCTGCCCCTTGAAGTTATAGTAGAGCGAAGGATCCTTGGGGTCCATGATAGGCGTCGTGGGGTTAGCCTCGACGGCATTGCGGAAGACGTCCCAAGAGGCATTCTTGCGGTAGGCGATACGGGGAGCGACATTCAGCGAGAAGGTGATGAGTCCACCCTTCGTCGTATGGTTCAGTGCGACACGCGCACCATATTCCTCACGCCCCGAATAGAGATCAATACCATTAGCGCTGCGGTAGTCAGCCGACACACGATAGTTCGAGCGAGCACTACCACCGCTGAGGCTGAGCGAGTGCTGGGTACGTGCCCCGATGCGGCTCACCGCATCAAGCCAGTCGACACTACCTCCGAGGTCGTAGCCGACGCCCGAGGCCAAGCGGTTCGCACGATACTCATCAGCACTGAGCATATCAAGCTCACGCTTGATGACGTCGAAGGAGACCGTACCCGTGTAGGTCGTGTGGAGGTTGCCGTCACGGGCGCCCTTCTTCGTCGTCACGAGGATGACCCCATTGGATCCACGCGTACCATAGATAGCACTGGCAGCTCCGTCTTTGAGGATGTCGAAGCTCTCGATATCGTTGGGGTTGAGGTTCGTCAGATTACCACCAGGCACCCCATCGATGACGATGAGTGGGCCGAGGCCTGCAGCACGGGAGGAGACCCCACGCACCTGGATGCTTGCCTGATTGTTGGGGTCACCTGCTCCGGTATTCGTGATGCTCACACCAGCGACCTTCCCCTGGATCATCATCGAGGGGTCGACGGTAGCCATCTGAGAGAAGTTCTTGGAGGAGACGTGGGTGACAGCGGAGGTCAGCTCCTTCTTGCCCATCGTGCCATAGCCGACGACGACAACCTCATTGAGTGTAGCCGCCTCTTCGGTGAGGACGACCTTGATCTCACGACGGCCATCAAGGGCTATCTCAAGGGGCTTGTATCCGACGTAGCTCACACGGATCGTAGCCTTAGGATTCTTAGCCTTGAGGACGAAGTGCCCCTTGGCATCGGTCATGGTACCATTGGTCGTACCCTTCTCGAGGACGGTCGCCCCGATGATGGGCTCACCTGCTGGATCAGTCACGGTACCCTTGACGCTCACGGTCTGGGCAAAGAGGCTGACCGAGGTGAGGACCAAGGTCGATGAGAGGAGTAGTCGCCGCAGCGAGGTATCCACGCTTTGTACAGTTTCCATCATTGATATGTAGGTTAGAATTTTTATCCCAACAGGTAGGTATCTGGCGACTCGGATGAGTGGCTGAGCCGTAGCTCACCCGGATCGCTACCAACGAAGATAGACGAAATGCATACGCGAAGAGGGTGAGGTACTAAGTATATAGTTGGTGTAGAAACGTCCACTCTGATACTTAGCAACTTACCCTATTTTTATAGACAAAAAAAGTAGTGATTATTGGGGCGGATTGGCGCCTTTCAGAGCCTTTTTCCCGATCTCCATGACCTGCTTCTCGAGCTCGTCACGATCGCCTCGAGCACGATTGCGCATGCGGGTACGGTAGTTGTAAATCGTCGTCACCGAGTAGCGCAGGAAGTGTGCGATCTTGGTGCTGTCGGTGATGCCGAGGCGGATGAGTGCGAAGACACGCAGCTCGGTATTGAGCTTCTGCCCTGGCTTGAGCTGTACCTGCTCGTCCTCACGAAGGAGCGCATTGAAGTCCTCGACGAAGGTCGGGAAGAGGTTGATGAAGGTCGTGTCGAAGCTGTCGTAGAACTCTGCCAGCTCCGTCTCTACCTCCTGATTGTATGAGGTGAGGGCCTGCTGGATCTCCTTCGTCTTGCCAGCGCTGAGGAGCTGACGCAGACGCTTACGGAAGCTCTCCATCTTCTCCAGATAGCTTGAGCACTGATCCATGTACTGGGTGATGTAGGCCTCCTTGAGGTACGAGGTCTCGGTGATGAGCTGATTCTGCCGCTTCATCTCCTCGTTGTACTCCACGAGCGTGCGGTTGACCTCATTGAGCTGACTATTGGCATGCGCCAGATCCGTCTGCGCCTGCTGTAGGGCTTTCTTCTGCTTCAGGACGCTGAAGATGGTGAAGGTGAGGCTCACGACAAGGAGGCTGATGGCGATAAGGACCCCTGTGATGACACGCTGTTGCTGCTGCTTCTTCTCCAGATAAGCCTCATTGACGACGGGGAAGGTATCGAGGATCTCGAGGATACGGAGGCGGGCATTACACGCCTTCGCATCGGCCATACACAGCGTGAGGTAGTGGTAGGCTCGGTCGATGTCACCCGACTGGAAGAGGATCACAGCGAGCTTGCGCAGGGCGATGTACTCACGTGTGTCGCTCTGCATGTCGCTGATAGCGGCCAGCGTGTAGTAGTGTCGGGCCTCCTCGATACGCCCCATGTGGTAGTAGGCCTCGGCGATGGTGTAGTGGTAGCCCGCGTCGAAGCGCCCATCGCCCGTGGGCGTGAAGGGCAAGAGCTCACGTAGGGCCTCGGCATACTTGCCATGGGCGGTCAGCTTATCGGCATAGATCATCCGATACATATTCGACCCTGCCTCATAGATCGTCAGCAGCGAGTCGCGGAAGTCATCGGTGAGGCTGGCATAGGCCGCTTTCTCTTGTGCCGTCACGGCATAGTCCGCCATGAGGCCGAAGAGGCTTCGGCAGAGGTGGAAGAACTGGCTACGCTGCCCTGGGAGGACACCCCCCTCACGCAGAGGCTTGATGATCTCATCGGCTTCCTTGAACATCCCGATCGTCATCAATGCCGTAGCCCGATGGAGTAGGGCGTTCTGCTTCTGCTCCTCATTGCCCGCCTGCTGTGCCAGCTGGGAGAGTGCCGTAGCATAGAAGAGTGAGGAGTCGGTGTTGTATGAGCGGTTCTCCTGCCACAGTGCCTCGTAGAGGTTCATGCGCCCCTCCACGTTCCCAGCACTCAGCTTACTCAAGCTCTGTCGCAGGGTCTCTAAGGCCTCCTCCTTACGCTGCATATAGGATGGACGCTGCTCGATCGTCTGATTGAGCTTCACCAAAAGGCTATCCGAAGAGCCTGCCCACAGCGAAGGGAAGAAGGAGAGGAAGACAGCGATAACGGCCATCCACTTTAGAGAATTCCGCTTGATCATAACCCCAAATTTAGAAAGTATCCTTGATTTATCAGCAAAAGCGCGTGAATTCGGCAGGCTTTTCGTCATCGGATCTCCCACCTATGACCGCCCTCTCCCATCCTCTTTTTTCTTATCCAGCACAGGGAAAAGTGTCCTTCTCGTGAAGAAAAAAGCGCCTTCACGTAGTGGTTTTCCTCTGTCTATGTACGTAGTCTTAAAGACCAGGCACGTCAATCTAAATATC